>Ga0302123_10000111_pt1 | contig 60528 bp, 53 predicted proteins | sample CB21_321_MG_FD_203109 | JGI IMG/M metagenome (GOLD analysis project Ga0302123, IMG submission 203109) | Marine microbial communities from Western Arctic Ocean, Canada - CB21_32.1 | ecosystem: Environmental > Aquatic > Marine > Oceanic | place: Canada: Western Arctic Ocean | collected 2017-09-28 | reverse complement strand
AAACGCTCCACAACCTCCTCGTACACCGCGATCGCATCCTCAGGCCGTTTCAACTGCCCCAGCGCCACACCCTTGCTGAACAGCGCCTTCGCCGCCGGCTCTCGCAGGCCCGCCTCCTCGGCGTCCACGAAACGCTCCACAACCTCCTCGTACACGGCAATCTCTTCCTCAGGCCGTTCCAACTGCCCCAGCGTCACACCCTTGTTGAACAGCGCCTTCGCCGCCTGCTCTCGCAGCCCCGCCTCCTCGGCGTCCACGAAACGCTCCACAACCTCCTCGTACACCGCGATCTCTTCCTCGTGGCGCCCCAACTGTCTCAACAGGACTCCCTTCTGTTGTAGTACCTGAGCGTTCTTGGGGTCCAGCGTCAGGACCTCATCAGAGGTCCGAAGCGCTTCGGAGAGTGAATCTGGGTCGCCAAGTTGGCAGTAGTCCGCTAAGAGTGACGGCAGCGCATCACTTCTCTGTTCCTCAGGCATCGCCTCCACGAGGTAGTGTTTCGTATGGAGCACATCGCGTGCCCTCTCCGGTTGCCCATGCGCAAGGACCTCCCGGAACTGCTCACTCAAGCGACCCGCTTCCAACTCGAATTCATCCCCGCTATACCAGCCCCGCAGAAAATCAACCAGCCATCGCATCCGCCCACGGCCGAACCGCATCTGATACCAAATCGCATACAACCGCTCGGACAGTGCATAGTAGGACCGTCGGCCCTTCGCATACGCGATGCTGACATAGCCGCCGTCCAAGAGCCGCTTCAGTTGCGAGCTCACCTGGTTTGGAGGAAGCCGTGTCGCCTGGGCGATCTCGCCGGGCGTCTGCGCCTCGTGGGTTTCGCTGCTGTGCCGCGCCAACTGATCGAGGATCTTTCGTTGTTGCGGAGACAAGCTGGATGTCTTTGCTTGGTAGTAAGGCGTGATCTCGTCCAGCAATTTCTCTAGCGCTTCACGGACCGCGCTAACCTCCGATAACGTCAGCACGCGATAAAGCATCAGCGCCAACCGAGGACTCCCGCCCGTGAAGTATTCCAAGACCTTGAGCCTGACAGTGTTCTGTTCAAGCTTCTCAGCGAAACCATCCACCCCATCCAGCCTCGCCCGCCGACAAAGCAGATCCCGCATCTGCTCGTGATCCAGATAGTCGAGGTCGTACCACTTGAAGAAGTTGTAGAGCGGCTGGTCGTACCCGCGAGCTTCGTGAAAGGTCGCCGTTACCGTGGCGATCAGCATGATGAAGCCCTCGTTCATCAGCACATTCCGCAGCCGCGCCTGCTCTTGCTCGTCTCCCAACTGTTCGAGCAGTTGCCCAAAATTCTCGACCATCAACACGACCCGCCTGTCGTGCTCGGCGCACCAGTCCTTGAGCAGGGCGAGCGCTTCGTCATGGAGTTCGTCCGGGCTCCCCTGTCCCCTGCTCAGCACGTCGGCCTTTTCTAGCAGCGAGGGGTCATTCGTCTCCGCCGCCAATCGCCTCAGTACCTCCAACCAGAGGTCAGCCAATACGTAAACGCCGTACAGCTCTTCCGACAGCTTCAACGGCCGCCACGTTTGCGCCAGTTCACTGTCCCGGATGCGAAGCTGCAGCATCAGCAGCAAACTCGTCTTGCCCAACCCGCGCGGCGCTTTGATCACCACATGCTGTACGCCGGCGCCCTCCGGCTGACTACGAACAATCGTCAGCAGTTCTTCGATCAGTTCTTGACGGCCCACAAACGTATTCCGCAGGTCCGACTCATCCATCCGTTCCGGGTTATAAAGCAACTCCATGCGCGATCCTCTTCCTAAATCCCAACCAATCCAGCAACCATCCATCTAGCCGAGCCGCGAGAGACAACGAGCGGTGCGCCACGCACCGGTCTAAATCATCACCCCGCCCATAGAGCCCCGACTACTCCGCCGCCTCAAAGCCCCCGACTACTCTGTAGCCTCAAAGCCCCGTCGCCTCAAATCCATAGTGTCGCAACCACCAATCCCGCAAAATCTTGCACGCGAACGAATACGACTCCGCCTTCGAATCAAACGATATGTAGAAATCGTTCTCCAGGTTCGCCATCAAATGCGAAAACCCATCAGCCGACGCATCCTTCCGCAATCCATCCTTGTAGATCTGAAAACAAAGACCCCGCTGGAGTGAATCCCCCAACGCAAGCTGTCGCAGCATCTTCTTGACGACACGCTCTTCTGCGGGCTCGTAGTACTCACGCAGCCGTCCGTAGTAGTGATCGAAGTACGTCTTACAATCGATTCCCAACACCTTGTCGTGATAGATCTGCTCGACTCGCTTCGGCGTGATCTTCTGGTGGTCGATTTTGTGCGCCTTGACGACTTCCGAAAACAGTACTTGGACGAAATACGGCACATGAGTGCCAATCAAATCCAACATCCGCTTCCGGCAGCCCGCCGAAATAGTGATTCGCTCCGACTTCGCGAGCCGATTAATGAGTTCCGCGGCCACTTTTGGCGGAAACGGTTCTAGCCGAAGCTGCTCGATATGGTTGATCGACGCCGATTCGCCGAGCTGGTTCAACACGTGTCCGATCCCGATCGATCCCGCGATCGCGAATCGCACCGTCTCGCACTTCGGCGAAATCCGTAACGCCCGGAACCAGCGCAGCATCGCGATCGCGTCCTCGCGCCCTTCTTCGGAGCGAGCTATCGCGTCGATCATCATCGGCAGTTCGTCGAAAATGAACAGCAGCCGCTTGTCCGACTTCTGAATACGCTCGAACAGCTCTTCACCGCTCTCTCGCCAATGCGGCCGAACCTGCTCTTTCAGTTTCACCTTGAACTTGTAGACCTCGACTTCCTCGACCGTCTTACGAAGAGCGCCCCAGCCAGCCTTAGGCAGATAGCTCAACCCCTTGAGAGCTTTCGAGAGAAAGTCATCCTTCGCAAGGCGGGCCGTCAACTCCGTGATCAGGTCCGAAGGGTGTCGAAGATGCTCTAGGTCGGCATGCACGACTTTGAACCCGTTCCTCGGCTCGTCGATCAGCCGGTACATGACGCTGGTCTTTCCAAACCGGCGTGGCGCGGCCAACAGAATGTGCGTGCTGTCGAGCTTCTCCCACACCAAATCCACAAATGCATCTCGTCCAAACAGGTCATCGCCCCGAACCGGCGGCCCTACACGATTCTGCACCCTCATGAACGCCTCTTTTCTCGACCTACAACAAGTTTGTCGTGCAACGCTACTGTTGTACAACACATTTGTTGCATGAGTCAAGCGCTTTCTGCCACCCAGCCTTTCTGGGGCCCCTGGTCTTTAGCCCCGAAGGGGAGCTAGAAAGTAGCCCGGGGCGTGAGCCCCGGGTAGACCCACCACACCAAGAAGCCCTGAAAGGGTGACAGAAACCCCTCAACCTTGACACCGGGTGTACCCTAAAACCGGAAGCGCGTCGCCGCCTCCCAGCCGATCCAAAACACACGTCTGTCCAAAGCAACCTGAGCCTACCGCCAACAAGCGGGAAGCCCGGGCCAGGAACACCTGCGTCCAGGATCGGGCCAAGAACACCCGTAGCGCGGTCCCCGGTTTTGGGGTCCGCGGCTTTTCCCCACAGGGGCGCAACTCGCCCAAAGGATCACCTATGGCAACCGAAAAACAAATCCACGCAAATCGAGAAAACGCAAAGAAATCCACCGGCCCACGCACCGACGAAGGCAAACACCGCGTCTCGCGCAACGGCCTCAAACACGGACTCCTCTCCACCGTCTGTGTCATCCCCGGCGAAGATCCCGCCGACTACGACAAGCACCTCTCCGGCTACCAGGACCAGTACTGGCCTTCCAATCCCTTTGAACACGCCTTGGTAAGACAAATGGCCGACGCCGAATGGCGTCTCCAACGCATCAGCCGGCTCCAAGCCGCCTACCTCACCTCGGCCGTCACCAACAGGCGCGACCACCACAACGAATATCGCGCCGAGAAACCTCTACCCGATCAGGAACAACTCGTCGGCGCCGTCATGCAAACCAGTGCCGCCGACATCGACCGCTTCGCGCGCTACGAAGTCCAACTCCAGCGCGTCTTCACGAACGCCTTCAAGCAGCTCATGGCCTTCCGCGACCGATTAGAAAACGACCGGGAACTCCGCAACGCCCAGACCGAGCTCGACCGCGACCCCAGCGAGCCCAACCCGTACCGCCGTGTCAGCGAAATCATCTCGCCCTACTACCGAGACGACCCGGACTATGACAAAGCTCCGCCGGATCAGCCAGAAGCCCCACCACAGGTCCAAAGCCAATCTCTCGCAACTCCCAAGAAACCAACCACTTCCGATCCACCACCAGCCGCAACCTCCGACGAAAACGCAGCCTAACCCACGTCGGAGCCCAGGCAACCAGCCAACAAGGGAGCAAAACCAAATCGAAATAACGTGACAAATCCCGCCAAACGCCGGCGAACCCCAACCCACCAACCCAGCGTGTGCTACAGGTGTGTCCACACAACCCCTAGCCGAGCCGCGCGAGTAACAAGCGGTGCTGACCCACCCAAATCCTCCACCCCTGACAAAACCTGCCAAAACCCGCCAGCCCCAACTAACCCCTCAGACGATCCGCCTCCGCAGCCGCATCATCTCGCCGCACCCCATCCTTATGACTGACGTCTCCTGCTGACCGCGCCCACGGCACCAGGTATCGACAATTGCACCTGCGGCACGACCACTCGTCGCCGCCGGCGTAGATCATGTTATTCCGAAAGCCCTGATGCACCAGCTTGCACCAGACCCGCTTAAGTTTTTCTGACACGACCTTATTCGATCACTTCCACGGACCAGACGCCACTTCCCATGATCCTGAACAGGGGCCGCCGGCACTATCCGGGCAACGTGTTTTTCGCCATCGGGGTAAACCGCAGTTCGTTGGCGAACCAACGTGGAGGGTCGACTCCCGTTCTAGGCGTCTTTCCAGGGCTCGATGGAAAACAGGCTGACCAAGTCGGTGACGCCGAGGGGGACTTCGCTGTCGTAGGGTTCGCCATAGGCGACGCCGATGAGAGAGCCGTAGTGAGCGAGGTTGGCCTGTATGGCGTCGAGGAACTTCTTTGAAGCGATGCGAACCGGAAAACCCTCTTGCTGCGATTCGAACTGCGAGCGGTAGCAGCGGACGGCCTCCATGCGTCGGTCGATGACGCCGGATATGTCGACGACGAACTTCGGCGACTGGTGGCGGCTGCCGAAGTGATGGAGCAGAGCTTTCGGACGCCACGGCGGCAGGTCGGGCAAGTATTTGCGGATCGAGCACAGGTAGAAACTCTGCCGCACCAGCTCGGCGACGCCCATATGGTCCGGGTGGTGGTCGTCTCGGGGCGGCACGATCACGATGCTCGGCCGCAACTCACGAATGGCACGGACGATGAGCGCACGGTTCTCGTCGGTGTCCCGAACGTGTCCGTCGGGGATGCGGAGGTTGCGGCGCTCGGTGAGCCCGAGGACCTTGGCGGCGTCGGCTGCTTCGGCGTCCCGGATCTCGGGCGTCCCGAGGCTGCCGAGTTCGCCGCGAGTAAGGTCGACGACGGCGGCGCGGCGTCCCTGGTCGGCGGCGAGTAGAAGCAAGCCGCCGCAACAAAGCTCGGCGTCATCGGGATGAGCGGAGAAGACGACAATGTCGAAAGGATCTAGCTGTGGTGCGGTTGCCATGACGGACTCCCCAAGTCTAGACGATGCCGCCGGCGCACAAGCGCACCGGCTTGTAAGATACTTCTCTCATGGCGTGGGTGGCGATTGCGGTGGCTGGGGCTCTGGGTGCGCTGGCACGGTATGGGTTAAGCGGCTGGGTGCACCGGTTTGCAGGGCCGGGGTTCCCGAGCGGGACGTTGACGGTGAACTTGATCGGCTGCTTCCTAGTGGGACTGCTTACCGAATTGGCGCGGCACGGCGGCTGGGTTTCGCCGGAACTGCGTGTGTGGGTGGGGATCGGTTTCCTCGGAGCGTTCACGACATTCTCGACGTTTGGCGTCGAAACGTTTCGCGCCGCCGAAGCCGGTGACTGGCATGTCGCGGCGTGGAATATCGTGCTGAACGTAGTTGGCGGATTGGCGCTAGTGCTGGCCGGCGTGACGTTGGCACGTTGGCTGGCTGAGGGTTAAAGAACTTGCCAGATTCGGGCCACGCCGCGAGAATGGCGGCATGACCGGCCGACGAACGAATCGACGATCCCTCTTACGCAGCGCCGCGGCGCTTCCCGCACTGGGCATACTTGCGTCCTCGAAGGGCGATGCCGCCGCCCGGGTGGGCGGTGGCGGACGCGACGTGATCCGCGAATTGGGCGTGCGGCCTTTCATCAACGGCGGCGGCGCCTATACGGTTCTGACTGCCTCGCTCATGCACCGCAATGTTTGGGAGGCGATGACGGTCGCGTCCCGTCAGTTTTGCCCGCTCAAGGATTTGCACGACGCCGTCGGCGAGCGTATTGCCGAACTCACGAAGAACGAGGCGGCCTTGGTGAGCGCCGGTGCGGCGTCGGCAGTGGCCATCGGGACGGCGGCATGTGTGGCGGGCAAGGATACGGAAAAGATTCGCCGCTTGCCTGACACCCGCGGGATGAAGAACGAAGTGATCATCCAGAAGAGTCACCGCAATGGCTACAACCACGCAGCGCGCAATACGGGCATCCGGTTGGTGGAAGTGGAAACGGCGGAGGAGTTGGAAAGCGCGATCCATTCACGCACGGCGATGATGCTCTTCCTCAACATGTATAAGTACGACGGCAAGATTTCGTACGAGGAATTCGCACAGCTTGGGAAGAAGCACAACGTGCCGACGTTGGTGGACGCCGCGGATGCGTTGCCGCCGGTCGAGAATCTGTGGGACTACACGGGTGTGGGATTTGACCTGGCAGCGTTCTCGGGCGGTAAGGGAATCATGGGGCCGCAGTCAGCGGGCATCCTCGTTGGGCGCAAGGATCTGATCGAGGCGGGGCGGCTGAATAGTAGTCCGTACTCGGACTCGGTGTGCCGCATCAGCAAGGTCAACAAGGAAGAGATAGTCGGCATGATGGTGGCGCTTGAGGAGTTCGTCAATCGCGACCACGAAGCGGTGTGGCGGGGGTGGGAGGCGCAGTGCGATCGGATCGCCGGTTACGTGAAAGGCTTACCGGGAGTGAAGACCGAGACGATTGCGAAGAAGCTCTATAGCGCCGTGCCGCACCTGCACATCTCGTGGGACTACGAGGCGACGGGCAAGAAGCCCGCTGACGTGGTGAAAGAACTGCGCGAAGGCAGCCCGAGTATCGAAGTGAGCCCGAACTCGGGCAAAGAATTGATCATCGCCGTCTGGATGCTGGAACCGGGTGAAGACCGGATCATCGGGCAGCGCGTGAAGCAGATTCTGACGAGCTAGCTACTGCTCGTCCCACGGCGGGAACGACAGGCCGTTTTCGTCGAATACGATCTTGCCGCCGCGGACGGTGAGCACACAGTGCAGTCGCTCTTTTCCGAGGAGCTTGTTTCTGCGGGCGTCCATGAAGGCGAAAACGCCTTTCTCCAGATCGAAGACGGCGATGTCGGCGCCCTTGCCCTGGCCGAGCGTGCCAAGTTCGGGGAATTTGCGGATGGCCTTCGCGGGGTTGACGGTTGACCGCATGATTGCTTCGTTCAACCCCATGCCGAGATTCATCAGCTTCGACATGCAGTTCGGCATATCGACTTGATTCATCACGCTGCCTGAGTGCAGGTCGGTGCTGATGACGTCGGGTGGGAAGCCGTGTTCGATGGCCTTGGAGGCGACAGGCCACATAAAACTGCTGCCGCCGTGACCCATGTCGAATAGGATGCCGCGCCGGCGGGCTTCCCACGCTACCGGGCGGATGTCTCCGCCAAAGCGGCTGACCAGATGCATTTGCTGGTCGTTGTACATGTGTGTGTGCAGGTCACCAGGGCGCATGATGTCTAGCAGCTTTTCTTCCGTGTTGCGGTCTTGGTTGGTGTAGATGTTGTCGTCGACGAGGACGGGCACGTCGGCGAGTTTGCCCGCCTCGATGGCGCGCTTGAGGACGAAGAAGCCGGTGGGGCCGGGGTCGTGCTTCTTGATTCCGACGATCAGGTTGGGGTACTCGCGGACCTTGGCCGCGGCGGCGTCCGCGTCCATATCTTCAGTGTTGCTCTCGGCGGCTGAACTCACCATGCCGGCGCCAACGATGTTCAGGTAGGCGAGGACGCGCGTCTGGGCGCGGTCGATGATCTCCACTTTGAAACGGTCGAAGGTGCGCCAACCGGCGCCGCCGCAATCGACGATCGTGGTCGCGCCGGTGACGAGCGATGTGTCATCGGGAAACAGGCTACCCGGCAGGCCGAAGACGTGCGCGTGGATGTCGATCAGTCCCGGTGTGACGTAGAGGCCACTGACGTCGACGACTTGCTTGGCTTTGTTCGGCGGGATGTCGTCGGCGACTTTGGCGATCTGGTCACCGGTAATGGCGACGTCCGAGATCCGGTCGATCTCGTTGGCCGGGTCGATGACATGTCCGCCCCTGAGAAGGAGGTCGTAGACGGGCTGCGCGGGTAGTGGGCTACACGCCGCCAGCAAGAACAGGAGGAAGCCGACACAACGAGGGGAGGTAGTGATGACCGGGCGCTGCATCCTTGGCAGTATAAGAAGATCCGGGGCGGCGGGTCTTTCCCTATGGCGAAGTGGGTTGTTCGATCAGTTCGAGGAAGGCCTGGGCCGCGTGAGAAAGCTGGCGCTTGGCGGCGTGGACCAGGTTGACTTTGCGCTCCATCTTGACCTCGTCGACGGGTACTTCGACGAGGCTTCCGGCGGCGAGTTCTTGTTCGACGCACATCTTAGGCATGAAGGTCACACCGAGGTTCGATTGGACCATGCGCCGGATGGTCTCGATAGTGGGCAGCTCGAGTTTCATGTCCAACGGCACGTTGTGGCGGCGGAAGGCGTCGACGACGTTCTTGCGATACGGGCTGACGACGTTGTGGGCAATGAACGATTCCATGCCTAGTTCCGTAATGCGGACGTGGGTGCGTCCGGCGAAACGGTGCTGGGGCGAAACGATGAAGGCCAGGCTGTCGTTGTAGATCACGCGCGAGATGATTTTGGGGTCGTCCGGGTCGTAGCTGATTGCCCCCAGGTCGAGCGAGCCGTCGAGGACCGCGGCGGGAATGCGGCTCGATAGACTGCGGCGCATCTCAACCTTTACGCCGGGATAGAGCTTGCGGTACTGCCCGATGTGCTGCAACAGATAGAGCGCCGTCGACTCGTTGGCGCCGATCGACAGTCCGCCGGTTTGCTTGTCGCGCAGCTCGATGAGGCGATTACGTAGCTCTTTCTCCAGACCGTTGAACCGTTTGGCGTACTCGTAGACGGCCTTGCCTGAATCGGTGAGGACGACGCTCTTCGACGAGCGGTCGATCAACTTTTCACCCAGTTCGGTTTCAAGTCGCTTGAGCGCGAGCGAAACGGCGGGCTGGGTGCGGAGCAGTTTTTGGCCGGCGGCCGAGAAGCTGCCCTCTTCTACGACGGCTTTGAAGGTGTCGAGTAGTTGGAGATCCATGGTGCGCGTCGGAGCGTCAGCGAGGCGCTAATGACGGTTGGCACAGAGATAAGCCACCGTTATGATATCAGCGTTGCATATGCAAAGTAGAAATATTATCAATTTGCATTATGATCTAGGCCCTGCTTTACTGAGGGAGTAGAGAGGAGCAAGTCCATGCCTGAACGAGTCTATATCTTCGATACGACGCTACGCGACGGCGAGCAATCTCCGGGTTGCAGCATGACCACCTCGGAGAAGCTGGAGGTGGCGGCCAAGCTTGTGGATATGGGCGTGGATCTTCTCGAAGCGGGTTTTCCGATCGCTTCGGCCGGCGACTACGAGGCGGTACAGGCGGTTTCGCGCGAGTTCCCGGAGGCGCGTGTCGCGGCGCTCGCCAGAACCGTCCCGAAGGACATTGACCGCGCGCTCGATGCGCTTGACAAGGCGAAAAACCCTCGACTGCACTGCTTCATCGCGACGAGCGAGATTCATCTCAAGTACAAGCTCAACAAGACGGAAGACGAAGTACTCGAAGCGGCCGTCAAGGGCATCGAACAAGCAAGGAAGCACGTCGACGATGTGGAGTTCTCGGCGGAAGACGGCAGCCGCACGAGCATGGAGTATCTGTGCAAGATCTCCAAAGCGGCTGTGGACGCCGGCGCGACGACGATCAACATTCCCGACACGGTTGGCTTTATGGTGCCGCACGAATACGCCGATTTGATCGGCAAGGTTGTGGAGGCGGTGGGTGACCGCGCGATTGTCAGCGTCCACACCCATGACGACCTAGGCCTCGCAACCGCGAACGCTTTGGCGGCGGTCGGGGCCGGAGCGCGGCAGATCGAATGTACGATCAACGGCATCGGAGAGCGCGCCGGCAACTGCTCGCTTGAAGAGTGCGTGATGATCATGAAGGTGCGCTCGGATCATGTCCCGTACCACACGGGCATTCGTTCTGAGCTTCTTTACCCGACGAGCCAGTTGCTCTCACGGCACATTGCGTTTGGACCACAACCGAACAAGGCAATCGTTGGGGCCAATGCGTTCGCGCATGAAGCAGGCATTCATCAGGACGGCTATCTCAAGAATCCCTTGTGCTACGAGATCATGGAACCGTCGATGGTAGGCGTTCCGGCCACGAACCTTGTGCTGGGTAAGCACAGTGGACGGCACGCGCTGAATGAGCGCGTAAAGGATCTTGGGTACGAGGACCTTTCTCGCGAGCAGCTCGATCGGCTGTACGAGGCATTTACGTCGCTTGCCGATAGCCGCAAGGGGTTGACGAACGACGATATCAGGGCGCTTGCCAAGCAGTTCCAAATTGGCAAGAAAGGCATGCGGCAGCCGGAAGTACTGGCTCCCAGCGCCTGAAAGCCTCCCATTCCCATTCCGCTAGACCTTGATCGGGTGGACTTCCCAGCCGATAGAAAGTAGTAGTTCGCCATCATGAAACTGAATATTCTCGTTCTACCGGGAGACGGCATCGGTCCCGAAGTAACTCGGGAGGCGATGCGCGTCCTCAACCATGTCGCCGCGAAGTGGAATCACGAGTTGAGCGTTGAAGAAGGGCTCCTCGGCGGCATTGCGATTCACAAGACGGGCGGGCCTTTTCCCGAGGAGACGAAGAGGCTTGCCTTGGCGACCGACGCGACGCTGCTTGGCGCGGTGGGCTTGCCGGAGTTCGATAACATTGCACCGGAAAAGCGTCCCGAGAAAGGGCTCTTGGGAATACGCAAGGCGTTGGACGTGTTCGCGAACCTGCGGCCGATCGTTGCGTACGAAACGCTATTGGGCTCGTCGCCATTGAAGGACGATATCGTGCGCGGCACCGATCTGCTGATTGTGCGTGAGTTGACGGCGGGGCTTTACTTCGGCGAGCCGCGTGGAGTCACTGGGGAGCCGGGCAATCGCGTTGCGACGAACTCGATGGTCTATCGGGAATCGGAAGTAGAGCGCGTCGCACGAATGGCCTTCGAGCTGGCGATGAAGCGCCGCAAGAAACTCACGTCGGTTGACAAGGCGAACGTTCTCGAGAACTCGCAGATGTGGCGTGAGATCGTGACCACGGTTTCGAAGGACTATCCGGAAGTCGAGCTCGACCACGTACTGGTCGATAACTGTGCGATGCAGCTCGTACTCAATCCAACACGTTTTGATGTGATCGTTACAGAGAATCTATTCGGCGACATTCTGAGTGATGAAGGTGCGGTCTTGGCGGGTTCGATCGGCTTGCTGCAGTCGGCGTCCATCGGGAATCAGTTGCCGAACGGCGTTTGGCGAGGCCTTTATGAGCCGGTTCATGGTTCGGCGCCGGATATCGCGGGGCAGAACAAGGCGAACCCGTTGGCGGCGATCGGTTCAGCGGCGGCGATGCTGAACTACAGCTTCGGTTTGAAAGAGGAAGCGGCCGCCGTCGATGCGGCGGTGCAGAGCGTCCTTACAAGCGGGCCGCTCACGGCGGACTTGAAGCCGGCGGGAACTCCGGCCACGACGGAACAAGTCGGACAAGCGGTTTGCGCGGCTATCGGGTAAGGGTCCTGCGCCCTTTCAGGGCTTGTTTCGTGTTGGGTGTCTACCCAAGGTTCCGCCTGACGGCTCCACCGTGGGCTACTCTCCGACGTCCCTTCGGGACTCACCCCCGCTTGCACGCGGTTAGGCGGGGGGACGGAGGTCTTTGACCAGACCCGCTTGCGCTAGGAACTCTCGAACCGGCACGGCTTCCTCACCTTGAACGCTGACCGTTAGCGAGACATCCACCGAGGGGCCCAGCAGCCGGATGTCAATGCGGTCCGACTCGTCGTAGATGCGAAAGTACGAAACCGCCGCCAAGTTAATGACGCGGCTGCGAATGCGAATGAAGTGTGGCTGCATCGAAAGTGCTGATCCTCCGTGTTAGACTCGATCCGTCAATGTGAGCGAACAGAAGTGGCCTATTTTAACTTCCACCCATTTGTAGTGCTGGTCCGATTGTGCGATTGCCGCCATCGAGGCGTATTGAGATGGGCAGTGATGCCCATTGCCTTACTTTGCCTTATGCAGCCTGCGATGCGGGGACAGGTCTCCGATGGGATCCCTTTTCGCAAGCATACGCTCGATCTTGGCCGCAATGAAACGTGTGCCGTAGCTGATTTGAATGGCGATGGTCATCTCGACATCGTTTCCGGTGAGAACTGGTACGAGGCGCCGTCTTGGCGCAAACATCGGTTCCGTAGTTTTCCGACGCGCAATAACTATATTGACGTGTTCAGCGATCTGCCGCTCGACGTAGATCGAGATGGGCATGTAGACATCGTCAGTGTCAGCTACATGAGCCGCAAGATGGTGTGGTTTCGTAATCCCGGCAAGGCTGATGCCACCTGGAAGGAGTCTGTGATTGACTCAGGGGCGCCGGTGGAGTTTGCTTTCCTGGTCGATATGGACAATGACGGCGTCGCCGCTGAGGTGCTGCCACAGTTTGGGGGCACGGACAACGGGACGGCGTGGTACGAAGTTGTAAAGAAGGGAAACGAGACGGTTTGGGCCAAGCACGAGGTTCACGAGCGCAGCTTTGGTCACGGCATCGGTGCCGGCGACATCGACGGAGACGGTCGCAATGATATTCTCACGCCGAAGGGCTGGTTGAAAGCGCCGGTGGACCCGCGCGGAGGCCGTTGGGAGTATCGAGCTGAGTACGACACCGAAGGCGGAGCGGGTTATCTCTTTGTGCACGACATGAATGGCGACAGCGTCAACGATATTGTGACAACAATGGCCCATGACTATGGCGTCTTCTGGCTGGAGCAGGTCCCCGGAAGCGAGGGACCGAAATGGAAGAAGCACGTGGTCGATGATGCCTGGTCACAGGGGCACGCGATGACCATGGCGGACCTCACCGGCGACGGGCGGCCGGAACTTGTGACCGGCAAACGTCTTTTTGCGCACAATGGCCATGACCCCGGCGGACGCGAAGTACTAGGGCTTTTTTGGTATAAAAAAAATTCTGGAGACACCAAGTGGGTGCGACACATCATTCACTACGGTGGTCGCGTCGGTGGTGGAATGCAGATTCCGGTCGTCGACCTGGACCGTGACGGTGACCCTGATGTCGTTGTAGCCGGTAAGGGCGGGGTGTTTCTGTTCGAGAACCTGAGTCAGCATCCCGGGGAACCTCCCCTTGGGAGTCAGGATTGAAGTCCGAAGGGTACGGTACTGCTAGTTATAGGACGTTAGTAATACAGGTTCCCGTACGTTTGGGGCAAGGCTGTCTGTACGGGTATCACCTTAAAGAAAGTTGGTACTAAAGCTACATTGCGCGTAGGGGAAATTCAATATTAAACTCTGACCAGCGTCGGCCTGTACCCGCAAGAGTGTACGGCACGAGCATATACGCATGAGCGTAGACGAGAACAAAGAGCGCAGTGACTCGGGGAAGACCTCGCAGTCGGCGGACTCCGCCTCGCGGAGTGGCCGCGCCGATGCGCGTGTTCCTCTAGGCAGCACGAAGAAGCGGCCCGGTGACCCAGGGATGGGCACGACGCGGCCGACGGACTTTTCCAGCCATAACGTTATTCTTCCGAACCCACGGCTGAACTCAGAGAAGATCATCGCCGCCGCGCGCCTCAGGCAAGCACGCGAGCGGAATCCACAGGTGCGTGCCGGGTCGGCGGAACTTCCACGCCCTGTGCTGAAGGATATTCCGAAGGCCAAGGCCGGGACGCGGCCTGACTGGACAGACGCGGTCGGCTGGGAGATTGCGAAGAACCGCCGACGGCGTAGCGAGGGTGCGCTAGCCGCGCTGGGACAACCCAGCCAGGTACAAGCCCCGGTTCAGCAGAGCAAGCGCTCACGCAAGCGGGACGCCGCGCTTGAAGAGCAGTGGGACTTTGATAGCCCGTTGCCATTTCGCCGTGCCGAGGAGCCGCCTCGCAAAAGTAGGGCGGTCCAACTTCTCCGGCAGGTCGCGAACAGCCGCGTATCGCAGGGCGTCGTGCTCACGACGTTGATCCTATTTATTGTGAGCAGCCTCGATGTACCCTGGCGGCCATGGTTCAGTTCGCAACTAGGCGCGGCGAAGGAGAGGTTCGCTTCGGTCATCAACACGGTGAGCCGTCCTATCGAGGAGCGCGCCGCGTTCTTCATCGCCGACGATTTTCAAAGCGAGGTTGAGCAGTGGCTTAGCCGTGGGTCAGGTTCTCTGTCCAATGACTCGACCGGGCGTGTTGCTTCCGGGAATATGTTCCTGCGGCAAGACACCCTGCAGTTCGCGAGCTACCGCATGGACTTTGAAGCCAAGATTGAGAGGGGCGCCGTTGGGTGGATTGTGAGAGCGTCGGACTTTGACAACTACTACGGTTTCAAACTGATCGAGTCAGCCCGCCGCAATCAGCCCGTCTTCCATCTTGAGAGGTTCACGCAAGCGGCCGGCGCGGCACTGGGCGGCGTGAATCCGGTTCGGGCGGAGTTGCCTGCGGATATTGCTCGCTCGGGCGGATACAATCGAATCTCTGTCCGAGTTCGCGGTGACCACATCACGACTTTGGTCAATGGTTTCGGTGTGGATTACTGGCGGGACAAGCGCTTCGACAGCGGCGGGGTCGGTCTGTTCGCCGACGCCGGCGAGAGCGCGTTAATCAACCGTTTGACGGTGGCCGGCAACGATGACTCGTGGGGACTCTTCCTCTACGGGACGATCGAGACGCTCCGCTCCGTTAAGGAACGCCTTCCCTCGAATGCCGCTATCGTGCTCGTCCCGAGCCCCCTGATGGCTACGAATCCGGGATCCTACCCGGTACGTATTTCCGGCGCCAGGCGCTGACCACCCTCCCCAAAACCCAAAGAGCCACGTCGTAAGAAACCGGACAGGATCTTACCAAGACCGCCGCAATTGAGGCTGGCCCGGTCTATTGCTTGTACTGAAGGCGGCGAAGGGGCGGTTAGTCGTCGCGGCCGCCGAGCAGTCCAGCGCGCATCAGGAAGTACAGCAACGTGAGGAGGGAACTTACCGCCGCCGCGACGTAGGTGAGCGCGGCCGCATTCAGGACTCGGTCGACGCCTTCGCGCTCGGTGGGTGAGATGATGCCATGGGCCACAACGAGTTTCTTTGCCCGAGCGCTTGCATCGAACTCGACTGGCAGTGTCACGATCTGGAACAGCACTACGGCCGAGAACAAGACAATGCCGATCGTGATGATGCCCATTGAGTTCATGAAGAACCCCGCCATCATGACGATATAGCCAAGCGACGAGCCGATATTGGCCGTCGGCACCAACACCGACCGAAGCCATAGCGGCTTGTAGTGTTGCGCGTGTTGAATGGCGTGGCCGGCTTCGTGAGTGGCTACACCGATCGCGGAGATCGAGTTCGAGCCGTACACCGCTTCGGACAAGGCCAAGCTCTTGGTGGCGGGGTTGTAGTGGTCGGAGAGAAAACCGTGGGAACGGTTGATCTTCACATCCTGGAGCCCTTCGCGGTCAAGCATCGCCCGCGCGGCCTGCGCTCCCGTGTAGCCGGTGGCAGCTCGGACCTTTGAATACTTCTTGAAGGCCCGTTTCGTACGGAAACTCGCCCACGCCGACAATGCCATGCCGGGCAGCATCACGAACAGGAGATACATTGGATCGAAAAACATTCCGCGTGGCCTCCCTAGGAACTCTCTCGGGATTCTTCCATCATCCTAAGGGACGTGCCAACGCGCCCCTTTGTTCCCGTGCCGTCTGGCCCAGGCCGTTGCGACGTCGGGCACAGGACACCCAGTATCCCTACTTCTTCTTGCCGGCCAGTTGGTACTGCGTAAAGGGCGAACGCGCCCCGGCAATGTCGACGTTGATCAGGTAGGGCTTGTCGCTCTTCAGCGCCCGGTCGAGGGCCGGTCGAATGTCAGCGGGGCTCTCGACATGCTCACCTTCGCCGCCAAAGCCTTTCATCACCAAGTCGTAGCGTGTGCGAAGCAACTCGCAGGCAACAGTGTGCTCGTCATCGTAGGTTCCCTTCTGAAGCTCGCGCTCGATGCCCCAGCCGCCGTCGTTGCCGACGATGATGATGACGGGCAGGCCGAGCCGCACTGCTGTATCCATCTCGGCGGCGTAGAAGCCGAGGGAGCCGTCGCCGCTGACGATGATCGCTTTGGCATTGGGCCGCAGGATCTGCGCGGTGAGGCCGATCGGAAAGCACGCGCCCAGCCCCGCCAAGGCGCCGAGCCGCAGCCAATGCATCGGCTTCCGGGCTGGAATGCTGCAGCGGCCCCAATGGACGAAGTCGCCGCCGTCCCAACAGAGCGTCGAGTCTTCGGGTAGCCACTCCCGCATCTGCGTGTAAAGGTGTAGGGGATGCATCGGATTGGATGGCGAGTCCGCGATCGATTGGAGTTCCGTCTGCCAGGCATCGTCGGCCTTTTTGACTTCAGCGAGCCATGAGGAACGGTCCGGAGCGGGGCGGTTGCCCAGCGAGTCATTCAGTGCTTGGAGGGCCAGCTTGACGTCCGAGAACATGCCGACTTCCAAGCGACGATTGAGCCCTAACTCTTCCGGATGGATGTCGACCTGCGCGAATTTCGCTTCCGGCGAGAACAGTTGTGCACCGCCGAGCCGCAGCCGGTAGTCAAGCTTCTTACCGAGGACGACGACCAGGTCGGCTTCCTTGAACGCTTTCCCTGCCGCGCGGCTCAACGTCGGATCCGCATACCCGAAGCAGAGTGGATGATCATCGGAAACGACACCGCGCGCCAACCCGACCGTAAACAGCGGAACGGATGTCTTCTCGATAAAGGTTTGTAACTCTTCACTCGCGTCTGACCACCACGTGCCGCTTCCGCCGATCACGATGGGGCGCTTGGCTTGGTCGAGCAGGTCGATTAGACGGCTGACCTCGGTTGAATCAGGTCCCGGCTTGCGTATCTCGATCGGTCCGTCGGGTAGAGGATAGTGGTTATCCGCCTGCGCTGTGAGCAGGTCCACCGGAACGCTCAGGTGCGAAGCGCCGTTGCGGCCGGACAGGGACTCCAAGAACGACTTGCGGACGTGAAACGGGATCTGACCGGGGTCGGCAGGCACCGCTGCATACTTGGTGATCGATTGCACCATGCCGAGCTGTTCCATGTCCTGGAAGGCGAAACGGTCGCGCAGTTTTGAGCTGCTCATGCCGCTCATGGCCAGGATCGGCGAGCCGGTCGTGTGGGCCGTGGCGATGCCGCTGATGGAGTTCGTGTGTCCCGGCGCGCCGGTCACCATCGAGACGCCTGGCTGCCGCGTGATGCGGCCCCAGCCATCGGCCATGTGAACGGCGGCGGATTCGTGGCGTGTGTCGGCGATGGTGAGGCCTTCACGCTCGGCGACGCGAAGGATCTCGTTAAGGTGATCGCCGACGAGGGTGAAGATGTGAGAGACGCCAAGCTTTTTGAGGCTGGCGATGAATAGTTCTGCTCCGTTGGGCATGTTGGTTCCTGTGATGATCCGGACGTTGAGAGGACGAGGGAGCGCCGGCTAACGAGGCGCGAATACAGCAATATAGCGTGTTTGCCGAGAGCGGGCAGCAGGCACGGGTTAGCCGTGTCCGCACAATCTTGCTTAGCTCGCTGTCGCCTCTTTCGGCAGTTTCAGGGCCATCAAGAATCCGAGCACGGGCAGAGCGATCACGCCCCAGAAGACGGCCTGCAGGCCTACGTGGTCGGCGATCCATCCCAGCATGGGGATGAATGTGATCCCGGCCATCCCCCAGCCGAATCCCATCACCAATGCGCTTGCCGTGCCTGCTTGCTCGGGCACCAGGTCTTGAGCCATGACGATGATGACGGGATTCGTGAGCAAGAGGATGATCGCTCCTATGAAAAGGCCCGCCAGCGACAGCCATCCGGTTGTGCCGAGGAAGAGGGCCAGGAACGGTATGCAGGCGATCATTGAGATGAGCACGACGCGCCGCCCGCCGATGCGATCCGCTAGGCTGCCGCCGGTCAATGAGGCCACCGCTGAGCTCACGAAAAACACAGTGAGCCAAAGGCTCGCTTCTCGCAGGGTGAAGCCGCGGTCCCGATAAAGATACAGCGTCAAGAACTGAGCGATACCCAGATGAACGATCGACCGCAAGACGACAATCGCGTAGTGCAACAGAAGAGGCTTCCACTCGCGACGAAAGGGTTCCCAATCGAATGCGGGTTTGCTTGAGCCGCCGTTCGAGGGAGCGGGCAGCATCCACAACAAGAAGCCCGCAATGATGAGCGCCGGGATGGAAGCCAGAGGCAGCCGTTCCAGTCCGATTTGCTCGACTACCGTTGAGAAGTAGGACGGCCCCAGCGAGAGGCCCACCATGCCCGCGCTGATGAAGATAGCGATGCCGAGCCCGCGGCGCGTTCCCGAATGTGCGGCCGCCTGCGTCGTGCTCTGCGGATGGAATGACGCCACGCCCATCCCTCCGATCAGCGCGATGGAAAGGAGCATCAGGTAGCTACTCGCGACCCCCAGGCTCGATAGGAAGACGCCCGCTGTCGCGAGACCGAGCACGACAAAAAGGCGCGAATGAATACGATCCGACAATAGCCCGAAGAAGAGCTGCATGACGGCGGAGCCGAACATGAAAACACCACTCAACCCGCCGACCTGCGCGAGTGTGAGTGCGTACTTTTCGGCAAGGAGGGGTTGCAAAGTGGCTACGGCGCTGGAATAGAAATCAACCGCGAAGTGCCCGAAACAAAGCAGCAGAAACGGCCCCGTCAGCAGGGCTGTGGAAGCTACAGCGGCGGCCGGAGGGGTAGCCGAGACAGAGGTTTGAGCGGGTGATTGTACCGTGGAAGTACTCAAGGTGGGCGCTCGCAAGAATGCTTCATCATATCCAAAGCGCTTGAGATCAAACGCCGTGGCACCGACCCCGCAGCCCTCATGTATACTTGCCGAGGTACGCGGCCGCGATGAAAGCCGCGGCGGCGATCGATAGGGGAGAGAACACGAATGAAGGTTGTCGGGCAGGTCGAGAGTTTGTGGCGATATCCGGTCAAGAGCATGCGCGGCGAAGAATTGCGGGAGGCCTTTGTCGGGTTCGCGGGAGTTTATGGGGATCGCCTATACGCTTTTCATAGTTCGGCGGCGCGCAAAGGGTTCCCGTTCTTCACCGGCCGTGAGCAAGAAAGGATGCTCTTGCATCGGGCAACCTACCGGAATGCCGACAGCATGGCGAAGCCGCCCAATCTGGCCGAAGCCGAAGGCATCCCGCCCGGCGCTACGCCAGTCTACGCAGGTTCGTCCGACCTCATGGTGGATGTAGAAACGCCGGAGGGGCAGTCGTTTGCGATCGATGATCCCGGGCTGATCAGCAAGCTGCGCGAAGGGATTCGAGATGCGCACGAGTTAACCCTGCATCGTTCGGACCGGGCGATGACGGACTGCCGTCCGGTTTCACTGTTCTCGACGAACAGCGCGCGCCGGCTTGGGGAGGAATTGGGAACCGATGTCGACAAGCGGCGCTTCCGGGCGAATATCTATCTCAACCTGGAATCCGGCAATGCTTTCAGCGAGGACGCGTTCGTAGGACATCAACTGCGGGTCGGCGACAAGACCGTGATCGCCGTTACTGACCAAGATCCACGCTGCAAGATGATCACGCTTGACCCCGATACCGCGCAGGCCAAGCCAGAGCTCATGCGGCTCGTCTCGGAGTCCCACGACGGCAAGGCCGGCGTCTACGGAGCGGTGGTGACAGAAGGCACTGTCCGGCAAGGCGACGAGGTCGTTCTGCTGGATTGACACGGGGGCTGGACGGGTTGACGCTGCACTTGCGAATCGACCGCCGTTGTAAAACAAGATCATGAAAATCGTCGACATGAGGGTCCACTCGATCGCGATGGCCGACCCGCCTTTGCGCAGCTCCTACGGATTGCACGCGCCCTACGCGTTGCGGAACGTGCTCGAGGTCGAAAGCGAAGACGGTATCGTCGGCATCGCGGAAACATACGGCGGCGAGAGGCCCGCAGCCGCGCTATTGGACGCTCGTGATCAAGTCGTCGGCACCGACGCCTACAGGCTGACAGGGGACTTGCTCGGTTTCGTGGAGGGTGAGGGAGGCGGACTCGATCGCTCACAGACGCACCATGTTCCCGGCGAAAACCCGCTCGACGCCAGCAGCCGCACATATTCAGCTCTTGAGACGGCGTGTCTCGACTTGATCGGCCGGTCGGTCGGACAACCGGTCTGTGACTTGATCGGCGGCCGCGTTCGCGACGAGGTTCCATTCTCCGCATATCCGTTCTACAAGCACGCCGGCGGGGGCGGCGAGGGTGATGACGCTCGCGACGACAAATACGGTGAAGCGCTTTCGCCCGAAGGGCTGGTCCGGCAGGTCAAGCAGATGTTCGAGGAGTACGGCTTCGGGTCGGTCAAGTTCAAGGGTGGCGTTCTCGATCCTGAAATCGAAGTTGAGACGATTCGGCAGCTTCGCCAAGAATTCGGCCCGAGCGTGCCTCTACGCATTGATCCGAACAGCGCTTGGACGGTTGAGACCTCGATCAAGGTGGGCCGGGATTTGAAGGAAGAACTGTCTAGCGGCGGCTACTTGGAAGATCCGGCGATGGGTATCGATGGCATGGCGGCGGTCCGCAAAGGCTTGCTGGCGGAGGGAATTGACACGCCGCTGGCGAGCAACGTGGCGGTCACGTCGTTCGCGCATATCCCTGAGTCGGTCAAGAAGGACGCGGTGCAGGTGATTCTGTGCGACCACCACTATTGGGGCGGCATGCGTCAGGTGCAACATCTGGGCAAGATCTGTCAGATCTTCGGGATGGGGCTGTCGATGCACTCGAACAGTCATTTGGGCGTCTCGCTGATGGCGATGGCGCACGTCGCCGCGTCGGTGAAGCATCTCACCTACGCTTGCGACACGCATTACCCTTGGCAGTCCGAAAAGGATGAAATTGTTGCCGGTGGACGCGTGCCGATCGTCAACGGCTGCGTGAAGATACCCGACAAGCCGGGCCTAGGCGTTGACTTGGATTACGACCAGATCGCGCGGGGAAAGGAGCTTTTCGCGAAGATTCCCTACCGGAAACGGGATGATGAAGCCGAGATGCGCAAGCACGTTGACCCCGAATGGAAGCGCGTCCTGCCGCGTTGGTGAAACGTCCTCCGCATCGCATAGACAGTACCTGTCGGACCCGCTAAGCTAGACGGTTTGCGCACGAAAGGGGCCTCAACGCCATGACTCCAGAAGAACTCAAAGGCCAACTTGGGGGCGTGATCACGTTCCCGGTCACGATCTTCAAAGACGATCTTTCACTCGACATCGAAGGCTACCGCCAAAACGTCGCCGAGATGTTGAAGTTCCCACTGTGCGCCGTGGTCGCGGCCGGCGGCACCGGCGAGATGTACTCGCTGACCCCCGAAGAGCACTTCGAGATTGTCAAAGCGACGATCGACGAAGTCGGCGGAAAGACGAAAGTCCTCGCGGGGGTCGGCTTCAATCTGCCTCTGGCGACGGAGATGGCCAAGAAGGCCGAGGAAGCGGGCGCGGACGGCATCCTCTGCTTTCCCCCGTACTATCCCCACGCCGACCGCGAAGGCCTACTCAACTACTACAAGGCAATCGGTGACGCAACGAACCTTGGCTTGTTCATCTATAGCCGCGACTGGGCGACCTTCACGCCCTCTGAAGTTTGGCGACTTTGCGAAGCCATTCCGAACCTGATTGCTTGGAAAGAAGGCCAAGCTGACTTGCGCACTTTCCAACGCATCATGGAACGCTGCGGCGATCGGCTCCATTGGATCGGGGGCATCGGCGACGACATGGTTCCAGGCTACTATTCGATCGGTGTTCGCACGTACACGTCGAGCGTGGCGGTGGTCGCGCCTCGACTCTCGCTGCAACTTCACGAGCGTGCGTCGATGCTCGATCAGGCAAGCCTCGCGCGGCTGATGTCGAACTACATCATCCCTCTCTACGCTCTGCGCAACCGGCGTAAAGGCTATGAAGTCTCTGTCATGAAGAAGGCGATGGAGATTCTCGGCAAGCCGGCAGGCCCGGTGCGGCCTCCGTTACCGGAAGTGCGCCCCGAGGAAGTCAAAGAGATCGAGGCGCTCATGGAGCGCTACAAGCCTGTCCTGTAGAGGACGGGCTAAGGCGCTACCTTGAAGTAAGCCGCCGCTCTCCGCAGCCAAAGGGAAGTAGCGGCGTTCTTCCCATCTGCATGTGCACCGGCTTAGTGATCTACGAGCCTCCTCGGAGCGACCAGGTTCAGCAACAACTCGGGCAGGTTGGCGCGCTTGAATTCCAGCTCAAACAACTCGCCGAACGCTACCAGAAACTGGCGAGCCGCATACGTGTATTCGAGTGCCGTTACGTCCCGCTGATCGGTGCGCGCTACTCGGACCTGGAAGAGCTGCGGCACAAAGTGGAAGCAGCCTGGCGGTTGCTGCGCGAGCGCAAGCATCGCATCGATGCCGGCGAGCCTGAGCCGCTCGCGCTGATTCCCCTGGCCGTGCCCGAACCAGACTCGGTGTCGTTTCGGCCCAGTCTCGAAACCCGATCGCTCTACCGTGAACTTGTCCGCCGCATCCACCCCGACTTGGCGTCGGACGCCGACGAGCAGAGACGCAGCCACGAATTCATGGCCGAGGCCGGACGGGCGTATCGCCTGCAGGATCTCGATCGCTTGCAGGAATTGATCGAACTCTGGGAGTCGAATCCGGAGCGCATCGAACGGACGGACGCGGAATCGGAGATGCTGTGGGCACTGCGCCGCACGGCACAGCTTCAGGTCGATATTCGCGCGATGAAGACCAAGGTCAACGACGCGGAACACGCCGCGCTCGCGCAGCTCATGCAGCAGGTAGAGCAGGCGAAGGACACGGGCTTCGACTTGCTTGGGCACATGAACGAGCAGGTCAACGAACAGATCCAGCAAGCGGAAGAAGACTATGAGCGGGTCCAGGCGGCGCTCGATAACCTGGACGGCGACACAACACGGGTGGTCAAGATCAACGCGGGAACGCTGTGAGGGCCGGGCCTCGGTGTCAGTATTCGGTTGGCCCGCTCCATAGCTGTCGTGGCTCTTGTCCCTTCTGGTGTGGCTGCTCGCCGGCGTGCCGTCTATGATTGAGTAGGTCGGTCTAGGGTCTTGTTGGGGGGCGATTGATTCGATGCTCCGTCAAGCGTTGCTAATAGGGAGTGCTCTGGCGGTTTCGCTGCCGATATGGCCCGGTTGCGTTGCGCGTCTTACCGCACAGAACCTCGCGGGTCAGATCCGGTTCCGGAAGGTCTCGTCTACCGGCGGCTCCCCCACCTCGATTACCCATGCCCGTGATGGGTCGGAGCGGCTTTTCATCACGACTCAGGAAGGCCGTATCTGGATCATCGAAAACGGCGAGCGCCTGGATACTCCGTTTCTTGATATCCGCAGCCGCGTCAGCCATGGTGACGAGCGCGGTCTACTCAGCATCGCCTTCCACCCCGAGTATGCGGAAGAAGGATACTTCTATGCCTACTTCACCGATCCGCAGGGGGATTCACGGGTGTCGCGCTTCGAGGTTTCCGAAGATGATCCCAATGTTGCCGAGCCGTTCTCGGAGACCTTCGTGATTGGCATTCAACAACCGTTCGCGCGCCACAACGGCGGGCAGTTGCAGTTTGGGCCCGACGGACTTCTCTACATCGGGACGGGTGATGGAGGCAGCGCCGGCGATCCCGGTAACCGCGCGCAAGACTTGGGCCTGTTGCTCGGAAAGATCTTGCGTATCGACGTGGACCGCGCATCGCCCTATTTCGTGCCCACCGACAATCCGTTTCAGTTTCAAGCGGGCGCTAGAAATGAAATCTGGGCTTATGGTTTGCGCAATCCGTGGCGGTTTAGTTTCGACCGTGAGACGGGGAATCTGTTCATTGCCGACGTTGGGCAGAATGCGGTGGAGGAGATTAACTTTCAATCTGCCGGCAGTGATGGCGGTGAGAACTACGGCTGGCGATTGATGGAAGGAAGCGAGTGTTTCGAGCCCTCCAAGGACTGCCAGGACGGTTCACTGCAACTGCCGATCCTTGAGTACGAGCATATCGGCGGCGGGCGCTCGGTTACGGGCGGATACGTTTATCGGGGATATGACTATCCGCAGTTTGACGGTACGTACTTCTATGCCGACTGGATGACAGAGGAAGTTTTCCTAGCGACGCGGAGCGGTTCGACCTGGACGTCGATCGGAACCGTCGCTTCGGGCTACCAGATCAGCACCTTTGGAGAAGACGAGCACGGTGAACTCTATGTGGCGGACTACTTTGGCGAGGCGATCTATCGCTTGGAGGCTGATAACCCCCGGCCTTCTCTCACTTCTGTCGTCCCGGAGATGGTGATGGGTGGCGGCCCGGCGTTCACGTTGACGCTGAGGGGCCAAGGCTTCAGCTCTCTATCGGAGATGCTTTGGGACGGCAGTCCGCGTCCGACGACTCTGGTGAGTAGCACCAGGCTGCGGGTGGAAGTGGCCGAGAGTGATATTGCCGAAGCTGGTGTGGTCCAGCTCAGCGTCCGCAACCCGAGCCCGGGCGGCGGGACTTCGAGTGCTGTTTTTCCATTCACGATCGAAGAGCCGCCGAGAATTATCCCTGAGATTTTCGAAGGAGGAGTGGGCAACTCGGCCGGGGTGACAAGCATCACCGGTGTCGCGGCGGGGAGCATCGCGTCGGTTTTCGGGACGGACCTATCCATCGAGACCGAACCAGCGGGAGTTGTACCGTTGCCGACGTCGCTTGGTGGCGGCATGCTGCAGATGAGCCCCCAGGGCCTTGCCTTGCGATTCGGTGGGACGGTGCTCGTTCCGCAGTTCTTCGCGTCGCCGGGGCAGCAGAACGTGCAGATTCCTTGGGAGCTCGAGGGCGCGGAGGGGGCAACGATCACGGCAATTCTGGGTGAGGAACACAGCATTCCGGTTGAGGTAGAGATCGTTCCGTACAACCCGGGTTTGTTCAGTACGAATTCGCAAGGGTTCGGCCAGGGCTCGATCCAGATCGTGGGGGCGGGAGGAATTCTGGCTGCCCCTGTCAGTCCTTTTTCGGTAGCTCGCCCCGCCGAGAAATGTGAGTACGTTACGATCTGGGCGACCGGCTTAGGGCCGGTGACGAACACGCCTCCGACCGGCGCGGCAGCTCCGACGGATCCGCTGGCTCACACAACGACCCTTCCCGAGGTCACGATCGGCGGTGTCTCAGCGGAAGTGATTTTCTCAGGCCTCGCGCCGCCGTTTGTCGGCCTGTACCAAGTGAACGCCAAGGTGCCTGAGAAGGCACCGAGTGGTCTGGCTGTCGACGTTGTCCTGACGATCGGTGGTATTCAGTCCAACGTAGTGACTATGGCTGTTCAGTAGCGGCCCGCTTGGTGGGAACGAGCTGTTCGCTAGAGCACGCCTTCTTGTTGATCAATAGTGGCGAAACGGGGAAAATAGATGCAGAATGCAGGAGGCTACCCGTGCGTATCGCTCTATTGCTCTGTTTCTGTCTTGCCGCGGCCATTTCTTTGCCGGGCGCGGATTGTGATTCCGCACTACAGGTCCACGAGAAGAAGGGTCGGCTGCTGGTCAAGAACACGTCGGGCCAACCGATCACCGCCTACAGCGTCAACTCCAAGTCCCGGGACGGGGCTGTGAACCGCAGATACTACGGTGCGTACAGCGGAGGGGACTCCCTCGGCCCCGGCCGATCGATAGAACTTGGGAAGGCAGATGTCGCTGCGGAAAGCCTGGAAGTCGTCTATGTGCGACTTGCGGACGGTTGGCGGTGTGGCGAGGCCCCACCGGAGATCAAGCCGACCGAGGAGTAGTTTCTCATCGTCGCCTCACAAGGCCTCTCTCAAGCGGTCTTGAGAGAATCTTGTGCGAGGATGAAAGTGAGTCGACCGCGCCCACCTAGTGGTTCACTAACCACGCTGGAGTTGCCTTAGCTTATGGACGTTCGTCTGCGGAAATCGAGAGCCCTGGCGGGCCTAATTCTAACCCTTTGTCTCTTCTATCCCGGTCGACTTGTCGGCCAAGGAATTCTGGACGAATTGCGGTTCGAGGAGGTCGCGACCAACCTCGGCCTGCCCGTAGGCATCGAAGATCCCGGAGATGGCTCGGACCGGCTGTTTATTGTTCTGCAAGCAGGCCGGATCGTAATCTACGAAGACGGTCAGGTACTCCCTACTCCGTTCCTAGATATCAGCGGCCGCGTGCGTTGTTGTGGAGAGCGAGGCTTGCTGGGGGTGGCGTTTCATCCCCAATACGAGAAGAACGGCTACTTCTTTGTCAACTACACGGATAGGTCTCCTCAGCCAAGGACGAATATCTCCCGCTTCCAGGTGTCGGCCGGCAACCCCAACGTGGCGGACCCGGATTCGGAGGTCCATCTGATCGAACAGAATCAGCCGTTCTCAAACCACAACGGAGGAGCAATCGAGTTCGGACCGGATGGTTTCCTCTACATTGCGTTCGGTGATGGCGGCGACCGGGGTGACCCCTTCGACAACGGTCAGACGCTGACGACCTTCCTCGGCAAGATTCTGCGAATCGACGTCAACAACGGCAGTCCATACAGCAGCCCGCCGTCGAATCCGTTCTTCAGCCTCGACAATGCGCAGGATGAGATGTGGGCTTATGGGTTGCGCAACCCGTGGCGCATCACGTTTGACCGCATGACGGGCGATCTGTTCATCGCCGATGTGGGCCAGAACGCTCTTGAGGAAGTAAGCTTTCAGCCGGCTAACAGTCCCGGTGGCGAAAACTATGGATGGCGCCGCATGGAAGGCACCCAGTGCTTCAACCCTGAGACGGGTCGCGGAAGCGCGGGATTGGTCCTGCCGATCTTGGAGTACACGAATGTCGGCGGGGCCTCAGTCACGGGTGGCTATCGTTATCGCGGGAGTGATTTTCCGCGGATGCAAGGGGTCTACTTTTATGCGGACTTTAGTCAGAGACGTCTGCTTGCTGCAGAGCAAGATGGCGGAGCATGGCGTGAAATCGGGCGGCGCGGTATCCCGTACAGGATCAGCTCGTTTGGAGAAGACGCGCGCGGCGAGATCCTGTTCGTTGACTACGGCGAGAGCGGCGCGCTCTATCGCCTGAAGGCGGACTACCCGACCCCCTCGCTGACTTCGCTTGCGCCGGCAGGAGCCGCCGCGGGCGGTACGAGTTTCACATTCACTGTGGTCGGTGACGACTTTACGTCGCATTCCGAAGTCCGCTGGAACGGGGAGATGCGGTCGACGCACTACGTTGACCACGCGCGGCTGCAAGTCGACATCGCGGCGGACGATATTGCTGCCGAGGGAGCGGGCGAGATCACGGTATTCAATCCGGCCCCGGGGGGAGGCATCAGCGAGCCTCTTGCCTTCGCGATCGAGTCGACGCCGGCGGAGACTCCGACGATCTTCGAGGATGGGGTCGGTAACGCCGCCGGCGTCACGAGCGTCAACGGCGCGGCGGCCGGCAGCATCGCGGCGACGTTCGGGACATTCATGTCACTGCGCGAGGAGAACGCCCTGATTTCTCCGCTATCGACGACTCTGGGCGGCGGGATGCTGCGGTTCGAGTCTACGGAAACCGCCGAGAAGGGGTTCAGCGGGGCGGTTGGTGTGCCAGAGTTTTTTGCTTCGCCCGGTCAGAAGAATATTCAGATTCCGTGGGAGTTGGCAGGCCTGACAGAGGCACAGATCATCGCTCGCGTTGGCTCGCTCGAAAGTACGCCCGTGACGGTGAACATTCTTCCGTTCGACCCGGGTACCTTCTCAGCGGATGCCACCGGTACGGGGCAGGGATCGATTCTGATCGCCGGGACTGTTTCCCTGGCGGCGCCGCTGGGCGCGTTCCCGAATGCACGTCCTGTGCGGGGAGGCGAGTTCATCGCGATCTTCTGCACCGGGTTGGGCGCGGTCTCGCATACGCCGCCGACCGGCGGCGAGGCAGTGGCCGATCCGTTGTCGGAGACGCTTACTCTGCCCACGGTGACTGTAGGTGGTGTCGAGGCGCGGGTTGGATTTTCTGGTCTTGCGCCAGACTTTGTGGGACTCTATCAGGTCAACGTCGAGATTCCCGACGGCGTCGTCTCGGGTGACTCAATCGAGGTGGTGCTCACGATTGGCGGCGTGGTGTCGAACGTGGTTACGATCGCTGTCGAGTAAGAAGCGTCGCTTCCTGAACCAGGCGCTGGTGTAGAATGCCTTGCATGCGAACTCGCTTTCTGTTGTTGACCCTTCTTCTGGTTCTTCCTCTTCACGCGCAGATCAAGGTCGGAATCATTGGTACTGATACGTCGCACGTTCCGGCGTTTACGAAGCTGCTCAATGACCCGTCGAATCCGGACCATATACCCGGTGCGAAAGTCGTCGCGGCCTACAAGGGTGGCAGCCAGGACATCGAGAACAGCCACACGCGAGTGGACAAGTTCGCCGCTCAAATCGAGAAAGACTGGGGTGTCGAGATCGTCCCCGATATCAAGACACTCTGTTCAAAGGTCGATGCGGTATTGCTCGAAAGCGTCGATGGTCGTGTGCATCTAGAGCAAGTGAAACAGGTCTTCGAGGCCGGCAAGCCGGTGTTCATTGACAAGCCGCTGGCCGCGACTCTCGAGGATGCCCGCGAGATCGCCCGGCTTGGGAAGAAGCATGGTGTGCCGTGGTTTAGTACGTCGAGCCTGCGCTATGCGGACGCGGTCGCGGAAACGAAGGTTGACGGTCTGAAGGGCGCCATCGCTTGGGGGCCGGCTTCGATCCATCCCACGCATCACTTGGATCTGTCGTGGTACGCGGTGCATCCGATTGAGTTGCTTTACACGGTGATGGGCCCGGGTTGTGTTTCGGTACACCGCACGTTTACCGAGGATGCGGACATCATCGTTGGTCTCTGGAACGATGGGCGTATCGGAACCGTTCGAGGCATTCGCGCCGGGAAGAGCGGCTATGGGGTCATGACGTTTGGAGAAGATGAGATCAAGCAGTCGTCGAAAGGTAGTTCGTACGCCCGTTTGTTGGTTCGGGTCATCGAGTTCTTCAAGACGGGCAAGCCGCCCGTGTCCAACGATGTGACGCTGGAAATCTTCGCGTTCATGGACGCAGCCCTACGTAGCAAAGACAAGGGTGGCGCGGTCGTTAAGCTGCGCTAGGCGGCCCGGGACTATCTCCGCTGCATTGAGTTGGGTGATTGAACTTCGGTGTTGGTGAATGATCACCCAGATTCTACAGGCGACCAAAGGTAGAAGAGTCTGGTTTGCTAAAGCTCTGCTGCTAGATCTGCTGGCGGCCGTCTGGCGCCGCTGCATGTGGCGGACTACCTTCATCGCGATCACCGGCAGCTTCGGAAAATCAACCGCAAACGAGTGCCTGGGAGCGGCGCTCGGAGCGCGCTGGCCAGTCGTCAAGACTTCGCGGAACCGCAATGGGTTCGACAACATCTGTTGGGTCATCTTCGCCGTTCGTCCGTGGCATCGGTTCGCGGTTCTCGAGGTTGGCGCCGAGCGGAAAGGGATGCTGCGGCACTGGGCGCGGGTCATCCGGCCTGACATTGTCGTGATGGTCAATGTCGGCGGCGCTCACTCGCTAAGTTTCCCTACTTTGGATGATGTCGCCGAAGAGAAATCTCAACTCTTGAAGGGCCTCAAGCGCGGGGGGCTCGCGGTGTTGAACGGTGACAATCCACGTGTTGCGGCCATGGCATCCGCCGTCCGGGAGCGGGGCTGCAATGTTGCCTTTTTTGGCTCGAATCCCTCGTTTGAAGTTTCGGGAGAGATTGCCAAGTCCCACTGGCCGGACCGGTTCTCGTGCAAGGTACGCCAAGCCCAGCGGCTGACCGAGTGCGAGACGCAATTCGTCGGTCCACTATGGCTCCCATCGGTGCTCGCGGCGCTGACCGTGGCGGCCCGTGTAGGAGTACCCATTGAAGAGGCTTGCACCGCGATCTCGAAGACTCCGCCGATCCGAGCCCGCTTGCAACCCGTCCTCCTCCCGAACGGTGCGGTGATCTTGCGTGACGACACTAACAGCTTTTTCGATGCCTTCAAGGCGTCATTGGCTGTGCTCAAAGAGGCGCGCTGCGAACGCCGGATCTTTGTTTCGGACGGTTTCACCGAAAGCAGTCTCCACGCCCGAAAAAGGGCTGTCGAGTTGGGCGGTCTGGCGGGCGCTTCGGCCGATGTTGTGGTCTTCTTCGGACAGACTGCGAAAGAGGCTTGCCGGGCTGCTGTCCGCCACGGCATCACGCCCGAGAATGCCCATCGATTCAAGACCATGCGTGAGGTAGCGGACTTTCTGGAGACGGAGCTTCGCAAGGGTGACCTTGTCCTCGCAAAGGGTCGCTTTGATTCACACCTTGCTCGAATCTCCTTCGCTCAGGTGGCGGAGGTTGGGTGCTGGATCAGCCGTTGCAACAAACCGATCCCGTGCGACCGCTGCGAGGAACTGGGGGTTCCCCAGGAGGTCCTGGATCGGTATAGTCCGACGACGCTGTTCGATCAGCGTATTCTGTCACCCGCGAAGGTTGATGTCTCTTAGGCCAGGCTCACACGCTTGACGCGGATTTGTTCGTCATCGTAGACGCCGAGTCCCATGTTGCCGGCCAATTCGATGTGCTCGACCTGGCAGTTCAGCCACTGGCTGTCCTCGTCGGGTTTGAGGAGGGCGATCGAGGGAACGCCGACCTCGGCGCGCTTCTCGTCGATGACTTTCCAGCCGGTCTTGTCGAGCGCCACCGGGTCGGTCGCGAAGTACATCGTCTTGTGTTCCCAGGTGTACTTGCCGATCTTGCCGCCCGGCCCGCCGTGATAGGCGGCTTTCACGCCATCGAGGATGTGCAGCTTCACCTTGTCGCGAATGATCGGCAGATCGACCACGGCGGGGATGAAGATGCCGCAGGCGTTGGCGGTCGTCGTGGCGTGGCTGCGATTCACGTTGTTGACGAAGCCGTGGGACATGTTCTTGAGGGCCAATGTCACGCCCGCGGACTGGTGATGTTTGAGGACACAAATGTTGATGACCTTGTTGACGGCCTGGCTGAGCCACTTGCAGACGTATGACCGGCGGATGTGTGGATCGTCCAAGCTGTATTCTTCTTCGTACTCGGGGTGGACGAGCGGCATCTCCATGTAGACATCGCGGTCGTAGCCATCCATATCCATCTGAATGCGGTGATAGGTCTCGGTGGCGTTCATGAAACGTACGCCTTCGGGCAGCCACTTATCGAAACCCGCGCCCATGAACGAGGCCTTGGTGCGTTCATAGACAACCACGTCTTTGTTTGGGATGCCGACCTCGTTGAGTCCCTTGACGAGCGTGTGGAGAACCGTTTGGTCGGAGATGACGTACGGCCGTCCGACGCCGTTGACCTTAATGCCGACGACATCACCCGGCTCGAACAACTCTCTCAGCGAATCGACGAGGCTTTCGGTGTGAGTCAGCTCGGTGAGTCCGCGCTCAATCATGCCGTGGACGGCGTCCTGTTGGTACTCACCCCCGACAATGCTGCCGGGGTGATCGATCGCGACGACACGGCCGGGGTAGGGCCCGGGAATTCCGGACGGAGAGCCCGAAGTAGATGGAGCTTCCTGACGCTCCGCGATCTGCTGTTGGCACGCGGCGGTAGCGGCAGCGACGGAGGCGGCGAGGAACGCACGACGATCAAGGGACATGGTGTAGGACTCCAGAGAAGGAACTGGGACGATTGTAACCCGGTTCGGAGCCATCAAGGCCGACCCGAATAAGACAGTTCCAGATGCGGTGCTGTTGGTGGAGCGGACGCAGTATGCTGCGGCATGGGGTGTCCCTACGGTCTCCGGTAGTTGCGGAGGCGGTTCAGGCTGGGGTACAACGGTCCGAGGCTGCTATGTTGCGATACATTTTGCTTGGAATCTTGACCTACGGAATTATTTCCGCTCAAACCGTCAACACGCTCACCGAACAAGAGCAGAAGGAGGGCTTCCGGCTACTGTTCGACGGTACGTCCCTCAAGGGTTGGAAGGGGGACATGAAGCTATGGTCGGCTCGTGGCGGAGCGATTGTCGGCTCCACCGAGGGCAACAAGATTCCGCACAATAGCTTTCTGATCAGCGAAGAGAAGTTTTCGGACTTTGTCCTGCGGCTGGATATGAAATTGCGCAACCACAACAGCGGCGTACAGTTTCGAAGTGAGGAGCTGCCGGACTGGGTCGTGCGCGGCTACCAGGCTGATGCGGCGGAAGGTGCCTGGTGGGGGAGTTTGTACGGCGAGAAGACCGGGCGCGGCGTCATCCAGGCGGGTTATGCGGGCAAGGGCGAGAAGGTCGTCAACCAGGACGGTTGGAACAGTTATGAAATCATCTGCCTGGGTAAGCAGATCACGCTTACACTCAATGGGTTGGTGACGGTGGATCTCAGCGACGACATGTCGTCGGACGGGATTCTGGCGCTGCAACTACACGTTGGTCCTCCGATGGAAGCGTCATTCCGCAATATTCGCATCCGCACGCTGGAATAGCGGGCGTCGTCGTAGACTGATCAATCGGGGAACGTAAATCATGAAGAAAATCTCGCTCGGCAGTTGGGCTTTCGCATTCGGTCCGTACTCGGATAATCCGGTGCCCTTTGATAAGACGGCGAAGCGGCTCGCTGAAGCTGGCTACGAGGCGATTGAGATTTGCGGCATTCAGGAGCACGTGACGCTCGACGCCTATCCGACGACGGAATCACGCGCGGAAGTCAAGAAGCTGCTGGACGACCTGGGGCTTGAGCGTTCGGGCTATGCGTGCGATCAATACGCGTTTGATCCCACCGAGGCGGCGACCAAGGAGAAGTACCTGGAGCAGTTCGCGAAGAACCTCCAGATGTGCAACGACCTCGGGATTCGCGACATCCGGGTGGATACGGTTGCTGACCCGACCAAGTATTCCGACGAGGCCGAGTACGAGGCGGCGAAGGGGCGCGTGGCGGAAGTCTTCCACGAGGCGGCGCAAAAAGCACAGGACGCCGAGATCCGGATGCACTGGGAGTTCGAGCCGGGGTTTATCTTCAACAAGCCGTCAGAGATCGTGGAGCTTCCCGGGAAGGTGGACCACCCGAACTTCCATGTGATGTACGACACGAGCCATGCCTACATGGCCGCTGTGATGGGCTCGCGGCAACACGGCGACAAGGAAACGCTCGAAGGTGGAATCGAAGAGTTGCTTGCCAACCTGGAAGGCAAGGTCGGCGCGATTCACTTGATCGATTCCGATGGCGGGCTGCACGACAATCACACGAGCACGCACAATCCGTTTGGGACGGGGGATGTGGACTTCAAGTCCGTAGCGCCGAAGCTGTTGGCGGTCCCCAATGTGGAGTACTGGGCGATTGATATGTGCTTCTGGCCCGGGTCGTGGGAGTTGGTTGAGGCGTCGTTGGCCTTCGTGAAGAACCTCATCACGGAGGCGGAGGGCGCGGCGGCAACAGCGTCGTAGCCGGCTAGGATAGCCGATCGGTGATCGTGCGCTCGTACTCGGGGAAGTAGTGACCGATCAGGGGCAGGTCGAAAGAGCGCAGGATTGACTCTTTGGATTCCCTCTCCAGCAGAAACTCGAAGGACTGGCGTAGAAGGTCTTCGGTCGTTGCGGTTCCGCCGGTCAATTTGCGGGCATAGTCAAGATTCACAGTGACGCGGTGGACGGTTTGGCCGCCCCCTTCCTGTACGGTGACGGTGTATTCGTTGCCTTCGCCTGACTCGATCTGAATGGTTGCGCTCATGAGTCTCTCAGGCTAGCGTGCCCTCCGGCCGGACTGGATCACGCTGGGGAGCGGACGGGCTGGTGTTCTCACTTCGTTAGCGAAGCAAGCATTTTTTGGAAGATGGCTTCCGCCGCGGCGGTAGTGACCTTGGGAGCCGTGAGCTTGAAGAAGACCGGCCCTTGGGGCGCTTCCGCAATAGCAGCTAGCATGCGGTAGCCCGGCTTGGGCGTCGACTGCTGTGCCATCGGGAATGGCTTGAACAGATACGTACCGGTGAGATCGATGGTGGTGACGGAAATGCCGTTGATGGTCTCGGTTGCGCGTTTCGCCAGTGGGTCAGCAGTGCCGCCGTCGGGGGCGCGGAATTGTCCGATCCAGCGCTTGACGTTGGCCTCAACGCTGCCGCCCTGGCCTGGCCCGAAGAAGTAGATGCCACATTCGCCGCCCTCGCTGTCGCCTCCGGCCGCCGGAACGACGTAGTTGGCGGCGCGCATGCGCTTCGGCTGAGAGGTCCAGCCGTCGGGAGCTGTCCAGCTCACGCCTCCGGCCGATTCGGCAAGGAGGATGGGCGCTGAGAGGGCGAAGACGAGGCTGAGGATCAGGACTGAGCGAAGCGTGTTTATACCCATGAATCTCAGTGTACAGGGCGATCTAGCGCGGTCGCTGCGGCGGGTTTGCCCCACCGTTTGATATGCTGTGATTCCTTTTCCTTATGAACTCTTGTATTCACGCTGGTCTGCGATGGCTTTCTATCTCAGGCATTCAGCACGAATCCGGCGGTGTCGCGGAATTTCTTCGCACGGACACCCGTGAATATCTGCCGGTCTCAACGTCGGCAACCGCCTACTACATTGATTCACAGCTTTGGTCGCGCAGGTTCACGCGAGGTGTTCTGCCGGCGCCGGCGGTGCGCGCCGGGCAGTTTCTCGTAGAGCATGTATTCGATGCATCGCGCGAGCTTTTCGCCTCAGCACCGAGCGGCGCAGAGGATGGGTCGGCGAGCTTGGCATACTTTGTTGACTGTGGAGTTGCCCTGCGTTCGCTCGTGCATCTAAGCGACGCCACGAACGACCAAGGATATTTGGAATACGCCGAGCGTTGCGGCTTGGCGCTGCACACGCGCATGAACACGGTTGATGGCGCATTCTTTCCGCTGTACGATCTGGAGGCGGATCGCGCGTACGAAGAGCTCGGGGAATGGTCGGGCGAGATGAGCGTGCCACAACTCAAGGTGGGATTGGCATTTCTTGAGTTGTACAAAGCGACGGGACGCGGCGAATTTGAGCATGACGCCGAGGCCTTGCGGAAGTGGTGCCTCAAGCGCCACGAATCGTTTCTAGGTGGCGAGGTGGACGATGTAAAGGTCGTCGACCGCCTGCACGCCTATTGTGATTTCCTCGAAGGACTGCTGCCGGGCGTTGCACTTGATGCCGACAGCGGCCGGGTGCTGCAGTTCGGCCTGTTGCGCGTGGAGAACCTGCTGGACGATATCGGCGAGGAGTATCAGCGTTGCGATGTGATGGCGCAGATTCTGCGGCTGCGGATGTACGCCGACAAGCTCGGTGTGATGGAACTTGAGTGCACCCGGGCCGAGAAGGAAGCGGCCATGATCACCGAGTTCCAGATGCAGTCAACGGACCCCAGAACGGACGGCGGTTTTGCACATGCCCGCAAGCGTGGTCAGGTCATCCCGCAGCTCGATCCGACGGCGACAGCTCTCGCGCTGCAGGCGCTTGAGATGTGGGACCAGACAGAAGAGGGCGGACTGCGTGACGACTGGGAAGTGTTGGTCTAGGACTTCCGCTTCTCTGCCTGATATTCCGCATCGACCGAAGAGTTCAGACCTCCGCGAGGCGTGAAGTCACCCTGAACGCGCGCCCACACAGGGTCGATCGTGTCCACAACATCACGAAGGACGCGGTTGACGACGTTCTCGTAGAAGATCCCGAGGTTGCGGTAGGCGAGGATGTAGACCTTCAGGGACTTCAACTCGATGCAGAGTTTATCGGGCTGATACTCGATCGTCAGCTTGCCGAAATCAGGTAGGCCGGTCTTGGGGCAAACCGAGGTGAACTCAGGTATTTCGGTCTTGATGCGATAGTTCTCGAACTGGTTGGGCCAGGTTTCGAGAGCGGGTAGCTCGGCATCAATGCCGGCTTGGGCGTGTTCGTCGGTGTAGTCGGGCAATTTCTCTAATACCTCTGCACGGGGCGCTATGGAACGACGGCTTTGCCGAGCCCGGCGTTGCCGCCGCGGTCTCGGACGCGCAACGTCACTAGGTGTTCGGCGTCGTCGCTTTCTTCCAAACGGATCGTAAAGGTTTCACTTGGGGAATCGACGATGCCGTCGTCGGCGAGGATGGGCACCCACGGGCCAGCGTCGACGGAGTAGTCGGCTCGGCGTAGGATTGATGCCGCGTCTTGTGCTTCGAATCGAATGACCTGTTCGGCGTCGATCCCGAGAAGGCGGACCGATGGCGGTGTGTGGTCGACGATGACCGGCTCGCTGACGCGCAGGGCGGAGTACGCCTTGTCCGGTGGATTCGAGCGACTGTCGGAGACTTCAATGCGAAAACGGTAGGCGCCGTCGGCGAGGGCGTCGCTGTCGATGGTGAGTGATTTCTCTTTGATCTCGTCCTTGATGAGCTTCCAGGCGGATTCGCCGTCGCCGCGAAAACTGACCGCGGCCAGCAGGTCGTCGCTGTCGGGGTCGCTGGCGGTCCACGCAATTTTGAGTTTGCGCTGTGGACCGGCGGTCAGGGCGCTGCTGCCTGTCGAAGAGGTTGAGGAACTGACCGAACCGCTGTCGGTGACGGTGATGCTGTAGGCCGAAGCGGCGTCACCCACGGATGTGCCGGTCGAGGTATCGGATGAGCTGCTGAGATCATCACCGCTGGCCGCCGAGACGTCGATGCTATCGATGCGCGGCGCACGATTTCGGGGCAGATAGGTGAGGCGGATGCCATCGAGCTTAGGCGAGGTTTCGGGGCGGCCCTTGAGGTCCGCTTTCCATTGGACGTATCGGGCGGGCGGCGATGTGATGGGGCCGCCGCGCCAGGTTCCGTCCTCGGTGATAATCGGCTCGGACCAATCGCTCCAAGCGGTGTCGGGTTGCGCGGAGTTGCCGCTACGGGTGCGGAACTGGATCTCCGCGCCATCGGGCAGCGTACCTCGCCAGGAAAGCTGTCCCCAACTTGCGGCCGATTTGGCGTCATGGGTGGTCGATAGATAGGACCCGGTCTTCGACGGCTCGCTTCCGAAGCGCAATAGGTTGCCGGCATGGGCGGTGGCGATCCAACGTGTTCCGCCGGTGGTGACGAGCTGCGTGATTTCGTCGTGGTCGGTTTCCGTTTCGAGCGTGACCCGGCGGTCCGGGCTGACGCTGTAGATGCGGCCGTCTTTGTCGGTGGCGAACAGAACGCCGGTCTGGCCCGGTGCGGGGAGGGTGAGGGCAAGCAGGCCTTCGGAATCTGACTGCCAGATCGTTTCGACTTGGAGGTTAGTGCCAATGCGAAGAAGCTCTGAGCGGTCGAGACCGGCGACGTTGATGATGGGCTGGGAAACGGTCGCGGCGCTTTGCGGAGTTGCTTGTCTGCTTTGTGAACCGGATTTCTGGCCGATCTCGGGACCGCCGGGTGAGGCAGTAACGGTGATCGTGGTAGTCGCGGCGCCTTGCGTGGTTCCGGGGGAGCCGCTGAGTCCGCCGTCGATCATCGAGTAGCCGCCGCCCACCGCTGCCGCATAGACGACACCATCGGGCGTTACCTGGAGGTTGCGGATCTCCGGCATGTCGGAGTCATGGAGGGCGAAGGCCTTCCCTTTGCTCTCGATTCGATAGAGGATGCCGTTGGGATCGGTCCCGGCGAGCAAGCGGTCCTGGCTATCGAGCGCCAAGCTTACGACGTGGCGCTGGCCACTTTCGTAGTAGAGTTCGCCCCTGCCCTTGCCGGTTACGCGATAGATCTTGCCTTCGTCCCCGCTTCCGACGAATAGATCCGGTGTCTTGTCGCTTCCCTCAGTTTGGGCGAATGCGAGGGACCAGATGTAGGTCTGCTCGGGATCGAAGTAGACTTCGGGTTCGCCCTTCTTCTTGATGCGATAGACCTTGCCCTTGGGTGAGGTGCCGGCGAAAACGGTTCCGTCGGGCGCGACGGCGATCGCAAAGACTTCGATCTCGGGAGCGCTCCAGAACAGGGTGCTCTTGCCCTTGGGGTCAATGCGGTAGACGTTGCCCTGATGTCCCGTGCCGAGGAAGAGCGAGCCATCGGGTGCGGCGGCGACGGTCCAAATCAACGGCTGATCGGAAGAAAATACGGTTTCGAGGGCCGGGGCGATGGCGAGAGCGCCGTCCGGCTGGACGGAAAGGTTGTTGAGCTTTCCGCCAATGAATTGGTCGTACTCGGTTGTTTCCCAAACCTGGCTGGTTGCCGCCGCCAAGATGCCGGCCACAAGAAGAAGCAGAGAGATGAGTGATAGCGCTCGGTGCGAGCGGCGAGGGAGGTGGATCATTCGACGACCATGATTGTGGTATTGACGCTGCCGCGGACGATGTTATCAAGGCCGTCGATCTCGAACTCTTCGAGAGTCGACTGGTACTCCGAGGCAACTCCGGACCCTTGGGCACGTGGGGAGGATAGCAATGCCGTCACCGATGACGGAGGATCAGGCAATCGCTCGGTCTCGAGCTGAAAGCCCTTGGCCGAGCGCCAGACGCGAATGTAGAGGCGGTCATTGCGGCGCAGGCGGTTCATGGCTTCGATGAGCTTCGCCGGGTCCTGCGCGCGCGTTGTGGATGCGAACGTCCGCCACTCCAGGAAATTGAGCGAGCCACCATCGGCGAAGGTGATTTCAAGCGGGCCGGGTTTGGCCCCGGGGGGGACCTGAAACGATGCTTTCTTAATGATCTCCTCGCCGGCATCGTTGCGCAGGGCCGCCGCGAACTCGACGGTCTCACCGGCGCGGACGCGGGTCTTTGAAGCCCAACCGCGATCAATGTCGAGACGACGCTCTTCGTCCACTGCCTCGAGTTCGAGATGAATACGTTCGAGCGAGACGGCGTCGAACCCGATCTCCATGAGGTACGCGAGCGGGATGCTCGTCAGCGTCGCAAGTTGGAGCGCGACACCGTTCGATCCGGCGAACATGTTGTCGAGGCGGAGCGGCGGAATGCCGTCTCCCAGGTCGACCTGACCGCTGACACAGTAGCTTGCAGCGCCGACCTGTCTTTCGGTTGTATCGATGGTGGAAAACAGGGCCATCTGCATGAGGAACGGAGAAAGCGTGCGGTCGTTCACGAGCTCCATCGCGTAGCTGTGCGAGCGGCCGTTTGAAGTGAGATCGATCTCCAAGGGGACCATGCGGGCCGAGCGGCCGAGTTGGCCGGCGATGCCGCTGTTGCGGTCTTGGGTGATGACACCGAGCGGCCCGCTCGACGCGGCGATCTTGAATGAATTGTTGAGGTTCGGGACGGTGGTAATTACCGATGAGCCGAGCATCGGCATCTCCGTCGGGCCGCTCGAAATGAAACGATGACCGAAGGCATAAAGCCGATCGTTCTCAACGTGTGTGACGGTACCGGCGGCGCTGAGTTCCATGTCGCCTTGGATCAGGGCGACGGAGATCATCGATCCCGGTTCGGGGCGGGATGGGGTGCCGGTGTTGACGCCACGTCCGCCGACGCCTTGCGAAGGCCGGAGTCCAAGGCCCTTCAGTTGATCGCCGAAGACCCGGAAGGTGCGTTCCGAAAAACCGGCCAGGGCGACGGGGGTGGCGATCGGGAGCAGACGGGGCTCGCTTCCCAAAGCGGACGGGCCGGTAGGTAGCAGATTGGCTTCGGGGTCGGGTAGGAATCGGGGGGCTTCGCCGGAGTTGGCCATGCGAATTTCGCGGAGGTTGCGAAACCGGGCGGAATCAGGCGGCGGGTCGTCGAGCCGTTCGACCATTTCGTGAATCGGGCGGATGCCGGCGATCGGCTCCGTCGAAAACGGAAAGGAGTAGGCGATGGCTCCGGCGAGCTTGCCGTCGAGGTAGACGGGACTGCCGCTCATGCCGGCGGCGACACGGGTCTTGCCAAGAGGGCCTCCGTCGAGGCGGGCCAGGATGAGCGATTGGCCCGGCGCGATATTGTTCAGAACACCGAGAATTTCGACGTCGAACTCTTCCACTTGCTCGCCTGAGAAGACGGTTTTGCCGATGCCTTTCATCCCGGCCTTGACTTGGTCGAGAGGGAGAAGATCGGCCGCGGCGAGAGGAAGCCCCACGAACAGGAGGCCCAGGATGAGCAGGCGTTGCAGCACGGTTGGCCTTATTCTATCGCTCAATGGGAGCTTTCCGGGGGGCTGAGAAGGTTCGTGAATCGATGAGGTAGAGGGGTTTGGGGCTTCTTGGGATGGTCTGTAGGCCCGCTCCATGACTGTCGCGGCTCTGTTGCTTCTGGTATGGGTCGATGCGTTGCTATGACCGCTTGTTTCTCGCGCGGCTCGGCTAGGGGTTGTGTGGACGCAGGTGTGGTGTCTGGCTTTTGGGGTGGCTGAGTTTGGCGGGTTTTGGCTGAGTTTGATGGCTATTTGATGGCCTCGTTGGGGCCTGGATGGCCGGATACTTCTTTGTTTGCTTGATGTGGATCGCGGTTCGGGATCGGCCTGGGAGTGGCCGATGTGTCGGAAGTTGCTGGTTTCATGGGTGGTTGGGTGGACTGGGTTGGTTCGATCGGTTGGTTGTTGCGTCGGATGGCGTCTTGTTGCTCTTGCTTTTGATATGCCTGTTCGTCTCGGTCGCGTTCGGCCGGGGTGCGGTTGTCGGGCAGGCGCGCATCGAACCCGTTGGCTTCGGCGCCTTTGCGCAGGTCGCGGAGTTCTTTGATGGCGCGGTGGTAGCGCCGTGAGAGCTGCGATTCGTAGCGGCTGAGACGGGTTAGGTCGGTAAGAGCGTATCCGGCGAAGGTGTTGCCGAGGATGTGCTCTTCGTCTTTGCCGGCGTTGTGTTCTTTGTTAGCGCAGCGGTCGAGGTGGTAGGCGTTGACGGCGGCCTCGATGCGGGAGAGGCGTTTGAGACGCCAGGAGGTGTCGGCGATCTGTTCGACAAGGTCTTCTTCGAGGGCGTTGAGGGGCCGTAGATCGGCGCGGAGCTTGTCGAGTTTTTGTTGGTATTCGACCGGATCTTCGCCGGGCATGATGGGGTGCTTGGAGCGGAGGCCGTGCTTGAGAGCGTTCTGTGAGGAACGCTGTTTGCCTTCGTCGGTGCGGGGGCCGGTGGAGTGTTGTGCGTTTTGTTTGTTGGCTCGTTTTTGTGATCTTGATGACATGATGATGCTCCTTTGGGCGGTTTGCGCCCTTTGAATGAAGTGCGTTCGGTTCGTGCTCGGGCGTAGGCCGTTGCATCGGGTGACAGTCAGCCATTTTTCGTTTCGGATGCCGCGATAGGCCGCGATTGCCGTTGTGCGAAAAAAGGTGACAGTCACCGAGTGAATCTGGACGCAGGTGTTCCCGGCCCGGGCTTCCCTTTGATTGGCGGGAGGCTCAGGTTGGTTTGGACAGACCTGTGTTTTGGATCGGTTGGATGCGGCGACGCGCTTCCGGTTTCAGGGTACACCCGGTGTCAAGGGTTGGGGTGTATCCTGCGCCCCTTCGGGGCTAGGGTTGGCTGGCTGTGTGCAGGTGTGTTGGTGATCTGAGTTTGGAATTTGGGGGATTTAGGGGGTCGGGAGTTTTCCGCTTGCTTTGCCCGCGGCTCTGCGTTTCTTCGGCGAGGTTCCGCAGTCTTGAGTGGGACCGCTATTTTAGGTTAGGTAGGGGGGTTGAGGATGGTGGAGATCGTGAACGAGGGCGACGATAGAATGCCGGTCCGCGTCGGGACTTGGACGTTGTACGCCGTGATGGCGGTGGGCGTGGTGTTGTGGTCGGCGTGCGGATCGGAGGAGAAGGCAGGCTCGGTGCTCTCATCGTTGGGAGGAGACGTCGAGCTAGCTACGGGCAATGATCCTGCGCGGGCCGTGAGGGTGCAAGCGATTCTGGATGGATCGGTTGTCGAAGCTCCACCCGCACTGGATCACATTCGGGTGCTGACTGGCTCGAGCGCGATGCGCCCCGTCGGCGAGACCGTATCGGGAACAGAACCCGTGCTGACCTGGCCTGACACCGGAGCGGCGATTTATCGCGTGTCGATTGAAAACGGGCTCGGAGTGACGGAACTGGAAAGCCCACGGCTGGTTCAAACGTACTGGAAAGTCTCAAGATCACTTCGGCGAGGCGGCTCGTATTCCTGGCGATTGATCGCTGACGGGGAGACGGTCGGTGAGGCCGCTTTCTCGGTACTCAAGCAATCCGACGTTCGTTTCTGGTCGGTCACGGCGCAGTACTACGGCGATCGACCGTTGTTGCTCGGCGCAATCGCCCAAGACCTGGGTTTGTTGTCGGAAGCACAGCTTCTCTATGAGCGGGCTGAAGGTGGCGAGGTCCTGCTTCGAAACCTTGCAACGATTCGCGCTCGATAGAGAGAAGCCGTGGACCTCAAGACCGAGGTCCGCGCTACGGGTTTTTCGGGCTTATGGTAAAACACCGTCAGCATAGTTCGATCGAGGTGCGGAGCACATGATGAAACGATTGATTGTTTTCGCGACATTAGCTGTAGGTCTGCTGGTGCTGGCTGGGCAGCCGGCCGGGACGGCGGAGATTCCTCAGTTCAAGTCGCTGTTTAACGGCAAGGACCTGAGTGGGTGGATTCCGGTGAACGCGGACCCGGATACCTGGAGCGTGCGCGATGGGTTGCTGGTCAGTACAGGCCTTCCGATCGGCGTGATGCGAAGCGAGAAGCAGTACGAAAACTTCATCCTGCATATCGAGTGGCGGCATATGGAGCCCGGCGGGAATTCGGGTGTGTTCGTTTGGAGCAACGCCGTGCCGGTTCCCGAGAAACGCTTGCCGGACGGCGTTGAGGTGCAGATGCTGGACCTCGAATGGGTCCGGCTTCACACGACCGACGACTTCAAGCCACCGATCGCGTACGTTCACGGCGAATTGTTTGGCGTGAATGGTGTCGAGACCGTGCCGGATAACCCCCGGAAAAGTCGCAGCAAGTCGATCGAGAACCGTGCAAAGGGCGACCAGCAATGGAACGTCTACGATGTGGTCGCGGTAGATGGCGTGATCAAACTGTCGGTGAACGGCAAGTTTGTGAATGGCATCAGCAAGTCGACGCAGAAGAAAGGGTACCTGTGCCTCGAATCGGAGGGGGCGGAGATCCACTTCCGCAACATCCAGATTATGGAGTTGCCGTCTGGGGTGACGGCTCCGGATCAGATGGCGCCCGTCTTGCCGTAGTTCGCAAAGGCTTCGTCGTGTTGTAACGTAGAGCGAACGATGCGAGGGCCTAGGTCGGTTTTTGGGAAGAGAGCATGGATCGCCTTGGCGTGCGTGGTGCTGCTGGCGGGCTGTGCAGGCTCGGCGGAGGAAGGCGACCCGAGTAAGAACGCCGAATCACCGAGCTTCCGGCTCGTGGGTGTCCTCCATGATGACCAAGCGCTGAACCGGCCACATGACGTGGAGTTGCAGGGCAATCTCGCGTTCGTTCCCGGTAAGGGCGGCTCGCTGGCGACGATCGATATCTCCGATCCGACTGATCCCAAAGTGGTGTCGGCCGTCGTGGGTCCGCGCACCATTGAAGACGCCGAGACGGTTCTTTCGGTGGGGGACGTAGTGTTCCTGGGTAGCCGCGATTTTCACGCCGTCGACATGGTGAATCCGGCGAAGCCCGTGATCGTGAAAACGATCTCAGACCGTAAGCAGATCGACAAGATCAACGGGATGGCGCAGCGTGGTTCGTATGTCTTTACAGCGGACAAGACGGGGTTCGTGAATGTATTCGATGTGCGCAACCCGCGCAACCCGGCATTGCACGACACGCTCGACGCGTATAGCCGCGCCTGCCAATCGAAGCCGCATGACATTGCGGTGTTCGGCGAACGAATCATCGTGGTAGATTCGGCGACGGATGCGCCGGCGGCGGTGCAAGTGTATCGCGTAGCCGAGACCTCGGCGAATACTCTGCTGCCGGCGAATGAGTGGGAGTTGGAAGGCTCGATCCCGGCCGGGGACGCGGCGTGGGATATCGGCGGCGCGAATCGTGTGGCGGTGTCAGGTAGCTACGCCTACGTGGGTGCTTACCGGCCCGACCGCGTGGCGATCATCGACATCAGCGATCCGAAGAAGATTCACCAGGTTGCGAACATGCCGGTGTGCGACATCGATGCGACGGGGCTTGAGGTTGTCGGGAACGCTTTGTTCGTGGCCGGCGGTGACTGCGTTGAGGTGATCGATGTCTCAGATCCGAAAGATCCGGTTTCCATTGCGCGGTACCGCGGGGGCGATCTGTTCCCCTCTCGGCGATTCGTACTCAACGATGAAGTGCGGTTCGATAACGGCCATGATCTCGTTTATCGCGATGGGTATCTTTACGTGACGGCGCAGAATGACAACCGTTTTGGAATCCTCAAGATCGAGGACGAGCGGGTGACGAAGCTCACGACGTATGTTTCCCATCCGTAGCGCGATTGCAGCAACAGATCCGAATGAACGGTTCGTCCTTCCAAACACGCACTGCCACGCGAGACGAGATGCCCCAAGCGGTGGCATGCATCGTCACGGCGTTTATTGCTGATCCGTTGGCTCGTTTCCTGTGGCCCGCTCCGCACGATTATCTTCACGCGATGCCTTTGCTTACACGCGAGTATGCAATCGGAAGCTTTGAGCACGGGAGTGCTTTCGTTAGTCCGGACTTCGGCGGTGCGGCACTTTGGATGCCTCCGGGCGTGAGCCCGAGCATGGAGGATCTCGACAGGCTGTTTCGCGAGACGGTGAATCCCGAGCGAGTGGACGATGTGCGAGTTGCCTTCGAGCAAATGGAGGAATGGCGTCCGAAGGAGCCCCACTGGTATCTGCCTTTTATTGGCGTCGATCCCAGCGCACAGAACAGAGGAATCGGTCGTGCCCTGATGTCGTACGGTGTGTCGCGGTGCGTTCAACAAGGGCAGTCGGTGTATCTTGAGTCGACCAATCCGCGCAACATCTCGCTGTATGAACGCCATGGTTTTGAGGTAATGGGAGAGATTCGCGTCGGGAAGGCGCCTCTCATCACGCCCATGCTGAGGCGGCCATGCGGGTAAGGGCGTCTCGATGACTTGGTCCTTCGGCGTCATCTTGGGCTACGTGGCGCTGCAACTGGTAATTGCCTGGGTCGTATCGAGGCAGATCTCCGGAGAGGACGACTACCTTGTAGCGGGCCGTAGCCTCGGCCCGGTGCTTTGCACCTTCTCGATCTTTGCGACGTGGTTTGGCGCGGAGACCTGTGTTGCAGCGGCGGCAGCGACCTACGAAGGGGGACTGTCGGCAGCGTCTGGCGATCCATTCGGGTACGCGCTTTGCCTGCTGCTTCTTGGGGCGTTCTTTGCGCGGGCGCTGTGGAACCGCAAACTGTCGACATTCGCGGACCTGTATCGGCAGAGGTACGGTCCAAACACGGAACGCCTTTTCGCTGTCCTGCTGATCCCGATGTCGCTGCTTTGGGCAGCGGCTCAGATTCGGGCCATGGGGCAGGTGCTGGCGGCGAACTCTGATTTCGGTGTCGTCGCGGCGATGACATTCGCGGCGGCGGTCGTTATCGCGTATACGACGCTTGGAGGATTGAAGGCCGACGCGATAACGGATCTGATTCAGGGCGGTACGATTGCACTGGGCGTCTTAGCCGTAGCCTGGGCCGTCTTCGGCGGGGAGGGGGGCTTGAGTTGGGCCGACCTGCCGCGCGAGCGTTTGAGTCTGCTTGATACGAGCAAGCCGACACTGGAAAACCTGGAGCTGTGGGCCGTGCCGGTTCTCGGATCGTTGTTCGTAGCCGAGATCATCTCACGGATAGCCGCATCCCGAAGCGCCTCGGTGGCCCAGCGGGGAACGGTGCTCGGTGGTGTACTCTTCCTCGGTCTCGGGACTGTCGTCGCGTTGCTGGGCGTGGCCGCATCGACGATGGAGATAGGGGAAGTCGAGCACTCAGAGCAGATTCTCCTCAAGCTTGCGTCCGTGTACTTGGGGCCTGTCTGGGCGACAGTGTTCTCGGGCGCGCTGGTAGCCGCGATTCTCTCCACGGTCGATAGCGCTCTGCTGACGGCGGGGTCTCTTGCCGCGCACAACATCATTATTCCTCTGCGGCCTCGGATGAGCGACCGAGAACGCCTGCGGTTGAATCGCCTGTCGGTGGTGAGCTTCGGCCTAATCGCCTATTGCCTTGCGAATTGGTTCGAGAGTGTCTACGAACTGATCGAACAGGCATCGGCGTTCGCCAGTGCCGGGGTAGTCGTGGTGACGCCGATTGCGCTGTTCAGTCGCGTCGGGGGCGCCGGCGCGGCGATTGCCAGCCTTCTCGCGGGCGTGGGAGTCTACTGCTATGGTGCCTTTTTTGCCCAGTGGTCGTATCCCTATCTCACAGCGGTGGCCGCCGCAGCCGTGGGGTACGCGGCTGGAACGGTGCTTGGGCGCAGTCGGCCGATGTGCGCATAGGCCGATCTAAACAGGTCGGCTTGCGAGTTATTCCTGGACGACGGCCACGACATCGATTTCGATGAGCAGATTCCCGATGAGGGGTGTCTGGACAAGTGTTGAGGCCGGGGGCGTTTCCATATTGATGTAGCGCGAACGGATGTCTCGCACTTGGGCGAGGTCGCCGACATCGACGAGGTAGTAGTTCATCTTCACGACGTCGTTAAAGGTTGCGCCGGCCATTTCGAGGCACTTCTTGATGTTCTTGAACGTATTCTCGGCCTGCGTAGTGAAGTCGTCGGGGAGCTTGCCGTCTTCGCCGGCGCCGCCCTGTCCTGATAGGTAGATCGTCTTGCCGGAGGTCGCGGTCACAATGTGCGTGTAGCCTTCGGGCTTGGGGAGGTGCGGGAGATTCATGAACTGCTTCTTGACTTCCACTTTGGCTTGCTCCTTGGGTTCGTCGTTGACTTCGACCGAACAGGCGGTAAGGGCTAATCCGCAGGCTAGCGCGGCGTGAATGATCGCGGACACCGGGACTTTGCGTTGCATAGGTCGTTTGACCTCCGCAGCGGATTGTAGCATCGGGTTTGGCGCGATACTTTCGTCGGATCTTTTCCCAGGTCCGTACTTAGGAGAAGATGCTGTGAGGAAATCTAGTTGAGAAGGGCGCCGAGAGGCTATTCAATGGTCGCTCGCTAGCCAAGGCATGCACCCAGTGGCTGCGTGGCTCAAGCCCTTTTGGGGTAAGACCCCTTGAAGGGGCCTGAGATTGGTGTGGTGGGGCAAATATACCAGGCGTAAAACGCCTGGCCTAGTCGAAACCATGGCCCGTGAACGGGCCAAAGGATGAACCGCATGTCGGAGCTTGCATGTACTCTCTATCTTCGCCGCGATTGCGGTTGCCTACCCATGGGTGACCGGCAGACGCGCCGGATCAATGTGAGTTGCTCTGCCGGGTAAGCTGGAACGGGCTTCGACGGCGAAAAGCCGCGGATCTCAAAACCGAGATCCGCGCTACGGGGTTTCCGTCCGGTCTACGCTTGACCGCGCTTCGATTGAACTGATACCTTCCATGCAGGTGGTTGAGCGGTTTGATTGCTCAACCTTGTGTTCGGTGCTCCGGCCGAGTTCCTTCGGGCGGAGAGAATAGGGAAGCGGGTGAGAATCCCGCGCGGTCCCGCCACTGTAATCGGCGAGGCCAGGCCGTGATCCAAAGCCACTCGGTGTGAACCGGGGAAGGCGCCGCGGCCGGGCCGGTGAGCCGTTAGCCAGGAGACCTGCCGAATGCGTTGCCGGACAGCGCCTCGCGGAATCGGGTTTGTCGGCCGGTTATCCTTCCAAGGATTTCCTCGACACCTCTTTGCTTGATCGCGCTGCTCGGTGGGGCTAGAAAATGGGGACAGTCCACGGCGCGCCGCTTGGCGATGCCGTGAGCCAAAAAGCCAAGAAATTGGCGCTTGGTACAGTCCCCCATTTTGAGCCCCTGTGGTCGGGATATGGCTGCGCGAGCGCTCATGGTCGCCGGAACGGCGTCACACGTTGGCAAGAGTTGGATGGCGACGGCTATCTGCCGCCACTTGCGCCGGCGTGGATTGCGTGTCGCGCCGTTCAAGGCGCAGAACATGTCGTTGAATTCGTATGTTTGCCGCGATGGTGGCGAGATCGGTCGGGCACAAGTGGCGCAGGCCGAGGCGTGCGATCTCGATCCGACGACCGACATGAATCCGATTCTGCTGAAGTCCACGTCGGACGTCGGCAGCCAGGTGATTGTTAACGGCAAGATGTGGAAGGATTTGAGCGCGGACGCCTACTTCCGCGAGTTTGATTCGCTGCTCAAGGAAGTACTGGCGGCGTATCGACGACTCGCGGACGAGTTTGACTTCGTCGTGCTCGAAGGCGCGGGCGGAGTCGCGGAACTCAATTTGCATGAGCGGGATCTGGTGAACCTGCCCCTGGCAACTCAGTTGGATGTGCCGGCGTTGCTGGTGGCGGACATCGATCGGGGCGGTGTGTTCGCGTCGATCATCGGTACGTGCGGTCTACTGGAACCGGATGAGCGCGGCCTTGTACGGTCATTTGCCGTGAATCGCTTTCGCGGCGACCCGGGTTTGTTCGAATCCGGACGGACGATGTTGGAAGAGCGCGCCGATAAGCCTTGCCTGGGTGTGTTTCCGTTTGCCCCGGACATTCATCTGGATGATGAGGACGCGGTTTCACTTGATGATCGCTCGAGTACTCAACCGGCGGCCGGAGAACTAGATATTGCTATTGTCCGACTGCCGCACATTTCAAACTTCACGGACTTTCGGTTGCTGACAACGGCGCGGTATCTAGTCGAGCCAAGCGTCAACACGCCGGATGTCATCATCCTGCCGGGTAGCAAGAACACGGTGGCCGACTTGCGTTGGCTGCACGATCGCGGACTCGCGCAATGGATCCTCGATTGTCATGCGACGGGGTCGGCGGTTTGGGGCGTGTGCGGTGGATATCAGATGCTGGGGCGCGAGGTGTGCGATCCGCATGGTGTGGAATCGAGGCTCGGCGCGGCGCAGGGGTTGGGCCTGATTGACTCGGAAACGACGTTGTTGGTGAACAAGACGACGAAGGCCGTGACGGCGCGCTCGGCGGTGGGCGATGTTCGGTTCGCCGCCTATGAGATTCATATGGGGGAGACGCGGCAGAGTTCTGAAGTACAGCCCTTCGCGTTCGTCGGAGACAAACCCGAGGGTGTCTACGTAGGCAGAGTTCTCGGAACATATCTTCACGGGGCGCTGGAAAGTGCGGGGTTGTTGAATCGTCTGCTGGGTGACGTGGCGGAGCGTCGGGGCAAGCAGGCTCCCGTGGTTCACGCGATGCCCAAAGCTGAGCACTACGATCGCCTTGCGGACTGGTTCGAGCAGAGCGCGGATATGGGGTTGTTTGAGGAGTTGTATCTGCAATGAGAGCGGCCGAAGAAAAATGGGGACAGTCCGCGGCGCGCCGCAAGAGAACCTTTCGAGCAAAGAGAATAGCCGGGCGTCGCTTGGTACAGTCCCCAATTTTCTTCGGCCCCGAACGGCGGAGCATGTTTCGGTTTCTTGCGGTCTTGGTGCTCGCGGCTTTTTGCCTCAAGGCCGACGAAGCACCGCGCCGAATCATCTCGGCGTCCCCAAGCATTACCGAGATGCTGTATGCGTTGGGGTTGGGGGATCGCGTGGTGGGTGTGACGGAGTTCTGCCACTATCCGCCGGAAGTGCGCGACAAGCCGAAGATCGGTTCGTACCTGCGTCCGAATATCGAGACGGTTCTTGCGATGCAGCCAGACCTGGTTGTGGTGTTGCGGGAGCACGGCACTCTTGCCGACCGGCTGCGCGACGTCGGGCTGGACGTATTCGCGGTGCAGCACAACGATCTCGAAGGCATTTACGATTCGCTGCGGGTCCTCGGCGAACGAGCGGGCGTCGCGAGTGTTGCCGAGCAACGTGTGGGCGAGATCAAGCAGTTTCTTACAGGTGTATCGGCGAAAACGGCTTCGCTGCCACGGCGCAGCGTGATGTTCATTGTGGGCCGCACCCCGGGGACGATCCAGGATTTGGTTGTTGTGGGGAGGGGCTCGTTCCTGAATGAGTTAATTCACATGGCGGGTGGACGCAACGTGTTTGCCGACGCGCCGAATTTCTATCCGAGAATTCCGCGTGAGGAGATTTACGCGCGGCGGCCCGATGTGATTATTGACATGGGTGACATGTCGGACACCGATGGCGTAACAGAAGAGCACATACGTTCCGTTGGGGAGCTGTGGAAGCAGATTCCGTCGTTGCCCGCCGTGAAAGAAGGACGTGTGTATCCGGTGGCCGAGGACATTTTCGTTGTGCCGGGGCCGCGTGTGGTCGAGGCGGCGCAATCTCTCTTTCGGATGATTCATCCCGAGGCGGCGCGGTGACGACGGTTTACGAATTGGACCGGGTGCGGGTCAGCATCGGCACGGCGGAGATCATCAAGGGTATTTCGCTCACCCTTCAGGATGCGCAGCTGACGGCGATCGTCGGGCCGAATGGGGCAGGCAAGTCGACGCTGATGTCGGTGCTATCGGGTGTGCGCGAGGATTACGACGGGCAATGTAGGTTTCATGGCACCGAGATCTCCGAGTGGCGCAAGGGAGACCTGGGCCGGCGGCTTTCGTTCATTCCTCAAAACGTTCGAATCGAGTTTCCGTTCACAGCGGAGCAGGTTGTGTTCATGGGCCGTACGCCGCATTGCCACGGATTGTTCGAGACACCGCACGATCGTGACGCGGTGCGCCGCGCGATGGAGACGACGGATACACTGCCGTTCGCTCAGCGCGACTTTCGGGCCTTGAGCGGAGGGGAGCGGCAACGGGTGATCCTGGCGGGTGCGCTGGCGCAAGAGCCGTCAGTCTTGTTGCTCGATGAGCCGACGACGTTTCTCGACCTCAAGCATCAGATCAGCACCTACGTATTGCTCGAGAAGCTGGCGCGCGAAGGGATTTGCGTTGTCGCGGTGACGCATGATCTCAATCTAGCGGCGAGTTATTCAGACCGCATCGTGGTGCTTTCGCACGGCGAGGTGGCAGCGGACGGCGTCCCCGGCGAGGTCGTGACGACAAAGGTGCTGAACGAAGTCTTTGAAGTGGACGCGGAGATTCGCAAGGGCTCGACCGGGCGGCCGTGGGTTTCGTATGAGCAGCCGATGGGGGCGAGGGAACAGCGGACATGGTAGACCGGCGCAAATTCTGGTTCGCGGTCGGTGCAGCGATGCTGTTCTTTGTGTTGGCGCTCGTGCTGACACCACTGATCGGGTCGAGTGGTGCGACATTGTCCCGCGCCTGGGCGGGGCTGTCGCCTGACAAGGAGATTCTGTTCCAGGTACGGCTACCGCGCGTGTTGCTCGCGGGAATGGCTGGCGGTGCGCTGGCGCTGGCGGGTGTTGTGTTTCAAGCGCTGCTGCGAGACGCACTGGCGACACCGTATACCTTGGGCGTCCAGAGCGGGGCCGCGCTCGGGGCGGTGATTGCGATCTGCTTCGGTTGGAGCACCATCGGCTGGTTTCCGGCGGTTTGGATCTCCGGGTTTATCGGCGCGGCCATCACAATCTTGATCGTCGTCGGCATTGCGTCAGAGGGGCGGCGGATGTCGTCGTTCACCCTTTTGCTAACCGGCGTCACGATCAATTCCATCTGCATGGCGGGGATTCTTTTTCTGCACTACACGGCGGGCTTCACGCAGTCGTTCACGATCGTCCGTTGGCTGATGGGCGGGATCGATTCGCTGCCGTACCCCACGTTGGGAGTTCTGGCGGTTGGGGTGGCGGTCGGTCTTGCGTTCGCGGTGATGAAGTCGAACCAATTGAACTTGCTGTCGGTCGGCGAAGATTGGGCGGCGACGCGCGGCGTGCAGCTTTCGAGCTTGATGTTGATCTGCTACCTGCTGGGGTCGTTCCTGACGGCGTCGATTACGGCGCTGACGGGCCCGATCGGCTTCATCGGCTTGATCGTGCCGCACGCATTGCGGATGGTGGTGGGCGCGGACCATCGGCTGCTTGTACCGATGTCGTTTTGTGTGGGCGGCGGGTTCCTGATGTTGTGCGACACGGTGGCGCGAACGGCGATGGCGCCGAGTGAGATTCCCGTGGGCGTGATGACGGCGATGCTGGGTGGTCCGTTCTTTATCTGGTTGCTGCGCTCGGGGCGGAGAAGCTTGTGGTCCTAACTCTGATTGGCGGCGGCGCACGGAGCGGCAAGAGCCGGTTCGCTCTTGAGCTAGCCGGTGCGCGGTTTGAGCGGCCTGCGTTTGTTGCGACCGCCGAAGCGCATGACGAAGAGATGAAGGAGCGCATTCGCATTCATCAAGCCGAACGGGGTCCGGGTTGGACGACGGTGGAAGAGCCGCTGGATTTGCCGGGCGCGCTGGAAACGGCCGCGAAGACTTGCGACGGATGTGTGGTTGATTGCCTGACTTTGTGGCTGAGCAATGTGCTGCTGAGTCCGGGCCACGACGAAGAAGGCGAGATCGACCGGTTGCTTAGTCAACTCGAATCTTGGACCGGGCCGCCGGTCATCCTGGTCACGAATGAAGTCGGCTGCGGCATCGTGCCGGAGAATGCGCTGGCCCGCCGCTACAGGGACTTGGCGGGCGGTTTGAATCAGCGGGTAGCCGCCTTGGCTGACGAGGCTTACTGGATGGCGTTCGGGGTTCCGATCGATTTGAAGAAGCAAGCGGATCGGTCAAGCTAGATGTTCGCCGCGCTCCTCACCGCCACGCAGTCGTTGACGCGGATACCCGTGCCTTCACCGCGACGCGCGCCGGATGCGGACCTGTTGGGACGGTCTGCGATTTTCTATCCGGTGGTTGGGATGGTGCTCGGGCTGGCCGGGTTCGGACTGTATTGTTTGGTCGACCCTTTTCTGCCGCGAGAGACCGTAATGCTGCTGGTGCTGGCGTTGTGGGTCTTGCTGACCGGGGCTCTCCACGATGACGGACTCGCCGACGCGGCCGATGCGTTCGGCAGCCAGCGGACGCCGGAGAGGATACTCGTCGTCCTCAAGGACAGCCGCATTGGGACGTACGGCACGGTGGCGATCGTGTTGTCGACGCTTCTGCGTTGGCGCGGACTAGTGGGAATCGAGGCGGACGACATTCTCACCGCGTGTGTGGCGACTCAGGTGATCCCGCGGACAGGGATCTTGTACCTTGCGGCGTGGGCGGGGCCGGCGACTGCGGGTTCTGGCGGAGCATTCGCGGCGGGCTTGCGAGGGTGGCACTTGATCGGGGCGACTCTGGTGGCGGGAATGCTCGTGGCGTCGATTCGGCCGCCGATGACACCCGTTGTGTGGGCGGTCGCCGCTTGTCTGTTGATCTTGACTCTATCGAAGTTCTATTTCCGTCGAAGGCTGGGCGGGATCACCGGTGATTGCCTGGGTGCGGTTGTGCAGTTTCAGGAGATCGCCATCCTGCTGACGTTCCTCATATGGATGGGGTCGGCATCGTGAAAACGTTGCTACTGGCACGGCATGGCGAGGCCGAACGGACCGGCGTCCTACTCGGGCAGACAAACCCGCCGCTGAGCGAGCGGGGCCTGGAGCAGGCTCGTACGTTGGCGTCGGGTTGGACGGACCTCGAAGTGGAACGGTTGATCGCAAGCAACCTGCAGCGATCGCAAGACACGGCGAAAGTCGTGGGCTACAACCTGCTGCTGGAGATCGAAGTCGACCGCCGGCTAAACGAACTTTCCTACGGCCTGTGGGACGGAAAACCTTGGGCGGATATCGAGGACGCCTATCCCGAGACGGCTAAGCGCAAACTGCAGGATTGGTGGGGTGTGACTCCCGAGGGCGGTGAGGCGGCGCATGACTTCTACGCGCGGGTCGAGGCGGCGTGGCGGTCGCTCATCGCGGCCCCCGAATCGACGATTGCTGTTGTCGGGCATACGGCTGTGAACGCCGTGATCGCGGATTTGGCGCGTCGCAAGAACCGGCGCGGCGGTGATGCGCCCGATTGGGATCGCATTCAGCGTTTCGAACAGGAGCCGGGCGCTTTCCTGCGACTGGAGTTTTCCAACTCATAACGACAATGACCGAGGACAAGATGGTGGCAAAGAAGAACGCGGTGAGCTCGATGCACGAAACGGAAGTCTGTGACCTAGAAGGCACGCTTAAGGCGATCACGCCCGCGGCCAGCGAAGAGATCAGGTCGACGGTCCAGCAACGCTTGGACTCGCTGACGAAGCCGCGCGGCAGTCTTGGCCGGCTGGAGCGTGTTGTTGTCGACTATTCGTTGGCGCGCGGCACGGCGGACTGGACTCTTCCCCGCAAATCACTGTTCGTCTTCTGCGGCGATCACGGCATTGTTGAGGAGGGTGTGAGCGCCTATCCGCAGGACGTGACGTATCAGATGGTCGAGAACTTCATCAACGGCGGAGCGGCGATCAATGTGCTTTGCCGGCAAAATGACATCGACCCGGTGATTGTCGATATGGGCGTGAACCACACGTTTGATGTCGGGCGGGGGATCGTCAATCGCAAAGTCGCGCCCGGTACGAAGAGCTTTCTGCGCGAACCGGCAATGACGCGCGAGCAAGCGGTGGAGTCGATCGAAGCGGGGATCGCACTGGCCCGGGCCGCCGCGCGACTTCACTACGGCCTGCTGGCGATCGGTGAAATGGGAATCGGGAATACGAGTTCGGCGAGCGCGATCACCGCTTTGTTGGTGAACCGGCCTGTGGCTGAAGTCGTTGGGCCCGGGGCGGGACTAGCGGCGGACGGAGTTCGAAAGAAGGCGGAGATTCTTGCGAAGGCGCTTGAAGCGCGTGATGTTGGGAGTGACGATCCGGTGAAAGTGCTCGCCGCTGTGGGTGGGTTCGAGATCGGTGGAATGTGCGGCTTCCTGCTGGGCGCGGCGGCGGCAAGAGTTCCGGTTGCCGTGGACGGCTTCATCGCAACGGCGGCGGCGCTGCTGGCTGTGCGCCTGTCGCCGCTGGTGAGGGACTACTTGTTTCTCTCGCACCGGTCCGCTGAACCGGGGCATGGGGTTGCGCTCGAAGCGCTGGACCGTGAGCCGCTGCTGTCGCTTGAGATGCGGCTTGGCGAGGGTACGGGGGCCGCGATGGCTCTCGGTGTGATCGAGTCGGCGTTGCGGCTGTACAAAGAGATGGCGACGTTTGAGTCGGCGGCCGTTTCGGATAAGACCTGAAAGGTCGGACCGCTCCTTCTAGTCGCGGCTTCCATGAGGAGGACCGCCGATGTCAAGTGGGGAGTCCCGATGGCTAGCCTCCTGATTTCATCTCGGCCAGAGAGTGAGCGGAGGATCGCGGACGCTACTTTGAATGGATCTGTGGCAAGAGCGACTTTCCTTGGGTTCGGGGGAGTTCGAGGCCGAGGATATCCGCGAAAGTTGGTCCGATATCGAGCATCGAGATTTCGGGGATCTCACCGGTATGGATGCCCGGACCCCAGAGCAGAAAAGCGGCGCGGTAGTCGTCGCGGGTGGGCCAGAGCCCGTGGTAGCCGCGGTTGTTGCCGGGGCCGATGACCGGGCCGGTATCCTCATCGACGGGCATGACGCCGAAGGTGTTCTCGAAGAACGCCGTGTAGCCCTCGAACTTCGGCGCCATCTGGAGCGCTTCGTCGAGCGGTAGCTCCCGCGCAATGACGGAATTCGGTTTCCCGGTCTGCGCGCGGAAGAGTCGGGCGGCTTTCTCGGACCTCACGGCGAAGATACCGTCTTCAACATGCACCTCGGCTTCGATGCGAGCTTGCCTAAGTTCGACCTTTGGGCGGTAGGCGCGTTGGTTCGTCTCAAAGCCGTGGTCGGAGACGACGGCGACGAATGTGTTCTCCGGTAGGGTTTCGAGAAGTGGTCCAAGTAGTTCGTCTTGATATTCGAGCGTGGCCTTGGCGTTGGTCGAGAACGCACCGGTCGAGTGTTGCTCGGAATCGAGCTCGCCGAGATGCAGTAGGAATAGTTCGGGGCGCTTGTGTTCGAGGATGTAACGGGCGGCGATGACGCGCTGGCGGTCGGTGAGGCTCTTGCGCAGGAACGACGGATGGGCCTTATTGATCTCCTCGGCGAGTCCCGGCGTCGTGTGTTTGAGGACCGGCTCGAAGGCGTAGGGACGCATGTTCGGGTCCGCCCAGAACTCGGGGAAGTTGTAGTCGATGTCGGCGCCGACGGTCACGGGCCACCAAACCGCGCCCGTCTTGAGGCCCTTTTCGTGGGCAACATGCCAAAGCGTTTTCGCCGTGAGGTAGCGGACGTACCACCAGCGCTGACCGGGTTGTCCCGGCTGATTGTTGGAAACGATGCCGTGCTCGGGCGCGGTGAGACCGGTGATCATCGTGGTGTGAGAGGGCCAGGTGACGGTCGGGACAATGCCGACGACGCCATCCGCCACGACCCCCTCGGTTACGAGCCTGCGCAGGTTGGGGATGTGCAGTCCGAGGCTGTCACGATCACGGAGCCAACGATGGTCAAGGCCGTCAATCGAGATGACGAGCAGGCGATTCTGCTGGGCCGGCAGCAGGAGAGCTGCGAAGAGTAGGGCGAGAAGAAGGCGTATGGTCATCAAGCGTCAATCCTAACGGATGGGGGATGGCGGTGGCGCTATTGTTTGCCTTCGAGCCGAATGACGAGGTGGTTCCGGTCGGTGGCAATGTTGAACTCTAGACGGCTTTCCATGTCGACGACGATGCGAGCGATGAGCGGATCGTTCTTGAACTGGGCGGCACGCACTCGGTTTACTCCCAATGCGCCTACGCTGACGGCGCGTTGAGCAGAGGGAGCGGCGATCGTTCCTCGCGGGATATCAATGACCAGGCGGTCCGGTCCGCCGAGAACCATCGTTTTGTATTCGGGCTGCGAGCTTGCGGCGATCGTCACGACGACTTGATTGGATTCGGTTTCGACAGAGATTCCGGTGATGGAAACGGGTCCGCCGGGGGCTGTTGATCTAGGCTGGGCGGGTTGCGTTGGCGCCGGCTGCTTGGGCTTCGCCGGAGTCGGACTAGGTGGCGGCGCTGTTGGTGGAGCGGGGCGACTCTGTGTGACCTCTACGGGCCGGGCACCTCCGAGGGCGACGCGGAAGGTAACGACCTCCGACGCCGTGCCGGGGCGGGCGCTGCCTCGATTCGCACAGCGCACGCTGTTCGGATCGCTGCGGTAGCCACCGCCTCGCAAGACACGGTATCGCGCGCCCTCAGGCCCTTGCGGGTCCGTGTCGGGGGAGTTGCGATAGTAGTCGGCCGAGTATCCGTCGGCGACCCATTCCCAAGCGCCGTGGGTTCCGGCGAAGATTCCCAAGGGGTTTGCGCGCTCCGGAATGGCGTAGTTGGGGTCGTCCGCCTTGTCAGCCGGGACCGGGGGCTCATTGCCCCAGGGGTAAGGCTTGGCTTCCAGTCCGCCCCGAATTGCTTTTTCCCACTCGGCTTCGCTTGGCAAGCGATAGGACTTGCCGGTCTTCTGGCTCAACCATCGGGAGTAGGCTTGCGCGTCTTCCCAAGTCACGCCGGTGACCGGCTTCGCGCCGATGCTGATGCCCTGTTCAAGATTCGGTGGGTTCGGGTGCGCCGGCCGGAATGCTCGAAACTCGCCAAAGGTCACGGGCCGTTTGCCGATGCTGAACTCAGAGACGGTAACCTGATGAACCGGCTTCTCCCAGGTTGCCCCGTCCGCCGCGCCCATCTGGAAAGGGCCGGCCGGGACGCGAACCGTCTCGGGGACAGGTTGCGCAAGAAGAGCGCCGGCGACGAGGCAGCCGGTGAGCAGAAGTCGGATCTGATAAAACATCTTTAAGTCAAAGTGTATTACGGTATCCCGTAAGGCTGCTTGACTGTCCCGAATCGAAATACATTGTTCATGACCCGCCTGTTCACGATGCTTGCTTTGTTGGCAGGCCTCTCGTGGTTCGCCCTTCCAAGCTTCGCGCAATCGGAGCCCTGGCGGCAATTCCGGGAAGACGGGGACCGGCTGCTTGGCGAGCGCAAGTACCGCGAAGCCGAAGAGTCCTATGTATTGGCTCTGAAAGCGGCGGAACGATTCGGGCTTGATGATCCTCGTGTCGCCGGCTGCCTGAACAGCTTGGCGCTACTTTACTACACGCAGCATCGGTATGAGTTGGCTGAACCGCTCTATTGGCGGGCGGCGCGAATATTGGAATCGGCTCTGGGGCCACATCATCCCGAGCTGGCGACTTTGCTCGAAAACCTTGCGGAGTTGCAGCAGGTGCGCGGCAAGCCGACGGATCTAATCCCGCTGCTGCGAAGAGTGGTGGCGATTCACGAACGGGCGAATGGCTCGACCGACGATAGTTTGCGCGAGCCGATCGTCAAGCTTTCCAGGGCCTACTTCAGTGAAGGACGTTTGAGAGAAGCAGCGGCGGCTTTGGAGCGGGCTGTCAAGTTGAGCAAGGCGCGCTTCGGCGCTGACCATCTTGAATATGCGGACTTGCTCAATGATCTGGGCGTCATCTACAACTCTGACGGCCACCCGGAACGCGCGGCTCCTTTGCTTGAGGAGTCGCTCGCGGTGCGAGCCCGGCACCTTGATCGCGCGGATCCCAAGCTAGCCTCGGGCTACGCGAATCTGGCGGCCATCTATCGTGGACGGTTCCAACTGGCTGAAGCGGAGCGTCTGCTGGGTGAAGCTCTGCGGTTGCGGGAACTGCCGGCGGGCACGGACCCTGCCGCGAAAGCGACGGACTTGAACAATCTAGCTGAAGTACATCGTCTGCAGCGCGATTTTACGACGGCCGGTTCGTTGTACCGCGAGGCGCTGGACGTGTGGGAGAAAGCAGTGGGACCGGATCACCCCGAGACGGCAACGGCCTTGCATAACTGGGCGGCGCTTCATCGCGATCAAGGCCGGTATGAGAACGCAGCGCCGATGTTGGAACGGTCGTTGCGGATTCTCGAAACCACACTTGGGTCCGAGCACGCTACTGTGGCCGTGGTATTGACTACGTATCTGGATGTTCTGCGGGGCCAGGGGCGGAATGAGGAGGCGAGTCGTATTGAAGCGCGACTCGAGGGATTCTAGGCCAATCCGCTGGGCCAAGTTGCCCCTGATAGACTGAAATCGTTTCGGGGTTTGGTGCGTCAAAAGTAGGGGTTGATGTTCGGCGGAAAACGACAGGTGCGTCTTGCTGCATCCGTGTTGAGCGGAGCGTTCGCACTGGTGTGTCTGCTGGCCCCGGCGTGGGGGCAGGACGGATGGCAAGAAGCCATTGATGCCGGCGACGAAGCCCTGGCGATTGATTGGAACCGGACGGCCGTAAAGCAGTACGGTGCGGCGCGACGCCTTTCCTCTCGTTTTGACGCCGCTGACCCGCGGCGAGTGGTAAGTCTCGTTCGGTTAGCCCGTGCGTATCGGTCGTTGGGCGATCTCGCCAAGCCGGAGGACCTGTACGAAGAGGCGATCACAGTCGCTGAAAAGGCTTACGGTGCAACAAGTCTTGAGTTCGCGGCCTATCTCAACGAAGCCGGGCGCTACTTCCATGCGCGGCGCAAGTACCCGCGCGCCGAAACGCTCTATCGGACTGCCTTTGCTAACCGGGTCAAACATCTCGGCAAGGAGCACGCCGACGTCGCCGAGAGCATCAATAATCTCGCGGTCCTTTATGAGAATGAGGCCCTCCATGACAAGGCGGAGGTCTACTACCGGTCCGCATTGGAGATCCGCGAGAAGGCGCTGGGCCTTGAACATGACGCCACGGTCATCACGGTCGAGCACTATGCGCGACTGCTGGTTAAGATGAACCGAGCGAAAGAGGCGCAGCCGCTGCTGGAGCGGGCGGCGGCGATTCGGGCGCGCCACGTGGCGGCGGCGGCAACCGCCGTGTCGGACGAAGTGTTTCGCGCGGGGTCCGGTGTCGTGCCCGCTCGGTTGAATGAGAGCACCGACCCGGATTACACCGAAGAAGCACGCATCGCACGTCATGAAGGAACCGTCGTCATGCAGGCTGTGATCATGCCCGACGGCGGAGTCGCGGATCTCAGGCTGGTGCAAAGCCTTGGCTTGGGGCTCGACGAGAAGGCCGTCGAGGCGGTGCAAAGCTGGAAGTTCGACCCGGCTCGGAAAGGCAACTTAACGGTTCCGTTCCGCGTGAGCTTGGAAGTGAACTTCCGGATTCTCTAGTTCACCGGGTTACCGGAATCAGATCTCAAGTTCGGCGGAAATGCCGCCCGCTCCTTTAGCGGTGCCGCGAAAAAATGGGGACAGTCCACGGCACGCCGCGTGACAAGGTTGCAAGCAAAGAAGTTAAGAAGGCGGCGCTTGGTACTGGAGTGAACCCCAAAACTGAGACAGTAGAAACAGGGACACTTTTCATCGAACGGGAAGGAGTCCGTAATGGAGAGTCTCAAGGGGAAGAAGCATCGGAAGTTTTCTGTCGAGTTCAAGGAAGCAGC
>Ga0302123_10000107_pt1 | contig 61187 bp, 60 predicted proteins | sample CB21_321_MG_FD_203109 | JGI IMG/M metagenome (GOLD analysis project Ga0302123, IMG submission 203109) | Marine microbial communities from Western Arctic Ocean, Canada - CB21_32.1 | ecosystem: Environmental > Aquatic > Marine > Oceanic | place: Canada: Western Arctic Ocean | collected 2017-09-28 | reverse complement strand
GTGGACTACGTGGACTTCGTGCAGATCCACAATGGGCCGGTGCTGCATACGCCGGAATTGAAGGGCCGCTCGTACACGCATCTGTCGGTGGCGGACTACCTGCGCCCGGGCGGTGCGCTCGAAGGCTTGCAGCGTGTGCAGGCTGCGGGTAAGGCACGGTTCATCGGTTTCATCACGCGAGGCAACGATGCACCAGCGGCGCAGCAGTTGATCAACACCGGGGCGTTTAACCTGATCAACGTGTCGGTAAACCTGATCAACCCGTCGGCGGCTGGTCTGCCGAAGGGCATGTGGGTGGGGCAGGACTGGGGCGGGATCCTTGGTTACGCCCACGCCCACGGTGTCGGCGCGGCGGTGTACAGCCCACTGGCCAGTTGGTACCTGAGCGATGCCGGTGCCTCAGGGGGTGATTCGCATCCGCTGGGATACGGAGTTCGCTCTCCAGAATCGGGCGCGATTGGACGGCACCAAGCGCAGATGTTTGGATTCCTGTCGAAGAATTTGCACCCGGACACACAGGCGGACGATCACGATCTGGCGCAAGCAGCGCTCCGTTACGTGCTGTCGCTCAAGGGCGTAACGTCGGTGCTCGGCGGCTTCTCGGATGCCCAGCAGGTGACGGAGAACGCGGCAGCTTCGGGACCAGGCGGGCTTTCCGAGGAGAATATGGCGCGCGTGGAGATGGTCTGGCGCGGGAATTTCGGCCTAGAGTCCTAAGCGCCTAACCGCAATCCCCCTCTCGCTCAGCCAGTGATGTGTCAGTTATACTGTCTCAGTTGGGCCGGACCCCTGGGAGGGGCCCTCTGCGTGGCGCATTCGTCTAGTGGCCCAGGACATCGCCCTCTCAAGGCGAAGATCACGGGTTCAAATCCCGTATGCGCTACCAGGCAGGCAGGATAAAGTCCTGCACCTAATCAAGACGCGCGCGGAGCGATCTTTAGCTCTAGAGGCGAAGCCAAGAGATTCAAGGGCTCGCACCAACCCCCTGACAATCTGCCTAACCGAGCCCGAGGGGGCCATTAGGCGCTCCACCAGGGTCAGCCCAAGGCCCGTGCTCGTTGACCTCCAATCATGGTCGGCGTATGTTGCTCCAAATGCCGGTGCGCATGCCGGACGCTAACGACTTCGCGAGGTAAGACATGGCTGAGATGGCTTTGGTGGCGGCGAAGATCGCCTCTGGTGAGACTGAACTGAGGGAGCTTGAGCTCCCCGAAATTCCCGTAGATGCTGCGCTGCTGAAGGTCGAAGTCGCAGGCGTCTGAGGGAGCGACGTCGGTGGGTACCACCGACACATGAAGGGCGGGGCGGTCGTGATGGGCCACGAGAACGTGGGCTATCTGGTCAAGGTGGGCCGCGTGTTCGCGGATCGCTGGGACGTCAAAGAGGGCGACATGGTCGCGCTGGAGGAGTACCTCCCGTGTGGCTACTGCGAGTTCTGTCGTGTAGGCGAGTACCGCCATTGCTACGCAACGGACTCCTCCGCGAACGACAACGCGATCCGTTACGGCTCAACGTCGGTCGACGTGCTGCCGTCGCTCTGGGGTGGGTATTCGCAGTACCTGTTCATACCCCCGAACGCCGCGCTCCACAAGATCCCTAGCGGTGTCACCGCCGAGGAAGCTGCCATGGCGCTGCCGATGGGCAACGGTGTGCAGTGGGCGTTGGTGGAGGGCCAGGCGGGCTTCGGCAAGTCGGTGCTCATCCAGGGCCCCGGTCAGCAGGGGCTGGCGTGTGTCATCGCCAGCAAGAAGGCGGGCGCGGACCTCATCATCGTGACGGGTACCAACAAGGACGCGAAGCGTTTTGAGGTCGCTAAGCTGTTGGGCGCTGATGTGGTCATCAACGTGCAGGAGGAGGATCCGCTGCCGCGCATCAAGGAGCTCACCGGTGGAGGTCCCGAGGCGGGCGTCGACACGGTGGTCGACTGCACGTCCCACGCTGGCAACGCGCCTACGCTGTTGTCGGTTGAGGCGACTAAGCGGAAGGGCGGGATTATGGTGGCACAGGCGGAGACACCGCTGTTCCCTGATTTCCCCATCGGACGGCTGACCCGAAAGTACATGACGCTCAAGAGCGCCCGAGGCCACAGCTTCGATGCCGTGGAGAAGGGCCTGCAGATTATCGGGTCGCACCGGTTCCCTCTGGAGCAGATGCGTACGCACACATTCGGTCTCAAAGATGTCGATACCGCCATCCGGGCGGTCGCAGGCGAGGGAATCACGGACGCCATTCACGTGTCCGTATTGCCGTGGCAATAAGGAGGACTAGATGACGCAGACGGCGAGCAAGCAGGGCCTGACGAAGTTCAGGTACGACAAGCCACTGACGCAGGACAGGCCAAAGATTACATTGCCGTTGACGAACACCAGTGTCTTGGGCGTGGGTATCCAGGTCGCTAAGAGTGGTGGAGACACCAACCTCCACGCCCATGCTGCGACGGAGAGCATGTGGTTGGTGCTCAAAGGCCGCGTGCGATTCTACGATGGCTTGGAGAGCATGTTCGGTGAGTACGGGCCGATGGAGGGCCTCGGGATCCCCCGAGCAGCGCCTTACTGGTTCGAGTCGGCTTCGGACGAGGATTTGGAGATTCTGCACATCACAGCGGTCAACCCGAGGGGCAACAACATCCGGCTCAACTTCCAGCCTCTGCGTGAGCGGCAGACAGCGCTGCACGACGCGGCGAAGGTCCGTGACGCCACTAAACACCACGCCAAGCCGATGCAGCACATCAGGTATGTGAGCCCTGAGTTTGACCAGTTCCCGAAGATGATCACAAGCTTGTTCAACGAGCAGGACATGCTTCGCATCGATGTCCAGAAGATCAAGGACGGCGGCGAGACGAACATGCACTCCCATACCGGGGCCGACTCGGCGTGGTTCGTGCTGGCTGGCGTCGCGCGGTTCCACGGCTTCGAGGAGTCGGACGTCCACAATCTGGGCCTGTACGACGGGATCGCGATTCCGAAGGCGACGCCGTACTGGTTCGAGTCGGTTGGCGACGAGCCGCTCGAAATCTTCCACGTGGTCGCGCGAGACGTGACCGAGGAGAAGAACGAGCGGGTGAACTACGAGTCGCTGAAGGACTGGCAAGAGGTCAAGGACCTCGGTGGTCGCCCCGCGATGGCAACCGACGTTCGCTAGTTCTGTTTCATAGCAGAAAGAGCCCCCTCGGTCCGAGGGGGCTCTTTTATTCGAGCGTGTGCAGCCGCGACTCGTGGATATCCATCTGCGCGCTACAATATGAGCGTCCCGCAGACGCTATGTCTCTGCGAGGGTAGACCAAACTCTAATCCGGGTCACATGGCGCGCGGCGTTGCGTGACTGATGGTGCTTGTATGGAGAATCGAAGAAGGCGGCCGCCTCAGCCTTCGGGTCCGGCCCCGCTCGAAGTGGATCGACAGGCGGTCGATACGATCGTTGAAGAGGTTCGAGCTCGGCTGAGGAAGGCTGGCCGCAAGGACCAGAGTGACGAATTGAAACGTGCGTACGGCGACGACGTGTCGTGCTACGGCATCAAGCCTGTGGATCTGCACAACCTGGGCATGGACTACGTTCGCCGACTGCGTTCGCCTGGTTACGCAGCATCGGTTGCAGTTGCAGAGGAGCTGTTCAGCACAGGCAACCTCGAAGAGGGGCTCATCGGTGCGCAGCTCGTTGGTGCGAACGCTCGTCACATCAGCGGGAGCGATTTCGAGCGTTTCGAGTTATGGGCAGCCAAGCTCACTAACCCCCAGACGGCTGATGCCCTTGGTACGCAGTGCATCTCACGCGCCATGGCAGGCAAGCCGTCCATCGCGCTTCGTTTGCTTGAGTGGGCCAAGTCAGGCCCGGCGCCCAAGCGGATTGCGGCGGTTTCGTCGTTCTCGCCGCTCGTGCGCGAGGGAAGATTCATGACGGATGCGTTGACGGTCGCTGAGCCGTTGATGACGGACGAGGGCGAGGACGTGCAATGGGCGGTGGGAACGATGCTGATGGAAATGACGCGGCTCCAGGCACCGCGCGTCGTGGAGTTCCTCGGCCCGTGGAATGGCAAGGGGCCGAAGATCATCATGCAATTGGCTGCGACGAAGCTTATGGGCGAAGACCGGGCAGCCGTGCTCGGCTGATGGCCATAAGCGACGCGCCAGCGAAGCCTAGGCTGACCAGGGGGCGGCGCCTCTACCGGGGCGTGATATTCGGCTTGATGGTTGGTGTGGTCGGTGCCGGGCTTTCAATCATCCCCGCTTTGTTTGTGCAGTCGATCTTCATCGGCAACATCCAACGGTGCGAGGCTCAGCAGGAGTTTGACATCGCCACCACGGGGGCCATCGTCACCACGTGTGAGCAGGATCTCTCCGATCAGCCGACGTGGCTTCCTCCTGCGCTTATCGCTGGCGGCGGACTCATGGGCATACTAGGTGGGTTCGGGTATGGATTCGTGTCCCCTGCGCCTGCGCCGAAGCGTCTCGAAGACCGTGACGAGACATGGCTGCCTTTTTGAGCGCGGCGAATTCCTCTTAATCACCACTCCTAATTCCTAGCAACTTACTCACGTCTGCTGCTATTTTTACCTGCGAATCTGTCACCAGTTACGTGTGATGGATGCGAGCAGCTGATCACCGATGTTCCGATCCTCCTCACTCAAATTAGGTTTCCTTGCCGCTTTAGCCAGCGCCTCGGTGCTGGTGCTAGGGGCGTGCTCCCTTCTTTCGGAGGACACGTTCATCGTGTACTCCGTCGGTGAAGTAGGGACACGTGACATCGTCGTGGCGCGGTCGGACGGCAGCGACCGGCGGATGGTTATGACGGGGCCTGACGACGATTTTGGCGCTGTCTGGTCGCCCGACCACTCTCGGATCGCGTTCTTGAGTGACCGCGATGGCAATGTTGAGCTTTACCTAGGAGTCGTGGATGGCTCATCCGTCATCCGTGTGACGAACACGGGCGTCGACGAGTCCGAACCGACTTGGTCGCCCGACGGAGAGCGGATTGCGTACGTTTCGCCAGACGCTGATGGGACTTCGCGGGTCTACTGGGTGCGTCTTCTCGACCTCTTGCCGAACAGATTGATTTTCGAGAGCGACAGTGAAGCTGATCCTGCGTGGTCGCCCAACGGGACGTGGATCGCCTTTGCTGCGTTGGACGAGAATGGCGAGTCCGAGGGATTGTTCCTGCGCAACCCTGATGGCGTGAACCGGTTGCAGCTGTCGGCGTCGCCCGATCGCGGCCCGGCGTGGTCCCCCGACGGCAAAAAACTGGCTTTCACTTCCACTCGCCACGGGGACGACGAGATCTACGTGCTGTACGTGGGCTCCCAGGGCCCTGAGGGGCAGGCCGTGCGGATCACTAACAATCCGGCGAGTGATATCTCGCCGACGTGGTCCCCGGACAGCAAGCGCGTCGCGTTCATCTCCGACCGGAACGGCAGCCGAGATATCTTCACGGTGTCGGATAAGGGCGAGGGCATTCAGACACTCACGAACAATCAGATTGAAGAGCTCGATCTGGTGTGGGGCCCGACAGGCAAGCTGGTCTTCGAATCGAGGCCCGCAGGCAAATCGGAGCTCTTTGTTACCTCCACCGAGGGTGTACAGAACCGATTGTCAGTGGGCGACGTCGCTGCCTCCCAGCCCGATTGGTAGCCCCCCCCCCCCAACATTCGCTGCGATAGTGATATGACGAGCCCATGAGTTTGGGCAAACCCGACGATGCCATAAACGGCGATTGGGTGAGTGCGACCGCTACGCGCAATTTCCTGCTGCGTGATCCGCTGGTGGACGGGCTGGGACTGTACGGGCGCGAACATCGGCTCGTGCCTGACGGTGAGCAGCCGGACTACGACGCGCGGCTGGAGTTTGGGCGGTTCATCTTTACTCCAGCCCCAAACTGTTAGAAGACCGTACCGGGCAAACTGAGAATGCAGTAGAGGTCACATTCATCCACCAGCTTCCTCTTGGTCTGGACGAAGGCAATCTTAGTTGCAGGAGATCGAGAGGTGTAACGAGGTGGACTGCAAGGTGATGGTGGAGTTGCTCAGCCACCTCGGCGCGGATCACTAGCGCCAGAACCTCTCTCGCAAAGCACCGGCTAGGGTCAGCTAGGGGAGCGGCAGGCCGGTAGCGGTGTCGATCGGCATCCAGCCGGCGGCGAGGGCCTGCTCCTCTAGTTGGCCTTCCTGGCTGATACCGGCGACACGGTCAAGAAATTCCGAGAGATTGGTGGAGCCTGCGCGGATGGTGCGCAACTGGCCCTCGATGGGACTGATCGATGCAGCGCCGTCGGCGTAGGTGCCGTTGAAGGAGAACCAGGCGTTGTTGAGCTTACGGATGTGGTAGCCGTTGGCCACGAATTCGAGGCGACGCTCCTCCAGGAACTCCTCAGCTTCGTCGATCAGGCCTTCCTCCAGAATCTTCTCCAGGCCGGTTCGGACGCTGCGCATCTCGCGGCGAAAATCGAAGACGTCGGGTGCTGGCTCTCTACGCTCGCGAACCGTAGGCGGTTCCCAGGGTTCACGCTCGAATCGCTCTCCTGTGAGCTTCTCCAACGCCAGGTCACCGATCTCTTGCCCGAAGATGTTGGCGACTGTTTCGTTGATGCTTTGGAGTTCGCCTCCAGCGAACCACTGCTTTCCCAGGGGCTTGAAGATCAACCAGTGGTGGAGCCACTCGTGGGCTGCGAGTTCCAACGTGCCATGCAAGGAGCGATCAGGGCTGACTTGTGCGGGATAGGTCGCAACACCGCCGATGCGAACCACCAGGGCAGACGTGTTGGTATCCAGCGATTCCACGTCCTCCTCAATCTCGACTTGCTCCAGCAGAGTTACGCCTGGATCGAGCAGCAGGTCATCGAGGCGCTCGATACGTTCCCGGGGCGAGCGTACGAGCACTAGGCCGCGATCCTCGAAGGTGAAATCGACCGGCGGCCAGCGCAGGGGACTGATGCCGCCGATGATGTCTTGCTTGTCGACGACATAGGAGATGGCCGCCTCCAACGTTTCCTCGACGAGTCCCTGCAACTCGCTGCGTCGTCGTCGCAGTGCGTCGGCGGTAGCCTGCGCTTCAAGCGGAGCTTGCGGGCCAGCGCCGACGGACGCGAGGGTACGCTCGACGCTTCGCTGGGCGTTCGCGAGGCTCTCACGTAAGCCAAAGAATTCATCGACTGCGGCAAGGCGTTCGCTGTTGCTGGGCGTGCCGGGAAGGACGAGGTCGGCGGCGCGAGTAAACCACTTGTCCATGAAGTGGGTTAGCTCCCAGCGCACGAGGTCCTGCTCATGGGCGCCAGCCGCGAGTCGTAGGTCGGAGATGGTGTCGCCGCGCCCTATGCTGAGGAGCAGGAGCACAAGGACCGCGAGCGAAGCGGTCAGGGTACGAAGCATCTGGAATGAGGGCAATGGCACGGTCATCTTGTTAACTTTACGTCGCTTGCCGGATGAGCGTTGCAGACGCTTGGGGCTCTGCCTAGAATTAATGACGGCGTATCTGCTTTATGAAATGGGAAACCATAGAGTAACTCAGCATATATACAATAAAGAACGTTGTATTAGGTGCGTATTTAGGGTGTGCAGCGCCAGTAATCGCAGGAGCAATGCTTTTCGCACTCATCGGCTAGGAAGGGTCGAGGATGGGAATACGGCTTCCGACTATGACCCTGAGGAGCATCGACGACAGACGAGCCTGCAGTGGGCGTTGGTTCCAGGCATCTGGAAGGACACGAAGAGTAATGTGATTGACAGCCCCGGTACGCCGATTTTGCGGGCGAGCAAGTTTCAGAGCTTCGCGTTGCGGATGCCGCCGTGCTGGTGGTGTCGGCGACGGGTGCGGTGGTCGGTGACCTGAACACTCGTCGCTCGCACATCGTTGGCATGTTACCTGAAGGTGGCATCGCAACGATTGAGGCGTCGATGCCACAGGTGGAGGCGCAGCAGTACTCTACGCAACCCCGCGCGCTGACCCGGGGACGTGGGGCGATCACGACGGAGTTTGATCACTATGGTGGAGTGTCCGCGAATCTCGTGCAGAAAATCCTCGCCGCGCACGAAGCTGAGAACGCTGCCAAAGTTCCGATCTAATGGTCTACGTGACCATAGCAGGGAGAGCTGCCGTTTGGTTCAGCCTTCCGCCTGGGACAGCAAAAACGCTTCGCCATCATTGTCGGGGCGTTTGAACTTACTTTCGTAGCGCCTGAAAGGTCGGAGCGTGCCCTGCCTACTCGGCGCGGGACCAGACGGTGTGGAAGGGGCCTTGGCCACGAATCATGGAGACCATGGACCGGCGTTCCCACTGACGAAGCTCATCGAGAGCGTCGTTGCACTGGCGCTCGGCGTTGGGGTAACTCGAGCCTAGCATCCGGTCCTGGAGCATGCCCCAAATCTTGGAATTGGAGAACGCGTTGATGGAGCCTGACCACGGAAGTACGGCGAGCTCACGGGCGCGTTCAAGTTGCGGGCGCGCTTTGTTCACATGACGGAGCCTGCGCTCGCCGGAGCCCAGGGGTGCCGACACAGTGATACGTGGCGGGTCGTCGAGGGCTGACCGGCTGTCGTATATCAGGCATTGGTTGATGATGGGGAGAATGATGCATACAACTTCCGCCGCTTCGGCATTCTGAAGCGCTTCGGCCATCTCGCGGTCGAACTCTTGGTCGCTCATCGGTTCACCTCCCTTTGCCTATCTTAGTCTAGCCTAACAACTCGTGCAGTTGTTCCATGAAGGCAGGGAGCACTTTTTGCCAATCCCCCGCGACGCCGAACCGGGCGTCCTTGAAAATGTTGGCTCCGGTGTCTTTGTTGATGGCCACTATCGTCCGGGCATTGCTGCATCCGGCCATATGCTGACTGGCGCCCGAGATACCCACGGCGATGTACAAATCGGGCGTCACTGTCTTTCCGGTGAGGCCGACCTGGTAGCTGGACGGCACCCAACCGGCATCGCACGCCGCTCGGGATGCGCCCACGGCACCACCGAGGAGGGCTGCGAGCTTATTGAGTTCTTTGAACGGTTCCGGGCCACCTAGGCCACGTCCCCCGCTGATGACCACACGCGCATCTTCGAGGCGGATGCCTTCGCCTGCCTGTTCGACACGGTCAACCGAACGTACGCGCACTGTGGAAGCGACGTCGACGTTCAGTGCGACGACCTCGCCAGTGCGTGATGCGTCAGGCTCGGCAGCGTCGATGCTTTTCGCACGCAGCGCAGCAACGGCGATGTCAGATACGCAAGCGACGGTGGCGATGGCGTTGCCGCCGTAGACCGGCCGCGTTGCGAGTAGGCGCTTCGCATCGTCGATGGCGACCGCGGTGCAGTCTTGGGCGAGCGCGGTGCCGAGTCGGAACGCCAGTCGCGGCATGACGTCGCGCCCCAAGATGGTTTTGGATCCGAGAACGATACGTGGGGACGCTTGTCGGACGGCCTCCTCAGCGGCGGCGACTATAGCCTCAGGGGCAGGGTCGGTGAGCGAGGGATCGTCGATAGTGTAGGCGACCTCCGCACCGTGGGAGATCACGAGCTGTGCGGCGGCGCTGGTGGACGCGCCTGCCAGAATCACCGAAAGCTTCTCGCCGGGGAGGGATGCCCGTAGCGAGCGACCGGCGGCCAGCGCTTCGAGCGTCGTCGAAGTGGGCTCGTCGCCTGCCATCTCGCCGATAACGAGTATGCCTGTGCCATCCGCCATGCTTTCTCCTAAATGATCCGTTCGTCGCGGAGGCGTTGCGCGAGCTTGCGGCCCGCGTCTTCATCGTCGTCGCCAGTGATCATCTCAGTTGCGATAGCACTCTGAGGCTTGCTGAGGCTGACCAGTTCGAATGCGGGCCTGATGGAGCCTATATCCAAGCCGACATCTGCTGCCGACCAGACGGTCGGTTGTACTCGGCGCGCGGCCATGATGCCGCGCATGTTGGGGTAGCGAGGTGTGCCAAGCTCGTTGGAGACCGTGACCACGGCGGGGAGGTCAGCCTCGACTACCTCGTGGCCGTCCGGCAGCACGCGTTCTACGCGGAGGGTGGAGTCTTTGACGTCCACCTTCTTCGCAACGGTAGCCACGGGCCAACCGAGGGCTTCGGCCACGCCGATGGGGACCTGCGCGTTGTCCCAGTCGCTGGCTTGCCTGCCTGCGAGGACAATATTCACGTCGCCGATTTTGCGTACTGCAGCCGTAAGCGCCGCGATGGTCACCGTAGGGTCGACAGCGTTATCGAAGGCAGGGTCGTCGAGAAGAATCAGCTCGTCGGCACCCATGGCGAGCGGTTTCTTGATGACGTCAAGCGCGAAGGAGGAGCCGACTGACACCACTGTGATATGAGCGTCACCGGAGGCGTCCTTGAGGCGAAGCGCGGCCTCAATGGCCTGCTCATCGAAGCCGTTGACCACCGATGCCTGGTTGGCGGGCACCGTAACGGCGTTGTCGGCGATACCGAACGCGGATGTGGGAGTTTCGGGGTCGATGACCTGCTTGGCCGTAACCACGATCTTGAGTGTCATAGGGCGACGGCCTCACTTGAGCACCGGGAGCGGGTTTCCAGGAGCGAACACACCCGGGAGATTGCAACCGAATTCACGAATAAATTGTAGCGAACCAAGGTACCGGTCACAAGGACGGTACGAGGGGCGTATCGGGAGTGATGGACACGGTCGTTTCAGCCGCATGAGGCCCAAGGATCATGACGTCGCGCTTGATGCCGCCGAGATTGCAGACCTGCGGCATCTGGCCACAGTCTTCGAACCCGAAGCGGTGGAACAGGTTCGGGCTGGGTTGGTTGTGGCCGAAGATGAGTCCGAGCAGGGAGGACAGGCTGAGCTCGGGGGGCACGGGAGATAGATTCGCTCACGAGCGTGGCGGCGATGCCGTGCTCCTGGTGTGCCGGGCTGACGTAGACGCTTATCTCGGCGGTAGCGTCCCAGGCGGCGCGTTGGTAGAAGGCGCTGAGGGAAAGCCGGCCAGCCAGTGTGCCCTCGTCTTGGTAGACCCAAAGCGGATGGTGTGTGGGGTCGTGCTCCGCCAACCAGGACCGGCGTGAGTCTACCGATACAGAATCGAGATCCGCAGTGGCCTGCTGTCCGGGTATGGAGGCGTTATAGATAGCGACGATGTCGCTGCGGCTTTATTGGGTCGCGTCTCGAATCATCGATCTGCTCCTGATCGCTAGGTGAGAGCGTGCAGCTTGACCACGGCCTGGCCACTGTCTGGGCACTGCCACTGTCCGACCACTGACAGGTGCCCATTGCTGCCGATACCATCATCGCTCAAGATTGGTTCGCACTTGTTATCGACGTGTAGAATCCGCACATTGAATCGGGCGAGGGCTTCGTGCTCCCCATCAGTCTGACTGTTCATAATTTCCTTTCCTACCGTGATGCGGCCCCTACGTTGCGCCTTGCAGACGTTCACGTTGCGTGCCTGTGCGGCGCGAATGGCACCGGTAAATCAGCGCTGCTCGACGCGATCACGTGGGTGCTGTGGGGAAAGGCCCGCGGGCAGCGCCAGGACCAGCTTCTGCACCACGGGCAGGATGAGATGTCGGTAGAGTTGGAGTTCGACATCGGTCAGGAGCGCTACCGGATTACCCGGCGCTATTCGCGAGCGCGCAAGACTCCCCAGAGCTCCTTGGAGTTGGGAGTGCTCACTGGCGAGGACTATCGTCCGATTACGGGCGACACGATCGGTGAAACGCAGGCCGAGATCATCAGGCGCACCAACATGGATTACGACACGTTCGTGAACAGCGCGTTCCTCGTGCAGGGGCGCGCTGATCTATTCGCCATGGCCACTGCGAGCCAACGCAAAGACGTGTTGGCCCGGGTGCTTGGACTTGGTATCTACGATCGCTTGGAGGAGCGGGCCAAACTCCACAATCGGGAGCTGCAGGGCACACTGTCTGCGTCGTCGTTTCAGCTTGACCGACTCCGCGAGCAAGTGACACAAGGAGATCAGGTTCGGGATGGGCTTCAGCAGGTGGACGGTGAGCTAGCGACCGCACAGCAGCGGAGCTCGTCGGTGGATCAGCGGCTATCGCTGTTGCGGACGCAAATGGAGCACCTTGAGCGTCGCCGTGCTGAGGCGGTCGAGCTTGGTGCTCAAGCGGTACGGGCCACCAGCAGGCGGGACCAAGACCGCGTTGAGGCGCTGGAGGTTGAGCGTCGCTTGAACGGCTGGCGGCAGGCTGAGGCGCGGGCGCCAGAGATCGAACAGGGCCAGACGGCGCTGCAGCAAGCGCGCAAATGTCTGCGCACATTGAACGCTGCCGCGCAGTCCGTGACGGGACTCCAGCGTGACTTGTCACCGCTGGAGCAGCGCATCAACTCGGCGCGTGCAGGCCTAGAGAGCGAGATACTGCGCTCGCGTCACCGACTCAACGAAGATCTCATTCCAAAAACCGAGTCACTGCCAGCGATAGAGGCGCGGTTCGTGGAAATTGCCGCCGCGCTGAAGGCCCTCGATGCGCGGTCGGTGGAGGTGTCGGGGGCGCAGGAGCAGGAGCAATCGCTTCGTTTGGAGGCACGCAGACTGGAGCAGGACAACGTCCGTATCACCGAGATGGGCAAGGAGATACGAGGGAAAATGGCGTTGCTGTCCCATGGCCACGAGGATGCAGCCGGGTGCCCGCTGTGCGGGACGGAGCTTGGCCCGGAAGGGCTGCGCCGCATCGAAGAATCCTACGAAGCTGAGATCAGCGAAATGCTGGAGCGGCATAAGGCCCAAGCGGTCGAGGTGGTAAGGCTGGATGGGCAGGGAAGCGACTTGGCTGGTAAGACCAAGGCGGTCCGCGACCAGATCGAGGGTGACCGTAGGCGACTGGACGCGGAGAACGCTCGTCTTGTTGTCCAGCGCGACGGGGCGATGCAGGCGCAGGCGCAGATAGCGGACGAGACGATCGATCTAGCGGGGGCTGAGGCAAGGCTGGAGTCCGGTGCGTACGCGGCAGTTGAAATGGCTGATGCACAAGCATTGCGGACGCGGATAGCCGAACTGGCGTTCGATTCGCATGCAGTGACTGCCGCCGAGCAGGCAGTACATAATCTGGAGTGCTGGGATGGGGAGTATCAAGCATTGGCGCAGGCACAGACGCGACGCCCCGAAGATGAAGCGGCGCTGCGGCGCGTGGGGGCTCGAGTAACGGAAGCAGAGTCCGAGATTACGAGGATTGCGGGGCAGCGGGCAGTCATCGAGAGGGAGATCGCCGAACTGGACTCATACAGGGCTCAGCGCATCGCGGTCGAGGCTGAGGCGAGGGAAGCGGGCAAGGCACGTGACGAGCTCCAGGTGCGACGTGGTTCGTTGGCGCATCAGGTGGAGCAGATTGCTGCTGCGGAGGAGATCTTGAAAGAACAAGAGCAAGGTCGCAAGGATATGGTGGAGGAGTCCTCAGCCTACGGAGAGCTCGCTCTGGCGTTCGGCAAAGGTGGGGTACAGGCGTTGCTCATCGAGGCGGCGATCCCCCGGCTGGAGGATGAGGCCAACGATCTGCTGAAGCAGATGACGGATGGGCGGATGTCCGTGAAGCTAGAGACGCAGCGGGCACGGCGGACAGGTAGAGGCGCGGATGGCTCGGAGAGCGTGGAAACGTTGGACATCGTGGTGGCCGACGAGTTGGGCACCCGCAACTATGAGATGTACAGCGGCGGCGAGCGTTTCCGGGTGGACTTCGCGTTGCGTATCGCGTTGAGCAAGCTGCTCGCCTGGCGCGCTGGTGCGCCGTTACCGACGTTGTTCATTGACGAGGGCTTCGGCACGCAGGACGCCGAGGGCCGCGACCGCGTCCTGGACGTCATCAAGGCGATCGAGGACCGTTTCCAGCGCATCTTGGTCATCACACACCTGGACGAGATCAAAGAGGCGTTCCCCGTGCGCATCGAGGTGTCGCGGACGAACGCCGGATCGACTTTCTCGCTGTCGTAGAGCGCCCGCTTAGGCTTCTAAACACCTGTCCTCTCCGCTGACGCACACCCTTCGTCCGTTCCTCATCCCCTCGAGGAAGTAGGCTACGACAAGAGAAACGTCTGACGTTCCTAACGCCCAGAACTGATTCAACATCATCCTTGTATGTTCAGGGAGACGTGACGGACCGTATACATGGCGCCTTTGTGTCTTGTTCGCGCTCGCGACGTGTTCAAACGAGGATTGATGGTTCTGGTGGATGGGACAAACCTAGATCGCCCGTTCAGGACATCTAGGCGAACGGCAGCTCCACGCCGATGCCCCATTCCTTGGCGCGTTCCATGACGAATGCGGCGGCGGCCAGATCCTCGGTAGCAACCCCCAAGCTGTTGAATTGCGTGATGGTCGCATGCGAGCGCCGGATGGCTCTGCCGGACACAAGGTCGCTCAGGAGCACCACGTCATCCCAGTCCAATGCGCCTTCGTTGACGGCGATGAACAGCTCTGCGGCATCAGCCTGTGCCTGCTCAAGCTGCTCGATGACAACCAGGTCAGAGCGACGCACGGTTTCGACGTCGAGCTCGCGTCGGCCGGGGGTGGTGGCGCCGACCGCGTTGATGTGGGTTCCTGGCGCGATCCATGTGCCATCGACGATGGGGTCGTCGGCGCTGGTTATGGTGATGAAGATATCGACATCGCGCGCAGCGTCTTCGGCGCGCTCGACCGGCTCAACGTCTAGCCCAAGCGTTTCACTCATCTCGTCGGCGAACGCTTGACGGTTCTCCGGCGAGCGGCTGTAGGCCTTCACGTGGGTGATCTCCCGGACAGCGTTCATGGCCTCGATCTGCGAGCGGGCTTCCCAGCCGGTGCCGATGATGCCGACGGTGTTGGCGTCTTCCCGAGCCAGGATGCGCGTGGCGAGGCCAGCGACGGCACCCGTGCGGATCTGCCCGAGGTCTCGCGCCTCCATGACCGCTTCGATGAGGCCGGTTTCGAGGCTGAAAAGGATGACCAGGTAACGGGTCCGCTTCCACCCCTCTTTGCGGACGGCGCCGTAGGTCTTCATGCCGTAGACACCGAAGCCTTCGGCGACGCCGGAGATGGTGCGGTGGAACCCGACGGGCAACGGGATGTGTTGCCGAGGGAGGGTCTTGGACTTCCCTGCGGCTTCATCTTTGAACACGCGCTCCATGAGGTCGACGCATTCGGTCATGGGGAGCAGGCTGCGGACCTCTTGGTTGGTCAGGAATATAGCCATCTGTGTACCTCGGTGTGGGCGTTGCCTAGGACAGGCGTGAGTAGATCCGGCGGGCGTTGCCTTCGAAGATTGCGGTAGTTTCAGTGTTAGTGATGCCGGGGACCGCCTCGATGAGTGGCTTGGTGTCGTTCAGGGGACGCCCGGTGACAGGGTCATTTACAGAGCCGTTGGCAGGCTTGTCTGAGCCGAACAGGCAACGGTCGGCGCCGACGACATTCACTAGCAGATCCATGGCTGGCTGGTCGTAGAGGACAGTGTCGTAGTAGAGCCTACGCATGGTGTCGTCGAAGGACTCCAGTGAGGGGTCATTGCGCATGGCGTTCAGCCGGAACGCGCGGCCACGGCCTGCCTGGTAGGGGATGTAGCCACCACCGTGGCCGATGATGATCTTCAAGTCGGGGAAGTCCTCAAATACACGCGGTGTTCGGAGCATGCCCCAGGCCGCGACAGCCTCTTCGCCTGGGAAGTAGTTGAGCTCAGGTTCCCGCGAGAAGCGGTACGGCCCGCTGTGGACGAGGGCGGGGACGCCCAGCTCGACCATCTTTTCGTACAACGGATACCAGTACTCCTCACCCATGTGCGGGGTCGCGACGGCGCCCTCACCAGGATCGGGGTTGATCTTGCACCCCACGAAACCAAGCTCGGTGACGCAGCGCTCGAGCTCGTCGACGCAGAACCGGGCGTTGGTGCCTGCGGCTTGAGGGAGTGCGGCGACGCCTGCGAACCGGTCGGGGTGCAGCCTGACGCTGCGGCCGATCATGTCGTTTAGCTGCTGCGTAATCTGCAGGACGATGGCTTCTCGGCGGTCGCCGGTTGGGACCGCCCACGGACGTGGCGACACGAGTTGGAGGTCGGTCCCGACGGTAGCGATCTCCGCCAGGTGCGGCGCGAGGGTTTCTTCGAGGCGCTCGTCGGAGTATTCGACTGCCGCGATACGGGCAGGGCCCGAGCCGCCGGTGAGTTGGCGGAAGTATTGGTAGAGCTCCATCGGCCCGGTGATATGGGCATGGGCATCGATGATCATCGCTGTCACCCCGGTCGTCGGGCTGTGGTGTGGCCCGCGCGGCGGTAGCATAAATCGCTCTCGGTTGAGATGCCAACTTGAAGAGCATGGTCTCGGTCGCAGGTTGGGGTGGCGGAATCTGTGGACACGGCGGCGGGTATCATGACGCGCAGCTGATTCACTAGGCGGGAGGGGATATATGATCATTTCGGAAGAGAGCAAAGAGAAGGGGCGTCGCGTCCGCGAGGTGCTGAGCAAGAGCGCCACTCCTCGGAGCGCGTCGAACTCCGCCGGGTTCGATCTGGTGCCGGAGCTTGAGGACTACGCTCTGGGCATCAACTTCGGCGAGATCTGGGGCCGCGAGCAGCTGGATATCAAGACGCGTTGCGCGGTGACAATCGGGATGCTGACGGCGTTGGGCGTGGAGCCGCAGATCAAGTCCTACGTCGGCTATTCGCTGAACGCGGGTTGGTCGACGGAGGAGGTCGCGGAGATGTTCGTTCAGTGCATCTCGTATGTAGGGCTGCCGCGCGCGTTGAACGGATTGCGGTGCGCGGGCGAGGTGTTCGCTGAGCGGGCGCCTCGCTGGAACAAGGAGTAGGGATGACTCAGCGTGGTGACAGGGCGCTAGCCCGACAGTTGGAGCGGTACTACGTTCGGTTCAACGAGGATTTCTGGGCGTTCTTCGCGGCTGAGGTTGAGCCGTTGCTGCCGGCTGGGGCGGTGTTGACTGACCTGGGGTGCGGGCCGGGTCTGTACCTGCGGGACGTGAGCGAGCGGTTGCCGGAGGCGACGTTGATCGGGATCGATCGTGGCGACGACATGCTGAGGCATGCGCGGTCACTGACGTACGCTGGTGCGACGCCAACGTTCGAGAGCGGCGATGTGGCGGGGACGTTGCCGCTGGCGGACGGGTCGGTCGATCTGCTGACGATAGCGGCGGTGATGCACACGTTCGTGGATCCGTTCGCGTTCCTCAAGGAGGTACGGCGGGTGCTGGCGCCGGGTGGGTTGTTCCTGCTGTACGACTGGGTGCGGGTCGGGTTCCGGGAGTACATCGAATATCGGGAGAAGGAGGCGGGCGATCCGGTGGAGGCCCGCTACCCCAGGGCGCTGGAGTTGTTCTCAATCCACAACAAGTACACGGAGGCTGACTGGCGGTGGATCTTTGATGAGGCTCGCTTCCTGGTTGTCCATGAGGCGCGGCCTTACCCTCGGGCGATCGCGCTGTTGGCTCGGCCGGAGTAGCTAGTCTGGGATGAACAGCCGGAGGAACTTCTCGGTAGCGAAGCGCTTGGGGTCGACCGGCCCACGGAGGAAGCCGACCTTGGCGCGCATCTCCATCATCTCGCGAAGGCCATCCCAGGCGAAAGAGAAGTTCTTGGAACCACTGAGGGATGCGCTGGCAGCAAGGTGCGCGTTCAGGTAGCGGCGTACGAGCCCTTCGTTGGCTTCGGCCCACTCGTGACGGGCGACGATGACGCTGGCGTAATGGGTGAAAAGCCTGCCGATGGCATCCAGCACCCACATGCCACATTCGAGCGGGCGGCCTTCGCTGACCATGGCTCCGAAGGCTTCGCCTGCGGCCATGGCGTCGACGCGCTGGTTGGTCGCACCGAATTCGGTGAGGGTGTAATCGTCGTTTTCCTTGAGGCCAGCATCGGTGAGCAGCATCCTGAGGGGAGTGACGTACCCGCTTTCGGCGGCGTCGACAGCGATGACCTTGCCGCGTAAGTCGTCGTACGACTTGATCTCTGGCCGGACAACGAGGTCCTGGCGTGGGACCGACTCGACGGCGGAGATGACCAGGAGATCGACGCCGTGGTCCTCGCTCCAGTAGAGGACGTTGTCGAAGTTGGTGGATACGAGATCCCACACGCCGGCGCATAGCTGCGCCATCTGGGTCTTTGAGGCCTGGGTGATGTCGACCTCGACCTCCAGATCCTCGGCTGCGTAGAAACCCCGTTCGACGGCGTGGTCGTGGATGGCGGTGCGGCTAAACGAGCTGGTGTGCAGGGTGTCGGTCATGGCGGTAGTCCTCGGTGGCGGCTCGGATGGAGTTGGGCGGCGCGGATCGTGGTCAGGTGGTGGGCGGGACGGTATCAGATTGTTCACGGATGGCGCTGAGTGACGCCCGAATGAACGGCCGCGGCAACGCTGGAGTCGCGTTTGGCTTCTTTTGGCGTGCGATGGGCGCTGGCCTTCAGGCGTGAAAAGTAGTTGGATTCTTCATAGGAAGGGCGCTCCCACCGATTTGCACATGATGGACTTGGCTCTGCGAGTCTCGATGAGCGGAAGTTAGCTTCCGGCCGAATTGGGTATCTGTCAGCCCTTCACGACGACGGAGACGAGGTAGCGGCTGGGGACGAAGACGACTTTGTCGACGGTTTTTCCTTTGGTGTAGGGGGTGAGGCGGGGGGAGTCGAGGGCGGTTTGTTTGGCGGCGTCTTCGGTGATGTCGGCGGGGACGGCGATCTTGTCGCGGAGCTTGCCGTTGACTTGGACGATGAGGGTCGCTTCGTCGATGGCGGCGAGGCTGTCGTCCCAGGCTGGGAGTGGTTGGGCGTGGATGCTGCCGGTGTGGCCGGTGCGCTCCCACATCTCTTCGGTGATGTGTGGGGCCATGGGGGCGAGGAGCAGCAGGAGGTTGCCGATCGCGTCTTCCCAGACGGCCCGGGAGACCGTGCCGGCTTGGTGGATGGGGGCGAGATGGTTGGTCATCTCCATCATGGCGGAGATGGCGGTGTTGTACTTGAAGCGCTCGACGTCTTGGATGACGCGCCGGATGGTGTGGTGCGTGAGCCGTACGATATCGCGGTCGCTTGAGCCGTCAGATTCAGGTAGGGCGTTGGTGGGCGCGAGGCAGAGATCCCAGGCGCGATTGACCCAGCGGGCGACGCCGTTGATGCCCGAGTCGGACCAGTCGCCGCCGCCTTCCCAGGGCCCCATGAACATGAGATAGAGGCGGACGATATCCGCGCCGAGGTCGCTGACGTAGAGGTCGGGGGCGACGACGTTGCCGCGGCTCTTGCTCATCTTTTGGCCACCGTGTATGACGGTGCCCTGGTTGAAGAGCCGAAGAAAAGGCTCGCCGAAATCGATGAGGTCCAAGTCCCGGATGGCTTTGGTGAAGAAGCGTGCGTAGAGCAGATGCATGACGGCGTGCTCGGCACCACCGGTGTACTGGTCCACGGGTGCCCAATGGGCCACCTTCGTCTTGTCGAACGGGCCCTCGTCGAAACGAGGGCTGGGGTAGCGGAATTGGTACCAGGACGAGTCCACGAAGGTGTCCATGGTGTCGGTCTCGCGGGTGGCGGGGCCGTCACAGTGGGGGCACGTGGTGTGGAGGAATCCTTCGTTGTACTTGAGAGGCGATTCGCCGGTGGGTTTGAACTCGGCGTCCTCGGGTAGGACGACGGGGAGTTGGTCTTCGGGGACGGGCTGGGTGCCGCACTGTTCGCAGTACACGATGGGGATGGGCGTGCCCCAGTAGCGCTGACGCGATACGAGCCAGTCGCGCATGCGGTAGGTGATCGTGCGCGTGCCCCAATGCTGGGCCTCGATGTGCTCGGCGATGGCTTTGTAGCCGGCGTCGTTGGGCGTGCCGTCGAACTGGCCTGAGTTCACCTGCGAGCCCATGCCCTTGTCGACGTATGCTTCGGTGAATGGCTGGCCGTTGTAGTTGGGGGGAGCAATGACGACACGGATGTCGAGGCCGTACTTCGTGGCGAACTCGAAATCACGTTGGTCGTGGGCGGGGACGCCCATGACGGCGCCGGTGCCGTAGGAGGCGAGCACGTAGTCGCCGACCCACACCTGGATCTTTTCGTCGTTGAGTCGGTTGGTGGCGTAGGCGCCGGTGAAAACGCCGGTCTTTTCGCGCTCGGTGGAGAGGCGGTCGATCTCGGACGCCTCTCGGGCCTGCTGGACGTAGGCGTGGACGGCGTCGTGCTGGTCGGGAGTGGTGAGCTGCTCAACGAGCGGGTGCTCAGGTGCGAGGACCACGAACGTGACGCCGAAGATGGTGTCGATGCGTGTGGTGAAGGTACGGATCTCCTGGTCGTCGAGGCCAAGGTTGGAAATGTCGAACGAGACCTGGACACCTTCGCTGCGGCCGATCCAGTTGGTCTGCATGATCTTGATGCGCTCGGGCCACTCGATCACGTTGGAGAAGTCCAATAGCTCTTCGGCATACTGGGTGATACCGAGGAACCACTGGTCCATCTGGCGTCTGATGACGATGTCATCCGTACGCTCGCACTTACCGTCGACGACCTGCTCGTTGGCGAGGACGGTCTGGCAGGTGGGACACCAGTTGACGGGGGCGGAGGCGCGGTAGGCGAGACCTTTCTTGTAGAACTGGAGGAAGAACCATTGGTTCCATCGGTAGTACTCCGGCAGGCAGGTGACGACCTCGCGGTCCCAGTCGTAGAGAGTACCCATGGACCGGAGTTGGCCACGCATGCGCTCGATGTTGGCCATGGTCCAGGTGTGGGGGTGGATGCCGCGGGTGATCGCGGCGTTCTCGGCGGGCAGGCCGAAGGCGTCGAACCCCATGGGGTGCATGACGTTGTAGCCCTTCATGCGCATGAAGCGTGCGTGGGCGTCGGACGGGGCCATGGCGTACCAGTGGCCCACGTGGAGGTCGCCGGATGGGTAGGGGTACATGGTGAGGGCGAACCACTTCTGACGTGGGTCGTCATCGTTGACATGGTGAAGGTTCTGATCGGCCCAGCGCTGCTGCCATTTGCGGTCGAGTTCGGTGGGGTCGTAGCGCAATGGTGTGAGCCGTGGGGTGGTGGTCATGTGGGTCGCTCCGGGTCAGGGGGTCGCAGCGCTATGTTACCAAGACGAGGGGTATCGCCGCGAGCCCGTCGATGCTTATGCCCGCGAGAGCGATGACGCTCGCCAGCGCCTCGGCAGGCACCAACCAATGCTCGTATCGGTGGATCAGTTTTGCCATGCGGGTGATCTTTGGAGCAGCCATGGCGGCGAGAGCGAGAAGTAGGAAGAGGCTGGCCCTAGGCGGCGGGTTTGGCGATGGCGTAGCCGATGGCGACGGCGGAGAGGCCGAGGATGAGCGATAGGGCGATGTTGCCGAGGGCTGCGCCATAGTTGGAGCTGCGAACGAGGGCCATGGTGTCGTTGGTGATCGATGAGAAGGTGGTGAACCCGCCGAGGGCGCCGATGAACAGGAAGAGGCGTGCTTCATTGCTGAAGACGTGTCGGCCGTCGGCGATCCCGGCAAGGACTCCGATGAGCAGCGATCCGAAGATGTTTGCGGTGAGTACACCCCAGGGGAATGAGGGGCTGATGAGTTTGTCCGCGCCGACGACGATGCCATAGCGGGCGACGGCGCCGATGAATCCGCCAGCACCCACGAGCAGGATATTCATCACCGCTGGTTGTCCTGCGCCTGGGTCTCGCGCTGCTTGCGCTCTCCTTCGCGGCGCCGCTGGCGGTCGGAGTCCCATTCGGTGTAGCCGAATCGCCTGAGCCAGTAGTCGCCTTTACGGGGGAAGTCCATGTAGATGCCCATTTCGCCTCCGCCGAGGACGTGGAGGTGGGCATGGGCTTGGGTCTGGGCGGCTTGCTCACCGAAGTTGGAGACGAATCGGAAGCCTTCTGGCGCGTCCTCTTGGCCAATGTCCACTGCGAGTGCTGCGGCCCGGGAGAAGAGCGGTGAGCGCCAGAACTCCTGCTGGGTCATATGGACCTTGGGTACGACGAGCAGCATGACGGGGATCCAGGTGAGCTTGTTCCTGAATACCATGAGGTCGTCGTCCTCGTAGCGGATTGTGCGCTCTTCGCGGCCGGAGACGATGCCACAGAAGTCGCAGGAGCCGTCGTCCAAGGATCTGCCGTGCGCGAAGTAGGCTTCGGTCATCGGGTGCGTTGCTCCCTGGAGCGTTCGGCGCGTCCGTTGCCCTGCTGGCGGTAGTCCGGGGCGAGTATGGGGACGACGGTGACGAGTCGGGCGTCGGCCAGGCGCGATGCGATGGGGTCCTGCGAGCCGGTGGGGATGGCGCGCGTGGTGATGATAGTGGGCAACTTGGCGTTGTGGCGGTGGACGATGACCTGGTAGAGCTTTTCGTTGGCCCATGCCGATGACGTCTGCGAGCCGAGGTCGTCGAGGATCAGGAGCGAGGTCTGCTTGATGCGATCGAAGAGTTCGTCGTAGGTGATCCGGGAGTCGGGGCTGAACGTATAGCGTAGGTGATCCAGGAGGTCGGGGACGAAGGCGAAGAAGACCTCTTCACCGCGCCTGAGGCGTTCGTTGGCGATGGCGATGGCGAGGTGAGTCTTGCCACATCCAGAGTCGCCGACGAGGACGAGCCAGCCCTCAGGGTGCTCGGCGAATGCTCGGGCGAAGGTGGAGGCGGCCTGGAGGGTCTGGCGACCCTGTGCGTCGGAGCCCCGGCCCGCTTGGTCGAATGCATCAAAAGTCATTTGCTTGAGGAGCTCAGGCTCGACGGCGCCGACGCCGGTGACGCCGCTACGTGTGCCTCCACCGAGGTCGATGACCTGGGAGGTGCGCGGGTCGAGCAAGCGGCTCTGCAGGCGCCCATCTAGGCGGTCGACTGCTGTACCGGTGGTGATGATGGTGGGCAGGCCGGTGAGGTAGCGGTGGTTGAGTACCTGATAGAGCTTTTCCTCCGCCCAGGGGGTGCCGCTGTGATTTCCGAGGTCGTCTAGGACGAGGACGGGGATGTTCTTGACCTGCTCGAAGAGCTCGTCGTAAGTGAGGCCGTTCTCGGGCCCGTAGGAGGAGCGGAGGTGATCGAGGAGGTCAGGGACGAAGGCGAAGAAAACAGGCTGGCCCTTGACCATAAGGAGGTTGGCGACGGCGGCGGCGAGGTGGGTCTTGCCGGTGCCTGAGCCGCCCGAGAGCAAGAGCGTTCCGTGGGGCGCCTCGGCGTAGGCCTGGGCTGCGGCGAGGGCGGTGGCGAACCGGGCACGTCCCTCTGCGGTGACGGCGAGGCCCTGGGGGTCGCTGTTGTCTAAGGAGACGGCGGCGAGCATACCCATGTTGCTGAAACGATGGAGTCTCGCTAGCACTTGGTTATCGTCGGCGTCGCGCTGGCAGACACAGGAAAATGCACGTCCGAAGTCATGGTGGGTCGTGGGCACGTCGTGCCGAACCCAGCCTGCTCCACGGCAGATGGGGCATATGGGCTCGTTGGAGGCCGCATCGGCAGCCTCGAGCCATTCAGCCGGCAGTTCGTCTCCGGCGGAGATACTCTGCTGCTGAAGCCGTTTGAGAATGTCTCCCAGGCTCTCCACTCTTACTTGTCCTTTGCCTTCTGTCAGTATCAGGCCCGCCGGTGTTGGGGCCGTCGGTTGCCCATCGTTCGAGGATGGTCGAAATGTAGCGCCAGTTGCGGGCGTTCCGTTCGGTTGCTTCTCTGATGGCGGCCTCTACCCACTCTACGGGATAGGTCTGTTCGGCGTCCCGTAATTGATCAGCGACCATCGGCGTAAGGAGGCCAATGTTGGCTTCGTAGAGGGCGTAGATGTTGGCTTGTTGCGCCAAGACGGGCTCGGGCGCGATGCCGGGTGCGGGCGCTGTTCCGGCTACTACTTGGGCGTTCTGCGGCGTGTTCAGGAGGTAGCGCCCGTTGGTTTCGACCAACGTGCCTCGGCCGACGGCGTCGGTGAGCGCTTGGCGGATGGCGTCCTGGGAGCCGACGGCAGTTGTGAGAATGGCGTCGGACAGGAGCGACGTTGCGTCCACCCACTTGGGTGCGCCGCTGACTTGCGAGGCGTGCCAGAGGAAGCGCAGGGTGCACTTGAGCTCGGCGATGTCGTCGATGTCGGCCAGCAGAGAGCTGAGGAACGGACTGGGCACGGGGAGTGCTTTTGTCCCCTTAGGGAAGCCGTCGAACATGGGCATGGCTAGACGCCCGAGTATTCGGTGGCGAGATTCTCGAAGCGCATGAAGTTGCCTCGGAAGTAAAGGTGGATAGTGCTGGTGGGCCCGTGGCGGTTTTTGGCGATGATGAGTTTGGCTAGGTTTTCAGGGTACTGCTCCGTGGGATTGCGCTCCGCCCATTGGTCTTCAGTGTAGTACTTGTCCTCGCGATGGATGAACGCGACGACGTCGGCGTCCTGCTCGATGCTCCCTGATTCACGCAGGTCGGAGAGCTGGGGGTAGTGGTCGGGGCGTTGCTCGATGGAGCGGCTCAGCTGGGACAGGGCGATGACGGGGACGTTGAGGTCACGCGCGAGCGCTTTGAGTTGGCGCGTGATCTCGCTAAGCTCCTGGACGCGGTTCTCGCCGCGACTGTCGGAGCGGCCGGCGATGAGCTGGAGATAGTCAACGATGAGCAGGTCGACGCCACGGTCGGTGTGGAGGCGCCGCACCTTGCTACGCATGTCGAGGACGGTCTGCACTGGCGAGTCGTCCATGTAGATTCCGAGGTCCGAAAGCTCACCAATGGAGGTCATGACACGGTGGGTCGCGGTTTCGCCGAGGAGGCCGAGGCGCAGCAGGTGGCTGTCGACTTCAGCTTCTGCTGAGAGCAGGCGGAGGGCCAGCTGCTCGCGGCTCATCTCGAGGCTGAAGACGGCGGCGACGGCACCTTGGCCAGCGGCGTTGCGCGCGATGTTCATGGCGAGGGACGACTTGCCGAGGGAGGGACGTGCGGCGAGGATGATGAGGTCGCCACGCTGGAGGCGTCCGAGGGCGCTGTCGAGGTCGGCGAAGCCAGTGGGGATGGGCGCCGCTCCACGGTCCATGGGGTCGAGGCCCGCGGTGTTTTCGAGGTATTGGTCCAGGACTTCGCGGATGGTGACGAAGTCGCGGACGGTGTGAGTGTTGCGCACTTGGAAGAGAAGCTCTTCCGCTTGCTGCATGGAAATTTCAACGTCGGGTGAATCGGCATAGCCGATTGCGGCGATCTCGCCCGCGACCTGAATCAGGCGCCGCATGGTGGCTGTCTGATTGACGATGCGGGCGAAGTGCTCGATGTGGACGGAGGTAGGGACGGCGGCCACCATGTGGCTGAGGTAGGCGGGGCCGCCTACCTCATTCAGGCGCTCGTGTAGGGACAGTTCGCGAGCGACTGAGATCTGATCGATGGATTCGCCGCGGCGGTACAGGGACTGGCAAGCTTCGAAGCACCACCGATTGCGCTCGCGGTAAAAGTCCTCAGGCTTGACCAACGGAGAAATCTTGTTGATCGACTCGCCATCAATGAGCAGGGACCCGACGACGGCCTCTTCGGCGTCGGGATCATGTGGGGGGAGTTTTTCTGCGTACATGCCTTGGTTGTCCCCCGCTTTTGCCCTGATGCAGGGCCTAGCGCGCTAGGCCCCTTCGGTCTCTTCCTCTACTGATGCTTCGGCTGGAGCGGCGTCATCATTGGCTTCGGCAGCCTCACCGGCCTCGCCGGCTTCGAATTCGGCGCGCTCTTCTGCTACGACGGCTGCAAGTGCGGCGGCCTCTTCCGGGGTGTAGCCCTCGGGGACGACCGAAACCATGACGTCGGCGTGAACCTCGCGGTAAAGGCGGACTGAGATCGGGTAGTCGCCAGGCTCGTGGATGGCCTCGCCAAGCAGCACCTGGCGGTGGTCGATATCACGACCGGTGGCCTCGGTGAGCTTTTCGGCGATGTGTCGTCCAGTGACGGCACCGAACAGACGGCCACTGGGCCCGACGCGGACTTCGACGGTAACGGACAGGCCATTCATGGCGTCAGCGACCGAGGTCCACTCCTGGGAGAACTTCATGCGGTTGGCTTGTGCGGCCCTTTCGATGGCCTTGACGCGCTGGAGCTGATCCTGCGTGGCTGGCGCAGCCAGATGCTTCGGCAGCAGATGGTTCCGTGCGAAGCCGTTCTTTACTTCTTTAATTTCGCCAGCATCAGCGGTGCCAGCGACATCTTCTAGGAAGATGACCTTCATAACTCGTCCCTCTCTCCGAATAGAGCTGCGCACGGTAATGCGCGGCAGTAGATGGTGTGGCGAAAAAGCCGCAACCTATGATACCCCAACCCTCGCGCCAACGGGGGCGAATTTGCATCGCAGGGGTAATCTGAACCCTATGCGCAGATTATCGAGGGAGATGGGGGATACTTCGCAAGAGGGAGATGACCGATCTTTGGTTGAGATGCGGGTCGAACGCACACCTGCGCGTCAGTCCGAAAGCCCGCTCGCGGCGACGGCCACCGCCTGAGCAACGACGAGGGTGCCTTGAGGGAGGTTGGCCTCGACGTACTTGTGCGGTGCGCGGTCTTGCGGGTCGGGGTACCACTCCTCCCAGACGGGATTCATGGCTTCGCGGTAGGTGAGGTTTTGGATGAAGAAGGTTACCCGCGCGACGTTACCGCGATCGAGGCCTGCGGCGTCGAGAAACAGATCTAGGTTCACCAACGATGCTCGGGCCTGCTCGGCGAGCCCACCGGGGACGATGGCGCCGGTGCAGGCGTCGATGGGTTTCAGCGCGGGCGCGATGGCTACGCTGCCGATCAGCACGCCTGCGACAATGTTTCTATGGGCGGGGCAGAGGTAGATCTCCTGGAATGACTCGTTGGTACTCATGCGGCGGGCTCCTTGAGGCGCGCCATCATTTCGATAGAGATCTCGAACCGGGCGGTGATAAAGGCGACGACCTGGTGAAGCTCCGGCCGGGTAGCCGCGTCGGGGAAGCGTTTCTCGAAGATGCACTTGGCAGTGTCCATGTAGGCATCGTCGCGACCAAACATGGTGACCTGCGTAATGTCTTCGGACGTGCCACATGCCAGATCTACGAGCGTTATGAGGTTGTCGATGGTCTGGTGGGTTTGGGGTTCCAACCCGCCATCCACGAGCTGGCCGTCGATCTGGCTGAGCCCGTGGCAGCGGGATGTGAAGAGCCAGTTGCCGATCTTTACCGAGGGGTCACGGGCGGGGACGTGGGGGATATCTATCCGGGTGCGTCGCTCGCCGACAAGGGCGAGTACATCGATATGCGCGAGGTGACCGGGTGGGAGTGCGGTGGTGAGGACTTTGAAGGCGGGTCTGTCGTTGGGGTCGGGGAAGACCTCATCCCATGGTGCGTAGACTGCGAGCCGGTCGTCCGGGTTCGTGACGTAGCCGACGCAGCGAGCGACGTTGTCGAGGCTAGCCCCACCCTTCTCGACGAGAGTTTTGACGTGCTTGAGGGCTTCCTCCATTTGGGCTGGCGCGTCGCCCACCGCTTCGCCCGATGCGGGATGTGTGCCTGGGATGGACCCGGCGTAGATCATGTCGTTGACGCGAAACCCGTAGGGGACGGTAGCTTTGGGGTCCCGCGGGTAGACCTCGAACATGTGGTTGATGTCGGCCATGCGGAACTCCTAGTGTGGCTGGCTGGCCAATGGCCTGACGGCAGTATCGTTTGGCGGTGACTTAGACCGCCCCGAGGGCGCGATCGAGGCCGTTGGCGTGGGCGTCGATCGCGTCGGCGAGCGGTAGGTCGAGGAGGCCGTCGATGGCGAAGTGGTCACCGCCTACAGTTCCCAATCGTGTGGCGGGGACGCCGGATGCTGCCGCGCGCTCGGAGATGGACTCGGCGTCGCTTGGGGCGCAGCTTATGACGATGCGGGAGGGTGATTCGCCGAAGAGTGAAGCGTCCCAGCGATCAGCAGATGGGACGCTGCCCGTGAAACCCTGCGCGCCGATGATCGCGCTTTCCGCGATGGCAACGCCGAGGCCGCCATCCGCGCAATCGTGGGCCGAGTGCAGTAGGCGGTCGTTGGCGAGAGCGACGACGAGCTTCTGAAGGCTGGTCTCTGCTGCGAGATTGATGGTCGGCTGCCCGGAGATCTGGTCGTACTCGTGGGCCAGGTATTCGCTGCCTGCGAGGCCGGTGGCTGGGTCGCCCAACAGGAGCACAACGTCGCCTGCGTCTGTGAACCCGGCAGTCAGCTTCGTCGTGGCGTCTTCCAGCAGGCCGACGGCGCCGACGACGGGCGTGGGGTAGATGGCCTCGCCTGCCGATTCGTTGAAGAGGGATACGTTGCCGCTGATGACGGGTACGCCGAGGGCTTCGCATGCAGCGGACATGCCTTTGATGGATTCCTCAAGCTGGTAGTAGATCTCGGGTTTGGTGGGATCACCGAAGTTGAGGCAGTCGGTGATGGCGAGGGGCGTTCCGCCCGCGCAAACGACGTTGCGGCAAGCTTCGGCAACCGCCATGGCTCCACCGGCGAACGGCTCCAGGTAGGCGTGGCGACCGTTGCCGTCGATGGCGATGGCGATGGCTTTCTTCGTGCCACGAATGCGGACAATGGCGGCGTCGCCGGCCCCGGGCTTGGCCAGGGTATTGGTCTGCACCTCGTGGTCGTACTGCCGGTAGACGGAGCGCCGCGATGCGATGTTGGGGGAGCCGAGGAGGTTAACGAGCAGCTGGCCCGCCATGATGGGGTTGGGTTCGGGGGGAAGCGGTTGTGCGTGGAGAGCGTCGAGGTAGGCAGGGCGCGATCCGCTGGGTCGGTAGCGCGGGGCGCCGACGAGGGTTTCGACGCTGACTTCGGCGACGGGCTTTCCGTGCTCGAAGATGCGCGCGATTCCGTCGTCGGTGACGGTGCCGATGTTGCTGACGTGGAGGTCCCAGCGCTCGAAGATCTCGGACACAGGGCCTTCGTGGCCTTCTTTGACGATGAGGAGCATGCGCTCCTGGGACTCCGACAGCATGACGTCATAGGCGGTCATGCCTTCCTCGCGGCGAGGAACCGCGTCGACGTTGATCTCAAGACCTGTGCCGCCACGCTCGGCGCACTCAATGGCGGAGCTGGTGAGACCTGCGGCACCCATGTCTTGCAGGCCTTCCAGGTGACCACTTTTGGCGGCCTCGAGACAGGCTTCGACAAGCACTTTCTCTAGGAACGGGTCGCCCACCTGCACGGTGGGGCGCATCTCGGCGTCGTGGTCGCCGCCTCCGAACGTGCGGGAGGCGAGACCTGATGCGCCATGGATGCCATCGCGGCCAGTGGCTGAGCCGACGGCGAGGAGCACGCTGCCAGGCGTGGAGGCGGCCGCCGACATGAGCTCACCGTCGCGCAAGAGGCCGATGCACATGGCGTTGACGAGGGGGTTTCCTGCGTAGGCGTCGGCGAAGACGATCTCGCCTCCGACATCGGGTATGCCGATGCAGTTGCCATAGCCCGATATGCCGCGTACGACGCCGTCGAGGAGGAAACGATTGTGCGCGTCGTCCAGGTGCCCGAAACGTAGTGAGTTGAGGAGCGCGATGGGTCGTGCGCCCATGGCGAGGATGTCACGGATGATGCCGCCGACGCCAGTGGCTGCGCCCTGGTAGGGCTCGACGGCTGAGGGATGATTGTGGGACTCGGCCTTGAAGACGACGCTCAGTCCGTCGCCGATGTCGACGACCCCCGCGTTCTCCTGACCGGCTTCCACGCGTACTGCGCTGCCGGTGGTGGGGAACAGGCCAAGTAGGGGCTTGGAGTGCTTGTAGCCGCAGTGCTCGCTCCAGAGCGCACCGAAGAGGCCGAGCTCAACCTCGTTGGGCTCTCGGTCAAGCTTTTCGACGATGAGGTCATATTCGGCCCTGGTGAGGGCGATGGTGTCGAGGGTTTCTTGGCTGACTGGCATTAGTTGGTTGCCCCGATGATACCGACTCCAACGACGACGAGTGTTGCGCCGAGCAGAGCCCTTGGTGTGATGTGTTCTTGTCCGCGCAAGACGAAAAGGACGACGACGTAGGAGACCATGGGGACGGCGCCGAGGACGGGCGCGCCGACGCTGTAATCGATGCGGCTGAGGGCGGTGTAGAAGCTGCCGAAGGCTGTGGCGAATCCGGCTGCAGCGAGCGCGATCCACATCAACGCTGGGCGTGTTGCCTGCGGCTTGCCGCGCATCTGGCGAACGTTGACCGCGAGGACGAGGACCAGACCGAACAGGCTTTCGTAGAAGCCGACGATGACGCCCGGATGGCCAGTGTCGACGAGGTTGTTGGCGACGAACCCGGTGAAGGCGAAGGAGAATCCAGAGAGGACAGTGAGGATGATCCCGCTGGTGACTTGGCTGTGTTCCGCGTGGCCAATGGTGTGCTCGCTCATCGAAGCACCTGATTGCGGTCGGTTACGAGGATAGCCACGCCTAGGACGATCGAGATGGCGCCGAGCAGTACCCATGCGTTTGGTCGCTCGTTGCCGAAGATGATGGCGAGGCCGATGGCGGGCAACGGAGCGGCACCAAGGATGGGCGCGGCAATTATGACGCCAGCGCGCTTCATGCCGTGGAAGTAGAGGAGGTTGCCCGTGACCCAGGTGAGCGCAGCCATGATGAGCACGAGGCACAAGAAGCGAAGGCCTATTGCGCCGAATGCGGCGGCCCCTTCGAGGAAGAGACCGACGATACCGAGCGAAACGGCGGAGAGGGCGATCATGGACGCGAGGACGGTTGTGGGGCTGGCACTGAACATGGCCTTGCGTGCGAAGACGTCGCCCGCGCCCCAGCCGAAGGCCGCGAGGAGCGTGAGGACTATGCCTAGCTCCACGAGGCTAGCCTACGCGCTCGTGGAGTGATTCGAGCATGGATCGGAGGAACAGCAGCCCGTCGGTGCCACCAAGCTCGGGCTCGACCACGCGTTCAGGGTGGGGCATGAGGCCCATGACGTTGCCTGCCACGCTGGTGACGCCGGCGATGTTGTGGAGCGAACCGTTGGGGTTCGCCGCCTCGGTTACGGCGCCGGTGGCGTCGCAGTAGCGGAAGGCGATCTGGCCGTTTGCTTCCATGCGGTTGAGGGTGTCAGGGTCGGCGTAGTAGTTCCCGTCGCCATGGGAAACGGGAATAGATATCACCTCACCTGCTTTAGTGAGAGATGTGAAAGGCGCTGATGCTCGTTCGACCAACAGGTGCTGGGGGTGACACCGGAATTGAAGGCTCTGGTTGCGCATGAGTGCGCCTGGTAGGAGGCCGGATTCGCAGAGGACCTGGAAGCCGTTGCAACTGCCGATGACCGGACCACCGGCGGACGCGAAGTCGATGACGGAGCGCATGACCGGTGATAGGTGGGCGATGGCGCCTGGCCTGAGGTAATCGCCGTAGGAGAACCCGCCAGGAAGGACGACGGCGTCGAAGCCTGTGAGGTCGGTCTGCTTGTGGAAGACGTATTCGGCCTCGGCGCCGAGGACGCCGGTGATGGCGTGATGCCAGTCGACGTCGCTCCAGGTGCCAGGGAAGACGACGATGGCGAAGCGTGAGGGCATCTTCAGGGTTCTCTCTTGGGGAATTGGCTGACTGAAACGACTAAGTGACCGTAGTGGGACTAGGAGGCGAGGGACGTGAGGATCTCGGTGACGACTGCGTTGACGACGGAGCCGTCCGCTTTGCCTTTGACATGGGGCATGAGCTTGCCCATGACCTTGCCCTTGTCGCCTGGGCCGGTTGCGCCGACCTCGGCGACGACCGCCTCGACGATGGCGCGGACGTCGTCTGCGCTCATCTGCTCGGGGACGTAGCGCATGAGGACGGCGAGCTCGCGTTCTTCCGCCGCGACGAGGTCTTCACGGTTGGCGTCTCGATAGGTGGTGATGGAGTCGCGGTACTGCTTTGCCATCTTGGCGAGGACTTCGTTGACGCCAGTGTCGTCGAGCTGGGCACCCTTGGCGGCGATGGAGGCGTTCTGGATGACCGCCTTGATCATGCGGATGGTGTCTTTGGTGATGGTGTCACCGCTCTTCATGGCGGCTTTGAGGTCCTCGGTCAGCTGCTCTTGGGTGCTCATCTGGTCAACTCTTTGCTGGTTGCTTGATCGATCTGGCGGTTGAGGGTGGCCATCTTGATGGCGGCGAGGGCGCAGTCGAAGCCGCGGTTGCCCAGGGCGCCCCCGGAACGGGCCATCGCTTGATCGGTGTCGTAGGTGGTGAGGACGCCGAACGTGACAGGGATGTCGAAGGCTCGGGCGACGTCGGCGATACCGCGTGCGGATTCGGCGGAGACGTAGTCAAAATGGGCGGTCTCTCCCTTGATGACGCAGCCGAGGGTGACGAGGGCGTCCCATTCGCCGGAGCGCGCCATGCGCTGGGCTGCCTGCGGCAACTCCAAAGAGCCGGGCACGGAGACGATGGTTATGGCGTCTTCGCGAACCCCGTGGCGGGTCAGCGCGTCGCGGGTGCCTTCGAGGAGGCGCGAGGTGATCGCTTCGTTGAACTGTGCTACGAGAATGCCGATCCGGAGTCCGGTGCCATCGATGTTTCCTGAAAGCTCGCGTGCCATGCGGTCATTCTAGCGGGCGGAGCGGTGAGCGCCTAGGCGGAGGTCGGTCTACGCAGTGGACTGGGTGCCGGATGTTGCGTCGAGGGAGTCGAAGAGGTGGCCGAGCTTGTCGCGCTTGGTTTCGAGGTAATGGACGTTTTCGGGATTGCTTTCGACGATGAGAGGCACGCGTTCGGCGAGGTGGAGCCCGTAGCTCTCCAGACCGACAACTTTGGTTGGGTTGTTGGTGAGGAGTCGCATGTTCCTGACGCCGAGGTTGACCAGGATCTGGGCGCCGATGCCGTAGTGCCGAAGATCAGGGGGGAAGCCCAGCTGAGCGTTGGCTTCGACGGTGTCGGCGCCGTCGTCTTGGAGGGCGTAGGCACGGATCTTGTTGTGGAGGCCGATTCCGCGTCCTTCCTGGCGCATGTAGAGGAAGACGCCTCGGCCCTCTTCAGCGATGGCTTTGATGGCCATGTCGCGCTGGAGGCCGCAGTCGCACCGGAGGCTGCCGAACACGTCGCCTGTCAGGCATTCGCTGTGGACACGGATGAGTACGGGGTCTTCGGTGTGGACGTCGCCGAAGACGAGGGCGACGTGCTCGGTGGCATCGACGGAGGACTGGAAAGATACGACGGCGGCATCGCCGAAGGTTGTAGGGAGGCGAGCCTCAGCTATGCGCTCGACGAGGCGTTCGTGCTCGAGCCGGTAGGCAATGATCTGGGCGACGCTCACGATCTTGAGGCTGTGCGTTTTGGCGACGATCTCAAGGTCGGGCATGCGGGCCATGGTGCCGTCGTCGTTCATGATCTCGCAGACGACGCCCGCTTCGGTGAGGCCGGCCAGCCGCGCGAGATCGACGGAGGCTTCGGTTTGCCCGGCGCGGACCAGTACACCGCCGTCCTGGGCGCGCAGGGGAAACATATGGCCCGGGCGGGCGAGGTCTTCTGCGTGCGTGTCGGGATCCACGAGCGCGAGGACGGTGTCTGCGCGGTCGGCTGCCGAGATCCCCGTGCCGCCGTTGGCGATATCGACGGAGACGGTGAATGCGGTCTCGTGGCGTGCGGTGTTGCGGCCGACCATCATATCGAGGCCGAGTTGCGCGAGCCGGTCGGCGCGCATAGGCACGCAGATCAGGCCGCGCCCGTAAGTTGCCATGAAGTTGATGGCGGCAGGAGTGGTGAACTCGGCTGCCAAAACGAAGTCGCCTTCGTTTTCGCGGTCCTCGTCATCGACAACGATGACGATCTTGCCGTTTTTGATGTCCTCAACGGCTTCTTCGATGGGCGCTAGCACTAGGTCTTACCTCTCCGGGAGCAGTCGCTCGACGTATTTCGCGACGATGTCGACCTCTAGGTTGACGGCGTCGCCGATAACTTTTGAGCTTAGCACGGTGTGTTCCCATGTATACGGTATCACGGCGATAGAGAAGGTTGAATCGATGACCCTCGTGACGGTGAGGCTTATGCCTTCGACGGTGATGAAGCCTTTTTCTACGATGTAACGGGCAATGTCGTCCAGCGCCTGAATCGACATGACGCGGGCTTCGGGCGTGCCGCTTATGGCGGTGACGGTGCCGACGCCATCGATGTGGCCCTGGACGAAGTGGCCACCCATGCGGGAGGCGGGGGTCAGGGCCCGCTCTAGATCGACGGGGCTGCCTACGACTAGGGTGCCGAGGGCTGTGCGGTCAAGCGTCTCCTGGGAGAGGTCCATGGCGAAGGAGTCGCTGGTGATCTCGACGACCGTGAGGCAGGTGCCGTTGACGGCGATGGAGTCGCCGAGTACGACTCCATCGAGTGTGATCTGCGCATGAACAACCAATCGATGACTGGATATCTCGGCGACGTTGCCCATTTCTTCGATGATGCCGGTGAACACTCGACTATTTCTCCATGATCCAGTTAGGGGTGCGCTCGACTGGGTAGCCGGTGACGATGATGTCGCCGTCCACCTCTTGGTAGGTTACCTGCGTGAGGCGCAAGGCGTCGGGGATGGTGTGCGCGCCGCTGCCACCTACCGGGCCTAGTGCGTCGTTCCCTCCGATGATGACGGGTGCGATGACCGCGACGACTTTGTCGACAATCCCGCCATCGAAGAGTGAGCCAAGCAGGTGTGAACCGCCCTCAACGAGGACCGATGTGATCTCTCGTTCGCCCAGAACCAGGAGGAGTTGATCGAGATCCACCTGATCGCCAGAGTCCGTGTCAATCACCTCTGCGCCTGCGCCCTCGAGGACGCCGCGCCGGTTGGCGTCGACGCTGGCTGTGGCGACGATGGTGGTGCCGTCGAGAGCGAGCATGGCGGCGTTGGTGGGCAGGCGCCCGGCGGAGTCAATGACGACGCGGATGGGCTGGGGGCCGGTCTGCGGGACATCACGGACGGTGAGCTGGGGGTCGTCGGCTAGGGCGGTGCCGATGCCAATCATCACGGCGTCGACGCCGGCGCGGAGGGCATGGGCGTGTTTGCGGGAGGCGGCGTTGGATATCCACTTGGAGTCGCGAGAGCGGGTGGCGATCTTACCGTCGAGGCTCATGGCGAACTTGGCGATTACGAACGGAGTGCCTGTGGTGACGTGTTTAGCGAAGGCCTCGATGAGGGTGAGGGATTCGAAGCTGGCCTCGCGGACGACGACGCTGACGTTGTTTTGTTCGAGTCGAGCGACGCCACGGCCGTCGGTGCGCGGATTGGGGTCGAGGGCGCCGATGTGCACGCGACGGATGCCAGCGGCGATGATCGCGGTGGTGCAGGGTGGGGTGCGGCCCTGGTGGGCGCAGGGCTCGAGAGTGACGTACATGTCGGCGCCACGAGCATCCTCGCCGGCCTCGGCGAGCGCCATGATCTCGGCATGGGCTTGGCCGGGGGGCTGAGTGTTGCCCTCGCCGACGATGTGGCCTTCCTTGACGATGACTGCGCCCACGGGCGGGTTGGGGCTGGCGGTGCCGATGGCTCTGCGTGCGAGGAGAATGGCGCGCGCCATGGGGTCGTCGTTGAGGGGTTGTTGTGGGGTCGCCATGCCGTCGAGCTCGGGAGCCTAGCGGTTGTTTTCGGGGGTGAAGTCGAGGTGGACTTTGCTGGCCGTGGGATCCTGCTGGCCTTGGTATTTGCTGCCAAGCTCGGCGGAACCGTAGAGGCGGTCGGCAGGTGTGGTGAGCCGCAGGTAGGAGATCTGGCCAATCTTCATGCGGTGGTAGAGGGTGATGGGCAGCGATGAGACGTTGCTCAGCTCGAGGGTGAGGTGCCCCTTCCAGCCGGGGTCGACGTAACCGGCGGTGGAGTGGATGAGGAGCCCGATGCGCCCGAGAGAGCTCTTGCCTTCCAGGCGGGCGACAAGGTCTGCGGGGACTTCGACGTGCTCGAGAGTGCTACCGAGGACAAATTCACCAGGGTGGAGCATGAAGGGGTCGTCGTTGGCCATGGTGACCATATCGGTCAGGCGATCGTTGGTCTTGCGCACGTCGATGTAGGGGACGCGGTTGTTGCGGAAGATGAGGATATTGCGGTCGAGATGGAGGTCGACGCTGGCTGGCTGGATGCAGCCTTCGCCGAGGGGGCGGATGACGATGCGGCCCTTGGCCATCTCTTCGCGTATGGTGCGGTCGCTGAGAACCATGCCGGATCTCCTGGAGGTAACGCGTGCGTGGGAACGGTTCGTATTCTAGCGGGTTTGACGGGTCGGCTGCGAGCGGGAGTTCCCCGCGTTCCTAGAGGCCGTAAGCCTAGAGTCCGTAGAAGGTACGGGCATTCGTATCGAGGATCTTGCGCGCGACAGTTTCGGTGACTTTGCCATCGTCCACCCAGGAGCGGACCTCGTCCAGTGCAGCGAGGTTCGCCGAGGGGTCACTGTGGCAGTAGTCGGTGCCTACAATCAGATTGTCTTCAGCACCGAACTGCAACAGATACTCGATGTCGTCCATGGGGTCTACGGTGACGAACAGGCGGTTCTCGCGCAAAAGATCCTTCGCAAGTTCGAAGGTCTGCTTGCGCTCGAGGAGTCTCTTGGCCCGGATGTGGGTGGACATCTGGGCGAGGCAGTAAGGGATCCAGGACGCGCCGGCTTCGATGAAACCGAAGCGGAGGTTCGGGAATCTTTCGGGCAGGCCTTCCATGATGATGGAGTTGAAGCCAGCGATCACGGGGAAGCTGCGGTCCCACTCGCGTCCGGGCAAGGGATGGCCGGTATGGATGCAGATGGAGATGTCGAGGTCATTGGCCTCCTGGTACACGGGGAAGAAGTGTGGGTCGCCGACGGATTTTTCGATGTCGAATCCGCGCTTGAAGACCGTGCATGCTCCGTGCTCTTTGGCCCAGCGCAACTCCTCGACCGCCATGTCGGGGTCAAGGAGAGGGAGGACGGCGGCCCAGCGGAGACGTCCGTTGCTTTCGGCGCATCGCGCAGCGATCCAGCGATTGTAGGAGCGTGCGAGCGCCTGCTCTGCGACGGGGTCGGATGTGCCGTAACGGATGAAGAATGTGGGGAAGATGACCTGAGCATCGACGCCCATGCGATCCATGTCGGCCACACGCCCTGGTACGTCATCCAGTTCGCGGCGCTCACGCGACGGGTGGTGGGCGTCGTCGCGGATCACACGGGGCTGGATTCGATCGCCGACGAGCCACCAACGGGTGCCGTCGGGGCCTGATCGCGCTGGCGCGTCGACATTACGGGAGACGTTGATGGGGGCATGCTTGGCGGCGGCGTTGTCGATGTACTGCCAGGTGGCTTCGGATTCGTCCACATGGGTGTCGGCGTCGATCACTCGTAACGTTGTCATGGGTACTTGTCCTTAGTAGAAAACGGCTTTGCCCCCGCCGCCGGCCGCTGAGACGCTCTCGCCTGTGACGGCGGCGGCTTGGTCGGAGCAGAGGAAGGCGACGACGTTGGCGATGTCGGGGGCGGTGACGAGGCGTCTGATGGCGAGACCGGCTGCCATGTCAGCCTCGACCTGTTCGAGGGTCTTGCCAGTGCGTTCCATCTGGCCTGCCAGACGCGGGGCGAGGGCTTCGGTTTTGGTGGCACCGGGGTGGACGGCGTTGACGGTGATGCCCTTGGGGCCGAGCTCTTCTGAGAGGACTTTGGTGGCGTTCATGACGGCGGCGTTGCGCATTCCGCCGCTGACGCCTGCTGCCTGGCGGGTGGCGAGGCCGTCGATGTTGACGATGCGGCCCCAGCCTCTGGCTTCCATGTGGGGGTAGGCCTCTTTAGCGCAGCGGAGGTAGCCGAGCATCTTCACCTGGAAGTCGGCGTTGAGGAGGGGTTCGTTGAGCTGGGCCAGGGTATCGACTCCACCGGTACCGCCGATGGTCGCCGCGTTGTTGACGAGTACGTCGAGTCGGCCGAGTTGGCTGACGGTGCCAGCGATGAGCGCGGCGATGTCGTCGGCGTTGCCCGTGTCGGCGCGGAGGCCGATGACGTTGACTCCGGTGGCGTTGGCAATCTCTGCGGCGGCCTTTTGGGAGGCGGCTTCGTCACGGGAGCAGATGGCGACGCTGGCGCCTTCTGCGGCGAGTGCTTGTGCGATGGCGTAGCCGATGCCACGGCTGCCGCCAGTGACGAGCGCTACTTTGTTGGATAGTCCGAGATCCATGGTGGGCCTCCTGTGGGTGACGGGTTAGGGAGATTTTCGCAGGATGGGGGATAATTGTCATCGTGGTGGTGGATGTTGGGGTGGGGTGCACCGTCGGGGTTAGCCGATCATTCGTGCGTCTTGGTGTCGCTCATTTGGGCTCATTCCTGCTCATCTGCCGTCTGTGCCGCGGCGGGGCAAAACCGCAGGCGCATGCAGGGCCAGGGGACTCCTGTGAGAGATTCTTCGGCTGCGCTCCGCTTCGATCAGAGTGACGTGAATGAAATGGCGGCCGCTGGCGACGTATGAGACGAATGACGTCAGGGGTGGTTGGTGGGATGAAAGGGGAAAGAGAAGGGGCGCCCCAGCTGGGAGCGCCCCTTCTTGGTGTGTGCCGTTGGCCTGGCTGATCTAGTCGGCGAAGGTGGTGGCGAAGATGAGGGCGACGATGGACATGAGCTTGATGAGAATGTTGAGCGAAGGTCCGGAGGTGTCCTTGAAGGGGTCGCCTACAGTGTCGCCAACGACGGCTGCGGCGTGGGCGGGACTGCCCTTGCCGCCGAGGTTGCCTGCTTCGATGTACTTCTTGGCGTTGTCCCAAGAGCCGCCCGCGTTGGCCATGGTAATGGCGAGCAGTGCGCCGGATGAGATGGCACCAAGGAGGAGACCACCAACGGCTTCAGCACCGAGGAACGGGGTAATGCCGACGACGATGGGGACGATGACAGCGATGAGTCCGGGGAGAATCATTTCGCGGAGGGCACCCTTGGTGCTGATGTCTACGCACTTGGCGTATTCAGCCTTGACGCCGGGGAGGCCTTCTTTCAGGCCAGGGATCTCTTTGAACTGACGGCGAACCTCTTCGACCATGTCTTGGGCGGCTCGGCCGACGGCTTCCATGGTGAGGGCGCTGAATACGAAGGGCATGAGCCCGCCGAGGAGGAGACCAGCGAGGGTCGGGACGCGAAGTAAGTCGATGGCTTCCAGGTCAACGGCTTTGGCATAAGCGGCCATGAGGGCGAGGGAGGTGAGGACGGCGGATCCGATGGCGAAACCCTTGCCGGTGGCGGCGGTGGTGTTACCAAGGGAGTCCAGTGCGTCCGTGCGATCCCGAACCTCAGGTTCAAGACCGGCTTGTTCGGCGATGGCGCCAGCGTTGTCGGCCACAGGGCCGTAGGCGTCGGTCGCAAGGGTGATACCCAGGGTGGAGAGCATGCCCACGGCTGCGATGGCGATGCCGTAGAGGCCTGCGAACTCGTTGGCCAAGATGACGGCCGCAACGATAACGATCATCGGGACGATAGTGCTCAGCATGCCTGAAGCGAACCCGCTGATGATGACGGTGGCGGGGCCGGTGGCCGTGCGCGCAGCGACGTTCTGGGTGGGCTTGTTCTCATAGGACGTGTAGTACTCGGTGCTGATGCCGATGATGACACCTGCGCCGAGACCTGTGGCGACTGCGGCCCACATCTTCCAAACGGCGTCCATGCCGAGTGGGTCGTTGGCCGCGACCTGGAAGAGGTAGTAGATAGCGCCGAATGAGCCAGCAAGCGAGAGGATGCCGGCGGCGAAGATGCCACGGCGGAGGGCCCAGAGGAGGCTACCCATGGTTGCGTTTTCGCTCGTGCGAACGAGGAAGGTGCCGATAATTGAAGCGACGATGCCGATGGCTGCAATGAGGAACGGCAGGACGGCCAAGGCGGAGCCTACGAGCGTTGGGTTCTCGTGTCCTCCAACGAGGAACGCGGTACCGGTGGCAGCGAGGGCGAGGGACGCGATGATCGAGCCAACGTAGGACTCGAAGAGGTCAGCGCCCATGCCCGCGACGTCGCCGACGTTGTCTCCGACGTTGTCTGCGATGACGGCGGCGTTGCGTGGGTCGTCCTCAGGGATGCCGGCTTCAACCTTACCGGCGAGGTCGCCGCCAACGTCAGCGGCTTTGGTGTAGATACCGCCACCGACACGTGCGAACAGTGCGATGGAGGATGCGCCGAAGCTGAATCCGGCAATGATTGACGGGTCCTTGAAGATGAGCCAGAGAATCGTGGCGCCGAGGAGGCCGACACCGACTACGGCCATGCCCATGACTCCACCACTAGAGAAGGCGATGCGTAGCGCGGGGTTGAGCCCGATGCGGGCTGCTGCTGCGGTGCGCATGTTCGACTTGACGGCGATCTGCATGCCAATGAGGCCTGCGATGCCGGAGGTGATCGCGCCCACGAGGTAGGCGATTGCGGTTTGTGGGTCTTGCTCGTTACGGGTGAACCCGAGAATCAACAAGATGGCGAACACGATCACGACGAAGATGCCGAGCATTGTGTACTCGCGCTTGAGGAATGCTGCTGAGCCTTCCTGAATTGCCGCGCCGATCTCTTTCATGAGGTCCGTGCCTTCGTCAGCCGAAAGCACTTTCCGGGCCAGGATCAACGCGAAAACCAACGCGATAGCTCCTGCCCCGATGGCTGCGTATAAGCCTTCCATTGTGGGGTCTCCTTCTCGGCGCGCTGGTGCTTTGCGCAGGCGCGCGTTACTTATTGGTGGACAACGTCAGAGGGCGTACCAAGCACGGCAATGTACAGAAGTGAAGGCGAGTAAGCAATGATATTCGCTTACGTGGAGGGAACAATTGGGTCAGTTATGCGCTCTGGTCCAGCAACGGGAATGAAGGGGGTTACGAAAAACGTGGGTTGCGGGACGGGGATCGTGTGCTGAGGGCTTTGGGCGCAGTGGGGCTGGTCCGGGCTCGGTTGAGGCCCGGCCGTGTATGAGGTCGGTGCTCAACCTCGGATCTCTTGGCTTCACCGCTGGGACTAAAGGTCGCTCGGCGCTCCGGAGGATGGAGCGGTGCGGGGTCCCTTCGGGTGCGCTGCGCTACGCTCAGGAAACGGTGGGGGGGATGCCAGGTTTTAGCGGGCGTCGTGGTCGGCGAGGAGGCGTTCCAGGCGGCGTTGGCGGGTGGTCATGGTGAGGTCGCCGCGGGTGCGTTCAAGGACGGCGCGGAGCTGGTCGGTGGTGCGCCGGAGCCCGCCGGTGAGGGCGTCGGGGAAGTCCATGACGACGAGGACGTTGTAGACGTCGTCCATGAGCCGCATAAGCTCTTCTGAACGTGAGTCGTCGTCGCGCCTGAGGGAGTCGAGGATGTAGCGTCGCAGTTCGCTGGCGGCTTCGGCGAGGCCGTTGAGGTAGGACGGCGTCTCGATGCCGATGTCGTTAGGCGTGGGGGTGTCTTCGCCTGCGATGAAGGCGTAGACGCAGCGCGCCTCAGCGTATTCCTTCTGGGCGTCCTGGGTGTAACCAGTGAAGTAGAGGTCGGGGTGGTCGGCGAGGAGTTCCCTCGTTTCGGCGACGAGAGCGCCGGCTTCCGCGACCTGCGTTTTGGCTTTCTCAAGCTCGTTGCGGTGGATGGCGCGGATGGCGTTGGCGGAGGTGCGGATGACCTCGCGGGACGCTTGGATGGCGCGTTCGCGGACGGCGTGCTTGGCGCGGAAGGTTTCAAGGGCGGCGGTGGTGATGTCGTCGAGGCGGGCTTGGTTGTCAGCGGTCTCACTCATGGGGGTGTCGCTCGCTTGGCCTGGGCTGCCTTTCTTCGGCAGGGCCTAGTTGGTGGCGATAGTTTACAGGGGGGGGCACCGACAGGGGGACTCCGGGCTCGGTGGAGGCTTAGTCACACATGAGGCTGGCACGGGCCGGAGACTCGCCGGACTAAAGGTCGATTGGTGCTCCTGGGACGGTGAGGGGTCCTTGGATAGCGCTGCGCATCGCTGCGGAAACAGTGAGTGGAATGTTCTTGAGGTGAGTGGCGGCGCCCGAGTTTTTGGGTTTCGTCGCCGGATTGAAGGTCGCTTGGCGCTGAAGGCGTCGGTGTTATTGGAGGGACTATCGGAGGTGTTCGGTGGATGGTAGATGGGGCTTGTGAGGGATTTCACTGGTGAGTTTCACTTGTGCTATCCTCGCGGCGTCGAATCAGAGGCAGTTTTAGGGACGCTGGACGGCTTTGTGGAGCCGTTGATAGGCTTCCCCGGGGGCGTTCATTTCCATGGTGCAAGACGCAGGCAGTCAGGACGTGCCCGGTCGCTCGGCTTATGGTCAATCGATCCCGGCTCCCGTTGTGGAGTGGGATATGGACCGAATCGAGGGCGAGGCGATAGAGCAGCTGAAGTGGAGCGCGCAAGAGGCGTTCCCCGAGCCGCTGATTCATGTGCCAGACGATTTGAAGAACAATATCGCGGTGACTTCCGTGGACGCGCTGTTGAATTGGGGCAGGCGTAATGCGGTGTGGCCGGTGGCGTTCGGGTTGGCGTGCTGCGTTTTCGAGATGATCGCATCTGCGATGTCGCGATTCGACATTTCGCGGTTCGGCATGGAGGCCATGCGCGCGTCGCCTCGGCAGGCGGACTTGCTGATTGTGTCGGGGACTCTGACGTGGAAGATGGCGCCTGCGGTTCGCCGCATCTACGACCAGATGTCGGAGCCCAAGTGGGTCATCGCGATGGGCGTGTGCGCGACGAGCGGCGGTCCGTACTACCAGGGCTACAGCGTGGTGCCTGGCGTGAATCACATCGTGCCGGTGGACGTGTACGTGCCGGGTTGCCCGCCGCGACCGGATGCGTTGCTGTACGGGATTATGCAGTTGCACGACAAGATCAGGAAGTACAGCGTCAGTCATAACCCTGCGGGTGGTATTTCCCGGGGTGAGGGCTAGATGACGACTGCCGTTTCAGGCAGCGATCTGGCCGATGCGTTGGGTATGCGTTCGTTTGGCTTTGATGGGGCCGTGACGGATTCCGATGCGTACGCGGCATGGGTGACGCCCGAGGCGGTGTTGGACGTGTGCCGTTTCCTGCACGATGACCCTGAGCAGGCGTATGACCTGTTGAGTTCCGTTACGGCTGTCGACTACGTGGAGTTCTTCGATGTGGTGTATCACCTGACGTCGTTGTCACGTAATGCGTCGACGGTGCTAAAGGTGCGTCTGTACGGTCGCGGGGCGTTGGCGTTGGCGTCGGTGACGAGTGTGTGGGCGGGCGCGGAGCTTCAGGAGCGCGAGATCTACGATCTGTTGGGCGTGTCCTTCACCGATCACCCGAACCTGAAGCGGATGCTGACCTGGGAGGGTTTCCAGGGCCATCCGCTGCGCCGGGACTACCTTGAGCCTCCACTGCCGTACACGTGGCCGCACGGCGGGTAGGTGACTACGTGACGATGCACACGCAGCCGGTGATCGTGAATATAGGTCCGCACCACCCGAGCACGCACGGAGTGTTCCGGATGCGGCTGACGATGGACGGCGAGAACATCCTGGATGTGGAGCCGGTGATTGGTTACCTGCACCGAGGTTCGGAGAAGCTGGCGGAAGAGCGCCAGTACACGCAAGTGATCACGCTGACGGATCGTATGGATTACGTGGCGTCGATGACGAACAACCAGGCGTACGTGTTGTCGTGCGAGCAGTTGACGGGCATCACTCCACCTGACCGCGGGATGTACCTGCGGGTGATCGCGGCGGAGTTGCAGCGGGTCGTGAGTCACCTGGTGGCAACGGGTTTCTTCCTGCAGGATCTGGGCGCGTTCGCGACGCCTTTGATGTATGCGATGCGCGAGCGGGAGCGGGTATTGGACCTGTTCGAGATGCTGTGTGGTGCACGGATCACGGTGTCGTACATGCGCATCGGCGGCGTGTTCCAGGATACGCCAGCTGAGTTTTGGTCGGCGTTGCGAAGGGTGCTAGACGAGTTTCCGGCTTTCATCGATGAGTTGGAGGGATTGATCTCTGAGAACGAAATCGTGCTGAGCCGGACGCGGGGAGTGTCGGTTATCTCGGGGGCCGATGCGGTGAATGCGTCGCTCACGGGCCCGGTGCTACGGGCGTCGGGTGTGTCGTGGGACCTTCGTAAGGCCGCGCCGTACGACGTGTATGACAGAGTGTCGTTTGACGTTCCGCTGGGCGAGCAGGGCGATAACTACGACCGCTACATCATCCGCATTCATGAAATCAGGGAGTCGCTGAAGATCATCGAGCAGTGCGTGGCGCAGATCGAGCCGGGGCCCGTTCGGGCGACGACGGCAATGTTGTTTCGCCCGCCTCCGGGTGAGTCGTACGTGCCTATCGAGGCGCCGAAGGGTGAGCTTGGGTTTTACCTGGTGAGCGACGGGACGATTGCGCCGTACCGCATGCACGTGCGCGCGCCGTCGCTGATCAACCTCACGCTGCTGAAGCAGATGTTGGTTGGCTGGAAGCTTTCAGATGCGATTGTGTCGTTCGGTAGCATCGATGTGAACATGGGTGAGGTGGACCGCTGATGTCGCCGTTGGAAGAAAACGCAATTTTCAGCGGGACCTACGCGTTCGTCACGGACACGTTGAGTGGACCGGAGTGGCTGGCGTACGCGTTCGGCGCGATGGCCGTGATTATGGTCGTGGTGAACGGCTTCCTGCTGATAGGGACGATTTTCACTTGGATGGAGCGCAAGGTGGTGGGCCGGTTCCAGTCGAGGGTCGGACCCAACAGGGTTGGGCCTTTCGGGATCCTGCAGGCCATCGCGGACGCGGTCAAACTGCTGTTCCAGGAGGACATCGTCCCGAGGCGCGCAGACCGTCTGCTGTTCAACGCGGCACCGATTGTGATGCTGGCGCCCTCGCTGCTGGCGTTGGCGGTGATTCCGTTCGGTAGCGGAAGTTACGTCGCCGATCTCAATATTGCCGTGCTGTACGTGGTGGCGATGGGCGGAATCTCGTCGTTGGCGGTGCTGATAGCGGGCTATGCGTCGGGCAACAAGCTTGCGCTGTTCGGCAGTATGCGCGCGGTGGCGATGCTGTTGTCGTACGAGATACCGCTGGTGATGTCGCTGCTCGGGATCACGATCCTGGCGGGGTCGATGTCGATGGTGGATATCATCGCGGCGCAGAGCGTGCCGTTCGTGCTGGTGTCGCCGCTGGGCGCGTTGATCTTTCTGGTCGCTATGTCGGCAGAGCTGAATCGTCCGCCGTTCGACGTGACGGAGGCGGAGTCTGAGCTGGTGGCAGGGTACCTGACGGAGTATTCGGGGATGAAGTTCGGGGTGTTCTACCTGGCTGAGTTCTCGAATGTGGTGCTGGCCGGTGCGGTGTTCGCGATCCTTTTCTTGGATGGCTGGGAGTGGGCGGTATTGCCTTCGCACCTGTGGTTCCTGATTAAGGTTTTCGGGTTCCTGTTCGTGGCGTCATGGATACGAGCGACGCTTCCGCGCATGAGGCTGGACCAGATCCTGTCGTTCGCGTGGAAGTACCTGTTCCCGCTTAGCTTGGTGAACGTGCTGGCGTTGGCGGTGGAAACGGTCGCCTGGCCTGATCCGTCGGGTAGCCAGCTGTGGATCATGGTGGCGGTGAACTGGGCGATCGCGCTGGCAGCCATCCCGCTGATGTCGCTGGTGGTCGATCTGGGTACACCCGTACGTGCGGGTCACCGGGCCCCGCAGACTGAGGAGATGATCTGATGTTTGGCATCGGCATTTTGAAGGGTCTGGCGGTGACGGCGAAGAATCTGCTTCGCAAGCCGGTGACCATCCAGTACCCCGAGGAGCGCGTGCCTCAGGCGTCGCGATTCCGGGGCCAGGAGTTCACGTGGCTCGTGGATCGGTGTACGGGCTGCGCGAGCTGTGCGAAGTTCTGTCCGTTGGGCATCATCCGCATCGAGACTGACCCGAACGGTGGCAACGAGCAAAGCGGTGGCAGCTACCGGGTGGATACATTTGATATCGACCAGGGTCGCTGTATGTACTGTGGTCTGTGCGTGGAGGCGTGCCCATACGATGCGTTGCACATGGGGTCGAATTTTGAGGCCGGTCAGTACAGGCGTGAGGACCTGGTGATCACGATCGATGTCCTGACGGCGCGGGAGAAGCGCCCGAGCACGTGGTACCGTCCGCAGCTGGAGCGAGGGAAATTCGATCCGTTCGGCGGTGAGCCGATGGAGTGGAAGGACGCGGGACGAGAGGAGCCGTTCTGGCACCCGCAGCGCCCGGAGATGCTTCCGGATGAGGGAGATACGCGGCCAACTGCGGACGGTGAGTACAAGTAGTGGAGAACGCGTTCAAAGAGTTCGCGTTCTGGACGCTGGCCGTGGTTACGGTGGGTGGGGCGCTGGGCGTTGTGCGCACGCACAACATGTTTCGTGCTGCGTTGCTGCTGGTGGTGAGCTTCGTGGGGGTCGCGGGCATCTTCGCCCTGGTCAACGCGGAGTTTCTGGCGGTGGTGCAGCTGCTCGTGTACGCAGGTGGCGTGGCGGTGCTGGTGATCTTTGCGGCGATGATCACAACGAATGTGACGGAGGGCAACCGGAGCACGGGCACGCAGCCGTTGGCGGTGCTGGTGTCGGTGCTGTTGCTTGCGACGCTGGTGTTCGCGGTGGTGCAGGCCGAGTGGACGGTGCTGCCGGACGATCTGCCGGGGCCGCTGGCGGATGTGTTCGTGGATACACCGGCGATGGTCGGGCACATGTTGCTGAACGAGTTCGTGCTGCCGTTCGAGATAGCGGGTGTTGTGCTGTTGGCTGCGGTCATCGGTGCGCTTTCGCTGGTTAGGGAGCGGTAGACGTGCTGGAACGATTGCTCATCCTTTCGGCGGTCCTGTTCTGCATAGGGCTTTACGGTGCGCTATCACGGCGTCACGTGATTGCAGTGCTGATCTCGGTGGAGATCATGTTCAATGCGGTGAATGTGGCGCTGGTGGCGTTTTCACGCTATATAACGCCTGCTGCGTTGCGCGCGACGGGTGAGGTGACTCCGGTCGCGGAGTCGACGCTGCTGGCGGGACAGACGTTCGCGCTGTTCGTGATCGTGGTTGCAGCGGCAGAGGTGGCGTTGGGCCTGGCTCTGGTAATCGCGATGGTGCGGACGAAGGATTCGGTGGATGTGTCAGGGGCGAGTTTGCTGCGTAGGTGACGGCGAGCTACGCCCTCGCACGGCGGTGGCGAGCCGTGCGCTCACATCGCAGAGGGCTGCTGCTCGGCACTGGCTAGTGGTGGGCCCCCCCCTGTAGTCCCCCTTCGTAAGGGGGACATCAGATGGGGCGGGTGGTGAAAGTTGGGAGCACCGGGGGGCAGAGTGAGAGATTCTTCGGCTGCACTCAGGATGACGTGGGTAGAGCGACATGTGGGTTGAATACAAGAAAGCGCCGAACTTGATGTTGGCCGAGATGTGGAAGGAGGTCCTCGAGGGCGAGGGCCTGCCGGCGCGCCTCCTGCCGGAGGGCGACATCCTGGATCACGGAGAGTCGGTGCCGTTCCGGGTGATGGTTCCTCGCGGTAGGGAGCACGTGGCGGACGAGATCCTTAGAAAGCTGTGACGATGTCCCTGTTTGTGCGATCGGCGGCGGCCCGGGGAGGCCGCGTGTGATTAACGAGGCTGCTGTTTGGGCCATCGTGGGCCTACCGTTGCTCGGCGGGTTCGTCATCATCGCAGGGTTGCGCCCGTGGACACGGTCGCTGTGGCGATCGAGCGGCTACGTGGGCATCGCGGCGATAGGCGGGGCGTTCGCGCTGAGCGTGTGGGCGCTGAATTCGGTTCGCGGCCACCATGGGGAGTCGATTGGGTTTGACCCGCACTCGTGGTTCGTGGTGGGCGGCGAGGTAGCGGACGGGGCATTCGAGCTGACAATCGGTGTATTGCTGGATCCGCTGTCGGCCATCATGGCTGTGGTGGTGACGGGCGTGAGTCTGCTGGTGCAGGTGTACTCGCTGGGCTACATGCGCAAGGGCGCGGATGCCGATGGCGGTGAGTTCGTGGACTACCCACGCTACTTCGCTTACATGTCGCTTTTCACTGCGGCGATGCTAGGGCTGGTTCTGGCGTACAACCTGGTGCAGGCATTCGTGTTCTGGGAACTGGTGGGGTTGCTGTCCTACCTGCTGATCGGGTTCTGGTTCCACCGGCCCGCAGCTGCCGCGGCTGCCAAGAAGGCGTTCATCGTGACGCGCATCGGCGATTTCGGGTTCATGTTCGCGCTCATGTGGATGTTTTCGCATCGGAGTGAGTTCCTGGCCCAGGGCCTGAATCCGTTCGAGATTCCGGATATCAATCATGCTGCACCGTTGCTGTCAGCGAGCCTGGTGACCTGGGCGGCGTTGGGTCTGTTCGCAGGTGCGGTGGGTAAATCGGCGCAGTTCCCGCTGAATACGTGGTTGCCGGATGCGATGGAGGGTCCGACGCCGGTGAGCTCACTGATTCACGCTGCGACCATGGTCGCGGCGGGGGTGTTCTTGGTGGCGCGCGTTTTCCCCCTTTTCGAGGCGTCTTCGTCGGTAATGAACGTGGTGGCGTTGACCGGGGGTGTGACGGCGGTGCTTGCGGCTACGATGGGGCTGGCGTCGAACGATATCAAGCGCGTCCTGGCATTCTCGACGGTGAGTCAGTTGGGGTACATGTTCATCGCGCTGGGCGTGGGTGCGCCTGCGGTGGCGTTGTTCCATCTCTTCAACCATGCGTTCTTCAAGTGCCTGCTGTTCCTGAGCGCAGGTAGCGTCCACCACTCGGTGCAGACGTTCGATATGCGCTTCATGGGTGGCTTGCGTGCGTGGATGCCGGTGACCTACGGGCTGACGGTAATCGCAGGGCTGAGTCTCGCGGGCATCTTCCCGTTCGCCGGTTTCTGGAGTAAAGATGAAGTGCTGACTGCGGCATGGGGTACCTCCGGGAGCAGCGGTGTCGGCCAGGTCACGTTCTGGCTGGCGCTGATCGCGGCGGCGATGACGGCGTTCTACGTGTTCCGACTAATCATAATGACGTTCCATGGCGAGTTCCGGGGCGGAATTGATTCCGTGCCGATGGCGGACCGGATCCCTGACGAGGCGCATAACCATGTGCACAGGGGTGAATCGCCCGTTTCGATGGTGGGGCCGATGCTGGTGCTGGGCGTGATGGCGGTGGTTTCGGGCGTTGCATTCAACAGCGTGACGGACCTGGGTCCGTTGCCCGCGCACTGGTTCTCGCACTTCTTCAGCGAGGACTCGCCGGAGTTGGTGGTGTGGATCGCTGGGCTGTCGACGATTGTGGCGCTGGGTGGCATTGCGTTGGCGGTTGCGATCTATGGGCTGAAGCTGTTTGATCTGGCACGTATGCCGAGGCCGTGGCGGGTGCTGAACCGAGTGCTGGACCAGCGCTACTACATGGACTACTTTTACGAGACGCTAGTGGTGCGGCATGCTTTGTTCCGAGGCGTGTTCCTGGCCAGCGATTGGCTGGACCGGAAGGTCGTCGATGGTGCGGTGGACTTCGTGGGCTGGACTGGACGGAACACGGGCAAGTTCGTGGCGCAGCTTCAGACAGGCCAGGTGCAGGTGTACGGCGCTGGCGTATCGGTCGGCGTGATTCTGATGCTGTGGGCGTACCTGGTGCGGAGCTAGATGATGCTTAGCGTAATCGTCTTTCTTCCCATCGTGGCGGGCCTGCTAGTGCTGGCGTTCGGCCGGACACAACAGATGGCACGTTGGATTGCGCTCGCTGCGGTGGCGGCGGAGCTGGCGCTGACGCTGGTGGCGTTCGTTGGCTACGACACAGGTGTTGGCGGCTATCAGTCCATCGAGCGTTTCGATTGGATATCGGTGTTCAACATCCAGTACCTGATGGCGGTGGATGGTCTGAGCGTACCGATGGTGTTGCTGAACGGCATCCTGGGGCTGGCGGCGGTGCTGGTGTCGTGGAGTGTGAAGGATCGTGCGAACCAGTACTACATGTGGTTGCTGGTGCTGCAGGGCGCGGTTATGGGCGTGTTCGTCTCGTTGGATCTGATCCTGTTTTTCGTTTTCTGGGAGCTGGAGCTGGTGCCGATGTTCTTCCTGATCTCCTCGTGGGGGACGGGAAGGCGCGAGTATTCGGCGATGAAGTTCCTGATCTTCACGTTTCTGGGATCAGCGTTCATGCTGGCGGCAATGCTGACATTGTACTTCTCGTTGCCGGACGGCGAGCGGACGTTTGACATCATGGCGCTGACGGGTCACGACATGGCGGGCCTGCTGGTGCCGACGGGGGTAATCTTCGGAGGGTTCTTGATCGCGTTCGCGGTGAAGCTGCCGATGTTCCCGCTGCACACTTGGCTACCCGATGCGCATACAGATGCGCCGACGGCCGTGAGCGTGATGCTTGCTGGTGTGCTGCTGAAAATGGGCGGGTATGGGCTGCTGCGGATCAACGCGGGACTGTTCCCCGAGCAGATGATGGATTTCGCGCCAACGCTGGCGGTAATCGCGGTGGTGAGCGTGCTGTATGGGGCGTTCATCGTGATGCGGCAGACCGATCTGAAACGGATGGTTGCCTATTCCAGCGTTAGCCACATGGGCTTCGTCACGCTCGGTATAGCGTCGGTTGATGGCAGCGGTGGGTCGCTGAGCAGCGTGGGCATGAATGGCGCGGCGATGCAACTGTTCACGCATGGCACGATCACGGGGTTGTTGTTTGTTGTGGTAGGGCTCATTTATGAGCGAGCGCACACGCGGCACATCCCGGATATGGGTGGGCTCGCAAGGCAGATGCCGCTGATCGCGCTGGGCTTCATGATTGCGGGGCTGGCATCGCTGGGTTTGCCGACGACGAGTGGTTTCGTTGCTGAACTGTTGATCTTCCTAGGGACGTTCCAGGTGTTTGGACTGGCGACGGCGCTGGCTGCATTCGGGGTGGTACTGGCTGCGGGGTACATCCTGTGGACGGCGCAGCGGACGCTGTTCGGGCCGCGCGTGGAGCGATGGGATGGCCTGGCAGATGCGCGCCCGGTGGACGTTGCGGCGATGCTGGTGCTGATCGTCCCGATCTTCGTGGTGGGCCTGTACCCGAGAGTGCTGACCGATGTGTTCGAGGTTGGGATTAACCCCATTATGACAGGCTTCGGTCTGGCCGGAATCGGGGGGTAGCGCATGAACATTGGCGCTCGAGATTTGTTCCTTATCTCGCCCGAACTGGCACTCGTGGCGCTGGCGATTGTGGTCGTCGCGATCGATCTGGTGGTGCGCCGAAAGGGCATCGTTATCGCAGTGGCGGTGGTGGGCTTGCTGGCACCGACGATAGCTGCGGTGAGCGTGTGGAACGACATCCGCACGACGGGCGTCGAGATGGCGTTCAACGGTGCGCTGGTGGTGGACGAGTTCGCGCTGTACTTCAAGTTCCTCACACTGGTAGTGCTGGCGCTTCTGTTCATGTCGTCAAGTGACTATGCGTCACGGTTCCAGCCGTTCCAGGCGGAATTCTTCGGTCTGCTGTTGTTCTCATCGGCAGGGCTGATGCTGTTGCCCGCGGCAGGCGATCTGATTACGGTCTACATATCGCTAGAGCTGGCGTCGCTGCCGGTGATTGCGTTGGTGGCCTACAACAAGGCGCAGCTGGAATCGACCGAGGCTGGCCTGAAGTACCTGGTGCTCTCGGTGGTATCGTCCGCCGTGCTGCTCTACGGATTCGCCTTCCTGTACGGGGCGACAGGCACGCTGCGGTTGGTGTCGTTCGACCCTGGGAATCCTGCGATCGGGCACATGCTTATCAATGGCGATCCGTCGATACCTTTCGGCGGCGTGCCGGTGATGGTGGGTATCGTGCTGGCTGTTGCGGGGTTCGGCTTCAAGCTGTCGATAGTGCCGTTCCAGATGTGGACGCCGGATGTGTACGAAGGCGCACCGACCCCGGTTGCGGCGTACTTGGCGGTGGCGAGCAAGGCGGCTGCGTTCGCGGTGGTCCTACGTGTGTTCTATTCGGGGCTCGACTCTGCAGCGACGGACTGGTCGCTGATGTTCGCTGTGCTTGCGGCAATCACGATGACGGTCGGTAACGTGGTGGCGATCGCTCAGTCGAACGTGAAGCGCTTGCTGGGTTATAGCGCGATCGCGCAGGCGGGCTACATGCTCGTGGGTGTCGCGGCATATGTCGGATCTGGCGTAGGCGCTAGGAGTGGGGCAGAGCTGGGTATCGAGTCGGTGCTGTTCTACCTGGCTGGTTATGCGGCGATGAACCTGACGGCGTTCTTTGCAGTGATGGCGATCTCGAACCGTACGAGCGACGACACGATCGAGGGGCTTGCGGGCATGGGCCGGCGCGCGCCGATGTTGGCAGCGGTCCTGGCGCTGGCGCTGCTGTCGCTGACAGGGATCCCGCCCACGGTGGGTTTCATCGGCAAGCTGTTCCTATTCAATGCCGCGATCAACGCGGACCTGGTGTGGCTGGCGGTGATTGGTGTTTTGAATAGCGTGGTGTCCGCTTACTACTACGTGGGCATCGTGCGGGTGATGTACCTGCGTGAGCCTGACAGTCCGGCGCGTATCAGCGTGCCACCCCACGCGTTGGCGGCGTTGGCGGTGGCTGCGGCTGGCATCTTGGTGCTGGGCCTCTGGCCTGGCGGGTTGCTGGAAGTCGCGCGCCAAGCTGCTCTCGATCTGCTTTAGCCCAGGGCGGCTTCGTAGATCTTGTCGACTTGAGGCACGACAGGACTGTACTGGGATCCCTGCCGAATCCAGAGGTTGGCGCGGTTAACGTTGCCTCCGGGGTTGTATTCCTGGAACAAGTCGATGCTTTCGTTCTCCGCCGGGTCCCTGAACGTATTCATGACCTCTTCGCCATGTTCGGCGAGGGCCATCTGGTCGTGGAGCAGTTTGCGGAAGAGGATGATGCCCACGTCTGACTGGCCGAGCTTCTCCAGGTGACGCCGGGCGATCGGGCCCTGAGTGGTCCACGCCATCATGTCTTGGCCAAGGGTGTAATCGACGATGCACGAGCCATCCTCAGCGAACAGAGGGATCTCGTAGTGGGGAATGCTCCCTTGCTGCGGCGCGGTGATGCCTGGGGGCATAGCGTATGCGCTGAACACGAGATGCAGCGTGTGGGTGTCGTCCATGGGGACGCGGTATTCGAAGGACGAGCCTACCCGGAGGATGTTGGGAAACACGATGGGGTGGCCCGATGTCCATTCGGGATCGGCCGTGGTGCTTCCGGGGTCGCCGAGACTCGCCTTATATGTGCGTCGTTTGATGACGCCGTGCTCGAACAGGTCGAAGCTGATGCTGCCATGCTGGCGGACGCGCCACGGTTCGAGGTTGGGGCGCTGGGGGATGTCGGGGCGGCCCTGAGGATCCAACAGCGAGTTGGTGTAGTAGCCGTGGAGCCACTCTACGTGGACGGGGTCGAGGGAGTTCTCCATGCACTGGAGCCAGTTGCAGGGAAGAACGGTGGTGCCCACATCGCGGACGACGTTGTCCCAGACGAACAGATCCCAATGAGGGACGAGGGGTGCGGGCGCTGGGCCCATGTAGGCGAAAAGCACGCCACCGAGCGCCTCGACGGGGTAGGCCGCCGTCAGGACCTTTTCTTTGAAACGGCCGTCAGGACGGACTGTTTCCTCGAAGGGCTGCTCGACGCACTGGCCGGTCTTGTCGAACATCCAACCGTGGTACATGCAGCGCAGGCCGTTCTCTTCGGGGATGCCGTAGGAGAGGTCCACGCGACGGTGCGGGCAGAGGGCGCCGATGAGGCCGTAGGTGCCGGAGCGGTCCTTGTACAGGACGAGGTCCTCACCAAGGAGCCGGATCGACTTCGTCGGGCGTTCGGCCAACTCGCCGGTGGCGGCGATGGGGTGCCAGTAGCGCCGGAGCAACTCACCCATGGGCGTGCCTGGGCCGACTTGGGTTAGGCGTTCGTTCTCAGTGATCGTCAGCATTTTGGGCTCCCCACGTTTTACTTAGCTGCGGCGACTGGAGTCGATGATAGGCGGGTGCCGACCGCAAATCTAGGCGCGGGGCATGCTACCCTGCGCCTGCTCGAAACGAGCGCGGAGGAGCACTATGTCTACTGAGCAAATCGCGGCGGCGCAAGCATACGTCGTTGCCCTGAGGACGGGTGATAAGCAGGCGGCGAAGGTGGCGTCGGCCCATCTTGCGGACGAAGTTACGTTGAAGGTGGGGCCGCGGGAGTTTTCCGGGCACGATGGGGTGCTGGCGCGCATCACGGGTGTGTGGCCGCTGACGCCGGTGTACCGCAAGACGACGTGGCCGGCGCCCACGGAGGTGGGCGATCACGTGACGGTGAACGCACAGATGGCGCCCGTGGGCGCAGGACCAACCGAGGTCCACCTGAAATTCTGGTTCAACGATGCGGGCCAGATTTCTCGCGTGGAGCAGGACAACGTGGTCGGTACGCCGCTGGTGGAGACCGACAAGCTGCCCGATTTCGTGAAGAGCCGCGTGGACGGAGCGCTCGCCAACGACACGCCGATCACTGTGGCGTATGTGGATGATGAGGGCCGCCCGCGAACGTCGCTTCGTGGCAGTGTGCAGGCGTACAGCGATACGCAGTTGAGTATTTGGGTGCGTAGCTCGACCACGGGCATCGCTGTCGCGGTGGCTAAGAACCCGAACGTGGAGCTCCTCTACCGCGATAACCCCAGCCGATCGACGCTGATCTTTAAGGGCAAGGCGCGTGTGGAGACAGACGGCTCGATTCGCAAGCAGATCTTTGACGACTCTCCCGAGGTGGAGCAGAACCACGAATCGTGGGAGGCTGGCGCGGCGATCATCATTGACCTCAGCGAGGTCGGCGGGGCGACGCCAGACGGCCGCGTGCGGATGCAGGTTTCGTAAGTCAGGCGCTGCGCTCGCCGGGGACGAGAATAGGTGAAAGTGTGATGGCTGAGGCGTTTCTCCCCGAAATATAACCTTCAGAAGAATACGGACAGCAGGTTCGGCGACTTATTGACGTTGGATACGTTCGATTCTTTGCAAGAGACGACGGCTGCGGAATTGTCGAGTGGTGTGGTGTTCTGGAGCGAGCCGTGTGCGAGTGGCAATCCCGATTGCTGATGGGAGCTGGAGCGTTCAGACGCGGAGAGGGTGAGAAATTCTTCGCGGACTTCGTCTCTTCTCAGGATGACGTTAACGGCATGGCAGGCGGACTACGTTGGGGTGATGTGAAGTGGGCATGGGGACTTAGTAGAGAGCGAGAATGACGTTATCTGACTAGCGGACCATGTCGACAGTGACTTGGTTGGCAGCGAGGGATTCTCCGCGCTCGAAGGCGGTGAGGTTGGAGATGGTGGTTTCGGCGATGGCGGCCATGGCTTCGGCGGTGAAGAAGGCCTGGTGGCCGGTGATGAGGACGTTGGGGAAGGTGAGGAGGCGCGAGAAGGCGTCGTCTTGGATGACGTGGTCTGAGAGGTCGCGGAAGAAGAAATCAGACTCCTCTTCGTAGATGTCGAGTCCCAGGAAACCAAGGGTACCTGTCTTGAGGGCGTCGATGGCAGCAGTGGCGTCGACGAGGGCGCTACGGCTGGTGTTGACGAGCATCACGCCAGGCTTGGCCTTGGCGAGGGTTTCCTGGTTGATTAGGTGGTTTGTTTCGGGCGTGAGCGGACAGTGAAGGGTGATGACGTCTGACTCGGCGAGGAGAGTGTCTAGCTCTACGTATGGGGTTCCAGCCGCTGTGATCGCTGCGTTGGGATGCAGGTCGTTGAGCAGAACGCGGCAGCCGAAGCCCTCGAGGATCTGGGTGACGATGGCGCCTATGCGGCCGGTGCCAATGACTCCCACTGTTTTGCGGTTGAGGTTGAATCCCAGCAGGCCTTCCAACGCGAAGTTGCCCTCGCGGACGCGGGCGTGGGCCCGGTGCAGTTTTCGGTTGAGGGCGAGCATCAGGCCGATAGTGTGCTCGGCGACGGCATGGGGCGAGTAGGCGGGCACGCGGACGATGGTCACGCCCAGACGTGCTGCTTCTGCCACGTTGGTGTTGTTGAACCCGGCGCAGCGCAGGGCGACGAGCTTGGTGCCTCCGCCCGAGAGCATGGACAGCACGGGCGGGTCGATCTCATCGTTCACGAACACCGAGACGGCGGGGATGCCGAAGGCTAGGGCGACGGATTCCGCAGTGAGGCGTGATTCGAAGTAGCCAAGCTCGTGTCCGGCCGCAGGGCCATCGGCGTCGATGAGACGCTGGTTGGCCTCATCCAGGAACTTTCGGTCGTAGGGCTTGGTGGAGAAAACGGCGACGCGCATGGTTATTTGCCTTCGCCGAAGGCGGCGACGAGTCTCGCAGCGGCGGCCTGTGGGTCGGGGGACTCGGTGACAACAGTGGTCACGCAGAAGCCGTCGGCGCCGGCGTTGGCTGCCTCGGCGGCGTTCTTCGCAGTGATGCCGCGGTAGGCGATGAGCGGCGGGCCACCTTCGGGGTGGTGCATTCTCACGGTACGCAAGGCGTCTAGGCCGTTGGCCGTGTTCATAGCCACGTAGTCGGCGCCTGCGCGAATGGACGCCCGCACCTCCTCGGCGGTCGTGTTTGAGGTGCCAGCGATCTGCCATGGGCTGAGCACTTTGCGTACGGCGTCGAGGGGTAGCCCATTCTCTGGTAGACGAACGCCGTCGGCTCGCGTGGCTGTTGCGATATCGGCGCGGTCTTCGACGAGGAACAGTGCTCCGGCTGTGGCGCACAGTTCGCGAACGCGTTCCGCGGTCGCGATGTCGCCTGGCGCTACGCGCAGTTGGATGGCGATGGCCCCACCGCTGAGGGCCTGCTCGGCAATCTCGGCGATGGATCGGTCCTTGGCCATTTGTGGGTCGATGACGATGCACAAGCCCCGCATGCGGTCGGCGAGGCGCGTTCGCAGGCGCAGGCCGGAGGCGACCCATGACGCGTGCATGACGGGCGCAAGGTCGGTGAGGTGCGCCGTTTTAGCGTCATGGGGCAGGAGCTCAGTGCTGATGCGGGCGAGCATTTCAACCGTGCCGACGAGGCCCAGGTAGCGCTGGTCGAGGCCACCGGGCCATGCCAGGTCACGTACGGCTGTCATGGCGCGCTCCATGGTTGCGATGGCCTCGGGCGCGAGCTTGTCCAGGCCGATCTTCTGGGCGTGGGCGAGGCGCGAACGCGCTCGCTCGTCTTCACCTTCGCCAGATTGCGCGGCTGCGAAGTCTGCACTCAGGTGTCGCATGGATTCGATAAGGAGCTCTTTTGTGAAGTGGGGCGCTTCTTGAGGTGCCGGTTGCTGATTGGTCACGTTGTGGCTTCCTAGATAGACCGGCTCCTGTGTTCACCGGCCGACGAGCGGGACTGAGAGGATGGTTGCCACGACGGTATCACAGGCGCAATGGGGATGGAGATGCGCAGGAGTTTAGTCTTCGTTTTCGATCGGGGTTTTCTTGTCACCTTGGCCTGCGCGTGTGCGTTCGAGGGCTCCTCGGAAGACAGTGGCGAGTTCTTGGGTGCTGAGTTGGGCCGCGCAAGCGTCTTCCGCCAGTCCCGAGAAGTTGGGAGTGGGCGTACCTGCGACCATCGCTCCCGCGAGTCGGGAGCTGAACGTTTGGCGGAGACGAGCGTGGTGGGGTTGGACATCGTCGAGAATCCCGCCTTCGGCAGGGCGAGTCTCTAGGTAGCCGAGGCGCTCACATTCGGCCAATACCTCTTCGCCGAGGGCCGTGCGAGCGATGACGACGTTGGTGCCCTCGGACTCGCCGTCGGCTACCGCACCGGGCCAAGTGTCACCTGTTGCGATGTCGGATTGAAGCTCGATGGCATCGGGACAGATTTTGCAGCTGAACTGAGTGGTCCACGGGTTGTTGTCCCACATGTCGTTGTACAGACCGGTGACCTGGCGGCCGTCAGGCATGGTTGCTACCGTCGGTCCAGGGCAGCCGTTCCCGCGCCAACGAAGAGTCTCGGGGTATTCGCGTTCGGGATCGACGCCCTCTCGGCGGAGGAAGCCCATGGTGGTTTCGAGGCTGAGGACGGTACCGCAGAAGAAGGTTTGGGTATACACGATCAACCGCTGTGCTCGCTCGTCTTCGCGCTGAAGGTTGCGGATGCCAGCAATGTCGCAAGGCTTGAGGGAAACGGCAAAGGGCTCGTTGAGCTCGAGCGCGGCGCGAACAGCTGCGAGAGGTGCGCTTGAGGCGTAGCGGGACTGCGAGCCTGTCAGCAGGTCAGTAGGGTCGCGGACCATGACGGGCTCGGATTCGGTGGCGCCCGTTTGGCTGGCACGCAGCTGCAGGACGAATGCGACACGCCGGCTATCGAGTAGGTAGCGGTTGATGGCGGTCATGACGCCCCCGGTTGAGGCGCGGAGACGTATGTCCGGGTCAGCAGCCCAGGCCATCACGACGCGGCGCAGGTCGCCCCAAACGTCGTGTGGGCGCGCGCGAGGCTCGTTGAAAGGGCCCGTTTGGTTGATGCCCGGGCACACCTGGACGATCGCGGCGTCTTCGTCTGGGGTCAGGGGACGTGACGTGCGTGGGCGGAGTTGTCCGTTGGGAGCCCACTCCATCTGGATGGTACCCTCTGGGGCCAGTTCCTTGCAGAGGCCGCAGCTCAGGCAGAAGCCATTCTCGACGATATCTTTCAGACTTTCGAAACGCTTAATGGACCTCCTCCTGGGATGGCTCTACGGATCCTGATCCTGCAGAAGGTTATCAAATCGACTAGCGGGCATCGTCATCGACGGGGTCAGATTTCCCTTGCTGCGTAGACTGCCTCTCCGCGACAATCCACGCATGGTGAGCGACAACATTGCGATGACGCGATTCGGCGAGGTGGTAGATGCCTCGGTGGAGCAGTTGGTGGGGCAGTGCCATCGGCTATACGAGGCTCCCCCGCTGGGGGCACTAGTCCGTGCTGGTACGGGCGTGTGGGGGGTGGTGAGCGGGATCGCGACATCGGCGCTGGATCCTTCGCGGAGGGTAATCGCTCGCGGTGCAGACGTGGCGACCGAGGCGGAAATCTACGCGGCGCACCCGCAGCTCGAAAAGCTACTTCGGACCGACGTGACGGTGACGGTGACGGGGCATCGCGAGTCGATCGGGGGGGCGAACGGGCCGGTGCATCAATACTTGCCGTCGCAGCCGCCGCGCATACATACATTTCTCTACTCGTGTACGTCCGTTGAGGTGTGCGATTTCTTCGGCGGTGGCGGACAGCCGAGGTCAGAGCCCCGGTTGGATTTCGTGCACCTGCTAGCAGGCTTCGGCGGCCCGGGCGACGACGTGCTCGCGGCATCGCTGCGGCAGGCTGCGACGGCGTTTGACGACCCACGAGCGTTCCTGGTGGCGGCGAGCCGCGCGGTGGCGGTTGTGCTGTCGGGCGATACGTCACGCATCAATGCGATCGTGCGGCGGTTGCCGATCGGCGAGGGCACTCTATGACCAATGGGTTTGAAGGGCTGGGCGCGCCAGACGGTGCGTCACCAGGTGAAGCGGCGGTAGAACTTGGCGTGGTCGTCGGCGGGTCGCTGTCGCAGGGGCTGGACGTGCGGCTGACCGGCAACGGCGTGGTTGAGGACGCGAAGGTGGGTACGTTCGTGACCGTTCACGGTACGCGTCATCGCTACTTCGGCATCATCACTGATCTATCGCTGGAGAGTGCTGATGGACATTTATCGTCGAACATCGCGCATGCGGATGCGGCGATGGCAGAGGTGCTGTCGGGCACCGGCGCATTCGCGCAGGCGCGAGTGACGCCGATGCTGATGACCAGCGTGGGCGAGGAAGAGCCGCAGCCGGCGAGGTCATTGCCGGCGCACTTCGCCCCTGTGAACCGAGCCACGAACGAAGATGTGCAGATGATCTTCGGGGAGGACGATGCTACGCACATTTACATCGGTAGTCCGTTGGACATGGAGGACACTCGCGTCTGCTTGGATCTGCAGGAGCTGGTGAAGCGCTCCAACGGGGTTTTCGGTAAAAGTGGTTCCGGCAAGAGCTTCCTGACGCGTATCTTGTTGACGGCTATCGCGCAGCGTGGGTTGGCAACGCACCTGATATTCGACATGCATTCCGAGTACGGTTGGCAGGCGACGTCGGAGAGCGGGTACGCGGTGAAGGGTCTGCGCCAGATCCTGCAGAGCGGTGTCTCGGTGTTCTCGCTGGACGCGGAGTCGGCACACCGACGGGGGTTTACGCCGGACTATGAGGTGAAGATAGGCCTCGATGAGATCGAGCCTGAGGATATCGCGATACTGTCGTCGACGCTGGGGATCTCCGACGCGGGTGTGAACGCTTGCTACACGCTGCACGATCGCTACGGCAATCGGTGGATCAGCGTGTTCTTGGGTATGGACGCGGACGCGATGGCAGGGCTGGCGGCCGAGGGCGAGCACGCCGGGGTGCTCGGCGCGCTCCGCCGCAAACTGCGTGATCTGGACCGAATCGCGTTCATGCAGCCAGATGCTCCCTCAGGCGGTGGCGCTGTGCGTCAAGTGCTGGACCACCTGGTATCGGGCAAGCACGTGGTCATGGAGTTCGGTCGCTACGGCGACGATCAGACGGCTTACGTGCTGGTGGCGAACCTGATAACGCGGCGCATCCACGCGGAGTACCGGAAGCGTACGGAGGAGGCGCTAGCATCTGGCGGGAAGCAGCCTGATCCGCTGGTGATCACCATCGAGGAGGCCCATCGGTTCCTGAGCGGTGGTATCGCCAGCCAGACCATCTTTGGAACGATCGCGCGCGAGATGCGGAAGTACCGTGTGACGCTGCTGGTCGTGGACCAGCGCCCCTCGGGGATCGACGAGGAAGTGCTGAGCCAGGTGGGTACGCGAATCACGTGCCAACTCGACAACGAGCGCGACGTCGACGCGGTGCTCAAGGGCGCGCCAGGCTCACGCGAGCTAAAGGGCGTGCTGTCGCGGTTGGAGTCGCAGCAGCAGGCGTTGTTGTTCGGACACGCGCTGCGCATGCCGGTGGTGGTGCGTACGAGGGACTACCAGGATTTCGCTACAGAGATGGCAATGCCGGGCTACGGGCGCACACCGGTGGGGCCCGGCGATAAGAAAGACCTTTTCGGGTAGCTGGCAATCAACTTGTTTGGGCTGGTACCCACGCACAAAATGATAGTTAGCAGGTTCCCCGGGCGCTGAACTGAGGAGAGCCGATTGTTTAAGATCGTCGTACTGCTCACGCGTTGGCAGATTATCGTTCCGTTCGGGTTCGCCATCGGCGCATTCTTCGGCGTGTCGGCGATTCACGGTATCGATTGGACCGACGTCCGTACGCAAATCGCGGACTCCTCGCCTCGGGCGATGGTTGTTGCGCTGGCGCTGGTGGTGGTTTCGGCGGGCTTGCGTGCGATTCGCTGGCGGTTGCTTTTTATTGGTCATCCTGTGCGGACGATTCGCCTATTCATGGTGGAGAATGCCGCGCTAGGGCTCAACAATGTGTCCCCGCTTCGTCTGCTGGACGAACCCGCCATACTGACGATGCTGTCGCTGCGCGACCGCATTCCAGGCCCGCTGGTGTTCGCCACGCTGCTGATGTCGCGCATCCAGGATTTGGGTGTGACACTGCTGTTGGCGGCAGTGGCGATGGCAGTAGAGCCGACGTTGGCCGCTCGCGCGGCGCCACCCCTGGTGG
>Ga0302123_10000106_pt1 | contig 61472 bp, 65 predicted proteins | sample CB21_321_MG_FD_203109 | JGI IMG/M metagenome (GOLD analysis project Ga0302123, IMG submission 203109) | Marine microbial communities from Western Arctic Ocean, Canada - CB21_32.1 | ecosystem: Environmental > Aquatic > Marine > Oceanic | place: Canada: Western Arctic Ocean | collected 2017-09-28 | reverse complement strand
CAGACGTTTAACATCGACAGAAGCGGTACTTTCATTGACGTAAGTGGCACAGGGAATACCGTAGTAGGAATTTCAGGTTTAGCATCAGGAGCTTCAGGAGTAGTCACGATAAATGATTATACTACCCACAACACTGTTAGCTATGACAACAGAGTACTCGTAGATAAAACTGGTACGTTCATTACCGTCTCTGGCTCGAACATAACCGTTACTGGCTCTGGGCAAACAACGATCCATGATTACAGCACTACCTTAGTAGACAAGAGTAAGACCATCACTATTGACCTCGTTTCGGGATACCCAACGGGAATAGTATTTAATACGATTGGTAAGAGCGGAACGTTCTTAGAGGGAAGTGGTCAAACCTTGATAATCAGCGGATCAAATCACACGATTTGGGACTACAGCCAAACTACTGTTTATCCAGACTCAACCATCATCCAGTTAACTTCAGGTTTTCCAACTGGAGTATTTAGGGAAGATTGGAACTATTTCCACATTGATATTAGCGGAGGTACTACATCTTTCTCAGGCGTCTCTGGGCTCATAAATATATCTGGCAACTCCATAAATCACATTCACGACGCAAAGGATATAGATATCTATAATCCGCAAGGCGTTACGATCAGTGGGGGGTTCAACCAATTTACCGGAACAAATGTTTGGATATACGATAGTGAAGATTATTTCCAAGTATTAGAAGGTGGGGTAGCGAACTTAAGCGAAAGTACCGCCAGCATAGGTAATAGTGGGGTCATTTACGTCACCTCTACCGCCGAGGGAGCGACAGTAATAAATAATACCGGATTCGTTGGGGTAACTGGCTTTGTAACGATACTCAGCGGGAACACCACCCACGTATCAGGAAGCGAAGTTACGATACATGACGGTTACAACATCATCAGTGGTAACGAGGAAGTAAATATCTATAGCGGTGAGGTTGTCATCACTGACGGCGACTTAATTAACATAACAAACCCATCTTCTCAAATCACAATAGAGGAGTGTGACTTCGTAGATATCGATGCTACTGGGGCGGGTGTGAACTTAGTAGCTTACAATTCGAACATAGATATAACGAGTGGCACTACCCATATATCTGGAGCCAACCCTGTAACAATAACGGGTGGCCTTAATAACTTAACTGGCTGCACGGTTACTATATACTCTGGCCTCCACAATGAGATACATGATTCCACTGCATTCATCACTGGGCATATCATACATGTGTCGGGGGGCACGAGCACGATTACTGGTCATGATGTAACAATAAATGACGGCACTAACGTCGTTTCGGTCAGCGGTGGTATCACCAATCTCTTAAACGGAACAAACACAGTTGAAGTTGACACAATCAACTCCGTGACAGGCGGATTAAATACGTTCCATATCTACGAGAGTGGCAATGTTCACATTCACTCTGGGGTTGACACTAACATCTATGCGACAGGAAACGACTCGACACGAATAGATTTCCATTTCAGTGGTACTCACAACACTGACCCAACCACGAACATATACAACACAGTTACTGATTCTGGTAATTCGGATATTCATATCACCCAATATATTACAGGGGCCAATAGTTCCTACGCGCAACTTGGCATTCAGAATCTGAATATTACAGGAGGAAACGTGAGCTTTACGGGACAAGCTTACGCAGCAAGTCATGAGTACCCAGCCGTTACGAGTATTTCGAATTCGACTATAACGTCTACTTCCCAATTCGTAGATGAGATAACTACGCAAGACGCTAATTCAGTGTGGAACATTGACGGTCCAGTAATTGAAGCGGGTGCAATCTTAAGCGGTGAAATCCATCACTCCGCAAACGGCAACGTTAATGCTGTATACGGAGTAAATACGCTGACAAATTCAGTTAGTAGCCCAATATCAGCAACAACCACTTTTGACGGAAACTACGTTGCTGACGGCGGTCACCTTGGAATCACAGGATCGGGCATAAACATTTACTCTGGAATTACTATCCAGAACATCATCACCGGAGATGGTCCCTTTGCTACGGGTGAATTTAACATAACCCAAGGAGTAAATACCCTTAACGCAGCGGGATCAACTTTCGTAAGTGCAGATAGAGTTGATAATGCTTACATAACCGGAGCCACAATGACGCTCCACTACTACTCCGGTAGCTCTGGCCAAAACTTTATCACTGGTTCCACGGTAAGCATATACTCTGGAACAAGCTATATAACCGGAGGGATTGTAACTGTCAGCGAGAGCATTAATGACATCAAAGTTACCATTTCTGATGACGCCACAGAAAGCCTGATACTCACGAACAGTACCAACTACGTGTCAGACTCCGTTGCGTACATAACTGGTTCTGCCACGATAACGGACGGCACAAACTACGTCACTGGCGACGGGTCGGTAGCCAACATCTACGCATACAGCGGAACAATCAATAACGTCCAGCCCGTAAATAGTACGGTTAACTTCTCTGGCGATATTGATCAGATGATCGTCCACAATAATTCCGGTGGAGTAGTAAACATTACTGGAGCGACGGATGTAGACTTCTACTCTATATCAGGCGAGTACAATATTTACGGATCAGACGTAGACATAACAAACGCATCAGAGAAAATCGCTATATCTGGTGACTTCAACACTCTTAGCATTGACACGGGCATATTCGAGAATTTCACGGGGACAATAACTACACTTAACCAGTATACGGGATATATACAGACCCTAAATGCAAACCACGGATCAATAGGAACAATAAATCTCACCTCTGATCTGGATATAACCTCCCAAATAATAACAGGATCAGGGCACACTGTTATTAATAGCTCCCACTCTGATATACATAACTTCAATGTGGATGACTCGACTATTTCAAACTTGTACTTTGAAACGGGCGTTATAAATATCACCAGCAGCGGAGTAAGCGACTACACCACGATAGGGAATATCTACGCGAGCGGAAGTGGGCAGTTCGACATAGATTATTTCACGGGAACACTAAATTACAGTTTCACCAATGATCAGACAGTAGGAAGTGTTTCTGCTTACGCTGCTAACTATCAGAGTTCTGCAAGCGCATCAAACACTAAAGGTTCATACGACAATAACTCGCAAGCATTAACTATAGAACAGTTTACGGGAACCGCGACTATAGATATGTCGCAGACCTATTCGCAGGGCGCGACTACGAGTTCCGCAGGATATGCCTCGAACGCTAGTGTCGCCTCCCCAAATAACAGTCACAGCAACTCTCCTGTAGATGTATCAATAACTAACCACGGGGATATTAACCTCCACGCCACCTATTATAACCAACAAAGTCAATCCTCCTCCGCTGGTGGTTATCTTTCCACGATTAACAATGGCCCAATGTTAACTGGGGTAAATTACAGTTTCGGAATAACAGGCGGTAATATCAATATAACAGGTTCTCAAGTATCGGGCCGTTTCGATAACACCACGGTAGGAATAACCGGAGGTACGACCCATATCGTAGGAAGACAAGAAAAGAATTCCTATACAAACCAAACTCAAGTTTATGTAGACGATTCGGATATTCTGATCACGGACTCGAACGTAACACTTTCTGGAACACAACCAACGTTATACGTGTCAGGAGGGGAAAACAATATCCATGCGGACGGTTTCCACATGGATGTAAATGCCGACGTATACGCGGACAACGGATCAAACATAATTCTGACCGGAACATTTACCGGACAGTCGATTAACATAATTTCCGGTACTACATTTAACATAAATTCTACGGGAATAATTGAGTCGATAATACTTTCTGGTGGGATCAATAATATTTCTGGCGACGAATTAGACATATACGCATCATACGTAACAAACGCAGCTTTCAACAACGCATCGGGGAGTCAGGCAACTAACTTGTACCTTACTGGCCAAACGCCGATAATAACAAACTTCATTAGTGGCAACCTCAACGCAACCGGAACAAACTGGGAAGCGATTAGAATCAGTGGGGGTACTAACACCTTCTATGTAGCAACCGGACAAAGCATTTCCATCACTGGTGGCAATAATACGGTAAACGGCGGTACGGCTACAATCATTGGCAACATTGATTCGTTAGTCTTAAAGGATAGCCGAAATTATGTCACTGGCCACAACATCACCATTGATGGTGGCACTAACTACGCAACTGGGGAATACGTATACATCTCTGGATCGAACAACTACATAACGAATTCTGTCATAGACGACCTGAATGCATACGGTGGCGTATTTCACCTCTCTGGTAATACCGGAATTCAAATAACGGGACAATTCTTCACTGTTAACATTTCGGGGTACGACAACTCAGTTGTAAACATCACGGGTAAAGATTGCGGTTTCCACATCACGGGAACAGCCAACTTCTGGGACGCTAGAGACACAATCAATGTTGCTCACAGTACAGTTCACTTCCACGACCACGCGACGGGAGTTTACATAACGGGAGGAAATAATACCTTATACCTGAGTGGCTCAGAGGCTTTCATTGATCAATCGTTCAGTGTCTCAAGTATTACTGATTCCGTAGTAACGAACTACAATAATCTAGCGAACACGATTTACAACGGTAGCCTCTATGTAACTGGTAATTCTTCCAGTAACAATATTTACCTAAACCATAGCACTGGCAACATCGATTTCAAGAGTGCTTCTGGGTACATAATCGCATCGGGCGGGATAAACACTTTCAATAACGCTTCGGGCGTTACAGTATTCGACTCTGATGTTCGTATAAACGATAGCGACATTACCATAACTGGTAACATTGGCCACGTAAGTATTACTGGGGGCACAAACACTGTCAGTGGCGTCAACATTGGAATAACTGGAGGTGGCGTACTTCTGGGGGTTCACGGGGGAGAAGAAACAGACGTACTTATCTACGATAGTGATGTCACGATATCCGGTACTTCTTATATTTCGGGCCACACAATATCTGTGACAAACAGGGAAGAAGGTAACACCTATATCCAAAATCACGATGATCAGATCAACGTCTACTACAACCCAGAAAATAATAGCGGGGCCAAATTAGATGTTACAACCAATTCAGGAAGTCACGTTAACATTTACCAATTCAGGAACCTTGAGAAACATACAGGTTCGTTTGTCGATGTTAACAGGATTGGTTCTTTTGGAGAAATTTATCAAAACGACAATGAGTTTACCGCCACTGTAGGTACTAACTATGGTTATGGGTCTTATTCCGTTGGGGATATATCAGCGGATGTTAATTACAACAATACCGGGTCAACGATATTAGAAGGAAATAATCAATTTATAACCAATATCACTGGCGGGGAAGTGACGGTCCACTCTGGGCCATACGCGAATCTAAATCAGGGCGGTAACACCTCGAACGGTTCATCTACCGTAACCTACAATAACGACTTTACGTGGACAGGAAACCTGACCTCTACCACAACGATAGATAACAGCACAGTTACGCTAACTGGAAACTATTCTCCCAACATTCACTCTGGGTGTCAGAGTATAAATTATTTACTGAACGAGACTACGCTTACCCTAACTAACCCAACTGGGTTCATTAACGGTACGATTAACAGCCTGTTGTTCACCGGGGACCAACTAAACGTCACCGGAAAAGTTACCATCACGAATGGTTCCAACATAACCACCAATAATACCCACATTGGTCACTACACCGACAGCACAGTATCGATTATTGATACGAATATTGGCAACGACATAAATATTTACGGCGGTCTTACTCAGGTCCACGGCACTAACCCAATTACCTTCAATTTTGTGACGGGCGACTTACATGCCAACACCGTCATTGATGTTGATGACCCAAGTCACATTTTAGTCCAAGGCGATATCGTTCAATTTAATACGGGCGAGAATGGAACAACTGGTTTCATGAAAGCCATAGCTAACTCCAACACTGGGACTGAGAACGTTGTTGGATTGGTTGTAGAAATCAGTGGGGGAGGATTTAAGTACGTCACTCATGGAGAAACACCTTGGGGTTCGGTCACAGGGTTTAACTATGGCAAACCAATTTACTTAAGTGATACAACGCATGGGTTAATGACGACTACCAAGCCCACGACTGCTGGAAGTATCGTTAAAAGGATTGGCACAGCAGTTAACCGGAAGATTGTGGTAAACATCGGAGATGATTCCAATATGGTTCCATTCAATCCGACTAACACTGGAGCCCAGTTGATTGTTCCTGAGTTCTTTGGAGCACCAGAAACATCAAATACTGACCACCACTATCATCAGTTCATTGGGGCAGCGACGATATTTACATCGAAAGAACTAGACCTCACGCAAACGGCTACTCACACGATACATATTGACCAAGGGCAAAGGTTCTTCTGCGATGAATTTGGATTGATTATAACAGATAGCTCGGTAAGCCCCGTCCTTCATGGACCAAGGTTCCAAATGGGGATAAGTGGAGACCTAACTAATATAAGCAATCAGTATATTGTCCCAGCTATAGACAACTCAATTCTAGCCCATGAGAGAATCAGGCTGGGATCGCCTAATGACACAGTGGGTGTAAACAATATAATAACATCAATAACAAGCGGAGCAACAGCGGGAACACTACATGGTAAATTCTATTGGAAAGGATTCACGTTACAAGAAGAGGTGGAATAAGCTATGCCTAGAAGAAGAGCACAAATATTAACTACAGGAGTTGAAACCCTAGAAGGGGGTCAATTTGGAACCCAAGGTCCGCCCGGACCAACTGGCCCTCAAGGCCCCGGTGGAAATACTGGCCCTGTTGGGGGCACTGGTCCCGTTGGAGGCACTGGAGGTACTGGAGGTGCTGGACCTACAGGCCCTGCTGGTCTTGCTGGCTCTGGAGGTGATACCCAATCATACATAGCAGACCTGTCTAGCACTTCTGACGCTGATCCCGGTCTTGCAAAATTGAGGTGGAATAGCACGACTTTCACGGGGACTACCTTCATTTACATAGACAGGAATACAGCTTCCAACGATATGTACAGTTGGATTAATCACTTCGATGACAACTATACAAATTATGATTTCAGGGGCACTCTGAAAATATATAAACAAGCTAACTCGGATAAGTTCTGTTCGTTTAAGGTGGCTGGTGCGGTAACTTATGTTGGCTCTTACTTCAAGATTCCGGTCACAAATATTAATTATGGTGATAGCGATACTATCTCTAACGTGTTTTCGGATACCGATGGAATTTTCGTAACCTTCGTTGCTTCAGGCGCAGTTGGCGGGTTCGGCGGTAACAGTCAACAATATTCGTTCAGTAACGTACAAACGGATTCCGACCCCGGATCAGGCTATCTTAGATTCGACAACCATCAGTCCGCAAATATATCAAAAGTCTTCATAGATGTTGAAAACTCCAGTGGCGTTAGTATGGAGGATTGGATTAATTCTTTCGACGACTCTGGTTCTGGCCTTGGTAATGTTAGAGGGCATTTAAGATTTTTCAAAAAAGACGAACCTGAAAAGTTCATCACGCTTAATGTAAACGGCGCAAACACGGATGTCTCAGGTTATATAAGACTACAAGTCATACATGTTGCATCATCTGCGATGTCGGTAACAAGTGTCTTTAGTAACGATGATCCAATAGTGGTAACTTTTGTTTCTATTGGCAATCAAGGTGATAGTGGTCCTACCGGACCCACGGGCGCAGCAAGTACGATAGCTGGTCCCACTGGACCGACAGGCAATACAGGCAATACGGGTCCTACTGGTCCGACAGGAGCCACTGGTCCAATAGGAGCAAACGCTCTAAGGTACGCTTTCAATACTACAATTTCTGACGCTGACCCCGGAAATGGGAAATTGGCTTACGATAGCGCAACGATAGGTGACGTATCAAAAATCTTCGTAGACGATAGAAACTCAGACGGAACCCTTGTTGATAATTGGCTAGACACTTTTGACGATAGCACAAACCCCTCAAATCTAGGAGCAGTAAAAGTAGTTAAGCATTCGAATGCAGCGACTTTTGCGATCTTCAATGTCACGGGAGAGAGCACTTCAGCTTCTACCTACAGGACACTTCTTGTAGATCATGTCGTAAGCAATAGTTCGTTTTCTAATGCAGATAACGTAGTTATATCTTTTGATAGGGCTGGCGATGGTGGTGTTACTGGCCCTACTGGTCCAAGAGGACCGTCTGGTGGCCCAACAGGAGCCACTGGGGCCATAGGACCAATAGGTCCCACTGGGCCTATTGGTATTTCAGGTATATCAGGGCAACTAGGTCCCACTGGGCCTACTGGTTCAATAGGCGGTACTGGCCCTGCTGGACCTAGTGGTGGTCCGGTTGGCCCCACTGGTCCCACTGGTCCAAAAGGTGGCGGACAAGTTGGGCAAGTTCTTGGGAGTTCGCTTAGTGCTACATCAGGTAATAATACAAGTACCTACACGGTGGCAGTCCAACAGGCGATTACCCCCGTTAACACAGGGAACAAAGTTTTAGTCAATGGTAACTTAAACGTCAAAGTTAGTTATGATAATTACGCATACACTCCCGGCCAATGTTTCGCTCGGCTATACAGGGATGCCACTCAACTTGGTTTAACTAAGTCAATATATCAAGACGATGACACTGGTGAAGATACTTACGCAAGTCTGGCTTGGACATATTTAGATTCTCCAAACACAGTTTCAGCAGCAAATTATTATCTTAAATATAACTGGGCAGGAACACAATCCGGTCCAGATAAGACTGATTTACTTGATGCTCAAATTACAGTCCACGAAATAGTTGGTTCTGGTGGAGGTGTTATTGGGCCTACTGGTCCCGGTGGTGCTTCTGGTCCTACTGGTCCCGATGGTGGTCCCGCTGGTCCTACTGGACCGGGAGGTTCCGCTGGTCCCGCAGGACCCGCTGGTTCTGCTGGTCCGACAGGACCATCTGGAGGTCCTGCTGGTCCCACAGGTTCCGCTGGTCCTGCTGGTTCTGATGGTTCTGCTGGTCCTACTGGTAATCCGGGTCCGGGGGGAGGACCGGGACCAACAGGTCCTACTGGTAATCCGGGTCCGGGGGGAGGACCGGGACCAACAGGTCCCGGTGGTGGTCCTGCTGGCCCCGCTGGTCCTACTGGTTCGGCAGGAGGTGCTGGTGCTACTGGTCCCACAGGTCCAACTGGTGCTGGTGCTGCTGGCCCCACAGGTTCCGCTGGTACTGCTGGCCCAACAGGTCCTGCTGGTGGTCCCACTGGTCCGAAAGGGGGATTCGGTGGAAACAGCGTTATCTATAGTTTTTACGATAGAACAGGAACAGCCTTTGACTTAATAGACCCAACTAGTGGTTACATATATTTTGGCAGTAAGAAAACTTGGAAGTCGGTTACGGGTTTGTATGAAGCCGACTATATGTGGATACATGATAGTGGACTGTATCAAACCAATAACAGTCCTTGGATATCTGGTTTAGATGATTCTTCCAACTCCGTAAAAGGTTCGTTGAGGATATTTAACGAGCTTGATTCTAGTCGATTCGCAACATACAACATTACTGGGGATGTATCTAACAGTGGAGATTATGGATTAACTGAATACTTCACTGTTCCAATTGATTTCGTATCTTCGTGCGACCAAACAGGAAAGTATGGTGGTCCATATTTCCCACATCAAACCACTGGAGTTTTCACTAGTGGAGACAGAGTTGTAGTTTCTTTTGCTAGGTATGGAGACGCTGGTGGTGGAGGCTCCACTGGGCCTACTGGCCCCGCTGGTCCTACGGGACCTTCTGGAAGACCCGCTGGTCCTACTGGACCCGCTGGTGGTGCTGGTGGTGCTGGTCCGACAGGTCCTACGGGTGCTGGTTCCGCTGGTCCGACAGGTCCTACTGGTGCTGGTTCCGCTGGTCCAACAGGTCCTGCTGGTAGTGCTGGTCCCACTGGACCCGGAGGACCCGGAGGTGGTCCCGCTGGTCCGACAGGTCCCGCTGGTGGTGCTGGCTCCGCTGGCCCCACAGGGCCTACTGGTGCTGGTGCTGCTGGACCTACAGGTTCCGCTGGTTCCGCTGGCCCCGCTGGTCCTACGGGACCTTCTGGAGGACCCGTTGGTCCTACTGGACCCGCTGGTGGTGCTGGTCCGACAGGACCTACAGGCGGTGGTGGCGGTGGAACCCCTGCTGGTAGCAGCTACCAATATCAATACAACAATGCTGGTTCATTTGCAGCGAGTAGCAACTTCGTTTGGGACAGCGTTATAAATCGACCACTTTCGTATAACTCGTATTTGGAAATTGGTAACGCTGGTTACCAAATGTGGAAAGATGGTAGCCCCGGAGTTTCTCCTTCGAAAGCTTTCAACGTAGGTATGACAGTCCCCGGAGGTAGCGTATCTAACAATTTCTTAATTTCTAGATATAAGGGGGGTAGTAGTTGGCATAGCGTAGCCTCGATTGATTACGACGGTGGACTATTCTCTGTAATAAGTGGGGCATCAATTGGAACGACATTAGATATAGGCCAAGTAGAATCAGGTACTAGTTCAAGTGTTCTGACGCTAAACGGGACAAGAGTTGAGTGGAAAGAGGAAGGCAGCGGTCCTTCTGGCGAGGCTGGTCCCTCTGGCGAGGCTGGTCCCTCTGGCGAGGCTGGTCCCTCTGGCGAGGCTGGTCCAAGTGGTGCTGCTGGTCCCGATGGTGGCGGTGGTCCTACTGGTCCTACAGGTCCTACAGGCCCCGGCGGTTATGGCCCCACAGGCCCCACTGGTCCCACAGGTGACCCTAGTGCAATTGGTGGACCCACAGGTCCCGCTGGTCCTACAGGCCCCGGCGGTTATGGCCCCACAGGTCCTGCTGGCTCTCCCGGTCCCGGTGGTCCTCAAGGACCCACGGGTCCCACGGGTGCAAAATATGCAATCGTAAAAGGAAGAGAAGAAGGCGTTTATGTTGGACTGACTTGTGTGGAAATGCCTGAGACTCGGTTCGATGACATTCTCGTCATTAACCCTATGGGGAATAAGGAAATGTGGGTTGGAATAGACCCAGAGTATATACATGTTTGCGAAGAGGGGTCGGTGAAGCCCATAAGTTATGTTCCTTCTGAGCCTTGTGTCTGCGGTATGAAAGTTGAGAACAGTCAACTCTTTGTCAAAATAGAAGGAAATGCACCAGAGGAAATAGTCATAAAACTTTCTGGAATAAGAAAGGGTAAGAGAGACTCAAGGTTCGACGAATTTACCGAAGAACAAGCCAACAGAAACAATAGTTTCTGGACTAGTTGGAAGGATTAATGAAATGCTTCAACAATAAAAATGGTGGAGGCGAGGGGAATCGAACCCCTGTCTTTAAAACCATCTGCTAAGATATACTACAAGCATAGTCAGTGTTAATTTTCGTGCTTCATCACTGACAACTACACACGAGGTTGGAGGCACTTTATTTATACTAGACACCTCACCCTTCCTAGTTTTTTTGCTCGTTATCGACGCCCTAGCTCCTTAACGAGCATCCAGAGTAGGACGGGTAGCTTACGCAGCTACAGCAGCTTCTTCAGCCCAACCAAACTTAGCGAGAATCGCATCAGCTTCGTCAAGTGAAGGAGCCATATCAACATTGTTATTGGCAGTTGAATTGCCTTGATAGTTTTTTAAAGAGGCCAACCATCATCCTCTGCTTGCAATCTTGCGTAAGGTCCCAAATCGAAACCAGTACGCCCCCGTAAAAAGTCTTACACTAGGCGGACGATTGTTTAACTTTCTTTATTCGTTCTATAAGCTCGAACGCCTTTATCTTAGGAATGTCCTTAATGTTCTCAAAATCACCAGCGTTTTTAACCTTCTCCTCCATCATCTTTGTTTTAATCATTGAAAAGGTAACCTTCTTGTCTAGCATTATTTTTTCAAGAAGATAACATGGGTCGGTTTGATCAACTATAATAGGCTGGGTTGATACTGCTGCTCCTATCTCCTCTTTGCCAACGATGTTAATCTTTAGAAAATTTCTAACACAACGAACGAATGCCCTATTTTCCGCTATCGCTGCTAGGTAATACCTTGTAAAGCCATCAGTGTTGTCCAAGCTCGCATCAGCAAGAGCTTGAAATTTGATAGTCCTGCCCTCTGTTTCGTAATTCGGAATCCACTCAATTTCGCATGATGCCATCACGTATTCTGGGTTCGCTGTAACAACATTGTATTGGACATAATTATAGCCACGAATTTGAGCTAGTTCCTTTATACCGTTCAGCAGGATCAGTAAGTCCCTGTCTTGAAGATCGCTAACGTCAGTGCCTTTAGCTTTGTCTTTTGGCACGAGGTACTTTGAATCAATTAAGTCACGCCAGCTAATGCTCCCGTCTTCTTTAAATGAATAATCAACATGACCACTGTTTACTAGACCATTCTCGTCTCTTGTGATCGGTTTGATTTCGAAGTTGAATTCCATGTCGGACATGCGGAGATAATGGCACTTTCGGAGTAGGCAAGTCAACCAACCTTTTCCAGTATCGAAAAGTATTCTAAGTCCACCCAGAAATCATCACTATCAGTAACTGGATGAATTGCTGTAAATCCCTCGGTAGGGTTTCCTGCTTTTAGGTCAGCCCAACTCAAGAAGACTTTGCCCTCGCTTAGGGTGAACTTGTTCGACTTATAAAATAACTTTTTTATATCTCTCCCGCTCAACTCCTCTATGTCCGATTGCTTCTTGATTGGCTTTTCGTTGATGATAGCGTTGCAATCCATGTAGTTGATTTTCGCGTCACTCAAATCTTTACCTTTAAGAGTAGAAAGCATGATGTGCCTTATGTTCAACTCCTGAATGTCTAACACAAATTGAGGGTGGTTAACTTTTTCAATGATATAAATGACCTCTTTAATCCTAGACCTAAATTGAGTCAGTATTTTTTTGCTGATTGGCTTGTCTGTTATGATCGATACTGGGCAAACTTGCATTTGGCTAACTAAGTTCTCCTCATTGTAGTCATAGTCCATTCTCACTATCAGGGAATCTACTCCCAAGGAGGAAACATCCACCACTGAATTTGGAATAGATTCTATTAGTCTTCTTCCAAAAGTGGGTCCCAAATATATCGTTTCATATGGAAAGTCGAAGTCTATACCTAGAAGCGAGCAAACTGAACTGGCTATTTTTTCTGGCTTAATAGTGTTTATTGTTTTCGGGGATTCCTCTGTGGAAAACGAAGGCTTGTTGCCCTTTAGGTCGGGCATAAACAAAACATGATTTTCTGAGTCACCCCAGTAAGGCTTAGTGCAAGCAAGGTGATTCGAACTATAGAGGCAAACTATTTTCTTATCGTAAGCAGAGGCGACATGAGTAGGGAAACTATCGACACCAAGATGCAAAAGACCCCCTTTGATCAAATACGCTATTTGATTCATGTTTGTCTGACCAGCGGTGTATCCAGCACCAACTATTTTCGGCTCATCTTTCGCTCCTATCTGGATTAGTCTAATGTTTTCCTTCTCTAATACGGGAAGCAATAAGTTCACCACCTCCTGCCAGTAGTCATAACTCTTTGCTGGCTTTGTAAAAGGGTGCAGGGTTATGTACTTCTCCACGTTGAGTGGGAAAAACTTCTCGTACATATACGGTCTATCGATTTTTAGACCGCAGTTAGTGGCGTATGCTTCAACTAGGTGCATTTTCGTATTTTAAGTCTTTGTAAACTACCTCATCCTTGCCGTTGTGCATGTACGTCAAAAATCTTTGAGTTACTGCGTAAGGCAAGAAAGCTATTTCAAAATAACCCTTATGGTCACCTTTGCCTTCTAACCAAGTGATATTGTCCATTTGGGGTGTGTAGTTGATTCTTTTGTGAATGTGTTCGTTGCACAATAGTGCTTCGGAGAATTCAGGTTTACATGCCACATATAAATTGTAGTCTGGGTAAGTCTCCTTAATGGATTTAAATAGGCTGGTTGATAGAAAAATATCACCAATGCTTTCTGGCATTACGTAAAGTATCCTTTTCCCTTCGTCGTTTTTATCTAGCAAGTCAGAAAAGTCAACTTTCTGAACGTTGCTCTTCTGGTTCTCATCCATTGCCACTTTTCTAAAATACTGCTCGATGTCCTTCCTAGACATCCCCTTTTCCATTTCTTTCATCCAGTACTTGTGGCCGTCATTCTTATCGTCAACGTCTCTCATCTTCAGGATGTTGTGGTACATCCATAGTAGCCATTCGGAATCGTCATCCATTACTGGTACGTTTACATTCGGGTCTTTTTGTTCAACTTCGGGCTCTTTCTCAAAATCAAAATCAACAGGCTCACAGCTATCAAAAAAATCTTCAAGCTTCTTGCCGACAGCCTCTACAGCGTAGTTCTCAATTGTCCACTTTCTGGCCTTCAGCCCTGCATCGGCACGTTGCTTAGGCTTCATCCTGTACACTTTAGTAAGCTGTTTGCAGATTGAAGCTGGTGAAGTTTGAGCTTTCTTGAACTGAGTGCCGTGCTCTCTATACACAGTAAAGTCTAGAGCAAGTGACTCCGCACCCTTCTCGCACATTTCTTCCCCGCAGCTATAATTAGTAACAAGCGTTATTAGTTCGGTGAGCTTTGCTTCCTGAATAGGTATCTCTTGCCCTCCGCTAGTAAATGGGTGCGCGTATACGTCCATTAAGTTGTATACTTCGTTTAGCTGCTTCTCGCTCACTCCCTCTGTCGTGTTTGTCGTAACAAGGCCATTCTCGTTATTGCAAACGGGACATCGTTTATCTTGGCCAACAAAGTTCCTGACAAAGTAAGATTTGCAACCTCGACAAACATAAGTCGTTAGTATTTCGCTCATGTCTACGCCATACTCGGAAGCAAGCTTGGGAATGTCCCATCCTTCAGAAAAGTGAGTATGTAAAAGCAATTTTGATTTGCCTTTGGTCTCTGGGCATCTTTCCTTGAACTTTTGGAAGCCCTCTAATAAGGAGTAGATAGTTTTTCTAAGTTGATTCCGAAACACGAACCCAACAATAAAATCATCTTTATCAATCCCATGAGCCTCTCTCAATTTTTTCTTTTCAGTGTTACCTATGTTAAAGAACCATTTAGTGTCAACCGCTCCATGTAGAGTTTTAACGTGCTTGTGCCCAAGTTCATGTAGGGCCTTCGTAGCAAAGTCGCTCCATATCCAATAGTTCTTTATCTTAGGTGCTTTATCTACTGCTGTAGGTAGTATTGGAAGTGAGTCAAGGGTAGTCCAGATAGCTGAGCTTATCTTGTTGAACCAGTTTTTATCTATGGAATAATCTACTCCCCAAATATCTTGGATACCAAGGTATACATCTGGTTTTTCCTCCTTAATCACCTTGTCCATCATATGCGCCCCGTATCCAGCCATTCTTGCTACTGCTGGGTCTTGCTGTAGCATTTGAAGTTCGGCTTGATTGTCTGGCAAGCAACCTATTGACCTCCAAGGTGTTTTCTTGAGTGCTGGGGCTGAGTATTGAGTGCCTATGCAGTAGTGAACGATATCGTACTTACCTGTCTTAAATAAATACATCAATAAGGCTCTAGCGTTCCTGCCGAAACCTGTCTTAGCCATACTTGAATCAGTATGGATAAAGACTTTCAGTTTTTTCTTATCGCTCACCTTTATACTACTCCCCCTTGGTCAACACTGTATCCATCGGGCATTTTGTATTCCTTAGGCTTAATATATTCCTTTACGGTTTCGAGTAGGAAATTTTCCATCTCAAACTTAAGCAGTCTCCCTTCGGAAAAGTCGAATCCAATTCTGAAGAAATGTTTTTCGGGCTTAGATTTAACTACGGACAAAGAGAAGCCAGCTTGGTCTCCGACCTCTTCCCATTTTCCGGTTTTTTCGTTCTTCTTTGATTTCCGGTATGGCCCGAAGTGAATCGAAGACTCTTTACCGTTGAAGGTATGAAAGGCATCCCATTTTCTGTTCGTCTCTAAGCAGTCAACGATACCAGCTACTTCAACTCGATTAAGTTTAATTGTTACGGCATTTTGTTCGCCGTCTGCCATGATTCCGTTTTGTTTTTTGCTAGTATGGAACTTTCCCCTCGATATTTTTGCGTCCCAAGATTTTTGCTTAACCATTGATAGCATTACGCCCTGTTTATCTTGAGCTAGTGAGAACGAACAAGCCGTGCCTTTGTTTTTCGGGGTGGGTTTATAAAACTGAACCATTTTTTTTCTCCTGTATGTATGTTTCTAAATTCTTCTGAGGCTCGTAGCCAAACATTTCTTTAGATTTAGTCAAATCAGCCAATGTATGCTTAGCCTCTCCCTTTCTATCTTCTATATGCTCGACATCTCCCCCTATCATACCAGCTATCTCTAATATTGTATAACTTTTTCCGGTCCCGACATTAAAGACTTGGCCAAAAGCCCCGCTGTTTTGAGTCGTGGATGCAAGTATGTTCGCGTTAACGACATCAGAAACGTGAGTAAAATCTCTAGATTGCGTACCGTCTCCCACTATTGTCATTGGCTTACCTTCTTCCTTAAGCCTAAGAAACAGCCCGATTACTGGAGCGTAATGGCCCTTTCTAGGCTCCCTATTACCATATACGTTAAAGTACCTTAAGATGACAGTCTCGACCCCGTAAATATGATAATACACCTTACATAAGTCTTCCCCTGCTGCTTTAGAAACCGAGTACGGATTAAGGCAATCCTTTACCATGTTTTCGCGCAGAGGAGGAGTGTTTTTGCACCCGTACGATGAAGACGTAGATGAATACACGAACCTCTCAACGTTGTACTCTCTGCAAGCCTGAAGAACGTTGCATGTACCAACGAAGTTTACATTACATGCCAATTGAGGCGCGTCTATTGTCGGTTGTATTCGTGCCTCTGCTGCTAGATGTAGAATAACGTCTGGCTCCTCATGCCTGAAGACCCACTTTAAAGCATCGTAATCGCAAATATCAATCGGGTAATTTTTAGAGTGTTCATTCCAGTAGAATTTCGAATTACTTTCTGCGGATTCATTGTCTACGCATACCGCCTGATGACCTTTTTCGATGATAGCATCGACTAGGTTACTCCCTATGAACCCAGCACCTCCGGTGACAAGATATTTCATTATATTTTGTTTCCTTCTATTTCTAGAATCATGGAATCTATCTCTGCATCAGAAGTATTTTTGATGTCATTAGGTATTTGGGAAAGCTTTGTATACACGCTCTGATCTTCTATGCCTATTACGTTAGCAAAAATAGCGTCTTCTTTTTTCACTCCCCTCACTATCACGATGTTTCCCTTAGAGGGAAGCTTGCCACCGTTAATCTCCTCGCAGCTTCCCATCTGTCTTTCAAACATAAGGACAGTTACAACCCCAGTGTTATCCTGAACTTGAAGTCTTAAATATTGGTTCCCTTTCTTCGAGATTCCTTTGAAGTGCTCCAAGACAGTCCCGATAAAACAAACGTTGAAATCCACAGGCAAGTCTCTAATGGTCCTCAATTCTTCAAGCTTCGGTTGTTTGTTTATGAAAATTTCTCTTAGCGTTACGTCGTGGGTATATCCCAAGTAGGTTCTCTCGTAATACCAATTTGCGAATTTTTCATTCTTACTGTTCTGCTTGTATATTTTTAGGTACGGGGTGTACTTCCTTCTGATCGTGTTCCTTCTTGACTCCTTAATCACAACCTTATTATTTTCGTCTTTGAAGGTCGTCAACTTCCTGAGTATAGATGGGAGGTCGTAATCGTTTTCTTTGCCCATCGCAGCAACGAACCTTTTCTCTCTCGTGGTTAAGATTTTCCATAGCTGAGCCTCAAGAACCACCTGACTTCTGGATTGCTTGAATCCCTCTAATGCCCCAGCCTGTATTAACGAGGAAAGAATTCCTATTGGTATTTTCGCCTCTTCTGCTGCTTCGAAAATTTCAAATTTGTTAGAATATTTATTCTTAAAATTCACTATCTTTTCGATGGATTTGTCTGATATCCCCTTAACAGACAACAGCCCAAAACGAATATTATCTTCCTCGATTGAGAAGTTCAGTTCGGATTTAACCAAGTGTGGAGGTAATAGCTCTACGTTAAAGTCATATAGTTCTTTATGAATTTTTGAAATTTCAGCTATGGGGTCCGGTTCGAACCTAGTCATTTTCAAAAGAGCCAAGAAAAACTCCTTTGGATATTTGAACTTCAAGAAAATGGTCATCGCGGAGAGGGTTGCGTAAGCAAGAGAGTGCGACTTATTAAATGAGTAGTTGGCCGAGTCCTCTAGTACTTTCCAAAGAATTTTACCAATTTTAGGATCGAGATTATTCTGAATTACCTTGTCTTTAATTTTCTTCTTCCACTTCCTGACCTCTGAGACTTTTTTCTTACCGACGATTCGTCTCAGCATTTCAGCTTCATCAAGGCTGAACCCAATCTTGTGAGCCATCTGCATCATCTGTTCTTGGTACAGACAAACTCCTCCTGTCGTTAACAAGATGTCATCGAAGAAGGGGTGAATTACATCGTAGGTTCCATTGTTCGTATAATTGGCGTACTGATCGACAAAAGCTAATGCTCCGGGGCGAGCAAGAGCCAGAACAGCAGAAAGCTCTTCAACGTTTTTGGGCTTAACCTTCTGGCAAACCCTAAAGTTGGTGTCTGCCTCTATTTGAAATAACCCGTGAGGCGTTCTTAAGTCATATAGATTTTGATATATGATGGGATCGGATACATCAATGTCGTCCATCTTGATTCCGACCATACTGCATACGTCATCTACAACAGTGACGCTCCTAAGACCAAGCAAATCCAACTTAACATTAAGTAAAGATGCCCAGTTCATGTCGAACCCAGATACTATGCTTTTATCAGAGGTCAATTCCACTGGGCAGGATAGCTCTAGTTCGCCATGAGACAGTAGCATACCTGAAGCATGTACGCCCTTGTTACGAATAAGACCCCTAAGCTTTAACGAGATATCGTAAACGTCTTTATTCTCATCGCACCATTCCCTTAATTCTTCAACTTCGTCATAAGCTACGCTCAAGTCTTGGACTTGGCCATATACTTTAGGGATTAGATTAGAGATTTGATTCATCTCGGTCTCGTTTTTCCCAGCTATTGTTTTCCCACAGTCTTTAATTAAAATTTTGCCACTAAGAGTAGATAGGGTTAAAATCTTTGAAGTCTTGCCTACGAATTCTTTCTCAAGAAATTCTATTACTTTAGCTCTTTTGTAATAGCAAATATCGAGATCAACATCACACATCAAAGAACCATCTAAGTACGTAACTCCATCCACTTCTTTTTTCTTCGCTCGTATTTTAGAGACGAACCTCTCAAAAAATAATCCGTACTTAACTGAATCTATCTTCGTAACGCCTATCAAAAACAGAACTAAACTTCCCGCTGCGCTTCCCCTGCCCGGTCCAGTTGGTATCCCCTCTTTTTCGCAAAAATTAATGACTTTCCAAACTAGAAGTACGTAATCAATGAACCCAAGTTCTTCTAAGGTTTTGAGTTCTCTATTGGCTCTATCCCCGTAGCTCTTAAATTCTTCAGAGTCTTTCTTGAGGCCCAATTTGCGAAAACCTTGTCGGCATAAAGCCTTTAGAAAATCTAGGTTAGTACAATCCTCGTCTACCTTCGCGTAGTGTTTTTCTGAATTTTGGATTTCAAAAGTCGGAAGTCTAACACCATGCAAATTGAGATCGTAGTCAACTATGTTAGAAAAGAAACTGCTGACCGTCATCTTCGTCTCTATCTGTTTTTTTTCTTTTCTTTTTCTCGTAGAAGTGCTCGATGTCATCGCTTTCCTCCATTTCTTTTGCTATTGTTGTGAAGACTGATTGCATGGAACGCAACGTATCGTCGTCCTTAATATCAAAAAACAAATCAGCCTTATCCTCCTCGAAACCTTTTCTTACGGTAACGACAAAGTAGCTTATATTATCTTTCGATAACTTTTCAGCAAAGTCAAAAACATGATCTAATGAGGCCATCTTCTAAATATACAGAGATCACTCTAAATCTCAATCATATACTTAAGCTGGTTCCAGACCTTTAAGTTTAATTGTAAATCTACGATTGCATCATGAAGGTTCTCGTAGTCATGCTGAATCCCAAATTGTTCGCCAAGGGCCTTAAGAGTGTTTCTCATCCCCTTTTTCCTCTTGTTAGACATTCTGTACTGATAGGCCAGCAAATCTTCTGATTTTTTATACGGAAGCTCCATCTTCACTCCTCTAGCGAGGGAGAGAGTGTCTATTACTTTCGGGGCTAAGTGGTCATGGCTTTTCCCCATCATCCTATACATTTCTATAATAAGATGGAGATCAAAATTCAGGACATTATGGCCTACAATATGGTCGGCTTCGTCTAACCATTTTTCTATCGTGGGGAAAATTTCACTTATGTGAATCGCAAGTTTATTGTACTTAGTTTGACTAAACCCAGTGATTCTAGCAGCCTCTTTGCTTACGTTGATTTCCCTGTCCCATTTAACGTAAAAGTCTTTGCTGTCTATTGCTTCGTTTCCCTTCGCTTTAATCATTCCTACTTGCCAAGGAAGGTTTTTGCAGAAACTAAGACACAGATTTTCCGTCTCCAAGTCAATGAACACAAAGGTTTTCTCTTTATCAAATCTCAATAAGTCTTCGTTCATATTACCTCCTATTTTTTTCCTTCCAGCTTTCCACACAGAACTCAGTTGAGGACATGTGGTCAAGTCTCGGTCTCTCAAGAGAACTTCTGTTATGTATACATCTAAAAGTTAAATATGCCTTAAAGTCTTCTCTCTTATGGTAGTAAATGCTTTTTGTATCTAAGGTCGAATACCCTTCGGCGTTCGCGTATGAGACTACAGACTTCTTTACTAGGCTGTCAAACGGCAAGTCGTTATCCTCTATGAAAAAGATAGGGTTTTTATCGGACAAATTAGGAAGGGCCATGCTGCCCTGCATCAGATTCCTGTATATGAAGGAGTCGTAGAACGGGAAGGCTATAATTAATGAATCATCAACGAACTCGTTAAGATAATTAAAGTCAATTCTTGGCCTATAATAAAAGCCAGTAGTTGAGGCGGAAGAGTAAATTTTAATGAGATTTTTATAACCAGCTTTGTTTTTTGCGATTAGAATTATTTTGCTTGTCTCAGAACGAGAGTCTTCTGACTTGTCGCTCATGTCTTGGCAGATATCGAGTCTCAAACCAAAGGACAATGATATATCATTGCTCTCACAATTAAGGTAAGCCTGAAGGAATCCGCTCATCGAGTCTTCTGCGAGCAAAAGCCTCTTAATTTTTTCTTCTTTGCAAATTTCTATGATAGACTTTGGATGATTTTCTGTGCCTTCCTCTGGATCATTAAGAGTCAATATACTCCTCCCCAAGGAGTAATGACTTTTGAAGACAGGCAATATTTCAGAATTCGCCATTATAAAAAAACGCTATCGGAGTTGCCTTGCCCTGAGCCGTAGAATTTGGGACACCCATCATACCTTTTCTTTTCTACTTTTTGCCCCCTCTTTTTCTTGAGATCGTTTTCGAAAGAAGACTTCTTAACTTTACCGTTTTTATCTAAGAGTGCGTAGTAATCAAATGGATGTCTCATAGGACATACCCATTTACCTATACCGCACATCCATTTGTTTTTAGGGTTGTCTATCGCAAAAGAGGACTCTGCATCTTCTGGCGTAAATTCCTGCATTGTCTTATAGACATGAGACAAGTAGTGCTTAAGACCCTCTAATTGCTCATCTGAATACTCTAGCTGCTGTATCGGACTTTTTGGAAACCTAAGGAAAAGGAATTGGACTATTGGTTTGTAGTCTGGATAGAGTTCTCTTGCGACCAGACTATACATCATCGCTTGAATATTCGTCTGAAGTTCTTCCCCTCTAAACTTCATCTTACTAGACTTGTAGTCTACGATTTTTACGACCTTCTGTCTCTTATACAAAATTATTTTGTCGATGAAGCCGTGGATGATGTAAAAAGGGCTATCTTCTTCAATCATAAACCCTTTTTCGGGTGGTTCTACTTTTCCCCCTTTTCCAAAAAAGTCAGCAGCCAACCCAACTCTAATCATATCGTCGCAGAGATCATAGTTTTCTTGATTGAAAGCTTTATACTCGTTTAGCTTTTTAATGACTAGTCTGTTAACCGCTGGACTATCGGTAATTGATTTCCCGCTCGTAATATCAGTAAAATGTTTCTTGTGCTTCTTCTTTAACAAAAGCTCAAATATTAAGTGACACACTGTTCCCCTCGTTGACCCATCATTCGGGGTGTCTGGGAGCTTCATGTGATACTTGACCCAGAAAAGCCAACTACATGTCTGTAGTGTCTTGATCCTAGACGCGGATATATATTCTATTTTCTTGTCAGCCATTCCACTTTAGTATTTCTTCTTTGCCCATTTCGCCAAAGTCTTTTTTGGTTGGTAGTTTTATAGATAGTCTATCCTCAGAGTAGTATCTCAGTAAAATGTTATGCATCTTCTTCGCTGCATTATTTCCAGCTTTGGAGCCTGAGTCATTATTTAAAGATATTACAATTTTTTCTGGTTCGTACCTTAAAAAGAAGTTGATTAGTCCCATTCCGAGAGATAGACCGAAAGTAACTATTACGTTTTTTACTCCTGCCTCCCAGAGAGAGAGCATGTCTCCGATACTTTCGACAAGGATTACTTCTTTTGACTCTTTAATTATCTCACAGTTCACCTTCAATGGATATTTCCATTGGCTTTTGTTGCCGATGTGTTTCCATTTTGGTCTGGCTGAATTTTTATAGTTTAGAATGTCCCTCCCTGAGAAGCCGACCAAATCATCACGCCCATCGAATACAGGGAAAACATACCTACTCGCCATTTGGCCCTTCTCCGCAATACCACCTCCAAAAGTCATCAAGGTCTCTCTACTGACACCTCTTTTTGTCCAGTAGTCATATACAGGGAGTAATTTATCCAACGATTCCTTAGGGAACCTTTTGGCGGATTGAGCGACTCTTGGTCTCGATTTGAATTCTGGTTGTTCAAAATTATTTTTAGACAAATACCCCTTTGCTTCATCTTCCGACTTTAGTTTTAAAGTCAACTGGACGAGTCTTTCAAAGCTGCCTCCTGTGCACTCCTTGAAGTCATACCATTGTCCCGTGTCTTTTCTGATACTTAGGATAGTGGGGTTATTTGAGTCTCTATAAAGTGGCTTAGTTCTATAATACTGTCCATAATCCTTCAGGGTGTAACCCATTTCAGACAGTATTTCATAAACTTCACTCATACTTCTACGTTGGTATCGTTCCTGTTCCGGTTCTCCTCAGGTGAATAAACCTCACTGGCGCGATCCACCACTTGGCGTAGACAATCTTTCTCTGTAATTCGGAACTTGTCAATCTCATAATTTATATAGAACCTACACGGCCTAACTTTGTTATCAGAGTAAACCCTGTCTATGAATGGTTGATGACCGTATGCCATTTTGCCTTGGTTCCTTACCTTCACGGGAATCAATTTGTGTGTCCCGTATTCGGCTCCAAAATCGGCTGCGAATTCTGTCTCTGATTTTGCCTTGAGTAAACAAACTAGGTCAGCGAACCAAGCAAGTCTGTCTGATGTAGATACGACAGTAGCATCTTCCCTACCCTCCTTCTCTCCGTCTCTATTCATTTGCATGGCTGTCACGATTGGGCACTCTAGTTCTAACGCTAGTCGTTTGATCTTATCTATCTTCTCGCCAATCGCTTGGTGTTCTGCCCAGTTCGCAGATGTTTTTTCTCCTGTCAGCTTTATATAGTCTAAGCCTATCATACATGGGTTACCTCTTCCAACGCTTGAGAAATGCCACCTCCGAGCCATAGAAATCAGTTCGTCAACAGACTTGTTGCCCACATGCATATGCTCATAGTTGAAGTTCTTAACTTTGGGCCAGAGTTCTCTGAGTGCGCTGACAGAATCTGGGTTTTTCCTCCAATTTCCGGTTTTAATTTCCCAAGTTGGAACCCCAGAAAGAGCAGCAGCCATTCTGTCTTGAACTTCCTCAAAAGCCATTTCCGTGTCTAACATCAACGCAGGAATTTTGTTTATCTGAGAGCTATAAAAAAGCATATAGTTCAGGAAACTACTTTTGCCCTGACCGGGCCTAGCAACTATCGCGTATATACGTCCGTTCTCAAGCCCACCAAAATAATTATTCCACTCTTTGAAAGGTGTCTTAATACCCATTTCTTCTACAGGATTATTACCTCGTTCCTCGATAACATCTTCCATGTCCCCGAACAGGTTCTTTGGCTTATCGTCTGAGTCTAAAGCACATACGTCACTATTAAGAATTGAATCTACTTCAGATATGTATTTATCAAAAGGCACACCGCCACTTGTCTTGGTGTACTCGATTGCTTTCTCGGCTTGCTCTATAATGGTACGCCTTACCCTCATGCTTAAGAGGGCTTGTGCCGATTGGAGCGTGGACTCTATACTGATAAAACCAAACGTCAGGTTCTCAACGTAGTCGTATACGTTGTCGTGGTAGCTGTCAAATTTTACGTTTAGGCTCTCTATCTTATGAGCTAGAATTACCTTGTCTAGCGTCTCCCCGTCTCTTCTACAGTTCCTGATCACACAATAAAGAAAGTAGTTTAGCTCATTGCAGAAATCAGTTTCCTTAATGAGCATATCTATCTCTGAAAATACCTCTTCGTGTTGAATTAGACCTCGAAGTAGATTCCTTTCGACTTCGGGTGAACTAGTTATTGACTGTTTTTCGTTGCGAATACGAGATTGCATGGCGCAGCCTAATACTACTGAGGCAGAGAGGTCAACTAAGAACGTCTACTGACGTTTCAGTTATTTAGAATTTATATTTCCTCTCAGACTTAAAGAAAATTTCGAACAAGTCTTTCGGGATTTGTAGACCACCAATTATCGTGTAGATGACAAGCCCCGGTTTGTTGCTTGCATATATACCACGATGGACAGTCGATCCATCCTTGAGAAGACGGCTTAATTGCTCAAACCCATGCTCGATGCTCTCTTGAGAAATCTCATCCAAGCTGGCCCTGTCCCCCACCAGAACACATGACGCGATGCTGCCTGTCGAGATGTCTACTCCAGCGAGAATATTACGCCTTAGATTTACTCTAATAGACTTGCTAATTTCGTCTTCCGAAACCATGTCTTGTTTAAGCTGGACTGCCCCAAAGGTAATTACCCCAGATGATAAAACGGTTTCTAGGTCTTCCTTATCGAAAGAGGTATATGCACTATCCTGAGCAGAGACCTTATTGAATAAGTGCAGGAGAGTTACAACGCTTGCGTTAGCGGTGGTCCAGAATTTACTTATGGATAATCCGGGGTAAATCTGTTTGATTCTCTCGTTATCGCAAAGCATTAATGGAGACATGTGTCCAGCTTCCATCTTTTCGACAACCTTGCTAACTGTTCTTCTGGCGTTCTCTTGGACCTTCTCTCCTTCTGCTCTTGTAGGAAGAGCAAGAATGGCTCCGATCTTAGCATCACTCATCGTCTTCTCTACGCCAAGTGACTCGCAAAGATCGTGGAGTATATCAATCATCACGGCAGTTCCTCCTGCCCCTGTTCCTCCTCCAGCACCAGCCGTTATAATTGCTCGGTCAAAACCTCCGGGGAGTGCCTTTCTTAAAAAGTCTAATATGTCCTCGTAGTTATCAGCGAACACTTTCTCTGCCCTATCTGGATTTTTGCCAGCCCCACCACCACCGACAAGAAGTTTATTCTCTGATGGTATTTGAATCTGGGTCAAGTCTTGCTCGGCTGTATTAATGACAACGACTCTTCTATAGCCTAAATTCCAAAATGTTTCAGCGAGTCTAGAACCACCTTGGCCAACACCAATGATCGCTAGTCTGTAAGCCCCCTTAAAGGTATCTTCGATAACTATTCTCTCGGATACCTCTGGTGGCAAAGGTATATCCGGTAAATCAATTCCTAAATCTTCAATTGGGGTTTCTATGATGCTGGATTCTTCCGCATCCTGTGGTAAGTCTTTATCTTCCATTCCTTCTTCCTCTTCTGGTTTTGGGAGCTTTGAGGCTCCTCTCATGTATTCTTTGTAATCCATCCTTGTTTACACACTATAGCAACGAAATGCCGAATTTATCAGCAAAATAACGCTCAGAAAGTTGCGATATTTCATCATAATTGACCTCGGCCAAAACATAGTCATTTTCCTCAAGCCATATCCTTTTGTTGTGATCTCTCTGTATACTGTAGAAATAGTTTAATCTGTTCTTGTGGAAAAATCTATTATACTTTTCGTGCTGCTGCCCCTGAACCTCCACCGCTATCTTCTTAGTGGCGTTCAATATGTCAACTGACATTTTAGTCCCATAAACTGGGAATTCTTCATAGCAAATGTGCCTAGCCCAAAACTTTTTCAGGAACTGTTTAGTCTTAAACTGAATCTTGGACCTGCTTTTTCCATCCCAATCTATTAACTTCGAGCTTACGTTCTTGTGAACGAGTCTGCCATTGATATTGTACATTCTCATTGTACATTTTATATCCCAGAGAAAACCTCAACAAACCTCATGTACGCATACTCTCTAAAAGCCTTATTTGCTTCTATGAATTCGAAAAGAGAGTGTTGGCCTTGGAATTTGTCGGGTAGCTCAATCCCAAGCTCTTCGCAAGCTTCAGTCACTTCTTCTGAAACCTTGATCCAAGCACCGCTTTGGGCAACCCAGCCACATTTCATCATGGCGTCTGTTATTTCTTTTGCTACCCAAATTGATCCAGAGCCATTAGTCCCATACTTAACGGGGTATTGGATTGGGACATCATACTTCTCAACTGGAGATTTAATAATCCTAAGTTTGCACATGTGTCCTAAAGATGGATTCTTATCATCGTCAAAAGCAGCAGTCGGATTCTGTAAGATTTTATCCTTCTTATATCTGCCCTCGAATTCTAAAATCCAATTAGCAAAATGGTCCAAAGCGTGACCACCTGAGGCAGTATGGTTTTTGAAGTCGGGCTTCTTGTATCGGTCAGCGTTAATGGTTGATCTTCGCTGGCTAATGCAAATGCACATGTGCCCCTTTAGGTTTATCATAAGGCCCATAGTCTTGAGGAAGTGGCTTGTAACCACAGCCCCGCCAGCAACTCTAGCTGAGTCTCTAGATGACTTCACTTGGTCATCCGCTGGAGATAGCGCATCCATAGAGTCAATTATGAAAAGAAATTTTCTTTGTTTGTCTTTAGGGTAAGCATCATTGTCTATCATGCACTTCTTGAGGGTGTCGAATACTACATGGAGAGTCTGCGTTTGTAAGATTTTAAACTTGGTTTCGTCTTGGTAGTCAACCCCAGCCCTTTCCAACATATCCTTGTTGATTCTTCCTTCTGCATTGACGTAAAGGATGAAGGAGTTAGGGACCTCTTTTTGGAAGTTTTTGGATATTTCCAAACACTCAGATGTCTTTCCTCCTGCATATTGGCCAAGGAATCTTATTATCCCCGGACCAAACCCTCCATTCGTAGCCATGTCAAAGAGCAAACTACCAGTAGAAATCTTATAGTTCACTGGCTCGTCCGTATTGAAATGGTAGTTTCTGTAATCTTTACCCTTCAGAATGTCATCAATGACTTTGCTAAAGTTTACAGAGGTATCTTCTGTTTTATTTTCCTTTGTCCTTGCCATAATCTTTCCTTAAAAAATCCTTTAAATTAAGAGATGTCTTTTTAATTATCTTATCTTCCCCTATTTTCTCTGTGCTCAACTCGACTTCTTTCGGTCCTTCAAAAACCCTATTATTCTTAGTGTCAACGAGAGAAAGGAAAAGCTTGCCCTCTTCGGTTTTAAACCAGCTTAGGCTATAAGGTTTCTCATCCATCCTCATGCATACCCAAAAATCAAAATCAGGTTGAGACTTGAGAAGTTCTTTAGCTAACTTAATCTCCCTACCATACAATCTCCTCTTGCTTAAGTCCTTTGGGTTTCTACAGAGATTTTCTATAAGATAAAGGGCCTTTTTATGTTGTGTGTTTAAATTTTTCAATGTCCCAATCAACCATCTTCTTAACAAGCCCGTCGAAACTCGTCTTGGGTTTCCATCCCAGTTCTTCCCTAGCTGGAGACGAGTCCCCCCATAGCTTTGCTACTTCTGCTGGTCGATAGTATTTCGGATTGATTTGGACTGCAACCCTATAGTCTTCTAAATTAAGAAAAAACTTGGTACGTAGCTCATCTCCCTCTATTTCTGTCCAGTTTCCAGCCATTCCAGCGTGATGAAAAGCTTTAGTTACGAACTCTTTGATGGAATGCGTCTCATTACTCGATAGAATGTAGTCCTTTGGGGTCTCTTGGTGGAGCATCAACCAAACGCCCACCACGAAGTCATCAGAGTCAGACCAATCCCTAAAAGCGTTTACATTCCCAAGCTCGATAGGGTCGAATTCCTTATCATTTTTGAGGGCATTATGGATTCTTGCTACCCCCTTCGTAATTTTTCTCGTTACGAACTCCTCCCCCCTCCTTATGCCTTCGTGATTAAATAATACGCCATGTATAGCATACATATCATACGATTCCCTGTAGACCTTAACTATGTGCCTAGCTGCTGCTTTTGATGCAGCATAAGGGCTACGAGGCTTCAGGGGGTGCTTCAAGTCCTGAGGGGAATAGTCAACGTCCCCCATTTCTTCGCTACTTCCAGCACTATAGAATTTGCATTTTGGAGCATGTTTCCTTATTGCCTCCAAACAACGGACAACACCCAAAGAGTTGACATCGAAAACTTGCACTGGCATGTCCCAGCTACAACCAACAAAACTGTTCGCACCAAAATTAATGAAATAATCTGGTTGTATATCCCTTACTAGATTATTGAGGCTAACCTCATCAGAAAGATCGCCACACACGAACTCAAAATTCTTGTTAGCTGAGAAATCTTCCGTGTTTACATAGTTGGGGGTTGATAGCCTCCTCATCATGCCGTACACACGGACATCTTCATTAGATTTGTTGAGTAAATAGTTGGCCATGCTGGCTCCATCTTGCCCAAGAATACCTGTTACTAATACTTTTTTCATTTCTTTAGAAGATAAACGTTATCAATGCCATCAGATTCGCCAACTAAAAGATAACTGTTCTGCACCAAAAGCTTTTGTATCCTCATGTTCTTGGCTTCGGTGTCCAGATTGTTTTTCTGTCCGAACTCCCTATTCATTCCCTTTAATTCTTCAAGGTGGGAATTAAAGGAAACTTTCTCTGAGTTTATCATAATTGGCTTATACCTATCAAAATCTAAGCCACGTAGGACTTCCCAATCCATTCCTTCCGTATCTATGCACAAAACCGCTAAGTCACTTGGGACGCCATAATCCTCAAATATGCTCGTTAATGTTTTTTTTGTGATCTGGATTTCAACAATGTCACCTACTCCCCTGTACCTGTCTTTCAACGGGAACATAGTGTGGCAACCATCGTCTGGGCCTCTTGCTCCTTCGTAAAGGATACCAAGACCAGCTTCGTCTGAAGCTGCGTACCCACAGACGGTTACCTTGTTGTTCCCTGCGTATTTTTGGGAAAGCTCTTCATATAAACGGGGGTGAGGCTCAATTAAGAGTACCTCCCAGCCAGCTTCTATGAACTCTTTTGATCTGGAGCCCCTATCCCAATGGTGAGCCCCTACTTCAACCATGTAGCTAGACGACTTAAGCTTAGCTACATCAAGATAGTCTGTTACATACTCAAGCATTGGAAGACATTTGTTGGTCTAGAATCCAATCATACGTCTTTCTAAGACCATCTTCCATTGTAATGCTAGGTTCCCATCCAAGCACTTCCTTGATTAGCGTGTTGTCACTGTTCCTTCCTCTAACCCCTTGAGGAGCGGTTAAGTTGTAATTTCTTTTTAACTTAATACCCGCAAAGCTTTCGGCCAAATCGATCAATTGATTGATAGTGATCAGGTCGTCCCTGCCAAGATTGATTGGGTCATGGAAGTCGCTGTCCATAAGCTTGTTAATCCCAGTGACGCAATCATCCACATACATAAAGCTTCTGGTTTGTTGACCGTCGCCCCAGACTTCCATCTCCTCTAGTCCGTCAAGGAAAGCTCTGCCTACTTTTCTGCAAACAGCAGCGGGTGCTTTTTCTCGCCCTCCGTCCCAAGTACCTTCTGGGCCATATACGTTATGGAATCTCGCGACATAGGTATTGACGCCGTGGTCTTCCCTGAAGTGACGACACATCCTCTCACTGAAGAGTTTTTCCCAACCATAACCATCTTCTGCATCTGCTGGATAGGCATCAGCTTCTTTCAAAGCAACAACATCAACCTCTGTCTGCTTGGATGCGTTGTAGACACATGCGCTAGAAGCATAAAAGAACTTCTGAACTCCAATGTCTCTCGCAGCCATTAAAAGGTGAGTGTTGATTAGGATCGACTGCATACACAGTGCCTTATTGTTTTCGATAAAGCCCATCCCCCCCATGTTGCAAGCAAGATTGTATACTTCGTCCATCTCGCTAACGGATTGGTAACAAAAGTCTTTTTCTTCCAGATTTAGGCAATGGTTCTCAGCGTTATCGAACTCTTGATACCACTCGTCAAATGGCTTGGAGTCCACCACTCTTACGAAGTGACCTTGGTCTAGGAAATGTTTAATGAGGTGACCACCGATGAAACCACCTCCTCCAGCTACTAGTATCTTTTTGCTCATGATTATATAAAAAAGTTATTTTATGTTTTTGACTCTAGAATGTTCCAGCAATCTAATATTGGGTATTCTTCCCCGACTACTTCCGATACTTCCCTAAATCCAAGGAAGGGGGTTGCTATTACGCAGCACTCTGATGCAGATAAGCACTTGTCTATGCTTGTAAAATAATTAGCCTTCTGACCGAGGGCCAACTTAGCTTCTTCGAGCGCGAGGGAATCGCAGACATTGACAGTGTATCCATTGTCAGCAAGCCTCTCCGCTAGTATAATCGCGGGTGATTCTACTACTACTGGCGTGTTAGCTTTAAACCCAAGTCCAAGTATGGCGACCTTGCTCCTATTCAGCTTGGTTGTCTTTTCGTACAAAATACTATGTTGCATCTGGTTTATCTCATCCGCTGCCTTAACGTGAACTGCGTCGAGCCCTACTTTTCGTGCGAACTCTTCGAAGGCCCAAGTGTCCCTAGGGAAGCACGTACCACCAAAGGCGAGCCCCGGTTTTATGTAATAAGGAGAAATTCTTCTATCTTTACCCAAGGCAGAAGTAACGTTACCAGAATGCGAATCCTCTAGCTTGTCACAAATATTCCCAATGAAATTAGCGAAGCTTATTTTCATGGTTATGTAGGCATTGAGACTGACCTTCGTTATTTCAGCGTCTATCACCGACATCCTGTGGATTGGTGCTTCGTTGTCTATGATGTCACCATAGTATTCCAATGCCATATCGCCAGCACGTTTACTGCTTTCGCCTACGATTAATAAGTCAGGGTTCTTGAAGTCTCTAATAATAGAGCCCAAGGCAACCAAATCAGGTATATAGCAAAGTCCGAATCCCTCGTTTAGTTTTCTACCGGACACTTCTTCGATCAGAGGTAGAATAACTTCTTTGCAAGTGGTTGGCATGACGGTGCTACTAATAACAATGAGGTGATAATCCTTGTTGCTTTCCCTTAGCTCCGTGCAAAGGCTAGTTAAAGAGGACTTAATGTAAGCATTAGAAAAGCCCTTGCTCTCTTTATCTGAGGGCGTGTTAACAAGTATAACACTAATGTCTGTTTCGTTTACGGCGTCCTTAAAATTCTCAGTAAAATGAAGATGGTCTCTGCTCGAAGAAAAGAGGTCTTCCAAATCTGTCTCGTGGAAAGGCAACCTATTATTGTTAAGTCCATCTATTTTAGAGGAATCAACATCAATGCCTATGGTGTAAATTTCCTTACTCGCGAATACGGTTGCAAGTGGAAGCCCAAGTTTCCCTAGCCCTATTAATGATAGTTTCTTCATCCTACTCCTTCGTTATTTCCTGAATGTCACCCAAGACCATTTCCATTTGCTTTCCTCCTCCAACCGTAATCCTAATGCAGTCTTCCATTTGGGGGAGCGTTGACCTGTCCCTCACTAGCACATTAGAGCTAAAGAATTTGTCTAGAATTTCTTTGTGCTTTTTGTGCTTTATCACTACGTAATTCCCGTGCGTATTATATACTTCAATTCCGATTTTGGCTAGTGATTCACAGAACCAATTTCTTAAAGTGACCACTGACCTAATGCCCTTTTCTATATACTCTATATCATCCAAAACGGCAACCCCAGCTACTTGAGCCAGATGGTTAACTTCTTTCCCGTTCCTTATCTTTAAAAGAAGTGAGTTTATGTACTCGGAGGCGATTGAGTATCCTAACCGAAGCCCAGCCAAGCCAAAAGCTTTAGAGAAAGTCCTAACCACGACTACGTTCGATAGCTCGATAGCTAAGTCCTTAGAAGTCACATGGCAAAAGTCGTAATAAGCCTCATCAATCACGAACAATGTCTTTGGGTGTGATCGAGCGGTGGAGCGTATCTTGTTGACGCTATACAAAACCCCCGTTGGGTTGTTTGGGTTGTTTAGATATACAACATCGAACTTTACACCATCGTTCTGGTTGAGAGGGAGAAAAAGTTCATTGTGAGTATTTACGTTCCATATATCCTCTGGAATATGGGTGTGAATTTCAGCCCCGTTAGAGAGTATGAAGGTATTTATCTGGGTATAAGTTGGGCCAAGGACGAAAACCTTACTACCTTTAGTGAGAAACGCATCAAATATGTTTTTGAGAGCAGAGTCTGAGCCGTTGTATACAGTTATGGAGCTTTGGGGGACATCGTTGTATACGGCTAGTTTTGTCCTGAGCTTTTTTGCTTGAGTGTCAGGGTAGAAATTGAAGTTTTTACTGTTTATGCAATCGAGTAAAGCATCTCTTACATAAGGCGAAGGGATCGTAGCAGCTTCATTCCAATCAAGCTTGTGGTACTTGGTCTGGTGAAGATCATAAATCTCATCACGATAGCTGTTCTTGTATACATCTATCCTATCCAAATTCTCATTGTACTTCATTTAGGATACACCTGATCTTACCAGTTTTTTTACTGCGAATTATTTCATTAACAACCCTTATCTTTATGTTAATATCACCAAGCCTCTCTTTCAATCCTTTCTTGATCTGCTCTTCGGTTTCTTCGTTAAAAAAATCAGGCTCTGGAACAATTACCGCGTAAATTAAGTCTGCTTGTAATTGGATGATCTGGAACATCTTAACGCCCTTGATCTTATACATCATAGTGTAGAAGTTTACCCCCGGTATCTTTGATCCGTTCATAGATGTCAAAATATCATCGCATCTACCATTGAAATCAGAGACGGTCTCAGGCAATCCCTTGCCATACTCAGAGGATTTAAGAAGCTGGGCGGTGTCATTCATCTTGTACCTAATAAAAGGCATGGCGTAATTTAAGAACCCAGTGCCTATTAATGCGTTTTCTCCTGTCTCTCGATCTTTTTCGAATTCGGTTACTCCGTATTCTAACGCCTCCGTGTAGTTGTCAGAGAGCCTTGTCTGATAGAAGAAAGATACCTTTTCCATTTGGCCATAATGAGATTTAACTCTGATACTTAAGACGGACTCTATTTTATCTTTCCATTCTGGTAGTACCTTTTCTGAAGCTACATGTATCGCCTTTATCCAAGGCAAACATAGCCCTAACTCCTCCACAAAACAGGCAAGGATGTATATGCTCGATGGGTAGCCCACCAGTGTTCTGGCTCTAGAGGCATTCATTTTGTTCACATACGAACAAACCGTCTCCCTATTCATGTGGTAAGCCGACATGTACAGTCTGTTTAATTCGTAGTCATGATTCCATAAGGTTTTCCCATCAGATGGAACATATCTCCTTAGCCAGATGCTTGGTTCGCGATACATATCAGCACCGTGAGAACGGAACGCTCTGAGTACAAACGCTGCTTCCTTTTTAAACATATCGTCTGTGCCGTAAAACTTAAGCTTATCTCCCGTCGAGCCACTAGTGTTAAATTTGACGAGTTTTGACTTGTCTAGGTTCTCGTCTAATAACTTGTCTCCGTTTTCTCGTATAATGTCTTTTGTCAATACAGGCAGGACGTTCAGGTCTTCGACCCTTACAATGTCTAAAGGGTGAATCCCTAGGTTTTTGAATACATCTCTGTAGTAGGGTACATTTTCGTAGGCGTGGACCAAAAGGCAGCTTAGTTCGTTAAGCTGAAACCTTCTTAGCTCTTCGATATCCCAATGTTGGGACTTATTAAGAAGATTAAAAGTATGCCTAAAATCGCTACCGTACCTATACCTAAAAGGAATAAGCTTGAAGAACGCCCTCTTCATAAAGTCGGGGCGTTTTTTAATAAATCTAGAGACTACGGACATCCTTAAACCACTGCTCCGAATTTACTCCTTTATCGTCTATAAAATAGTCAGCGCAAAGTTTCACTCCGACTCTTAATTTGTCGAACCTCACTCCCCACCCTTGAAGTTGGTGGTAGGTTTTGTCGTGCCAATGGTCTGTCCCTGAAGAGCAGCCTCTCGCGGTGTCGATTATCACGGTGTGCCCCTCATCGTGGAGATTGTTCACCATTTCTATTCTGTTCCTATATGGTTCAGCCCCCATATAATCCCAGTACCCTTCTTCGTTTTTCTTCGTGTCACAAAGGGTTCCATCTAAGTCGAACACATAAATCATTTTAATTTAATCTGTTTCTTTTTTGGCATTTTTGCGCTCCTTCTTCCAAAATACTCGCTTCCAGTATTTTCTCAAATGCTTCCACCATTGTGGAGGCTTTGTTAATTTGCTTTTCCTAGCCAATCACTTTTTCCTAACAAGGAGGTTGTAGTCAAAGAAATATAAGTAATCTATATTCGTTTTCAGAAAACACTTAATAGCGTGTTCAGGAACTTCAACTATTGGCTCGGTATCATTGAAGCTTGTGTTGAGAACAATAGGTACGCCACTTTTCTTTTTCCATTTCTTTATGAAATTGTAGTACCATCTGTTGTCATTTTCTGTGACGGTCTGTAGTCTTGCTGTCCCGTCTTCGTGGAGGACAGCAGGAACTTTCTCCTTCATTTCCTCTTTGAATTTCACACAAAAAGACATGTACGGACTATCTATATCCTTTTCGAACCAATCCCCCACATCTTCCCTAAGTATGCTCGGAGCGAATGGCCTAAACCATTGACGGTGTTTCACCTTTTCATTGATTAAAGCCTTCATGTCGGGAGACCTTGGGTCAGCAAGAATACTTCTGTTACCCAAGGCCCTCCTACCGGATTCGGACCCTCCACCATAAACCGAGATGATATTTTGGTTTGCTAGTTTATCTAGCACATCATCGTCGGAAGATTTTTCCCATTGAACCTCGTCTTGAAATTTGAGGAGTTCGTTGATTATTACATTCTCTTGATAAACGTAGCCCAAGTAAGGAGAAGCGTTGTCTGACCACTTCACTCTCTCGTTCCCTAGCACATGATGCCAGTAGTACTGGGCTGAACCAATTGCCAATCCAGAGTCATAAGGGACAGGGCAAACATATATGTTGTCAATTTTCCCTTTGTACCAATCAAACATCTTGCCTGTCATTGAGGAATTCAAGACAACCCCGCCAGATAGGCAAAGGTTTCTGCTGCTCGTTTTGCTCACGTATTTACCTATTAATTCTTTCATCACCACTTCAGTCGCCAACTGTAGCGAGGCAGCAACGTCAAATTTTCCTTGCTCTGACTCTCCAACGATGTGAGCAAATGGAACCATGCAACTTGGATTCTTAACACCCAACTCCGTGTTGCTTACAATCTCAACAAACCTATCTAAATATTTAGGGTCACCGAATGCAGCCATAGCCATTACCGTTCCCATTTGAGCACCTTTCGGGTATCCAGTAGATAGGCCAAAAATATATTTAGTAGCATTAGTCCAAGTGAAACCCACGTTAGACATTCGTTCTTCTAGTATCTCAACTTTCTCTATTTTGTTCCCCTTACCCTCCCACACAGTAAAGGCTGTTATCATTTCGGAACCGTCGTCTCTCCTGTCCATCCCTCCGCCATCAATGGTTATAATTAATGCGTCGTCAAAGTTACTTGAGAAAAAGGCGTTGGCTGCGTGGGCTTGATGATGCCCAGCTTCGTGGTAGCCTCCTCCCTCTTCACATATTTTGAACATATTTTTTCTGTTCTCTGCGTAGTGCTGTTTCCAAGTGTCACATACTTCAGTAAAGTGGTTGATCGTCTTTGGACCCATCCAATAGTTCTCGTAGAACTTAAAGCCATCCTCCGTAGGCTCTTTTACCCTCGCAAACCTCTCTAGTTCGAGGTGAGCGATTACTTTTCCTTCGTCTAGAACGGCGAAGGAACAATCATGACTAGAGTATATTCCGGCTACTTGCATTATGGTGTGTTTTCCTTGCTAAATATGTTTGGGTAAGTTTCGAACATAAAATCCTCTGCTCCTCCTAAATACTTCAAGCTTCTCCTGTAATTTTCCTGAATGCTTTCCATCTTACTGTAGTACAGTTCGCTGCTTAAATTTTCTAAGATGTCACTTAATTCTTCTATCGTATCGAAAGTAATGACTCCATTGGGGTCAAACCAATCAGGGAAAGAAGCGCAGCCCTTATAGATAGGAACAGTGCCTGTCCAAAACGGCTCTAAGAGTTTTTCTGACCAGTAATGGTCATACTTGTGGTTCTCAACTACGATTATAAACATGTAGTCTTTATACGGGACAAGCCTTGGTATAAATTCGTTGTACGCATGTCCCCATACGTCCGTTATTTTGTCGCCTAGTTGTGAAACGATAGCGTGTCTAAGGCTATGGCCGTCCGTGTCCTTCTTGAGAGAAACAGCAATAGAGACGAGCTTTTCCTTGCTATAGACTTTGCAGTCTTTCGGGTGTATGCAGCGTTGGGAACCGGGGGTGACAAATAAAAATTTATCAGGATCAGCATCGATAAGAACCCTATCGTGGGTAAAAATATAATCGTATAAAGACCTCATCTGCCAAATGTAATTAGCGTCATACCTAATGACAGCCTTCGACTCCAGCAACCAACCGACTTTGAGCTTAGACTTCACCTCTAGAGGTAAGTTAGGGCGAGTTAACATATGGACATCAGTGAACAAGGTCACCCCATCCCACTCCATCTCATCCCTTACCCACTCAAAATGCGTTGGGTAATTCCCGCTAGAAGCACGAGAATGGGCAAATATGTTATCAAAAATGTTAACTTTGTATTCGGGCGTTACTCTTCTTGTGAAAAGTAGAACAGAGCCTTCCTCATCTTCTCTGTTCTCACAAAGCTTTCTGTAGTTTTTCTTTTCTAAAAAGCTGCAAAGAGTCTCGTAGTCCGAGTCTTCAAGTCTATCCGAGATTACCACAAAAAATTCTACAGTATCCAGCATTGAAGATAGTCTCTTCGCGTATGCTGCGTTCATCTCTAGATTCCTGAAGCAGATAAGGTTGTACTGGTAGTCATCATCTTCTCTCCACTCAGTTACCTCATTAATGACTTCGGTACTTACCCAATTAATCTTCCTTGCCCAGTGGTTCTTGTAGGTCGTTTCGTCGGATTCTGTTTTATCACCTAAATGGAGTACCCCTCTTGGGTAAACGTTCCAATTGCATCTGAATCTATTTCTTTCGAAAAGGTCTTTCATATTGACATCCAATGACTAAGCCTAATGTACTTTTCGCTGCTGGACTTATTTCTCCATCCCCACCATTCCTTAGGTACGATAACCTTAGACCCTACGTTTTTATTCAAGAAAGAACCCCACCAGCTATATGTGCTATTTGCCATTATGTTATGCTGGCACAGCGTCATGAGGAAAAGGTCGATATAGTGTGGACACATAAGACCATCGTCCACGGAAGACGAGTCAACAAAAACCATGTCTTTGAAATGTAGATTTTCCTTGCACCATTTAATATCGTCAGAGAAAACAACAACTTGAGGATTCTTCACTCCTTGAGATTCGAGAATCTTAAGCCCTACATAGTAATACTCCGCGCCAAGAAAAACTTGGAATTGACCATCATCCATTAGTCCATCTCCGCGACGAACGTGAACAGATACTGTTGCTTTCAACTGGTCTATTCCAGTTGAATCAATTAGCTCCACGCCCTTAGATTTGACTTCATCGCTGAACTCAAATTCTTTTTTAATATCCTCAAAGTAATCTTCGAAGAATTTCCAGTATTGGAAATACCCCTCGAAATCAGTGCCGTCTTCAACGTCAAATACATTGGGATTATATCCAGCGTACTCCTCTTTGTAATTGTGCTTTATCTCGTCTTGTATTTCCGAGTTACTTTTACAAAGCGCGTTAACGTCGAAGCACTTAAATAAATCCAGACCATACCTATCATTAGAATTAATGACAGGGTTGTACCTACCGTCCACCATCTTTTGGTTATCGATAGGAAGTACCACCTCGTAGTTATTCTTTTTGCCTACGGAGTACAGAAGGCTATATTGGAACATTTGGTTCCCTAGCCGTCCATAGTGCCCAATCTTAGAGTTCGTAATCATTCAGACTTCTATTGAGCCATCTGCTCTTTTTTGGGAGTCTTGTTCTTCCTGCATGGATTTAACCTCTGCTGCTGCTCTCTGCCTAAGGGCCTCCACATTAGTGTCGGTCATTGTAATTTTTTCACCGACATACCCCTTGGGAATGTCATCGCCGTACTCACTCCTTAAGACTTGCTCTAGCACTTTTTCTATAAGACTGTCTTCTACTTCAGCAGAATTCAATTTCCTTAAGTCTTGCCAAATCTTTAGAACGCAGTCCATCTCGGTAACCATCCCGTTACCTTGATTAACGGTCAGTTCTTTTTCCTCTAGTTCAATAACGAATTTTTTCATTTTATGTTGTTAACAAATAGGTTAAATTTCTGAATTAGCTTTCTGCCAAAATCAGAATGCTTTCCGTCTATGTCAGACCAACTAGGTCTCTGTGTGGCTATTATTGGATTGGTGCAATACACCTCATGTTTGAGTTGTATATTTTCAGCGAGCCACCTCTCCATGCTTTCGTTATGAATAAGCCACTCGGTAATTCTATCGGTATTTGGAACTCCTTCAAGCACTTTATCATATATAGAATGGTGGTAAGCAGTTGCGTGGTGACAAAGCCCCCCTTGCATCCTCAACAAGTTATCTCCCGCGAAAGAGAGCGGAGCACTTGAGAACTCGTCTGTTATAGCCATGCCTAGATAGAACATTTTCCAATCTTTTCTTGACAATTCATCAAGGGAAGACTTAAGGACATTCAGAGTATCTCCCACAAATAGCACATCATCCTCTAGTATAAGAACATTTTCCAAGCCCTCATCCTTGGCCTTTTGAATAATTGACCTAAACGAGGAAAAACATCCTGCTCTCCCAGACATTGGGCCATCCCCAGAGAAGACAAGACCCGGAAACCTAATGATTTTTGGCCTAAAGCCTAACCGATTGAATTCCCTCTTAGAGTCATGCCATCGGTCTGGTCTTGAGTCGAGGTTTACGCAATATATCCCAGAAAAGAAGTCGAATGGGTTACTCATTTTTCAGGGGAACAAACTTATTAAATGTATCTATCAGATTTTGACCCCAATCAGCTTGATTGTTGTCTATATTCGAGAAACTTGGTCTTTGAGTGGCTATCATCGGGTCAGTGCAGAAAACATTATACTCTTCCTGAATGTTCTCCATTATCCACCAATCAATACTCTTGTTATGAGCCAGCCAATTTAAAATAAAATTTTTATCTGGAACCATCTTTAAAAGGTGGGGAAGTATTTTTACGTTATATGCCACAGCATGTAGGCATTGGCAATTCCTGCACTTCAAGAGGGAGTCGGTGATCCTTTCGAATGGGGGACTTTCATGACTCCTTCCAGCGTCTACGCTAACGCCCAGATAAAACATGTCCCAATCTACAGTCGATAAGTCAGAGACCGATTTAGATAGAATGTCAACGGCGTCCTTCGTGAACACAACATCGTCTTCAAAAATGAGAACGTTCTCGGATTTAAGATCGTGCATCGTAGCGACAGATAGCCTTTCGTTCTCATACTCAACTTCCTGCCAGATTTTCCTAAAAGACGAAGTTACCCCTGCTCTGCCTTTCATGGCGTGATTAGTGTCTAGCTCAACCCCTGAGAGTCTTTCGACTTTATCCTTTAGCCCAACCTTTTCGAATTCGACTAGGCTCTCAAACCACCTATCTGGCCTAGAGTCTAGGTTTACGCAAAATATTCTATCGAAAAAATCAAACGGATTCCCTGTGGAAGTACTTTTCATATCTCTTGTTATTCTTTGTTATTTCGGACGGTAGTAAAGTAGTGAAATTTGAGTTCACGTAATACTGACCAGCGCGTAAATCTACTGATTGAATTTGCTTATCCTTGATAGCTGGGTCTAAGAAAACCAAGTCTTGGTTGGAGTATGGGCTTTTTTTGATTCTGATAGCCTCTTCTATCTGTTCTTGAAAAAACTCTTCTGAAGCTGGTATTCCGTCGAAGATAGATTCTGATTTAAGTCTTATATTATTCGCTCCACCCATGTAAGAAAAGTGCCATCCTCCGTTATCTACATGAACCCTGAAATCCTTATTGTTGCGTAGAGTCTGAGGGCCAAAACCATTTTGTGATTGTATTTGCCTTAAGGTATTGAATGTTGTGGCAGCAGTGCCTGTTACGTTCTTTCCAGAGTAGCAATTGTAAAAATAAACAAAGTACATCTGGTTAAAGTAAACAACGGGCTCTCCGGTATCCAGTATTCTGAAAGCGTGATCAAACTTCTCTTTGTTTGGCATTTCATCTAGGTCTGATACCAGAATGATATCATCGTCATCTGGCTCCAGCCCTCTGACACACGTATACGTTTTGTTTCTGTGTTCGTTCTCCCTGTCAAATGGGGTCGTCTTCTCTAGACCAACCTGAAAGTATTTTATCTTGTCTTTGTATCTTGATAGTTTTCTTTTATCTATCTTATCGAAGACGGTCTCCCTTTCCTCTCCATCTTGATGCTTATTTTTTGCCTCGACTATCACGAAGTAGTCAACAGAATCGTAGAGTTCTCTTATCCTTAGTTGAAGTATCTCAACTTCATTGTAGAACATAAAGCAGTCGTATACTTCCCTCATAATAATTCATCCAAGAAAATGCCAAGAAGCTCTGTCTGTTGTTCGTTGTTAACCAGCTTCCTTATAGTTATAGAGCAGGACTTCTGAACGAAGTGTCGATACTCTTTGCATTCTACTAACGCCTTGGACTTGGCCATAAATTCAAGAGCGTTCCCAAAGAATAGAGCAGTATTGTTTTCTACAGCCCAATTCATGTAAGACTTTCCTTCTGCTAATTCCCTGTGAAGAAAAACTGGCCTCCCACATGCCATGCTCTCAATTATTGCAAAACCGTAGCCCTCTAATCCTTTAACGTGAATAGTCCCAACGCTCTCTTCCATACACTTCGCGGTTTCTTCTTTGGTGGAGTGACTATTAATTCTAAAATCAAGGTAGCCACACTCTGACTGAAGATTTTTGACGAACTCGTATTCTTTAGGAAAAGTTTTGTCGTATTCCGAAATGTATGAACCTAAAATATTCCCATCTGTATTCTCTTTGAACTTGAATTGATCGTAATCTATCCAAGGTCTGTAATTCAGAAAACGTTTTTCATATTTTTGACACAAACCCACGGCAAGTTGATCGGCACATAGATAATTTTCAATCATATACCAAGGATAAGCATCCTCCCAGTAGTCGTTACCACTGTAGAAAGCTAACTTGCTTGTCCCAGACAGGAAGGGCCAAAGCTCCCTTAGTACCTCAAATTGATTTTCATAACCAGTAACAAAAACAACGTCTGGCTTTATATCAAGTATCTCCTCCTTGGAGACCACCCTAACATTGTCAGTCTTAATTTCTTTTTTGACCATTTCGTCTGTCCACTCTGTGTTCCATACGAATTGGTTCACTGGTGGGTTTGGCCAATGAGTGATCTTGTAATCCGAAGACGGGATTAGCATCTCGTGGCCTAAGGCATCAAAGGCCATTGCCATTGACTTCGTAAGCGTCATGTGAATGTCAGGCCATAAAATCCTCATCGCGATTATGGTACTCTAAATGTTGAGATTAGACTAGCTAAAGTGTAATATAATATTGATGTGAATTTGATTATCGTATCAGAATTAAGCTCCGACCCACCTTCTGAAGGACTTTACTTCAGATTCCTTACGATGGTAGCCAAGAAGGACTTGGACTACTCAGTTGTGCTTGAAGCAGAAAAGGACACGGTGGACAGATATTGGAAATTTCTTAAAAAGCGTGGTTGGTTTGATTTCATAGATGACATTATTGTCCCAGAATGGCGTGAGGAAGGCGTTAGAATAGATACTAGGCTAGATTACCCCATGACTATCAAAGCGGAGTATATTAGGTGCGAAAACACCCCCCTTTTACTGGGTCAAATGAAGAGCATGAGAAAGATATTTTAACAAAAAAAAAGGCGAGGTTTCCCTCGCCTAAGTGTATATTTTATTCTTTGTTGTTTTTAGGCCATTCTAATTTGTAAGTTTGGAAGCCTTTAGTTTAACCATCCCGCCTCTTCCTGCCTTCTTTGTGAAGACTTTCTTGTCGGCTAATAGATAGTTTACGTAAGCTGGTGCAACTCCAGTTTTTTTGGCTATATCGGCTTGAGTAACCCCTGATGGGTTGACTTTGAGGTATTCGACTACCTTGGCCTTTGTTGCTCCACGGGGAGTGCCTTTTTTCTTACCCACTCGTGCTGGAATGCTACCGTTTCTTTTAGGTGTTAGACTCATTTCCAGAGAGTCAATCCTTTCATCAATTTCTTCTACGGTTTTCTCTAGTGGTTTGAGGCTTTGTTCGAATTCTGCCCGTTTTTGTTCTATTTGCTGCTGAATCTCTGCTTTTTTACTAAGCAATGTAGAGGCTTCAGCAAGTACCTTATGATCTATCTCGCTTAATTTAGCTATCATTATATGTATTCCTTTTCTGTTGGGTTTAACCAAGGGGTTCAGATAGGAATATACAGGGGAGTTAAAAAATCGTCAAGTTTTTTTTATAGCTATTTCTTAGCTAGGTCATCTATTTTTTCATCAAGACGATCAAATCTGTCGTTCATACGCTCTGTGAACTGTTTGAAATCTTCCTTACTAACGTATTCTTTCGGAAGTTGAAGGGCTAAATCGATATATTTGGTTGTCATTTTTTCCATGTCTGCATGGTGTTTAGCTATCAGGTCGTTATGGTCTGATTTGATCTCATTGATGTGACCTAAAATCATTTTGAAAACCCATCCGCCCATTAGGGTGACGATTCCTACAGAAATATTTACAAGTATCTGGTAGTCCATTCTAAGTTAGATTACACGATTCAAAAGCAGCTAGAGACACAAACTATTTAAGGTGGTCAATTATTTCGTCTAGATCAATGATCTGGAATACTTCTTCAGCCATTTGTTCTACCATATACTCCACTGTGAAGCCTTCTTCTTCTGCCCATAAGAATTTTTTAACGTTAATTTCGTAACCGATTATTTCCCCTTTTATATCGCCCTTCGAAAGGAAACATGCCTTATGCTTTCCTTCGTTAGCTAATATCACAATGTTATCGGATTTTATCTCGATCCATTTTAAATTGAATCCTTCCTCTACAGCTTCTTTTTTAAGCTTTAGGATTAGGTTAGCAATTCCTTTGGTCACGTTATGGTTTACACAAAAAAACCCCCAACTATTAGGTCGGGGGGTGTCCTGAGTGTAAAGAAAAACTATTTAATAGGTTCTTCTGCTTTGGCACTCGGAAATGGAACATCGACATTCACAAGAGGAGCAGTGATCCCAAAGCCCTTTTTAGAAAGGCTCATATCGAGAACTGCATCCTTGTTCGCTGCACCACCTAGAGTTAAGCTAGGGAATTTAGCGGTTGTCGAACATCCTGTTGCTGCAATAAAGAGCAACCCTACGGTTAGTACTACTGTTGTTTTCATGGTTACTAAAAATCGTCTACTAGATTACCACTATGTTGGTAGTCTTTTACTTTTCTTTCAAAGAAATTTGTCATAGCTCCGGTTTCTACGATCTCAGAGAGCCAAGGGAATGGGTTGCTATCACTTTCAAATCTGTATTCTATCCCTATTCCTTCTAATCTCCTGTTCCCTATGTACTGCATGTAGTCAACGAACATCTCCGCGTTTAGCCCAAGTATACCTCGCGGTAATACATCATGGGCGTAATCTATTTCTAGTTGCACCGCTTTCTTGATATGCTCGGTGGTCTCTTCCTCGAACTTTTTAGTCCATATCGATGGGGTTTCATCACATATGGCATTGATCAAGTACGTTCCGAATTTGATGTGGATTGATTCGTCCCTTAACGTAAACCTTATCTGCTCCGACAACCCTTGGAGCTTATTCTGTCTACCAAGAGCCAGAATCATAGCGAAGCCACTAAAAAAGAAAGTACCCTCTGCTATTAAGTAATAAGATATGAGATTCCTGAGGAATTCTCTCTTACCTTCTACTGTTTTAGTCGAAAAATCTTCACGATGGATATCAGTCGTTATCTCCATAAGGAAATCATCCTTAGCCTTGATAGAGGGAATATTAAGGTGAGCCTCGTAGACTTCATCTACCTTCAGATTGAAGCTATCGCAGCAAGTAACGACAGTCCAGTTGTGTAAAGACTCCTCATACGCTTGACGTAGTAGGTATTGACGACACTCAGCGTCGGTTACCCACTTGGCTACGGTAGTCAGCAGATTCGTTCCCACAAGTGATTCCGTGCCAGCGAAAAAGCCTAGGCATCTTCGCACTAAAAGCTGTTCATCCTTGGAGAGCGTTTGCCCATCTTTCCATTGGTCAATATCTTTGGACATATCAACTTCTGTCGGGGTCCAATTATTGCCCACTCCATCAAGGTACATTTTCCATACCTCTGGATGCTTATGAGGTAGTATCTGCCCTACGACGGCGACCTTATCGCCTAATATAATTCCGCTTTTCTTCATCCATCAAGACCCATTTCCTTAGCAGCGTCTTTGCCTTCCTCAAGAAGGAATTCTATTTTTTCTTTTGCTATCTGAAGACGAATCATCTCTCTTCTCCTGTACCTGTCTTGCCCTTCCTTAGATAATTCTATTTGTTCACAGATGTGACTATAGATGCCCTCGAAGGCGTATATCCTAGCAAAAATTTGGTCTTCAGTTACTAGGCCCTCCAACCGTTCCAGAAGTTCCCGTTTTCTTTCGGGGTCGTACTTTCTTTCCAGCTTGCTTTTCACCTTTGTTGCTTTTTTTCTTGGGTGACTTTTTCGCCCTCGTGGCTTTCTCTTTCTTCTCTGATTCAACTCGTTTGACATATTTTCCAATCTCCTTTAATGCGTTCCCAAAAGTTGGGATTGTCCTAAATATTTTTTCGTCTAGATACAAATCCCCATCCATAAGGCCATCTTCAAATACCATTAGAAGCTCAACCATATCGAGTGAATCTAAACCCAGTTGCTTAAACTCCACTTCGTCCGTAATGTCACTTGGTATCCATTCGTCGTCCTTACTCCCAAATCTTTGAAAGTTCTCTGGCTTACCTTTCTCCTCGTTTAAATACTTAACAAGGACAGCTACTACTTCTTGCCTCAATTTTTTTTGGGTCATCCTCTATCCTTTCTATTGGCAACTTTCACAAGTTTCACCTTTAGCCATCGCTTCTAAGCTACAAGACAATTCTTCTTCTGTCTCTTTTGCTGGGCTCTGTTGCTCGTTTGTTGTTTTCTCTATCTTACTGGCAGCTTTGTTCCTCAAGTAGTAAGTAGACTTAAGTCCAGAGTTTCTAGCATGAAAGTAAAGATCATTCAAGTACTTTAAAGAAGTGTTTTTATTGAAGAGATTCAGGCTTTGGCCCATATCTATCCACTTCTGTCTAGCAGCAGCGGAGTCAACTAATTTGAACTGGTTGTGGTCAAAAGCAGTGCAAAACCTATCTTTTAAGTGATCTGGAAGCTCCCCATTCAACTGGCGTACATCGCCATCTACTGACTTTAATAAGTCGATGAAGGATGGAGACCAAATATCCAGCTTCTTGCATTCTTCAACGAACCACTCGTTGGTGATCATTAGGTTTCCCGATTTGTTTTCGTAGACGAAAAGAACCGAGAAATCGGGTTCGACAGAAGGAGAGCAGCCTTGGATATAAGATATAGTTGCAGTAGGAGCAATTGCCATAGTATTAGAATTGCGTATCCCATGATCGCGAATATGATTCCTGACAATTTTCCAATCAACCTCTGGAGCATATTTCTTACCTCTGTGGACTATCGGCTTCTGACCAAGATACTCCATTAGGTTCTTGTATGTGTCAATAGGTAGAATACCTTCGCTCCACTTTGAGCCTTCGTAAGTGCTGTAAGCTCCCTTTTCTTTAGCTAACGCTGAAGATGTGAGTATGCAATGGTACGAGATAAATTCATATAACTCGTCCGACATTTTAACCGCGTCATCAGAAGAGTAGCTAATTTCATAGGAGTTGAAAACGTCTGCCCAGCCCATCGTACCAGCACCTACTGGCCTGTGACTAAGGTTAGCCTTCCTTGCCTCTGTTGTGGGATAGAAGTTAAGGTCTATGACGTTATCCAGCATCCTCATTTGGAGGGCTATCGTCTTAGCGAGCATTTTAAAATCTAATTCGCCCTTTTTGTTAAGGTGCTCCTTGAGGTTAACAGAGCTAAGGTTGCATACGGCGGTTTCCCCTATTTCACTCTTCGTTCCGTCTGGGTTGAACGTAGATGGTTTTGTATGAAGAAAGATTTCTGTGCAGAGATTTGAGCTATGAACTACTCCTTCGTGACTATTCGAGTATCTCAGATTCGAGTTATCTTTGAAGGTCATCCAAGGGTGTCCTGTTTCGAAAAGAGAACGAAGCATCTTCTTCCAGAGGTCTTTGGCTTTCATGACCTTAAAGTTCTTTAATTCCCCATCGTCAGCCAATCTACAATACTCTTCGTACCTTTTATCGAATTCGTGAGCAAAAAGCTCGTGTAAATCCCTAGTTTCGTTAGGGGAAAAAAGATACCAATCCTCATCTGCCCCCACCTTCCTCATGAAAAGATCAGGAAGCCAGTTAGCGGTATTCATCTCATGGCAACGCCGACGTTCGTCACCAGTATTTTTCCTTAAATCTAGAAAGTCCTCTATATCTAAGTGCCAAGGTTCAAGGTAGGCACACCCTGCTCCCGGTCTTTTCCCGCCTTGGTCAACGGCAATTAAAGTATCGTTGTAAAGCTTTAGCCAAGGAATAAGCCCAGAACTTTTTCCGTTAGTACCTTTAACATAAGAATTACTAGCACGAAAAGGGGTAACATCGAAACCAAGACCACCAGCGAACTTACTTTTTCTGGCTTCTTGCCAGAGACCTTCAAATATACCATCAATGGAATCATCGAAAGTATTAAGGTAACAGCTAGACAACTGACTATGGGTACTGCCACTATTAAACAGAGTAGGAGTTGAGCAACATAAACGAAATTCAGAAATTGCGTTGTAAAACTCGATTGCTTTTTCATTCTTATCTTTCTCGTCAAGCGCGAGTCCCATAGCCACTCTCATCCAAAAAGATTGTGGGGTTTCCATTGTCACGCCGTTTATATGATGGAGGTATCTATCGCATACAATCTGGAGTCCTAAGTATTTAAATTTATAGTCCCTTTCTAGAACTAATTCCTGAGAGAGTCTCTTGAGATCAAACTCAAGTAAGCTTTCTGATAGGATTTCTTCTTTGATTAAAGTCTTTATGCTCTTAATGAAAGAAAGTCTGTACTGATGGTCGAACGAATCTTTATCTACGCTGCTTATGAAAACTTCCTTATAGGTGTTTCCTAGAAGAAGCTTTGAAGCCACCGCAGAATAGTTAGGCTCCTTTTCTATCTTGGCCCTAGCACTCATAATAAGTGCCTTGTCTATTTCTTTCGTGGTAATCTTATCGTAAAGCTGGATGTGGGCGTCTATCACCACTTCACTAGCTGAAACGTTTTCCAAATCTTCACAAGCTCTCTTGGCACATAAATTGATTTTGTTGATGTCTAGTTTTTCTAGCCTACCGTTGCGTTTCTTAACGTTGATTACCTTCATCTTCATTATCGTAGAGTCCTGTCTAAATTTAGATTACATCCAAGGAGCCCTAGGTTAGCTAAAAATGTGCTCGAATCAACTTATAAAGATAAAAGACTTTTAACATGTGTACTTTAGAACATTAAACTTTCGTCTAAGAAATTTTCTTGACTATCTTGCTTAAGTCTAGTTCCACGGTCTTATCTTTATTTTGATCAGGGTGCGTCTTACCGCCCCTCTTCTCGCTGTACTCCTTGAGATATTTTTTCTTTATTGGGTCTTCGCCACCCGCTTGCTGTGCTCTCTTCTCACTAAGTTCTCGTGCTTGGTCAAACATATCGCCCATGTTCTGTTTCTTTCGGGTCGCATCTAAATACTTCTTAGAGTCAAATGGGTCAACTTGAGTATCTATAGAGGCGTTAGGTATCATCCAGACCCTTTCCCATTCTAGACCCTTATCGTCGATATAGACATGCTCGTCTTTCATCTTCTGTACGATGTCGATGACCTCATCTGTTTCTGGGTTGCTGAATTGATAGATAGGCATTTTAAATTAGTTCCTTAATTCTCCTTTTTGCGGACTGATCATCATAAAAACAGTATTTGTCCATGTACCAGCAAAGGAATTTATCGCTTAATTTTTCGTCAAACCATTCATCTACCTTTACCGCCCTATGTATGTCGCATAACTTTCTTAGATCGTATGTAACCCAGTGGTACTCTGGAAAACAGAAGCTGATGATCGGCTTGTGATGCATCATCGCCTCAAAACCCGCGCCAGAATTACCAACGACGACGCAGTAAGAATCAGGGAGTAGCGAATGAATAGAAGTAAAGTCTCCTATGATAGTTACATCTCCGTTTCCAGAGATTGACTCATACTGATGTTTGAATTCCGCTATGTAATCCTTATCTCTTCCCTTTACATAGCTGTGCCCGTTCATATACGGGTGAAGCTTTACAACAACATGCCTGTCTTTTAAGGCTAAAAGGTAATTGACTACTGACTTAAGCTTATCAAAGTACGAACCAAAGTCTTGGTGATTTACAACAGAATCTCCACCGCATTGACCCACTACCAAATAGTAGTCATTTTCTTTTATTAAGTTGTTTCGTGGCTCGAAATGGTTTTCGCCCCATTTGGATGTATTCTTATCCTTCCATTCTTTGACACGGGTATCAAAGAAGTTCCCAGACTCTTCGTCGCTGATACTTTCGAAGTCCGGTTTGTCGTAAGTTATTGAGGAGTAGGAGCCGTAGCCTAATTCATCTAACGTGGTTTGTTTTCCGTCTGGAACCGTAGGCTTAAAAATAAAGGTTTTACCAGCGTTAATGACATCCCCTTTCACTTGGGTAATATCACAGTGATTGTAGACTACGATATCACAATCAGATTCCCCGTCATATGGTTTAGAACCCTTTAGATCGCAAAGGAATTTTGGATGCTGAAGAACTTCATACCCCTCGCTTTGGAACGCTTGGGATAGCCAATTAAACCTCGTCGCCCAAGACCAACTTGCGTCTTGAAGATGATCTTCGTATACGTAAGGCCAAAATACTACCGTCTTCAAAACTGCTCCAGTATTCCATCAAGAGTCTTTTCGACAGTGAATTTTTCTTGGAGTAGGAGTCCAGCTTTGTTAACCCTGCTCTCCCCTACTCTTTCAATCACTTGCTCACAAGCAGTAATAAATTCCTCATCATCGAAGTCGAAGATAGACCCTTGATTGTATGGTTGTCCCTTTAGGAAAAACATCCCATCGTAGACTTCGGTTTTACCTGTGGGATTTATAAAAATCGAATTGCTTTCATCTGCCCAGCCTTTGTACGCATGAGCATTTAATGTAACTGCATGTTTCCCCATCGCTACCGAGTGAAACTCCGGTAATCCCCATCCTTCGCCTCCGCTGCAAGCGAGGATAACATCACCAGAATTAAGAAAGTCGTTGTACAAATCATTCTTAGACATGTACCCAAGAAAACTTATGTTATCGTAGGCTTTCCCCTCCAGTATGGAGTTGATAATGTTTTGGTTATCCTCTTCCTTAAGGAAAGAGTTGTACGTAGCGCATTGCAAAGAAAACCTTTTATTATTGCCGAACTTCTTAGCCCAAGCGCGAATAATTTTTTGGTGGTGCTTTCTTTTCTCGAACTTTCCGGTAAGATTAAAAGTAACCCTGTCGTCAGTAAAATAGTTCTTGTCCTTCTTCTTAAAGGACTCTTTATCGAAGAACAAAGGGACGTAAGAAACATTATTTAGGCCACTGTTTTCGAGTATACTCTTCGAGTACTCGGAGCTTACTATGACCCTATGTTGATTTCTGGCAATGTTGATTTCTTGCTGAGTCGGTTGGTCAAGCTCATAAAAAGTGAAGAGAACTTGCTTGTCGCTGTAGCTTTCGAGGGAGCCATTCAGATGCCAGAGCTTAAATATTGGATCGGACCTTTTATGCGTCCCAAGCGACTTGTTAATGTTGCCCTCTAGCCACTTCTTGAAATCAGTCTCAACGCACTGAGTACTAAGATCGATACTCGTTGGGTTCACAGGGAAAATGCACGGAGAGGTTTCCCTCTTGTGCATCTCCCTGAGAAGCCCTACAGAAACTTGACCAAACGATACCCCATTGACGGGTAAGTGAACAGCAATCTCACTCATTATCGTTTAGATAAGCTGTTCTTCTTCCTCGGCTTGTGGTGCGGTGGAGTTACTTGCGCTACCATCTTTCGGGGGTCTGTCATCTTCGTACATTACCAAGTCTGGCTTGTTCGATCCTTCTTCCTTGTATTTATTCTTGAAGACAAGAATTTTAACTTTCTGTTCTTCAGAAGTGCCTTTGTTGAGGGTAAGGCTACCGGAGTAGTATTTATTGTTTGTCTTACCCGTGTTAAGCCAAAGGGCTCCAACTTCTCTGTTGTCCCATTCGCTCTTCTTTTTCTCTTGTTCGGTAGTGTTAGTACTCATAGTTCCCCTTAGGGTATTGGTCTAAATTTAGAAGTCAACTAAATTTTGTCCATCTGATTCATGTTTCTGCTCGAAAGCTTCTTCTTTAGGATTACTTTGCCTCTGTTATGAAGGTTAATAGCTGTCTGAGTGCTCACGCACAAGTCTTTTGCTATCTTTTCCCAAGGAGTAAGCTTCCTGTTGCAGGAGAAATATCTTATCTTAAATACCTTCTTTATTCTTTCGTCTTTCATCTGGTCTAGAATATTAAATATGTAATCTCGAATATCTGCGCTATCGACTAAAGAGCTTGGCTGCACATCGTTGTAGGCTATTACGTCAACGTCTTCGCAGTCCACCATAAGAAGTCTTATTCTTTTCGATGACTTGTTGAGTATATTTAGGCAGAAGTATCTTGTCTGATTTCCAAGCCAAGTAGAAAACTTTACTTTTTTATCTGGGTTGAATGAAATCGCAGATTGATATATTAAGACGTTCATCTCTTTATACATTTCTGGATGGAAGGAATTAGTCACGACCATAGCAGGGGTGTATCTTCTGATTATCTTCATGCAAAGAGGCGTATGCCTTTTGATGATCCCCTTAATGCTTCTTTCGCACCCACCTTCTTTAATCTTATCGACTAAAAAAATATCAGGTATTGTCCCTAGGAGTTCGTTTGTTTCCATAATGCTAATAAACCTTTATATGATGACCAAGGCATTTTCTTCTTACCGTCGAACAAGAGGACATCTATCTCATGTCCACGGAATATTTCCCTTGGCATCTTCATGTAGTTCTTAAGTTCTTTATTTTCCGTTCTTGTAAACGAGCGGGTATCCCTCTCCTCTTCTCCTGTGACTATATTCTTAATTGCTAATTCAGCAAAAGAGTAGTGGCCGAAAAAGAAACTTTTCTTAACTAGTGTCAGCGAGTAATCAAAAATATCGCCGTCTTTTGAATACGCCATGAATGTTGGCTTTACGGCTACAATAGGAATGCATAATCCGATTTCCCACTTGTTGGACTGTGAACTCATACTTAGTCATTCGTAAACCATTCCCAAAAGTCATCTACATGTTTCGACAGTTCCTGATCTACATCTTCGAGTGATCCGTACACGGTAGGCCACTCTATTTTATAGTCCGCTTTTTCTTTTAGCTTAGGGTCGTTCGCTTTTTCAAATTCGTTAGCTGGCCTCACGTAGCTTCTAGCATTAGATACCACGCCACTTGTGATATGATTTAATGCTCCGGTGTCTTTCAGTTCCGTGTATCTGGAAATATGAATGAGTTTTCCTCCCAATTCATTCTTAAGCCAATCAACTTCATCGACATCATGCTGATCGAATCTAACATCCGTTATGCACACAACACCTTCAGGCTCGTCTCTTTCTATTTGCTTAGACAGGAAATCTATCCAGTATCTGCCTTTTGTTATTTTCCTCATGTGAGTCCCGTGGAAAACCATGAGTGGTCTCATGTCTTCTTTTAGCTCTGGAGAGCATGACATTAAGTCAAATTCGTAATACCACCCGACGAAATTCCTTAGCTCCTCCTTTAGTCTATCAGCTATGGCGTACCTGTGAGTCTCAACTCCAGCTTTCTCAAGTTTTTGCTTGAGGAGCCTAAAGAATTGATCCTTTCCTGATTTCGCTACTCCAGAAATCCCAATCACCCGACAATTATCCACGGTTAAAGCATATTTAGGGTATTAATTCTGTCAAAGATAAAAAAACTTTTTTATATTTTGCTCTGAACAGTATACTCTTCATTGTCATGAGCGAATCTGAACTTGAGTTTTATAGTCAAGCTGGCCAAGACCTTTTCGCTCTAAAGGCAACTGGGGAGAAAAGAGAGGGTACATTCGTGGAGCTAGGCTCGTGCCACGCCGTTGAGGGAAACAATACTTACCTTTTGGAGAACTCATACGGCTGGAGGGGTTTAATGGTGGAAATGGATTCCAGATATGAAGAAGGGTATAAGACTAAAAGACCCAAGTCAAAATATATTATATCAGATGCCCAGTTGGTAGATTACGGAGCCGTTTTCAAGATTTCAGATTTGCCACCAGTGATTGACTACCTGTCTTTAGACTTAGAGCCATCAAATGGCTCCACATTAGTAACTATTGATAAACTAGAAAGAGAGGTAATGGGTAATCACATATTCTCGGTGGTGACTTTTGAGCACGATATATACTGCTGCGGAAACTTCGAATGTACGAGGGATGTATCTCGTAAAATCTTTGAGAGGAATGGGTATTTAAGAATGTTCTCAGATGTTAGGTGCGAAAACCCTTTTGAAGATTGGTACGTCCACCCCGAAACAGTGAGTTCAGAGTTCATAGATAAGTATAAGACCGAAGAAAGCCTTGAGTGGTCTAATATAATCAAAGGATGGTTTCCTCTTTTGCTAAGACAGAGATGGTCTGGCAAAGTGTACGTTTAGTCTTAGAGGAATATAATACTTTCTTTTAGGAAATTAAGATAGAACCCCCCCAGAAGGGGGGGAATCTGAATATCTATCTTTCTTTCGAGGCCCGTACTGTTTTTTACGTGGGCGGGACACCACAGATAGACACAGATCAGTACAAGACTGAAGCCATCTACCTTACAATAGGCGCAGAAACTGTGCTTGAAAACTGCTTACGATGACTACCCTCATCACGCTGGGGTAATGCGGTGGGAATTATCCACCAGTTTTTTTTGATGTGTGTCACATCAGAGCAGTCCCTTTGGTTGTGGACTTATGCTCTAAGCCCTGACAGTGCAAAGCACCTCGTCGTTGTCTCACCTTGGGAAACCCTACTGTTTTCTCTCAGCGGGATGAAAAGGATTTTACCTTTTATTCTTCTTCGGCGTTGCCGTTGCTCTGAGAAATAAAGTAGTTCGTAATAAAGATCAAGCTCCGAATGTCTTTTTCTTCTATAGACTTGGAATCACATACATCAGTCTTATCTTCGATGACCGCGCTGAAGTTGTTTATGATATCAGCTATCATTTGAGAGGTCGGGCCATGAAGGGTTACTTCTTGCTCTAGGGACTCCGCTGGTCTGTTCAGGAACCAATAACTTTTGTTATTCATTTCCACTTCTGTAACACATTCAATTTTTTCGAGTGTCCTTAATGAACCGAGAATGCAAGCCTTATCCCTTTCAGGGTCGTCAGTAATTGTGACAATATCCTTTAAGTTTTCATCTATCACAAAGCAGTCCCGCGTCAAGAAGAACTCAAAAAGTTTGTTAGATGTCTCCAGTAAATTCATGCTCACATATTAACCTCTAGATTTCCTTTGCACAAAGTGTTTTTTTATGATACAGGTGAGAACAGGAGATGGGAAGATGAGGGTAACTTGGGAACAATATGCAATAGAATTGGCGAAGGTGGCTCGCTGTCGAAGCGAAGACCCATACATCAAGGTTGGGGCTTGTGCCTTAAGGCACGACAACAGTATTGGGGGGCTAGGGTATAATGGTCCACCACCTAAAGTTGAGATAGACTGGTCTAATAGAGACGAAAGAAGGAAGAGGGTGATCCATGCGGAAATAAATGCATTAAGATATGTGCGACCCGGAGAGTGCTCTCTTATTGCGGTCACCTTGCTTCCGTGCAATGACTGCTTGAAAACAATCTCCTCCTATGGCATTAAGAAAGTCATCTACGCTGATGTATATGAAAGAGATAAAAGTTCCATGAGCTTAGCTGAAGAGTTTGGGGTAAAATTGATTTTTGACTTTAGGAGGGAAGGGTATGATCAGATATGTTACTAGATGATGGTTCTTCTGTTCCATTTAAGAGGACTTTTTGTTCTTGTGGTCAATGCAAGCAGAACTGCATAAATTGTCCTAGCTATCTACTCCCTGATGATTTACAGGCATACGGCAAAGTAACGGGCTTTGATCAACTGTCTTCCCTTGCTCCTTCAAAAGAAGTGATAGAGTGGGGTAAATCCCACCTTATTTCTACGACTTTTTATTTTAACGAGTGCTCTAGCTTTCTTCCTGTCTTAATACCTAAGTCAAACGACGATGATGGGGCTTGCGTAAACTACAATGATGGGAACTGCATGGTTCACGACCACTCTCCGTTTGGTTGCAGGATGTTTGACTGTCAAACGACGAGGGAGGATGTCTTTAATAAGAACACCTTCTCTATCGGGAAGCTGGCCCCTATAAAGTCTTGCATAGACAAAGAGATTCCACCAGAGTTGCTGACGGAACCCGAAAGGTTATACTGGGTACTTCTTAAGAACTGCCGAACTAGACATTGGGAGAAAAGGATAGTTGAAATTACTTAATATAAAATACGTTAAGCTTATCGATGGAGCAGAAGAACCAACAAGGGCAAAAGTTGGTGATGCAGCGTACGACTTGTATAGCATTGAAACGCTCAGGATAGAACCCATGTACCGGAGGATTGTTAGAACGGGTATTGCCGTAGAGATACCGGAGGGGTATTACGGCAGGATAGCTCCTCGCAGTGGACTCGCTGCCAAAAATGGAATAATGGTGATGGGTGGAGTCATTGACTCTTCTTACAGGGGGGATGTGGGCGTAATTCTAGCAAATTTTAATATCCCTGAGCCTGAGAATGTCTACGGTAAATTTTTCGGGTCTCGCTTGGCATTCGAGGTACAAAAAGGAGATAGGATAGCGCAATTAATTATAGAAAAATGCTACGATGCGAATTGGGAAGAAGTTAACTCCCTCGATTCATCCAGCAGGGAAGACGGAGGCTTCGGCTCCACAGGCTTATGATTGAAGAAGTTGATTTTGGTGATGTTAAGTTTCAGTCTTACGACTTGGAAAGTTTTGCAACTAGTTACTTGGAGAAGGCCAAGATAAAACCGACAGAGGAAAGCGTAAACTATTTAGTAGAATGCTATAAAATGTTTCCCCCTGTTCTGTCTAAAGACATTACTCCTCCTTGGTTTAAGGAGGGCCACCCATTAAGGAAATGTCACGGTATAAATAAAATCATTCATTCTGGTTACATAATCAGGGCTCCATTCGATGTGGCTTGTGCTCATTTCCTAGTCGATAGTTTCCCAGACAGATTCTTGGAAGACTTCCCTGTCGAGCAAAGAGAGCTTGGGACTGTTTTTAAATTTGTTACCCCTTGGATGATAAAGTCTTCTAAAAAATGGGATGTTATGTTTATCCAACCAGCTTACCATTTCCGTGGGGGAGTTGGTTACAGGATACAGAGCGGATTACTTTCGATAGACAAGCGAGAGGCATACAAAGCAGGAATTAAGAGAGGGGATAAGCTTAAGGATTGGGAAGATGATCCTTTCGGTGAGCAGATTAACCCATTGTTCACCGTTGACAAACACAAGTCAGCAGAAGAAGTAATTTTTAAGCAGGGCTACCCAATCCTGCAAATGATCGTTGTAAAAAGGTGAAAGTACTGTTTGAAACCGAACCCGAAACATTCCTTAGGGTGGACGATATATGATAATTGAAATACTGGAGTCTGTGTGTCTATGCACGGCAATATTGATCGTTTGGTTTGAGACCGAAGCATTCGTTGAGTATGCTAAGTTGTTTCGTCTAGACATGCCTTTTGACATAGTTGGCTTCGAGAATCATACGGCGCAAGACTTCACAAATTTTGTCAGCTACCCCCAGTATCTTGTGATGGAGCACGATTGTTTTTTTACTAGAATGATCTCATGTGCTTTCTGTCTTGGGTTTTGGTTGTCGTTATTTTCGGTACTCGTCTTTGACTTGTCGTTCTCAATTGCTCCTGTGACGTTTGTGTTTTCACTCATGTTATACTTCGTGATGTGTAAACTGTATAAATGAATGACGAACTCGTGATTAGCGTTGGGGAATTTTTAGGCAAGATAGAAAAGGATTCCCCCGATCTGATTGCTAGTTCTGAGTTTCTTCAAGCGGTGTTTGCGAAGGTCAAATACTTCAGAAAATGCTGCAAATGTGAGAGGTCAAAAGTTTTAGGGGAAATAAACTTAATCATGGCTCAAGCTCCAGATCGTTTGACTGATGAAGTAAAATTAGATATAAAGGATTTTTTAGGGGCTAAGGTAATCATAGTAAAAAATGGAGAAAATCAAATCTGCCAACTCTAAAGAAGAGCACGAGGAAGAGGCTCGAATAGCACAAGCAATAATAGAATGCACTTATTGCAGAATAAAACCTTCGGAAGTTCACGGCGTGGGGGTTTTTGCCGTTAGGGATGTTGCCTCCAATACTAATCTCTTCCCAGAGACTTCTCGATACGACAAATTCTTTAAAGTACCTGAAAAAGTTTTCGATGTGGCAGATGAGGAGGTCAAATCAATGGTTCTCGATTTCTTCTCGAAGAGTCAGGACTCTTTTGTGTATATCCCGTATCGAACACTAAATACCTTAAACATCAGTGCTTACATGAATCATTCTGACAATCCAAACGCCCGATTCGATGCTAACGGTTCAGTTTACGCCATGTTTGACATATCCAGAGGAGAAGAGGTTTTCATCAAATACGACAACTTTTTCCAAGGGAAGTAGTAGCTCTCGTAGCTCAATTGGATAGAGCATCTGTCTTCTAAACAGAGGGTTCTGGGTTCGAGTCCCAGCGGGAGTACCATTTCCATCATTTTCTCCCAAATTTCATGGAGAAAAAAGTGTATATAACTAATATACAGCTAACTCCTATGGCCTTCTGTTCTCAGAATAAAAAAAAGTGGGTAGACTTGTCGAAAGTTGATCCAAGGATAAAACCTAAACAGTACAAGGTGTACAGGGACGGGAGTGTGTATGGCATGACAAGAGGAAAAAATCTAACCCCCTTCTTAAGAAATCAATACATCGCAATTCGTGCGGGTGGGTACTCGTTAAGCTTACATAGGGTTATGGCTCGTGCCTTCATTAAAAATCCGCAGCCTGAAATATATGATATCGTAGATCACATCGACTCCAATAAACTTAACAATGATTTAGATAATTTATGCTGGTGTACGGCAAGTGAGAATATCAGGCGATCCTATAATTGGAGGAAAGAAGGAGGAGGTCGGTATGAGCCTCTGACTCACTCGCAAAAGATAATTTTGATCGACCTTCAAAATAAGTATCCAGAAGTTAAAAATCATGAAGACTTAAACAGATTATTGAACCTATAATGAAATTTTTGAAAAAATCCAAGATGACTACCTTCGTTAAGTGGTTTCTCCTTAATGCCATTTTGTTAACAGCGATTTTTTTTGCTGAACAAAAAGGAGCACTCTCTACTATGGTAAAAAATGATGTCTCCCATTTAACGATAGCAATTATATCCTTATATTTTTTGGTTACTTGTTTTATAGGTCACATAGCTTACAAAGCAGACGTAGCAGTCAAAACGAAAGACAGGAGAGAGTTAAGTAAACGCGCAGAAGTCGGATGGTTTTGCGCGGAACATTTCTTTTCCCTTGGTCTTCTTGGGACAATCATTGGCCTTTGTGTTGCTACTAAAGGAAATCTTTCTGATTCGGTGTCAGTAAGTCAAGTAGTAGCTGGGCTGAAGCATGGCTTGAACACGGCGTTCTATACTACGATCTGCGGTATTGTATTTAGCCTCCTTCTCCAGTTGCAACTCATGCTTCTTAAATTCGAGTTAGACACAGAAGAATGAGGGATTTCGTGATCATTTTCATGGGTCTTTGCGGAGGAGTTATAATTTTTGGATTTGTCGGAGCTATAATAATGAAACTGATAGACCATTTTCTGAGATGAAAAGAAAATATTTCACATTCAAACCATTCATCGACACCCTGTTCTGCTGCTTGTTGATGCTCGTGGCTATTCTGTTTCTCCTGAAGACAGAGGACGACAAAAAAAAGATGAGGCCACCGAACACAATTTTTCAAGTAATCTTAACTTGGGACGGAGAAAGTGAGGATGACTTGGATATATATGTTAAGTCCGCTTCTGGCCACTTGATTAGCTTCAACAGAAGGGAAGGTGGAGATGGGAGCTTGATCAGCTTAGACCACGATGCACTCGGTAAGTCTAGGAACAATACTCTTCCAGAGAATAAGGGGAAAGTCGTAAATAAAAACGAAGAGATAGTATCGTTTCGTGGCGTCACAGCGGGGGAAAACATTGTTAATGTCCATGTTTATTCCAAAGCGGACAAGGCTCCAGTGAAAGCCACGATTAAGCTAATCAGAATTAAGCCTTTTAAAGAAATAGTTGTTAAAGAAAGAGTGCTGACATTCAGCGGGGAGGAAACAACCGCGTTTAGATTCAAGACTGATAACTCAGCAAACATTCTAGAGATAAATGAGTTACCAACTAAGCTAAAGGATTTTTGAACAAGAAATGATTGAATACCTTTTATTACTGCAAATACCCTTTTATATAATTGCTGCGGGTGTTTGGTATATAGCGTGGAAGATGAAAGAGGTTAGTTCCATTTTGGAACATACCACTCAACACGAAGATATAGAAGACGAGGAAAACGTGGGACGAAGGAGAGGATAATGGCTGACAGAGAAAAATTCATAAAATGCGATTGTCATAGCGAAGGTATGCTCGTCACTAAGTTTGACGATGAGGAAGAACTGTACTTTAGCTACTGGCGTGAGGGCATCAACCCCATCAAATTATCTTGGTGGATACGACTAAAACTGTGCTGGATGGTGCTGACGAAAGGCAATGTCTATGATGACCAAGTTATTCTAAATAAAGAAAAAGCCATAGAACTTGCGTCGTGGATTGTGCTCAACGTAGTCGAACCAGCAGACAAGGAGCCCGAAATGGATGAGGCTAAATCAAAGGATGAAGCTGCCATGCTCAAAGCCGTGTTCGGAACAGGAAATTTGCTCGATGGAAAAAAATGAAAATAACAATTGAACCAACCGAAGATCAGTCTCGCTTAAGTGCGGACACCATGTACTCGAAGGTAAGCATAGACATTGCCAGAGACGACTTGGACATCACCGCGATAATGGGACAAGTAGTTAAGGCCCTGCAAGCGTGGGGATTTCACAACGAGAGTATCGCGAAAGAGCTCGATTATGAACTCGCGTATGAGCTTGGACTGAAGAAGGAGCCCCCCGAAGAAACCGTTATGGTTATGAGAGAGGCTGTGGAGCGAGCCAGTGACGCAATGAAAAATGATCCATCGGAGTGCCGTGGCGCGAAAGACAAGCATAAGACAAGCGGTGAGTAAAGACATAAAGAAAATTTGTGAAGAGACTCTCGACGAATATCCTGAGCTTTTTAGAAGATTAGCGGAGTACGAAAAAATGGAAAAAGAAAGGACAATCGTAAAAGAAGAGATCGTTGAACGATTCATGGAAGACATCGGCGATAGGTCAAAAATTCCTTGGTACACGCTAGTTTGGTGGCGATTCAAATGGAAGTATGAAGCGGTTGAGTATTGGTGGCGCAAGAAACGCGAGACTTGGCGAACGGGTTTTCCGCACGAACAAGCGTGGAACTTTCAGAGTTGGAACGCTGAGATGGTTGTGCCTCGCTTGAAGTACCTCCGAAATAACCTTAACGGTTGTCCCACCGAGATGTTTGAAAAGGATTACGATCACAACACCGCCTCCGAATTATCCGAGAAGGAGAGAGAATTAGCTATGGACAGGGCTATGCGTAGCTGGGAGAAGACTTTGGATAAGATGATTTGGTCGTTTGAGCATTGGCAAGATTCGACTAGTCCAATTAAGCCTAAAGACTACGACCCAAGACACAAGAAGACTACCTACAGTGATGGGAGCGTTGGGTACGAGGGCTTGGATGAGAGAAAATGGGACTGGACACCGTGCGAGAAGCACAGCGAGAGAGTTCAAGAAGGGCTGGACTTGTTTGGTAAATATTATTTGAATTTGTGGGATTAGCAACTGACAAGGATTCCTTTACGGTTGGGACAAAATGAATAACGAACAAAACTACAACCCGAACTCTGCCAAGCACAACGACCCTTGGGAAAGCAATTTGGACAACGAAGAGTGGGGTCAGCATCAGTGGGAAAACAAAAACGTGCCCCGCCATCGAGAGGGATACTTTTGGGGCGATAAAGAAACATTTAATGAAACCTGTAATTTTTTGCATAAATTGGATGAATTGCCAAAAGACGCCAGTGTACCACCAGAAATGCTCAAGGACGCCTTAAACGGCATTGTGGGACGCCTAAACAGGCTCTCAGATGAGCGCAACTCTCTTGAAGAGTATGAATTCAACAAAATAAAAGCCCGACAAAAGCAAGAGCAAGAACAAGAACGGCTAAAGAAGAAGTGAGACTTTATAGAAAAGAAAAACAGTGGCACGACTTTTGGGAAATCCATATCAATTTCCCGTGGATGGGGAAAAGATTTGCGCCACACCCGCCACACCATGCGCTTGGTGGGCTAGAATATGGCTTCAGTTTTCCTACGAAATGTTGTTTGTATGTAGAAGATGAATATTATTGGACTTTTAGCTTAATAATTTTAGGACTTGGGACGACAATAGTAAGACAAAATGGATATTAATTATGGGAATGTTTGATTA
>Ga0302123_10000103_pt1 | contig 62727 bp, 55 predicted proteins | sample CB21_321_MG_FD_203109 | JGI IMG/M metagenome (GOLD analysis project Ga0302123, IMG submission 203109) | Marine microbial communities from Western Arctic Ocean, Canada - CB21_32.1 | ecosystem: Environmental > Aquatic > Marine > Oceanic | place: Canada: Western Arctic Ocean | collected 2017-09-28 | reverse complement strand
CATGCCGGTGTCGGTGGACTCCAGGGCCGTCCAGCGGCTCGGCGTATCTCGCGCATCAGTTCGGCGTTAGTGACAGGGTTCGGAGAGGTGGCGTTGAAGACACCTTCAACCGCCGGACGCTCGATCGACCAAAGGAACATCTCCTCCACGTCGGCTGGGTGAAGCCAACTGATCCACTGACGTCCGCTTCCGACCGTGCCGCCCAGGAAGAACTTTGTGAGCAGCAACAACTTGCGCATCGCGACGCCGTCAGGACCCATCACCGCCCCGATCCGCAAGACGGCCTTCCGCATCGAGAGGGCCTCAACCGCTTGAAAAGCATCCTCCCAGAGCTTGCACACGTCGGCGCCGAATCCCTCACCCGCCGGAACATCATCGTTGCAAATGCGCTCACCGGCATCTCCGTAGATCGCGAGGGAACTCGACTGCACCCAGGCTCTCGGCGGAACACGACAGCGTGAAACAGCCTCGGCAAGAACTCGGACGGAATCCACTCGCGACGAAATGATCTCACGGCGGTTCGCTTCCGTTGGGCGGCAGTCAACACTCTTGCCCGTGAGGTTGACGATGGCCTCGACGCCGTCAACAACGCTCGCCCAGTCGCCGAGGGTCTTGCCGTCCCACGGCAGGACTCGGGCGCCCTCGATGCGGGCGGCTGTCGAGCGTGTCAGGACAACGACATCGTGGTTGCGTGCGCTGAGACGCCGCGCAAGCAGGCGGCCGAGGAAGCCGGAGCCGCCCGCCAGCACCACCCGCTTTTCGGAAAGGTCTCGCATTTCGAACGTCCGCTATCGCGACGCTGAGAGACGATCGCTACCGATCCACGCGCCGAACAAACACAAACCGCTGTCCGTCAGACGTCACGTCGTACTTGTGCAGCCAGGGGGCCTCGTCTTGGAAGTTGCCGCGTGTGCTTGAGAAAGTGAACAGCTTCTTTGCATCACCGTGGGTGAAAGCACCCTCGGTCTCGACCGGCAGGGACGCGATCGTGTCCTGCCCCATGATGTAGAAGAGCTCCTTGCCGTCGCCACGCCAGCGCGGCTGCCCACCCCCACCGGTCCAGCCGCCGGCCAGTTCGCGGGACACCTTCCATTTCTTCGAGGGGTTCGCAGTCTCGCAAACATAGACCTCCCACATACCGGCTTCGTTCGATGAATAAGCAAAGTAGGCGCCGTTGGGCGAGAACTTCCCGCCGTCGGCCCAAACGCCCAACTTATTGGGGACGAAGGCCGACACAGCGCCGCTGTTCAGGTCGAGCTTCCAAAGCGTCCGTCCGGCGGGCTCATTCTTGGTGAAGATCAAGACCTTGCCGTCGGGAGAGACGTCGCGCGGATACTCCGACGTACCCTCGGCTTCAAGAATTCGTTTCGGCGCTTCAAGCGGATGGAGCTGTATGCGGAACAGGTCATAACGAGGAATGCGGCTACTCGTAAAGATGAGTGAACGACCGTCGGGCGCCCACAACGGGAAGTTGTCATTGCCGCGCACACGTGTGATGCGCTGTTTCGCGCCGGTCGCAATATTGTGGATCCAGACATCGCGGTCATTCACTTCGCCGTTACGGGATGAGACAGCAATGCGCTTCTCATCGGGCGACAACTCGGGAAAGAAAATGGAGTTTTGGACCGCCCCGACACGTCCGAGGACGTCACCTTGGCGGCTGACCCACACCATCTCTTGAGGCATCTCCTTAGCCTTGGGCTGTTGCGCGAGACAGACGCTTGTGTAGGCGGCGACGAGAAGGCAAATGATCTTTCTGAGCATTCGCCTATGGTAATGGATCGTTCGCTCCTATTGCCGCCTCTCCTTTTGTAGGGGGCTTGCAAGAAGGGCCGGCGCGAACCGGCCCTAGCGGCGCTCCTGAAAGAACCGTTTGAGGGGCTGCATGCATTCCTCCGCGAGCAGCCCTTCTTCCACTTTGACCTGATGGTTGAGAAGGTCTGAGTCGGCGAGGCGAAACTTGCTGCGAACGGCTCCGAAGCGAAGGTCACGCGTTCCGAACACCAATCGCGAGATACGTGCGACCACTAGTGCGCCGGCACACATGGTGCAGGGTTCGAGCGTGACGTAGAGCGTCGTACCCGGCAGTCGATAGTTGCCCACCGTTTCCGCCGCCGCGCGCAACGCTTGCATCTCGGCGTGCGCGGTCGGGTCGTGAGTCGAGACAGGCTGGTTCGCCCCTTCGCCGATCACCTCGTCGTCCTTCACGATCACGGCACCGACAGGGACTTCTTGCCGGCGTTCCGCGTCGAGCGCTTGAGCCAACGCCAGCCGCATGAAACGCTCGTCATCGGCGGTGAACGGGGCGGACATCTCAACAAGCCTAGCACCCGACTGTGGTGCGATAAGATTGGGGTTCTCATGTTGCCCCGACTAGCAAGAGTGTTTCTCCTGGCGGCTGGGCTACTTCTCTCTTCACCGGCCGTATGGGCGCAAGATAACGTCCTCACCGCCCAGGAAAAAGAGTCGGGTTGGATTCTCCTATTCGACGGCAAGTCACTCGACGACTGGATGACCCCGGACGGATCCCCGAGCCAACGCTCGATCGAGCAAGCAAGCATCAACGCCTACAAGTCCGGCGGCTACATGCTCGTCCACAAGAAGCAGTGGAGCAACTTCATCCTTAAGGCCGATTTCAAGATTGCACCGGGCTGCAACAGCGGCATCTTCCTGCGCACCACGCCGCTCACCAAGCACAAGGGCGCGAGTCTAGGACACAACGGCGTCGAGTTCCAGATTATGGATTCCGACGGTGCGGGCTACCATGACACGGGAGCAATCTATGATCTCGTCCGACCCAAGCAGAAGGCGATGCGCCCGGTCGGTGAATGGAACCACGTCGAAATTTCCTGCCATCGATACAGCATCAGCGCGAAGCTGAACGGCGTTGAGGTTTCGAGCATCGCACTTGACCAGTTCGACAAGCCTTTCGTGCGACCCGACGGCACCCGGCACAAGTTCGCCTTTGCGTGGAAGGATCACCCGTGGGAAGGCTACATCGGTCTGCAGGATCACGGCGCCGATGTGTGGTTCAAGAACATCAAGATCAAGCCGCTCCGCTAGTGAGTCGCTCGTCCAAACCGAATCTGCTGTTCGTCACTCCGTGGATGCCGCGTCCGACCGGAAGCGGTCCCGCAATGCGCGCTTACTATTCATTGCAAGCGCTATCGCGGCACTACCAGCCTCACGTTCTGGTCGTCGGCGTTTACGAGGGGGCCACTCCGTATCCACCGCCGGACATAACCGCGAAATGGGGCCATGTCGGACTCTCTTGGCGCGACCCGGCCTTGCTGCGACGTTCCGCACTCTTTCGGCTTCTTCCGAAACGCTACTACTCCGAGTGTCAGGTTCCCTCGGAATGGCGCTTCGCCACCGACCGCAGAATCGCTCGCGCCGCCCAGGCATTCGCAGGGGTGGACTTTGACCTCATCCACGTTTTTCGCCTTTACGCAACGCCGTACGCCCGCCCGTATGTCGACGCATCGCCGAGAGCGGCCACCCAGCTCGATCTCGATGAGGTCGAGTCATCCACGCGCGAGCGGATCGCCACGCTCCACGAAGCCAATGGAGACCATCGAGCGGCCCAACGGTTTCAGCGCGACGTCGAAATCTACTCACGGATCGAGCGAACCGAGCTGCCGAGATGGCAGCGCGTTCTAGTCGCTTCGGAGGTCGAGAAGGATCATCTACGATCGCTCGCCGACACCGTTCGAGTTGACGTCTTGCCGAACGTTTTCCCGGTGCCCCTACTCTCTCCGAGCCAAGACGATCAGCCTTTTCGTTTCCTGTTTGTCGGCCAGCTCGGCTACGATCCCAATGCCGACGCCCTACGCTGGTTCATGCGCAACGTGTGGCCTTTGATTCGGGAACGCGCGGCGCGGGAAGTCATGCTCGATGTCGTGGGGGCCGGCGCGCCGCGCCCGCTAACTCGTGAGCTAGAGTCGACGGCGGCAGTTCGATACCGGGGCCGTCTCGATACGCTGGACGGGATCTACGCCGAGGCGGGAGCCGTCATCGTGCCATTGCGCGCCGGCGGCGGCACACGCATCAAAGTGCTGGAGGCGTTCGCACGCGGCGTTCCTGTCGTCTCCACAGCGGTGGGTATTGAGGGGCTCGATACGGTTGCCGATCGAGACCTTCTCGTTGCTGACGACGAGACCGGTTTTGCGGCGGCATGCCTTAGATTGGCGGCTGAAGCGGATCTTCGCCAGCCGCTTCGCGAGAATGCTCATCGCCTTTGCGTAGACCGCTACCAACCCCGAGCGATGGCTGACGTGTTGACACCTACAACCAAGGTTGCAGGAGCAAAGATCGATCGATGACCGGGGTCAAATACGTTTCGTTTCTCGATCGCGAGGGTTCCGGCTATAGCGACGCAGCGAAGAGCTACATCCTGGGACTCGATGCCGTTGGCGTTCCGGTGACGTGGACTCCAACCAATCCGGAAGGTCAGCGCGGCCCACTTCCCTATCAGCCAATCGAGTGCGGCGCTGCCGGCGATCCCGAGCTGCAACGCTTTTGCGGCCGCGACATCCCGTATGACACCGTGGTGGTTCACATGGTGCCGGAATATTACCCCGGATGGGTCGAGCGCGAACCGGGCAAACGGATGTTTGGCTACACGGTTTGGGAAACAGACCGTGTTCCGCGGCATTGGCCCGTCTGCCTCAACGCGATGGATACGATTATCGTCCCCTGCGCCTGGAACAAGGAAGTCTTCGAGCAGGGTGGCGTGCACGTCCCGATCCGGGTCGTGCCGCATGCAGCGTCACCGGGGACACCGATCGATCAGTATCCTGAGTCCAATGCGGGTGAGAATGACTTCGTCTTCTATTCGATCAACACGTGGTCCCCTCGGAAGAACACGGCGGCACTTCTCGAAGCCTATCTCAGCAACTTCACTCGCGATGACCCGGTTGTCCTTGTTCTCAAGACGGGCACGTGGGATATGACGAGCCCCTTCCTACCCATCTTGCGACGCTTCCTATACACAACGAAACGATCGCTCCGGCGGACGATGAGCAGATACCCCAACGCGGCCCGTGTTGAGCTGATTGCGGACTATCTTGGTGAGGCCCAAATACGCGGCATGCACCAGCGCGGAGATTGTTTCGTCTCCCTATGCCACGCGGAAGGCTGGGGCATGGGCGCGTTCGACGCTTGTCTGCACGGCAATCCCGTGATCATCACGGGGTACGGTGGGCAGCTCGAGTACCTTCCGGCGGAAGCAGCCTATCTTGTGGACTATAAGATGGTTCCCGTGGACGTGGCGATGGGGCGAGAATCGTACTCGCCGGATCAGCACTGGGCCGAGCCCAGCATCGAACATGCCGGCAAGCTGCTGCGTCAAGCCTTCGAGAATCGCGAAGGGGCTAAGCAACGCGGCGAGGCTCTGCGAGAGCACGTCTCGACACGTTTCCATAGCGAGGTCGTTGCCCGGCAGTTTGCGGAAGTGCTCACCGGCAACACGACATGAGCTGCCGCATCCCCAACCAGTTTCACTTCGTCTTCGGGCTCAAACGGCAGTGGCGGCCGTTCCACCTGACGCACTATCTATGTCTTGAATCATGCCTTCAGGTCAACAAGCCCGAGCGCGTCTACTTCTACTATCACCACAAGCCATGGGGACGTTACTGGCGGCTCATCCAAGACAAGCTAACACTGGTGAAAGTCGACCTGGTGCCGCGGGTAAGCCGTCAGCGCTATTCCGAGTGGCTCATTAATCTGTTCCGCTACGCTCACCACGCCGACTTCATTCGGCTGGAAAAGCTTGTCGAGCATGGCGGCGTCTATGCCGATATGGACACGCTATTCGTCAACCCGCTTCCGGCGAGGCTCTTCGAACAATCGTTTGTGATCGGCAAGGAAGACGATGTGTACCTTCGCGACACGCAGCGCAGCCGCGCGTCTCTCTGTAACGCATTCATGATGGCCGAGCGCGGCTCGGAGTTCGGGCGAATTTGGCAATCGCGTATGGCCGAGGCCTTCGACGGCACTTGGAGCAACCATGCTTGCTTCCTCCCGCAAGAGATCAGCGAGGAATCTCCAGAGCTGCTTCACGTCGAACCGTCGCGTTCGTTCTACAAACATATGTGTAACCCCGAGGGCCTCAAGACACTCTTTGAAGAGTGTGACCCAGATTTCGAGGATGTCTACAGCCTGCACATGTGGAACCATTTGTGGGCGTCACGATGGCGTCGCGATTTCTCGGATTTTCACATGGGTAACCTGACGGAACCGTTCATCCGCGAAGTGGATACCACTTACAACATCGCGGCGAGAAGATTCTTGCCGTGACCCGATTGAGATTCGAGCCGGCCAACCAAAACGAACCGGAAACCGTCTACTAAGGCGAGACGTACTTTAGACGACAGCTTGGCCATGAGAGATCTGCCGACACGAACAGCAGTACTACTCCTTGGGTTCCTGCTCGGGATTCCGTCGTTGGGGCTCAGCACCGATGTGACCGGCGTCGTTCGAGAGCACCGGGACAACCGCCTCGTACCACTTGCGCGTGCAACCGTCATTGCGCGCCCGGCGGGCGGCGGCTCGGTTTACGCCTCAACGAAGACCGACGGCGACGGCGCCTATTCGCTACGGAACCTACCATCACCGCGCATCATGCTCGCCGCTCAGCGATCCGGGTTCTACACACACACCGCCGGCGGCCACGACAACCGACAGATCATTCTCGACTGCTCCGCCGCCGCGGACTGCGCCGGCATCGACTTCGAGCTACGTAAGGGAGCGGTCATCACCGGCCGCGTCATCGACGAGATCGGCGAGCCCTTGCAGGATGTACGGATCAGAGTGCGCGGGCCCGAATCAGCGGAGCGGACTCGGGAAATGCCAATCATCGGGTCACGGTCGGATGATCGAGGCGTGTTTCGCGTGGCTGGCCTGGAGCCAGGCGCCTATCTGCTCGTTGCCGAGAATCAGCGGCGTGGGCCCCGTGCTTCCGAGCGTCAGTCGACTTCGGTGGAACTGCAAGTCGAAGAGGGCGAGTTGCTAAGCGGCGTCGAGCTGGTCGTCACCGACTCGCCTGTCAACTTCGAGACTTTCAAGGTTTCAGGCAAGCTCATCGGGGTGAAACTCGCGGAACGAGGCAGTCTGACCGTCAGCTCCCGTACCCGTCGTATTGGCCGTGGGGCGGCAGTGCAACAGGATGGGTCGTTCGAACTGAGCGGTCTACCCGCCGGAGAGTACCAAGCTCGCTACGTCGTGCGCTCGGGTTCCGGCGAACGGCGAAGTCCAAGCCGAATCAGCCTGGGACGTTTCGTGGTGGATAGTGATCGGACTGACCTCGCCTTACGTCCCGCTGCTCCCACAGGCATTCGCGGCCGCATCATCATCGAATCCGGAGAGCCGCCCGAAACCCTACGCATCCGGTTTCTCGACCAGAATGGCAATTGGGCCATGGGCGCAATGGCCGAGGGCCCCGAGTACGAGTTTGAATCGCAGGACTTTGAGCCAGGCGAATACCGCGCCGCCATCAGTGTCGGGTTTCGCCGAAGCAACCCTCTATTCATCACGGAGGTCCGTATCGGTGGCGAACCCTCCGAATCCAAGACATTTCGTGTCAGCGAGGGAGTGATCGAGGATATCGAATTCGTACTCTCGGACGACTTCGGCAAAGTGCATGGACGTGTGAAGGCTCCCAGTGACGGCTCCGGGCTCCGCAAAGGCGCACAGTACACAGTCGGACTAAAAGGCCCCAGCCGTATCTACATTGTTCGGGCCGACCAGCTTGGGCGTTTCGCATTCGATCACATCACTCCCGGCGAGCACCAGATCTGCGCCTGGGAGGTTATCTCTCGCGACCGCGTCTACCGTGATGAAGTGTGGGAACAGGCTGGCCCCGCGGTTCGGACCTTTCCCGTGGAAGCGGGCAGCGACATCGAGATCGACTTGACGGCGGTGCGGCCATGATGTGGTTCGTCCGCTGGACAATGCTCACGTGCCTTGCCGTGGCAAGTCTCTGCGCCGCTCCCCAAGCAGAACCCGAAACCGTCGCCGAGCCGGAAGCCGAACTAGGCGGCACGGTCATTTCCGCCAAGACGGGCGAGCCGCTACGCGGGGCGCGCATCACATTGCAGCCCAACGGCAGCGGCATGCGGCGCGAGGACCGCAAGCAAACAACCACCGACTTGAACGGCCAGTTTCGACTCCGGCAACTCGCCGCCGGCCGATACACATTGCAGGCCGAGAAAACCGGCTACGAAACACGCCGAGATACACGCATCGGCCAACTCAAGCTCGGTCAAGATGAATCGAAAACGAAGCTCGTCATTCCCCTGCGCCCGGCAGCGGTGATTACCGGCAGAATCGTCGACAGCTATGGCGAGCCTCTCGAGTACGCCCGCGTAGCCGCGTTTCGCCGCAACTTTCAACCCGGGGCGGAAGAGTGGGACATCGTTCAGATTACGAGCACCGATGATCTCGGTGAGTACCGGCTGTACGGGCTGGAGATGGGCAAATACATCGTCGGCGTATCCCCCCCCGACGAGCCGGCACAACCGGGCGCATTCATTTTCGAACAGCTCCCTGCCTTTTACCCCAGCGTACCCACGCCCGAGGAAGCTGCGCCGTTGAAAGTGGAATGGGGAGCGGAGTTGGAGGCCATCGACATGAAGCTGGCGCCGGCTCCCGCGACCGTCGTTTCAGGCCTGCTGGCCGACGGCGATACCGGCGAAGCGCTCATGGGATCCCTGACCATTCAGACGGACAACGGCGCTCGACTCGGCAACCTTCAAACCACCGAAGATGGCCGCTTCGCTCTGTACGGCTTGCCGCCAACAAATCTCGCAATCTCCGGAATGAACCGCAGCAACCGACGCATGCTCATGGCCCGAGGGGAAGTACGGCCTTCTGAATCGGGCGTCGAAGAACTCGAACTCCTCGTCCGCTCCGGCAGAACGGTCTCAGGCAAGGTTGTGCTTGAGGACCCACCCGAGGAATCGGAGCAAGGCGACACGAGCGGATCGGATAGCGAGCCACGCACATCCATACTTCAGTTGCAGACGACGGCGGGACGACGGTTCAGCCGTCCATCTCGCGCCCGTATCCCCATCGAAGGCGGGCCCTTCGAGATCCGAGATGTACAACCGGGCGAGTACCGGATCGAGGTCTTCCCTCCGCCCGGCGCCTACCTACGAGGCATCGCGCGTTCCGGCAAGGCATTGGAGGGGTTCACGATAGAAGTCCCTCACGACAGCACGATCACCGATCTGGAACTTCGCTTCGCCTTCGATGGCGCAACAATCAGCGGAACGGTCAAAGAAGGTGCTTTCGGGCTGGACGGCTTCAATGCCGATGCCCGCATCATCATCATTCCCGACGAACCGGAGAAGAGCAGCGCACACACCTCAAGCCAAGTTTCCGAGGATGGCTCGTTTGAACTCTCCGCAATGCCTCCGGGCGGATATACCTTGTTCGCGGTCGAGAATCGATCGGCGCTCGACCTATGGGACCCCGATGTTCAATGGGCTTTTCGGGCATCGGGTCGCCACGTCTCACTATCCGCGAAAGAGACGGCCACCGTCGAACTCAGCGTCATCAAGGAACCCGACGAGCCGCTGTAGGGTTTCGCGGGCTGCGCCCGCGAGCGCGCGGATTTCACATCCGCGCCTCCGTCCCTGCTATGTCGTTTACGCAGGTTTGTCGAACTGCGGCACCTTCATCTGTTCGCCGTCTTTTAGCGCTGACTGGTAGCCGACGATTCCCGGCACCGTCATCGCCAGCGATTCATACACATCGATCACCGGCTCACGGTCTTCGACGAGCGCATTGACGAACTCGGCGCTCAAGAACGTGTGGCTGCCGCCATGTCCCGACGCAACGCGCATCGGCTCGGGCAGCATCTCGCTATTGAGATAGTCCGGCATTTGTAAACCTTCCGCCTCGTGCGTGCGCTCGCGCTGTTTGGCCGGATGGAGTCCGCCCTTCCTCATGTAGAGCGATCCCTTATCGCCGAACCACTGCGCCCGCTCACCTTCCTCGGCTGTCAGCCAGAAGACATTGCAGCGCACCATGTGTCCTTCGTTCGTCTGCATGAGCGCCGACTGGTTCCAATGTGGATTGTCGTACCGGTTCTCATCAATCCACGGATGCGAATTGCCCCAGCCCAGCGCTGACACCGAGCGCATCCGTTCGCCCGTCACGCCCACCGTGAACCCCAGCGAATGCGTCGGATAGTGCAACGGCGGCAACCCCCAGCGCCACGTCCGCGAGCCATCGGGTGCATAGAAGCGGCTCGTCTTGTCGTCAACCAGTTTCTGCAGATCGCCCCGGTCGTGGTAGTACTCAACCTCGCTGTAGAATAGCTCACCGAACCCACCGGACCGATGCAGATTGCGGGCGTAGATCGTTGCCTGACGGTAGTAGCTCGTCTCGGCCATCATATAGCGCAATCCGGTGCGCTCTTTGAGGGCCTTGAGCTTTTCCGCCTCTTCCAACGAGAAGCAAGCCGGCACGGCCGAGATCACGTGCAGGCCGCGGTTCATGCACATCTCAACGTGGCGGTAGTGATCGGTCGCGCCGGTAAAGACCGCGACGGCATCAAGATCGCGCGCCCGTTCGAGCATCTGTTCGAGCGAATCGAAGAACGTGTCGCAGCGGTAGGTGTCGCGCAGACGCTTGCGGCGGTTGGCGCGTAGATCGGTCACGGCGGCTACTTCGCAATTCGGGTGCAGATGCCATTGAAACGACGCGCCAAATCCGCCCCCGACAACGCCGATGCGCACCTTCTTCGATGAATCAGCCGGGGCAGCCGCCCCCGGAGCTATTCCCGCCGCTGCTGCCAACGCGACCGGCGCCAGCGCAGTCATTTCCATGAATTCTCTACGGCTCGATGTCGTCATATCAGCGGCAGCATAGCATTCATTCGCTGGCAGTTTCACGGCTCCAGCCAAAACGAATACAGATGGGCGTTGCGCAGGTGGAAACGGAAACGCACGGTCTTGCCAACCAGCAATCGCAGTTCCCTGCCCTGCCATTGAACCTCGGCTCGCAGTTGGTCGCCGCTAATCGGGCGGGACGTTCCCGCCGACCATCCTTCCAGCACTTCGCGGCCCCGCTCGTCGACGATCTCCACACGGATCTCGCCACCCTGAGCATCCGCATTCACAAAAATATGGGAGCCTTCGAATCGAATTGGCCGTGTCTCCACAAAGCCGCCTTCATCACCGGCATGGAAGGAAACGAATCCATCGCGGCGCAGCTTGGCGAGATGAATGCCACCCGCCGCATCATTGTTCGGGTTGTAGCGACGGTTAATTCCCGTGTAGTAGAACCACAGTTCATCGCCCATCACAAGCGGGCGAGACGCCGCAAGAATCTGAACGGTGTCGAGATTGCGATCGTTGAACTCCGACACCGGAATGAACGAATCACGGTTGCCGACCTTGGTCCAGCGCAACAGGTCACGGCTCGTTGCGAGCTTGACGGAATTGACGCCGTCTTGATTATTGAGAGGTGGCGGGATGCGTCCGCTGGATTCAAAGTAGTTCGGCAGACCGATGTAGGTTCCCTCATAGGGGAAGATGGGCATATTGTAGATCTCGACGTTGTATTCGTCCGGATGATTGATCGGCGGCGTGTAGAGCTTCGGGTTCGCCAAGAGTTCGCGGATGCGCTGCCGTCCGAGTTCCTGGTCGAGCCGATCGGCATGGAAGATCAGTGCGGGCTCGGTCCAATGCTCAAAGTCGCTACTGGTCGATAGATAGACGGATCGTCCGAACGGGCCACGCTGCTTGACGGTGGCAATGTAGCGCTTCTCCTTCTCGTCATAGTTGAGATGCGATTCGTCCTGACTCGGAATCGCCGGCACATCGAGCAAGTGAAACACGCGCCCGTCGGATGAGATCAGCGGCCGGCGATTCCGATAGCCGACCAGGCCCTTGTAACGCCGCGACGGCGCGGCGTCCGGATCGAGTGTCACGTGCTGGACAAACGCTTCCGGTTCTCCCTCAACCACGATCAGGTTATTGTCGGTCGAGCCCTCCCACTCGCGAACACCCAGAGCGGGTTTCCGCCAGCGTAGCCCATCGGTTGAAGTGGCGAGTCCCGTGGCATGCGGGCCAAAGTACCAAAGCTTGTACTGCTCATCCTTCGAGTCCCACACGGGTGCGCTGCGGATCTGGATCGACGAGCCTTCCCACGGCTGGTCCGCGCTAATGACGGGATTGCCTCCGTACTTCGCCGGCTGATGAATGACCCGCTCGACGTTATGAACGTCCCCAAGCAGGAGGTCGTCGAGGAAGAGTTGCCGCTCACCCGTGGGCACGACATAGTGGTCCCAACCGTCCTGAGCAAGCCCGGAAACACCGGCGACAAGCAGGAGCCCAGCACAACACAAGCCTCGGATACCCCTCGCCCCTCTCCACGTCGATCCCGTCATCGCGTCTCCCAAAATTCCAGGCTCCATCATAGGACGACCTGTTACAACGGTAGGCTGCCACGGCGCGCATCGGCCTGTACCCGACAAGAAGCCCTCGTATGCAAAGCTCTGACTCGTACATCCCCGCGCTCAAATTCGCCTGGCTGACTCCCTGCTACGATTTCGTCGTCGCCACGACAACACGCGAGAAGCGCTTCAAGCGTCGCCTCTTGCAACAGGCATCGCTACAGCCGGGGTGGGATGTGCTTGATCTCGGTAGCGGCACGGGCACACTCGCCCTTTGGGCCAAGCAAGCGCAACCCGCCGCGCGTATCGTAGGGCTCGACGGCGATCCCCAAATCCTTGAGATCGCGCGACGCAAAGCACGGAAGCGCAGATGTGAAATCGAGTTCAGAGAAGGCCTGTCGTATCGACTGCCTTTCGAGGACAATTCCTTCGACTGCGTTCTCTCATCGCTGTTCTTCCACCATTTGGTCCCTGATGACAAGCGCGCCACGCTCGTCGAAGTCCGACGCGTCCTTCGGCCCGGCGGCGAGTTGCATATCGCTGACTGGGGCGCGGCGGTGGGACCCGTGTCTCGCGCGCTGTTTCGTGCCGTACAACGTCTCGACGGCGAGGCCAACACGATCGACCACGTGACGGGCCGGTTTCAGGACTACCTCTCTCAGGCGGGGTTTCAGCAGGTGGAGGTTCGCGAAAGCTTCTTCACCGTCTACGGAGTTCTCAGTCTCTTCCGGGGATACCGAAATTCCGAGTCGGAAACCTAGGCGGCCTTGATTTGCAGCAGTTGCGCCAAAGCCGGCCGGTCGTCCATCAAGTCCGCAAGCGTCACGGCGTCCAAGCATTCGAGAAACAGCGCAAGCGCCTGCTCCAGGGTTCCGCGCAACCGGCACGCCTGCGTGATGATGCAATCGTTCGCCGCCGGATCGAAGCATTCCACCAGCCGGAAGTCCGGCTCGAATCGCCGCACGACGTCGCCGACCTTGAGAGCCTTCGGTTCGACCGCCAGCGTCAGTCCACCGCCACGGCCGCGTTGCGCCTCCACCCAACCGGCCCGCGCCAATTCCTGCGCGACCTTCATCACGTGGTGCGGCGACAAACCGAAACGAGTGGCGATCTCTCCCACCGAAACAATCTCTTGCTTGACAGCGAGGTGCATCAGCACTCGCAACGCATAGTCGGTTCTTTGGGTCAGTCGCATTGACAGGATTGTTGCCGGACGGTTAAACTGGTATTCAATATACCAGTTTATGCAAGCCACAAACAATCAGCCTCATCACGCCCCTCGTGCCGGCGGGGTTTCTAACGAAGTCGACGAAAGGTTGATCCACGCTGTCGTTGACGATTTCTACGATGTTGTCCGTCAAGATTCACTGCTCGGTCCGGTGTTCGAAGCGCATGTGGCCGACTGGCCGGCGCACCTTGAGAAGATGTATGGGTTCTGGGCGACAACGTTGCGCGGGGAGTCCCGTTATTTTGGAAACCCGTTTGAAAAACACCGCGCCGTCCCAGAACTGAGCGGTGACCATTTCGCACGCTGGCTCGACCTGTTCGCCGAGACGCTCCGGCGGCACTGCACGCCCGAAGACGCGATAACCTGGGAGGCGATGGTGCGCCGCATGGGGTTCGCGATGAGCTACCGACTAGGACACGGTGAGCGCGCCGACTTGCTGCCATGAAGGTTTGGTTGCTGCTCGTGGCGCTCGCCATGACCGCTTCGGCGGCGAACCCCATTGAGGAGTTGCAAGAGCGGATCGATTCCGGGGCAGTGTTTCTCGAATACCGCCAACCCCGCGGCTACCTCGATTCACTGCTCGAAGCCCTCGACATCTCGCCGCTCACGCAAACGTTGGTCTTCTCAAAAACCAGCGCACAATTTCGATTGATCTCCCCGCGCTCACCCCGCGCGCTCTACTTCAACGACGACGTCTATGTCGGCTGGGTACGCGGCGGACCTTTCCTTGAAATTTCAACGGCCGACCCGGTCCACGGCGCATCGTTCTACACGCTCAATCAGAACCCACAAACGCCACCACATATTGAGCGAGACAGAGGCCAGTGCTTGCAGTGCCACGAGACGGGCCGCACTCTCCAGGTGCCCGGCCACCTCACAAGGTCCGTGCGCCCGACACCGGACGGCCAACCTGGCTTTCGGCACGGCACCACCGATATCGACCAGCGCACACCGATCGCCGACCGCTTCGGCGGCTGGTATGTCACAGGCGACAACTTCGAGCACGTCGGCAACCAAGTTCTGCCTGACGCCGACGAGCCGGAGGTCACCGAGCCCATCGACCTCTCCACCATCAGCAACGTCGACGCCTATCTTGGCGCGAGCAGTGACGTGGTCGCCCATCTCCTACTCGCCCACCAGACGCAGACGCACAACCACATCACCCGCGCCGCGCTCGAAGCACGCAAGGCCATCAAGTATCGCAACGAGATGACGGGCCGTTTCGGCGATGCCTATCCCGAGCTGACCGCATCGGTCAAGCGCCGCATCGAGGGCCCGGCCGAGGACTTGCTTGAGTTCCTCTTGTTCGCGGGCGAGGCCGAGCTACCCGGTCTCATCGGCAAAGCGTCGCCTCTCGTGGATGCGTTTTCGAGCCGCGGCCCCCTCTACCAACTCGACCTCAAGACCCGGCTGCTGCGAACCCCCATCAGCTACCTGGTGCTGTCCGATGCGTTTGACTCGTTGCCGGCCGAGACGTTGGAGTACTTGCGGACGCGGCTCCAGGTGATCCTTAGCGGAGAGGATACGACCGGGCACTTCGAGCATCTAACGCAAGCGGATCGCACCGCCATCCGCAAGCTGCTCAAAAAGTGGAAGCCGACGTTGGTGACAACGAGCAGCCACTGACGCTGGTTCCATGTTCAAGCGTGGACCTACTCGGCCCCTGGGATCAGGACGACGTCGACGCGGCGGTTTTTCGCTTGGCCTTCTTCCGTGTCGTTCGTAGCCGTGGGGAGGCTTTCGCCATGACCTTCGGCTTTGAACGAGAAGGATGATAGTTCAGGACGTGCCTTGAGGTAAGCGAGCACCGCTTGGGCACGATTGACGGAGAGGGTTTGGTTGTCAGCATCGGAACCAACGTTGTCGGTGTGGCCTTCGACGATCACACGGCCTTTGGAATACGCGGCGAGTTTGGCGGCGAGTGCGTCGATGTCAGCTTCGGCCTCGGGCTTGAGGTCCCACTTGCCGGTATCGAACAAGACGGAGCCGCTAAGAGAGAACTGAATCGCCGCACCGATTGCGCCGACGGCATCGATATCGGTGCCGGGCCACCTCCCTCTGCAAGATGCCTTCATGTCCGTCAAACGGACGTAGTGGAAAACGTCTCCCGGCTTGGTGTGCGGCTTGATGTCGACATCCGCGCGACCTCCCGAGATTCGGCCAACCTCAATCCAATCCATCCCGTCAGAGGAAACGGCGAGATCCATGCCCTCGACGAGCGGCCCGACCTCGAAGACGTAGAGATCCGGCCCTTCGACATCAACGAGTGCGTTATCCACAAAGCGGAATGTGAATGTTCCGCCGCAACCAAGGGCGAGATAGCTGCCGTCTCCGATGCGTTTGTAGTTCGGAATACCGATAGCGGACTTCGGTTGGCTGTTCTCATCCTTGGAAGCGGGATCGCCTGCCTCGAAGGAACTGCTCTCATCGGCGAAGGAGACGTCACCGAGCGGGAACCGAACTTTTCCGCCGTGTCCATCGGGATACTCCTTGGGGGTTTGTGAAAGTAGGGGGCTACGGTGAGGGCACAGACGAAGCATGCCGAGATCAGAGGTCGCATAAGGGATCAGTTGCTCAGCGTACCCTTGGTAGCGGCACAGACCGGCTGATTAGGGACTACAGATGCGGTCGCTCAGGTCCGGCGCCAGCCGATGAAAGTCCCTGAGATTGAAGGTGTAAATCCGCTTCGGACGAACCTTCCGGGCACATTCAAGGATGAGTGCGTCATAGATCGAACCGCCCCGCCAGCCGCGTTCGCCGGCCGTTGAAAGCACGGCCATGTACTCTCCTGCCGACAACTCGATCGTCTCGCAATGTGCGATCACGTTCTGTTCGATCATGGCCACCGCCTCGGTCGAGTGAATCGCGGGTTTGAGAGGTAAGCGTGTAAGGACGGCGTATGCCTCGGCAAGGCTGTGGGTTGAGATGTAGCCCTGATCGGAACCACTTACAGTGCGTCGAAGAACCGCAGAGGCTTGAGGATAGTGAGGATGATGCACGACCAAGCCGGCAAGCAAGACCGACGTATCGAGAAAGACTTGCAATGGAGACTAGGATCGCGCTAGTTCGCGAATCCGATCCTCTCGTTGCTCGTTAGTTGCGTCGCGTAGGTCGACATCCGACTCCGGTCGACCTTGGTGGACCAACAAACCATCGACTTCCTCGATCGAGGGGTGCGGCGACAGCACCTTGAGGACCAGGCCGTCTCGCAGTTCGCTGAGTTCAACCTCGGCTCCGGCGGCCAGCCCAAGGCGCTCACGTACGGGCTTGGGGATGACCAAACGCCCAGCTTTGTCAATACTTAGGGTCACTACCATTAATATTACCAGATGGCATTTATTATGGTAGAAAGCACCTGGACCGAGATCCATACGCAAGAGAAGATGCTGTGAGGAGATTTTAGTTGAGGAGGGTGCCGAGAGGCTCTTCCATCGTTGCTCTCACCAGCCGGGGCATACACCCAGTGGGTGAGCGGCTCAAGCCCTCTTGGGTAAGGCCCCTGGAAGAGGCCTGGGATTCCGTGGTTGGGCAATCTACCAGGCGTACAACGCCTGGCCTAGACGAAACCATGGCCCGTGAACGGGCCAAAGTGCGTCCGGATGCCGGAGCATGAATGTAGAACAGCATCGAGTTCGATGCTTAGCTGCGGATCTGGGCCTAGACTACTGCTCAGATTCAATCACGCGGATCATGAAGAGTTGGCGGGTTGGTTGGGGCTCGTCCGTCAGCGACGGAAACAGAATGTGGTCGCTGTTGCGATTCCATTTTGGGGCAGGGTCAATGCGCAGGGGTCCGGTGTCGTAGTCACCCTGATCGAACCACGGGGTGTGCGCAAAGGCTCCGTCGGAGCGGCGATACACGGCGTAGGCGTTCTTCGAGCCGTCACTCATCCCTTGGACGATCGAGTGTCCGTCGAGCGAGAGGGCGACGTCATTGCCGGGGTCGGGAAAGGTTTCCGGCGAGCCGATCTCTTCAACGACCTGCTGCTTGTCGGAATCATAGAGGACTAGCCGGTCTCGTCCGTCTCGCGAGACGGTGCCGATCATGTTGGCCCCGAGTTCCCACTCGGGATGTCCGCCGATGAAGACGGTCTGTTCGGTGAGTTCGCTGCCGTCGGCGCGCACGGTCATCGGTACGTTGATGCGAATGTCCCGCCGGCCGAAGTTGCCCCGGACATAGAAGTAGAGGCGGTCTCCGTCACGGTTCCATAGCGTGTGATTGATGAACAGCGGCGTCTCCGCGATCCGGGGATGGCGCTCGATTAGCGCATCACGCATCTGCCGGAATGAGACCAGCAATCGCTTCTCACCGCTCGCTACGTCGACGGCAAACACGCCGTCATCCTCTGGGTGCATTGCCTCGCCCGTCCAGTCGTATGCTTCCGGATAGCCGGTCACGGGCCTCAGCCGGGCCATGCGGCCATAGTTGATTCCGGCGAACCTGCCGCCGGTCTGCGAGACGCCTCCGTTGCCGACCGGCGTGTCGTCGAAACGGTACTCGCGGAGGCGGCGATTCTCCTCAATGTCGAAGAGCACGCAGAAGATGCGATTCGTCTCCTGGTCGCGGTCGTTGAAGAAGAACTGCGTGTCCGGCGCATCGGGATTCCAATAAAACATCGTCCCCTGCTGCGGGTTCCAGGCGCGGGTCTGCTCGATCTTGCGGATCGCATAGTCGTTCTCGGTGTCGATCAGGACGATATCAGCCACGTCGTCGGAGATCGGCATGCGGTCGTGAAAACCAACGCGCATCGCGAGGATGTAGCGCCCCGAGCCGTTCCACGGGATGTTTTGCACGTGACCGATGTAGCCGAAGAAATGTTCGTCGGGACCGTAGGTGATTTGCTCGATTTCGAGCTGGATGGCGGGGGCGGGAGGGGCGTCTGATTGGCAGGCTGTGAAGGTGGCTGCCAGGAGAAGTACAGAGGTGATGATATGCGGTTTCATGAGTGAGGGCACGGATGTGTGGGCCCGTCTTGGGGCCGCGGGCACGGCATGCCGTGCTCCTACGGTTCTCGGGTGATTAAGGGCTCTTCAGTAGTTTGTCGAGAAAGGCATAGGCCTTGAAGCGGGTCTCGTCGGGGAAGTCATGTCCGGCGACGGGGTAGTGGGCGACCAGCTTGTCGGGTTGGTTGAATATCTTCGTGTAGATGGGCTTCACCGCCGTCACGCACCGCCGCACGCCGGAGACTTCGAAGTTGGCATCGTTGATCGGCGCGTTGATGAAGATGGCGCGGGGCGCGATCGCACCGAGAACTTCCGAGAAATCGAACGGCATCTTGTCGGGATTCTTGCCGTAGCGGTCGGCAATGCGTGGCATGTACTTGTCCTGGCCCCAGCCCCATAGGTCGCCGCCTTTGTACTGGTGGAATGCATTGAAGCCGCAACTCGTCACCGCCACTTTGACGCGTTCATCGAACGCGGCCAGGAAGAGAGAGTTGTGGCCACCCAGCGAGTGGCCAATCGCACCGATTCGTTCTGGGTCCACCTCGTCCATCGACTGCAATAGGTCGACGGCGCGCATGTGGTTGTAGATGCCCTTCATCGTCGTACTGTCGTAGCCGAGATCGTAGGGGCTCGTCTGCGGCTCGCCCATATACGGGTAGTCGGGAGCGATGGTAACGTAGCCGCGCTCGGCAAGTTCCCGCGCCGAGGCTCGCCGGGGACGTCCACCGACACCCGCCACGATGCCCTTGCCGAACTTGACTGATGTTGGGTGCGGAACCACCATTCCCGGCACGCGCCCGTTGCGCTTTTTTGGGATGAATAGGTAAGCGTTGACGTGGTCGCCCTTCTTCGCCTGATAGGTGATCTTGCGCCGGATGATGTCGCCGAAGTCATCCTCGCGGAGCACTTTGATCGCGAGCGGCGGCTTGGGGTCGTCAGGCACGGGGCCCATGACGACCTGCATGTTCGCCAGGATGTGTTCGCGGCGCTTTTGCCAGTCCTGCTTGTTGCGAACCTCGTGCTTTTCACCGCTCGCATCGAGGTAGTGCAGCAGGTTGAACTTGTCCTGGTAGAAGGGTGGATCGGCGGCGACCGCGACCACTCCACACAGGACCACCAGGGCAACGAAGGCGCGTATCATGTAGGCCGAGTATGGCAAGAATGCCCGGCCGTTTCAAGATGCGCGGGGCGCTCGACCGGCCAGGCTTGGGGAAACGGATCGAGGGAGCTCGAATTTGCAGTAACCTAAGCGTCGGCAGGTGCGCCCTTCGATTAGTGACCCTAAGTAGGGAATGACGAGGGGTCGCCGAGGGTCAAACGCCCATGCTAACCACCGTCCGACCAGATGCTCGCGGATCCCGAGACAATCAAACTGGCGCAATCCGGAGACACGGTAGCGTTCAACGAGATTGTACGGTTGTATCGGGGGCGTATCCTGGGCACGGTGTATCGGCTGATCGGACGTCCCGAGGATGTGGAGGACGTCACACAGGACGTTTTCGTGCGGCTGTACTACTCGCTCGACCAGTTGCGGCTTCCCCAGGTATTCGAACCATGGCTTCACCGCCTGACCGTCAATACGACGTACGACTATTTACGGAAACGGCGGCGGTCGGCCGGGATCGCGATGGCCGACATGAGCGAGGAACAGGTCGTCGCGGCCGATGCGTTAGAGAGCGGCAAGCGACACGAAGAGGACGTTGAACACGACAAGACAAGGCAGGTCGTCGGAGCACTGTTTGAGAACATCTCGGACGAAGACCGGATTCTGCTGACATTGAAAGAGATCGAAGGCCTTTCATTGAAGGAGTTGCAGCAGATCTACGAGATCAAGGAAAACGCGCTGAAGGTTCGGCTGTTTCGAGCCAGGAAGCGTGCGTTGAAGGCCCTTGAGGATTTGAAGAAACAAGGGAAGATTTGATAGACTCGCGACGGAGTGAGCTGATGAGCCGCTTATTGGAAGAGAAACTGGATTGGTTGTGGAAGGCATACCGGGCTGCTTGTCCGGCGCCGGAACCCACGGCGAATTTCATGCCGGAGTTGTGGTCGAAGATTGAAGCTCGCCGCGGGCCGAGTTGGCTCGCGCCCTTGCGGGTGTGGGCAACGCGTGTCGCCGCCACCGCCGGAGTAGCCGCGGCGTTGCTAGCGGCATCCGTCGGAATGTGGCAGCAGCCTTCTTCAACGGAAATACTGGAGTTCGGCTACGTTGACGCCCTGGCTCAGGACGCCGCCGACGAGTTTGATGGCGACCTCTGGTTGCTCGTTGGGGGCGGCGAATGAACGGCCAGCCAAAGAAGATAGCCGCCTTGTACCTGGGACTGGTGTTCGTTGCCGGTTCAGTGCTCGGTGCGGTGGCACATCGATTCTATGCCGTCCAGACCGCGGACGCCCGCGTTTCCACGCCGACAAGAAAGAGCTCTGAAGAGCGCCGAGCGGAAATCGTCTCCTGCCTGCGGGATCAGATCAAACTGACCCAAGAGCAGGCCGCGGAAGTCAGCGCGATCTACGACGACGTCGGCGAGCAGTACCACGCCATTCGGAAAACGATTGACCCTGAGGTCAAGGGCCTGCGCGCTCAGCGGGCGGACCGGATCATGGCTCTTCTGGACGATGAGCAGAAAATCAAGTACCAGGAGATCTTGGCCGAGCGTGAGCGCAAGCGGGCGGAAAAAGGTTGTAACTAACCCCGACCGTCGAGCTAGATCCACCGGCGCAACCAGGGCAACCAGCCCTTGCGCCCCACCAATTCCAACAGACTGAGAAGTAGGGCCAGTGCCAACAGGCCGGGCCATAGGTTCATGCTGGTCGCGATGGAGCGGCCGCCGGCATCGAACGCGGCGGACAGGTCGGGCTGGAAGCGGCCTCCTGTCCAGGTTGCGATCTTCTGCAGTAGGCCTTCGTCGGAACCGTAGTCAGTGAGCTCGGAGTTGGCGCGGTAGTGCGCGATCTCGGGGAAGACCTCTACATGGGAAGCCGGGCGGAGACGGAATAGTCCGAAGCGATTGCCGACCGGTGCGCGCGCCTCGAACTCCTGTTCGCCGACGCGCTTGAGCGTCACGGATTGACGGAAATCCGACGGGCCGAGCACGAACAGGTCCGGCAACGTCTCGGGGATCGCGGAAGCGTTCCGCTCGCTGACTCGATAGCGGGCGACAATCTCGTCCGACGAGCTTTCATACCTTGCAATCGCCTCGGTGGCCGGTGAGCGCGGAAGTAGATCGCGCGAAAGATTCGTCCAGAAGCGGTCGAACGCAGGGCCGCCAACCCAGTTAACGGCCCAGCGCGACTTCGCATCGGAAGCGAAGACGGCCGCTCGGCCCAGACCGTATTGCCAGCGCAGGAGCAGAGGATCGATCTCTTCCTCGCCGATGGTGAGTAGCGTCTCGGCATCGTCCTTCGCTTCAAACTTGACCCAGCCGAGTAGCGAACCGGCTGCGTCGAGAGAGACCCCTTCAAGGATCTCAGCGTCGCCGACGGATTGGGGCACCACGGATGTCTCCATGATTGACGAGCCGGTGTGCTCCATGACGTCGCGCAGCACGATCTGCTCGAGACCCGATACGTCGATCAGGAAGTAGGAGCGGCCCTCGGCGGTCGAGGCGACGCGTTCGAGATAGGCACGATTGACGTCTTGCCCCAAGCCGACCGTCGAGATGGTGATCTTCAGCTTGGCGGCTTCGCGCGCCAGAGCGATGCTGTCGCCTTCTTCGGAGATACCGTCCGTTAAGAGCAGGATGTGCTTGTAGACGGAATCGGTTTCGCGGATTTGCCCGAAGGCCTCGTGGAGTGCGGGGGCAATTTGTGTACCGCCGTCGGCAATGATCCCGGCGATGAGTTGCTTCAAGACTTCGGGCTCATCGTTTGTTCGTAGAGGGATGGCCCATTGGAAAGAATTGTCGAAGACCAACACGCCGACCCGGTCGATCGGACGGAGGTTGTCCACGACGCCGATGGCAGACTGGCGGGCAAGCTGCATCTTCTTGCCCTCCATCGATGACGATTTATCGACCACGAGAACAACCGACGTGCCCTCGGGGGTACGCGGCGGGGCTAGGCGGGCGGGCAGCATCTCCCACAATGGGTCGCCTTGGTCCTCGGGCGATTCAACGTAGAGGTTCTTCTCACCGGCCACGAAGAGAAAGCCGCCGCCGGCTTTGACGAAATCGGCAACCCGCGATTTCTCAGCGCGCGACCAGGCCTCGACGTCGAAGTTATTGACGACGGTCAAGGCGTACGGATCGAGAGGACCGTCGATGACTCCGACCGAACGCTCAACATCGAATCCCGCTGCTTCCAGGACTTCGCGCAAGTGGACTTCGGTGTTCGGGGTGTCGCCGGAGATCAGCAGCGCACGAGGTCGTTTGAATGTGATGGCGTGTTCGAACTGGACGCTACCGAGTTGCGGGGACGCGATGCTGCCGGTCAGCAACGTTGCGCCTTCAGTCTGCACGCGTGCCCGGGCCCGGACCACGTTCGCGTCGGCGGTCAGTTGAATCTCCGAGCGGCCAATCGTGCGGCCTTCAGCCATGAGCTGTACGCTGGCCGGACCGGCGCGCGCCGTGACGACTTCCAGAACGATCGGGACACTCTCTCCAGTGAACGCCTGTGCGGGGGCGGACACGGAGGCAATGCGCAACTCCGGTGGAGTTTGACCGGCAAGCGCAAATGTATCGATTGGGATTCCTAGAGTGCGCGCCTGATGAGCGGCACGTTCAATGGACCCGGAGGTCCCCTTGCCGTCGGTGATCAAGGCGATACGCGGCACGAGATCGGGGGGAAAAGTGCCGATGGCGTTGCGGACGGCAACTTCGAGATTGGTCGCCGGGGCCTGTGAAACATCGGAGTCGGATGGGCTATCGCCAAAATGGGTCGTCTCATCGAAGGGGACAACCTGGAGTTGATGGCGGCCCTGAGCGCCACGGAGCACGGAGAGCATTTCCTCCGCGCGAGCGGCATCCGCTTCGTCGATACTGCCGGAACGGTCGACGAGCGCGGTGAGCGCCACCTTCGTTTCAAAGACGCTCAGGCGTGGCTCGGCCAAGGCGAAGACGACCAGGGCGAAGGAGACGGCTTTCAGGATGAGCGCCCCGCGTCGATAGGTACGTTGCCATTCCCAGGCGACCCACGCCAACGGCAGGATCAGCAGGGCCAGCATCCACGTCGACTCCAAGGTCATCGCACCTCCGTGGATTGCCCGACGGGCTCGTATTCGCGTGAGGAAGCCGGCGGAGTGATGTTGAGACCGCTTGGGGGTGCTGAGGATTCAAAGCGACCCGTCGAAGCGCCGGCAGATTTGGATCGGGGCGGTGAGACACGACCGTAGTAGGTCCAGTCGAGCAGCCAGCATACGACGGCAAGCAGCGTGAGCCACGGCCACAAGGGAACACCCGATCCCACGAGGACAGTCGACGGCGGTGGGACGCCGCGCAGGGTCCCTTCGGGAGGTTCCCAGCGGGTCGTACCCAGCTCGGGAAGCGTGAGGCTCCAACCGGCTTCCTGGAAGGGAGTTTTCACATCCACGGTGCCCGGCGTGGGCATGAAGAAGCGGAGACGGCCATTCGCGAGCGACCAGGGTAGATTGCTCGTCTCCGGCGATCGAACGGTTATCTGGCGCTCATCTTCAACATCCACCGGAGTTTCCACGAGACCGGGTGATCCGGCCAAGACTTGGCGGCTCATGAATAGGTCCGGCGCGAACCATCGCAGCGTGTTGGCGAATAGCAGCGGCGTCACGAGACGGTTCGCTAACCCGGACTCAAGAGGGTCAAACCCATAGACGACGACTTTGCGGCCATCGCGTTCGCGGGCGACGACGACGGGCCCTTCGGCGGTTTCGGCAACAACAACGTCACCGGGCTCAGGAGCGAAGACCTGGGTACGCGCGAGCATGAGGTCTTGCGAACGGAGGCCTTCGGCGATGGGATGATTGGACAGCCACTCCTCGATCCGCGTGCGGCCCACGGTGCGCTCGACCGGAATCGGCGAAGCGTCGCGGGGCGGCTCGATCAAAAGAGAGTTGGTCGAACCAACGGGTGCGGTTCGATCGAAGACTTCGAGGTCGGGTTTCGTTGTATCGGGAGAAGTCTCGAAGACAGCCTGGACGGCGGGGGTCGCCGAGAGCAGCGGCCGCCAGAGCGATTCGCGCTCGGTTGCGAATCGAACGACGCGCCGGCGGAAGGGCGGCAGGTTGAGGAGCGCGCGGTTGTTGCCCGCAAAGCCGTCTTCCTCGGCGAGTGCGGCCGACAGGGCTCCGGCGCGCTCGGTGCCGAGATGGAAGATGACTTCCTGCGATTGATCCGGCGGGATGGTAACGGCCTTGTAGCCAAGGGGACGCCGCTCGAACTCGAATTCGACGCGTACAGCGCGGGGCGTGCCGCTATGGTTATGCACTGCGGCGACGACGCGCCAACGCTTTGGGTCGGCGGGATCTCGTTCGGCACTCACCCGGGTGAGGCCGACGTCATCGACATCCTCACCGACGGCGATGTAGCGCAGGAAGGGTAGGCCGGATGTATCGACTCGGCCCAGGACTTCGGGCGATACGCGTCCGCCGCCGATGTAGACAATCTCGCCGACGGCATCGGACGCGGTGAGGTCGTCCGACCCAGAGGACGTCGCCGCCGCGCGAAGGACGCTCTTGCCAAGCTCAACGGCATCGGCGAGGTTGGCGGCGGTCCAATTGGGCTGTAAGGATTCGAGCGACTCGCGCAACGTGGTTCGGTTGGTGGTGAAGCCCTGGACGACCATCGGATTGGCGTCGCCTTGGATCAATAAGACCGGGTCGCCGCTGGGCAGAGCGTCGAGAAAGGCCGAGGCCCGAGTACGGACGAGATCAAGCAGCGTGTCAGGCTGCCCGGGCGCCGCGGGCGCGCTCATCCAGGCAGAGGTTTCCAAGATGACAACGTGATGACGTGGCGTTTGGCTCGTGCCGCTGAAACGCAGATCCGCGATGGCCAGCAGGATGAAGATCGCCGCCAGGAGTTGTAGCAACAGCGACCAGGGCTGCTGCAGACGCCGGCGACGCGTGGTCATCGGATAGGCGGGACGCCGCGGCCAGAAGTGCAAAGTTGATACCACGCGGCGGCGGCGTGAGCGGTCGTAGAAGTACAGCGCGACCACGGCTGCGCTGAGCGGGACGACGAAAGCCAGCAGTTCGGCGAACGTGAGATTCAGCAGTTCCATCAGCCGCGACGTTCTTTCATTGCAAGCTCAACGAGCCGGTAGACATGAGCGCGCCGTAGAGCGCGTCGCCAAGTTCGACATCGGTTGTGAGACGTAGGTAGCGCCCACCGTTGCGGAGCGCTACGTACTCGATGCCCTGTGCGTGCTCCTCGAACGCACTGACGTAATCGTCAATGACAGAGCGGTCAACGCTCATCCGCAGCACTTCGCCTGACTCGGCGTCGACGAGTTCGAACTCACCTTGGTCGTTGGGGGATGCGTCTTCGGGAGCGGCGATGTGGAGTAGCATCAACTCCTGTCCGTAGTCGGCGAGGTACTGCAGAGCCTTCCGCTCGTTTCCATTGCTGAGGAAATCGGACAGAATAACGGTGAGTCCGGACGACGGCCCGGCTTGCAAGAACTGGCGGGTGGCGCCGGCTAAATCGGAGGGCCCGCTGGTGGATAGTCCGCTGATAAATCGCGAAGCGCCGGCGAAGCGATGGCGGCCACCCTCGGAGCGGTAGTTTTCCGCCATGGAATCGGAAAACGGCTGGATGACGATCGATTCGAGACGCACGAGGCCGATGTAGCACAGCGCGGCGGCCAGACGGCAAGCGTAGGCGAATTTCGCTTCGCCGCCGTTCTCCGAACCGCCACAGGCCATGGACTCACTGGTATCGATGAGTAGCCGAACGGGGGTGCGGGGCTCGGTACGGAACATCTTCAAGAAGAGGCGACCGAGCCGGAGATAGGCGCGCCAGTTGACCGAGCGCAAGTCGTCGCCTTGCTGGTAGTGACGGTGATCGAGAAACTCGTGCCCGACACCGGCGTAGCGCGAAAGATTGTTGCCGCCCAGCAGGCCCTGAAACGACTGCTGCCAGCGAATGGCTAGTCGTTCGAGGCGCTCAAGCGTCTCACGGTCGAGGAGCGGATCGGGCGCTTGCACGCCATTCAGACTATCAGAGGTCGGGGCGTTACTATTCCGCTACCGGGGAGGATGGGGGGAGCGTGATTTGTGTCTCGTGCTTCGTGTCTCGTGATGCAGGGACGGAGGCGCGGATGTGAATCCGCGCATGCGGGCTTGAGCCCGCGACCGATTGGGTTTGTTCGGTGCGGGTTGGGCCTTGGCCGGTGGGCCTGAGAACCGAGGACTCGGTTCTCGGCAAGGCTGGAGCCTTGCGCCACGGGATTGGGTCTGTTCGCGGGTTTTGGGCGGCGCTTGGCCGGCAATGGCGGATTGTGTCAGGTGGGGGAGATTTGGGTGCGTTGTTGGCGTTGGGCCGAGATGGGTTCTGGGCGCGGGCAGTGGTTGTGGCGCTGGGGCGGCGATGCGGCCCAACCCGTTGCTGGCGCTCTGGGCTCGGTGGGTGGGCTTTGCATGCCGTCGCACGGACGAAGGAAAACCTGCGGACCCCAAAAGCAGGGACCGCGCTACGAGTGCTTGCTGCGTCGGCCTTTGGCCGAGGGCGGAGGCCGGGCTTAGCCCGGCCCGGCACGCCGCAGGCGTGCGCCACGAGGCTGCGGGCGTCGGGGGTAGTGTAACCCGGTGGGGGCCGGTTGGCCGGGGGGCGCGGGCCGAAGTGGTTGATTCCTTGGCGGTTGTTGTTCGGCGGGATGCGTGACTGGCGGGCGGGTAGTTGGTGATTCTTGGTTCTCGCGAAGGCGCGAGGGACCGCCCAGCTCGCCACGACGACGGATGGGTTTGGATGGCAATCCGTTGGTCATGACGGTGTGGTCTCGGCTTGGTCCGGTTGCGGCTCGATCGGGGGACACCCTGGGCGAGGTTCCCGGTAGGCGTAAGGTGTTCATTTCAAAAAGTAGTAGCCTGTCCCCGACTTTCCTCCCGACTTTCCTCCTGTCCCCGACTTTCTTCCGACTTTCCTGTCCCTCATTGGTCCTCCTACTTTCCCATCAACCGGAGCCGGCCCATGAGGGAGACACCTCCTCGCCACCAAGTAATGTCCAGCGGGTCATTCGATAGAGCTCGTTCTTTCGGTATCCGGACGAAACTGAACACTCGGTCGTGAACGGACTGAACCGGAGTGCTAACATCATCGTCCCCGTACCTTGGTGTCCCAACAAACCACTCGCAAGTCTGGTTTCGATAGACGAATGGCTCCTCGAGCCGCACTAGCAGCACCGGCCCCTCTGTAAGGTAGTGCTCGTCCGGATTGGGTTCACCTATTGCCTCTATGCGGCCCCGAAGGGCTTGCCAGGACAGGTGCTCCCCGAGGTCCCACGGCTCCGAGATGGGAATCTCTATCTCCTGACCGCGTATGTCCGCCTGCGCCATTGTCTTCATCTCAGATTATGGCTTAAAGATCGTCCACCTTGAGAATCTTTGCAGGAATATCGACACCGCCGGGAGCTGTTCGCTCAAGTCCGCCGCCGGGCATTTTGTTTGCGGGTTGAACCTTCGCTGGCTCAGAGAAACGTCCCGCAGGAACCTCCAAGGTGGCCCGGACCTCGGGTGTCTCCCCAAGCGCCAAACGTTGTCGGGCGCGGTTCCCATTAGCGTTGACGCTGTCGCTAACGAAGAAATCACCCTTCCGACCACCTCGCGACAGAGCGCCCTTTGACTCAATACTGGCCAGTTCAGTCTTGGACATCGCTCTCTGAACCACCTCGGTACCAGCATTGGCAACATCTGTGGCGGCATCAGCCTTCTTGGCCGTTTGCGCAACGTCGGCCACCTTGGTTGCGCCTGAAAGAGCATCTGCTGCTCTGCCGCCCGCTCGAAATGCTTTGAGCCCAGCACCTGCGCCACCTGGTATGCCCGGCAACACGACTGCAGCAGCGTCGGCAACCACGCCAACGGCATCGAGAGCAGCAGCGCCGACATTGCCTTCTTGAACGTTGGATACGAAAGACACCGCGCCAGTCACAAGGCTGAATACATCGAAGGCTGTTTCGATGATTCGTCCGTCGGGACCGACATTCCCGGTGGGGTTGTTCCGAACGTAGGCGTAAGCGTTCCACGTCTGCGGGTCCGCTAGTCCGGCCCCAGCGTTGCCTGGATCGACGCTCAAGAACCTTCCCATGGGCCCGGAGTAGTAGCGGGCGAGAAAATAGTCCATGCCGGACTCGGTGTCGCGTTCCTTGCCGGTGAACTTGTGGCGGAGCTGGCCGGGCGATCCGTAGGCGGCGACGTTGTGGCGCGGGTCGCCGGACGAGACGTCGATCTCTTCGCCGAAGGGCAGGTAGTCGGTGTTCTCGACCGGGTCGCCGAGTCCGTCGGTGACCAGGCGCGTCGAGCCCAGGTGGTCGACGGTGCGGTAGAAGGTGCCGGGCGTGGGCGTGCCACTGTCTTTGTATTCGGCGGCCAGCTTGCCGAAGGCGTCGTAGACGTAGAGGCTCGTCCCCGAGGGGCCGGACTTTTTGACGCGGTTGCCTTGGGCGTCGTAGTGGTAGAGGGTGCGTCCGGCGGCGGGGACGGGGGCGCAGTTGCCGCCGAGGTCGCCGGCGGCGGTGCAGAAGGCCGTCTGGCGGTTGTTGGCGTCGTAGGCCATCGAGTGATCGAGAGAAAAACTGGGGACAGTCCACGGCGCGCCGCTCGAACACCGGTAGTAACGAAAGGAGCCAAGTGGGCGGCGCTTGGTACAGTCCCCCATTTTTCGGTGACGTTACCCGCCTTGTCGTAGGTCCAGCCGGCGTCGTTGACGCGATTGGTGGTGGCGACGAAGGTTTGCGGCTGCCTGAGATCGGCGGGGGCGTTGGTTTCGGCGTCGTGCAACGTCGGGCATTTCGGCGCTGGGTATGATGGAGCAAGCCGATGGGTGTCGTTGAACTACAGGGCGTTAGCAAGGTTTTCAAGACCTATGCGCATGGCGGCGATCGCATTAAGGAGTTCGTGACGGGCGGACGATTACAGCGTCACGCCGAGCATTGGGCGCTGCGTGATATTTCCTTCGAGATTCACAAGGGCGAGACGTTCTGCATCGTGGGCGAGAACGGTTCGGGCAAGACGACCCTGCTCAAAATGATTGCCGGGATCTTGCAACCGACCAGCGGAACGGTGCGGATTCACGGGCGCGTCGCGGCGCTGCTCGAGCTGGGCTCAGGCTTCAATGCCGAGTTCACGGGCCGTGAGAATGTCTTCCTGAACGGAGCGATCCTGGGGCTCTCAACGGCCGAGATCGAGGAACGGCTTGACGACATCTTCGCGTTCTCGGAGTTAGGTGAGCACGTCAATCAGCCGCTCAAAACATATTCGAGCGGGATGATCATGCGGCTCGCTTTCTCGATCGCGGTGCAGGTCGATCCGGAGATTCTGATCGTTGACGAGGCGCTTGCGGTGGGAGATATCCGCTTTGCACAGCGCTGCATGCACAAGATTCACGAGTTGCGCGAACGCGGCGTGACGATCATCTTCGTCAGCCACAACATTAGCGACATCAAGGCGTTGGGCGACCGAACTTTGTGGCTCGAAAACGGCCACATGGTCAAGCTGGGCGACACCAAAGAAGTAGCGCTCGACTATATGGCGGCGCTGGTCAAGAAGGACGCGGGGTATTTGCGCGGCGAACGAGCGGCGGGGCGAGGCGGGAAGCGGTTGGATCCGCCCGCGGAAGTGATCACGCGCTTGCCGGAAGATCCGAGGCGGCATGGAGATGGGCGTGGCGAGGTATTGGGCGTCACGGTCGTCGACGAACACGGACGAACTTTGGAGACGATCTCGCCCGGCCAGAGGATCGTGGCGCGTGTGAGCGTGCGCGCCAATGAAGAGGTGCGACTCGCGATCGTCGGCTGCCAATTGCGGAACGATCGGGGGATGGACTTTTCGGGGACGAACACGAGCCAGGAAGACGTCGCGCTTCCGATCATGCAACCGGGCGACGTGATCACAGCGGACTTCCACATGCACCTGCCGGGGTTCGCAGCCGAGTACGTGACGTTTACGCCCGCGTTTGCCGAAGGGACCGTGCATGAGTTCGCGGTATGCGACCTTATCGAGGATGCGTTGCGTTTGCCGGTCGAGCAGGGGGAATCGGCGGTTGAAGGGTTGCTGGAGATTCCGTTTCGGGCGGTGACTTATGAGAAGGTGACGGCGTCGGCGGGTAAAGCGGTGGCGAGTGAGTAGGTGCTGCTCAGCTCAGTTGCAAGAATAGGCAGTCCACGGCGAGAACAGGCACACTGTTTGTGTGTAGCGGTACGACGCGGAGAGGCCGCGATTGTGGGCGGGCTGGCAACCCACTCCCTTGCGGTCGGGGCTCTGTGGGAGATGGGTCGCAAGGTTCGTTGGCTTCCGGCGCGGCCGCGTTATTCCTTATGGGTTAGCGGTGGGCGTGGAGGATGGAGCGCTCGAAGACGAATCCTGAGGAGCGCAGGATGCCGGAGTGCCGACCGGCTTCGATGACTTCACGGAAACCGAGTTTTTGGAGCAACTCCACGAGGCAAGCCTGATTGGGCCACCACCAGGAAATGTCATCGGTTGTGGGATCGGCACCGCCGACGTAGAGCATGGCCGGGCGGTCGTCCGCCGTCTCGGGGACGAACTGCGAGAGTACGAAGGTTCCCGCGCACAGAGGGACGACGGCCGCAAGGGCTTGCAGCGGATTCAAGGTGTGCAGAAGCACGTCACCGATGAAGACAAGGTCGAAATCGGATGCGCCTAGTTTCTCGGGGCTCAGATCGTAGATGCTCGAATAGCAGCGGGTGACGTTCGCTTGCAGGCGCTCCTGGCAGAAGCAGAACGGGCCTTCAAGGAGTGATTGGTAGTATTCAGCGGCGCGGCTCTTACTCGGCTCATCCTCTGCGATCAAGCTGCGCGTGGGATCAACCATGTGCCCTATCTTGTCGATGGATTGTTCGACACTCTGACCGGGAAAGCGGTCGAGTGATTCGAGGGACGGCAGTTCGACGGAGGTAACTTCCGCACCGCGTCTGGCGAATTCGAAGGCAAAGAACCCGGTGGCGGAACCGACGTCGAGGACGCGCATGCCGGACATATCGTCGGGAAATTGAAACCGGTCGAGGCTGTCGCGGAAATCATAGAGGCCGGGCGTGACGAGTCCGTCGCCAAGATCGATGACGTGATACCAGTAGTACGACGTCGCCTCCTCTAGACCCATGGCGCGGAGACGCTCGTTGAATTGGCGGGCCTCTTTGACGTAGTCGGTGGCGATACGTTGTTGTTCTTCGGGCGGAAGCTGTTGAACCATAGCGGACTATCGAGTTTACAACGCGGGCGGTGGGGTGCTTCTTCCTACGCCCCTGCGGGGCTTGGTGTCTTGTGGCGGATTTACCCAGGGCTACTATCCGACGCCCCTTTGGGGCTGAGGGCTAGAGTCCGAGTAGGGCGGCGATGAGGTTACGTTGGATTTCGCTGGTGCCGGAGTAGATGCGGCTTCCTAGGGCGTCACGGAGTTCGCGTTCGAGCTCGGCTTCTTTCATGTAGCCGTAGCCGCCGTGGATCTGAATGGCGTCCTCGCAGGTCTTGACCCAGCTCTCGCTGAGGTGGAGTTTGACGAGTGCGGCTTCCATTACACTGCTCTTGCCCTGATCGCGTAGCCAAGCCGTGTGATAGAGAATGCGTCGCGCGGTTTCTAGACGCAACTTCATGTCAACGATCTTCGACGAGACTTGCTGAAACTTGCCGATCGATTGGCCGAACTGCTTCCGCTCACGGGCGTGCTTGACGCAGGTTTCGAGTAGCCGCTGCATCGATCCGACCGCTGAGGCCAGGATGCAACCGCGTTCCCAGGTCATCGAGCGGGTGAAGAGTTGGCTGCCGGAGCCCTCTTTGCCGAGAAGGTTCTCCTCGGGGATCTCACAGTTGTCGAAGAAAACCTCGGCCATGGGTGAGGTGCGGAGTCCCATCTTGTCGAGTTTGCCGCCGACGGTGAAGCCGGGCGAGTCTTTTTCGACCAGGAAGGCGGTGACTCCACCCGCGCCTTTTTCGGGGTCGATGGTGGCGTAGACGACCAGAACATCGGCTACAGGGGCGTTCGTCACCCAGGTCTTGCTGCCGTTGAGAACGTACCGTCCGTCGCGTTTCTCGGCGGTTGTTCGGAGGCTGAAGGCATCGGAGCCGGAGTTGGGTTCGCTCATGGCGTTGCCGCCGATCAGGTCACCGCTCGAAAGCCCCGGGAGGAACTTCTGCTTCTGCACGTCGGTACCGAATTCGACGAGCGGCATGCAGGCCGTCCAGAGATGAGCGTTGAGTGAGAAGGTGAGCCCGTTGTCACGGCAGGCGTGGCCGAGCTTCTCCATGACGCCCACGGCGGTAAGCGCATCGGCGCCGGCACCGCCAAATTCGGCAGGGACGGTGAGTCCAGGAAGCCCTACGTCGCCGCACTGCTTCCAGCCTTCGCGATTGAAAACGGCGTCACGGTCATGCTCGATGAGCCCTTCATTCAGTTCCTTGCGCGCGAAGGTCGAGACGGCCTGGAACATCTCGCGCTGTTCGTCAGACCAGGAGAAATCCATCAGTCAAGCTCCTTGAGCTTCTGATAGTCGATCTTGTCGGTGGATGTCATCGGAAGCGACGAGGGAAACGAGAAGCGATCGGGCACCATATAGCTCGGCAATCGCTGGGAGCAGAAACCCTTGAGTGCAATGATCGACAGCTTTCCATTATCACGCGGACTGGCAAACGCCTTGATCTGTAGGCCGTCTTCTTGCGGTAGAGCAACGACGGCGGCCTTGGCGACGGCGGGATGGCTGTCGAGGCAGGCTTCAATTTCGCCGAGTTCTACGCGGAAGCCGCGTTTCTTGACCATGCGGTCGCGGCGGCCGCGAAAGATATAGGCGCCGGACTCATCCTCAATGACGAGGTCGCCTGTCTTGTACCAGGAAAAAATGGGGACAGTCCGCGGCGCACCGCTTGAGGCGGTCGCGGACAGAGCACTTGGCCGGGCGGTGCTTGGTACAGTCCCCAATTTTTCGACGCCGTCCGAATTAGATAGGAAGACGGCTTCGGTCAATTCGGGACGCTTCCAGTAGCCTTGGGTGACAGCAGGGCCTTGGATGCAGAGTTCGCCCTCGACGCCCCGCGAAACGTCGGCCCCTTGTTCGTCGACAACACGCGAGCGCAGGTGCTCGCAGACGGGACCAATGGGGTAGGGCTCAGCGCGGTCATCGGGAATCTCGGACGGAACCTCGTAGTAGGTGCAGACGTTCGTTTCCGTCGGGCCGTAGAGATTGAAGTAGCGTGGCTGAGGTAGGTGGTTCTTGATCTCGCGCAGATGTTGGACGGGGAAGACTTCGCCGGCGAACAGGACGAGCCGCAACGCGGACAGGTCGCGCTGGGGGAGGTCACCGTACTGGACGAGCAGACTGAGGACGGTAGGCGTCGAATACCAGCTTGTGATGCGGCGGTCGGCGATGAACGGGGCGAGTTGAGCCGGATCTTTGCCGAGGCGGCTTCCGATGAGCACCAGCGTCGCTCCGTGCTTCAACGGGAGATAGAGATCGAGAATTGACAGGTCAAAGTGAAACGGGGCGTGAGAGCTGAAACGGTCCTCGGCGCTGGGCTGGAACGCGCCGGAGCACCAGTTGACGAAACTCAGCGCGTTGCGATGCGTGAGTACGACGCCCTTGGGTTCGCCGGTTGAGCCTGAGGTGTAGAGCAGGTAGGCGGTGGCGTCCGAGTCGGAGTGGGTTTCCTCGGTGGCTTCGGACTCATCTTCGAGGGCGCGGGTAAGAGCGCTTCCGTCGAGCGGTGTCGGCAACCGAAGCAAGGGAAATGCGTCCGGGGAAGCGAGCTTGCCCCGAAGCGCATCAACAAGGCCGTCTTCGACGATGGCAGCCTTCACTCCGCAGTCCTGAAAAATATAGGCGTTGCGCGAGGCCGGCGCACCGGGGTCGACGGGCACGTAGGCAGCGCCCGTACGGAGAATGCCGAAGATAGCCGCGACGGCTTCAATCGACTTGCTCACGTAGAGTCCGACACGATCGGAGGGCCCGACGCCCATCGCGGACAAGCAGCGGCTTGTGCGACGGCTCAGAGCAACGAGATCCTCGTAGGAAATCGACGTGCCGGCTTCATCCTCGACGGCGATGCGCTGGGGATGCAGGGCGGCCGTCTCATCGAGCAACTGCTCCAGCCGGAGAGCCTCGGCCATCAAGCCCCTCGCTTGGAAACAACGAGGTTAGCGATCAAGCCGATCGTATTCAAATACTCCGCGTCAGTCTCGTGCGGCTCAAGTTGGACTCCGAACTCGTTCTCGAGAAACGTGACAAGTTTGAGGGTTCCGATCGAGTCGAGAATCCCAGTCGTCATCAATTCGGTGGACGGCTGGAGTTCGTTGGGGTCTTCGCCCTGGAGGAACTCTTCAAGGATGTAGCTCTTCAGCTTGGCTTCAATTGTTGTTTGATCTTGCATCTTCTGTTGCTGCCTTATCGTGGTCTGAGATCAGCCGTGGACGCAACTCTTCGTAGAGCCGGTCGGCGATCATGCGATGTCCCTTGGCATTTGGGTGGCCGTCCCATGGCGCGATTGCGAGTGATTTCTGCGAAACAACCCTATCAAAAGTATCCGCCAGATCGAATGGAGTGAACCCGTGTTCGGTGGCCTGCGCCACGAAGTGACGGCGGAAGTCGAGGGTAACGGGCTCGGTGAGCAGGCCAGGGATGAGGACCATATAGGTTTGAATCCCACGCTCACGGCACTGTTCCCGCACTCGCCCCCAGGTCCAGTCCATCATCTCTCCACCGTAACGCTCAAGGCGGCGGCGTGCGGCATTCTGCCGCATATCGGGCGTCACGCCGGATTCTTTGACAATCTCCGAGAGAAAGGGGTAAGGGATTTCGAGCCGGGCGGAAACAGCACCCATCAAGTCGTAGGCGGCGAAGCTCTTCTCGAAGACGTGCGTGACGAAGAGCAGCGCGTCTGGATCGAATGCATACGCTTTTTGCTCCAGAATGCGCATCTTGCGCAAAGGCCCGAAGCCCCCCATTGCAAAGTTGAGGATCTCGTATCTCAGTCCTGTTTCGGGCGAGAGCTCGCTGTTGAGGCGCTCCTCCAGAACAGCTTCAAAGGATTCGTTGTTGAGCACACCCGATCCCATCGACCGCGACGCGCCGACGAGCACGATGCGATAGACGCCGGACGGCTTGGCCTTCTCATAGTCACGGTCGCGCATGCCCCAACGATTCGTTTCAAGCGGTGCACCTTTGAAGATGGTGGTCTTGTTGGGAATCAAGTCCATTTGGAGGAAGTCATCGTTGTAGGAGACCGCATCGGAATCCTTGAACTCCTTCCAGCTAGCCGGCTTCTGCGCGTACATGCCCCAAAGCTCCGGATTAAGGCGAACACCGGTCGTGAGGTCCTCGTAGTAACCGCGGACGAGGAGAGCACCGTCGCGCGTGCTGAGGTGTTCGCTACGCAGGTCGATGGAGGCCCGGGCGAGCTGAGGCGCGAAAGAAAGCAGGCCGGGGCGAATACCGACGGCAAGCAGCACGAAAGCAGCAAGCCCCGTCTGGACGGCCGTTCGCCAGAACCAGGTGCTGGAAGCGGCTGTGGTCAATTGAGTAATCGAAGTCTTCTCGCTAGAAGAATGTCCGAATACGACAGCGCTGATTCCGACCGTGAGAAAGACGCCGCCAATGATCGCGGCGCCTTCGAAGTCCATCTTGCCGAAAGCCGCCATCTGCCCCAACCACTGCTCGACGGATTCGGCGGTCCAGAGCGACCACAGGATCACGATGGTCGTGAAAGTTGCAATGGTCTTGAGCGCCCGGGCGGCTTCGGACCGCAGGGTGCGCCGCTCGGCGGACAAGCGCCGGCGTTTCTTCTTCCGTGATTCGTAGGCAACGCTGATAACAACAAGCGAGGCCAGAATCATCCAGAAGATGATGTCTGTCGCGACGAGGGGAAAGCGGCCGAGAATCCAAAAGGTCTGATAGGCGTGGAGAAACCAGGTGACGGCAAACGCAACGACTGTTGCGATCACAAGGGCCGTGGTTTCCCCCCAATGCTTCGTGCGAAAGAAGACCGGGTAGAAGAAGAGCTTCTGAATAAAATCCTTCCAGTAGATGTTGATGCGTCGCCAGAAGTCAGTAAAGCTCGACGAAAGCAGGTAGCGGTGGTGGGTCTCGGAGAGGTTGAATCCGAACAGATGCAACAGGCCGACGATGACGTGGAAGCTGCCCGAGACCTTGAGGTAGAGCAGGTACACGGTCAGCATGTAGAGAGCAGCCGAAGCGGCGTCGACGACATCCGCTGGATCGAGCGGACCGTTGCGGTAGAGGTAACGGTACACCAGCAACTGGAACATGCCGCGCCAGATCCAAACGATACCCTTCTGATAAATCTCGAACGTGGCGCCGTTGTAGTGCGAACGGCAGAAGGCCTTGTAATCAACGACGGGGAAGAGCGGAAAGCAGGCGGTCGGCAGCATGAAGAAGTACGCCAGTGTGTGCCAGACGCTGAATGGAGCGGCCTTCGTTCGCAGGTCGTAGAGATAGACCATCATGCGGAACATGAACATCGCTCCGAAGGCCGGCCAGATGGCGCCAGACCACGGGGCGGAAAGGGTATCCACGCGGTAGGCGGCCAGCAGTACGCCGCCGCCGAGTATCAAGCCGACCCGCCACGCAAAACGAATTGGCAGATGAGCAATACCGATCAACGGTAGGCCCATCGCCGCGAGCCAAAGAAGATGCTCAGGAGAAAGTGGTGGGCCAAAAGCGACCACTGTCCCCCAAAGCGAGAGCAGCGCAAAGAACGGCAGCCGAAAGCGCTTAGGCAGCAGATGGTGGATGACAAAGCCGACCCCGGCAAGAGCCAGAACCCAACGAAACCCACGGCTTTCCACGCGAAACGCTACCGCCAACCGGGTGAGGATCGCGAGTTGTAAGGTGACGGCGGCGAAGCGCAACCAATCGGAAAATGTGGAGTTGGCCATCCGTGATGCCGGACGGGGCTTTCGCATCGCGAACTATGCGCACCAGCGAGGGCGCTTTGCGCGGGAAGAGAGTGGAAATCCCTGGGTCTTCGATCTTAGCTGTGCGAGTCCCGCTACTGCAAGGTGAGATGATGAGCCAGTCTCCATTCACGGGACTGCATTCATACCAAGTCGGCATCCTTCGAAACGAATCGAAGCCGCACCTGCTCTCCCGCGCCATGTACAATCTGACATTCCGCCCGCCAGATTGAGATAGAGCGTGGCCCCCGTTTGAAAGGAAATCACCATGCCAACCAAACTATTCGATCTTTCAGGAAAAGTCGCCCTCGTGACCGGGGGCAGCAAGGGGCTTGGTAAGGCCATGGCACGCGGATTCGCTGAAGCAGGCGCGGACGTATTCATCAGCAGCCGGAGTGAAGGCGAGTTGCAATCGGCGTTGAAAGAGATTACGGAAGGGACCTCCGTGCGAAGCGGCTATGCCGTTGCGGATTTGAGTCGTCGCGAAGAATCCGCGAAGCTGGCGCAAGCCGCCCTGGATGCGATGGGCAAGGTGGACATCCTCGTCAACAATGCCGGAACGAATGTTCCGCAGTCGATCGATGAGGTAAAAGACGAGGACTGGGACAACGTTCTTGAACTTAACTTCAGTTCGTGCATGGCGCTGAGCCGGGCGCTGGTCCCGCAGATGAAAGAGCGCAAGTGGGGCCGCATTATTCACATCAGCTCGATCATGGCCCTGGGCTCGAAGGAGCAGCGGCATATTTACTCGGGTACGAAGGCCGCTCTGATCGGCATGGCCCGCGCGATGGCGCTGGAACTAGGTCCGTACAACATCACCACGAACTGTCTGGCTCCGGGGCCATTCTTGACGGATCTTCCGGGACGGGTTCTGTCAGATGAGCAGAAGAAGAGCTTCGCGACTCGGACCGCTCTTGGGCGTTGGGGCGACCCCGCCGAACTTGCCGGTCCGGCGCTGCTGCTGGCGAGCGACGCGGGGAGTTACATCACGGGCGAGACGTTGGTCGTGGACGGCGGAACCCTGTGCAAGACGTTCTAGTCCGACGCACTCCGACAGTACTCAAGGAAAAGGTTGGCGTCCCCAGCGGGATTTGAACCCGCGTTGCCGCCGTGAAAGGGCGGTGTCCTAGGCCAAGCTAGACGATAGGGACTTGTGTGAACTTCGATCGGGCGGGTTGCTACTTGCTTTCAGTTTATCGGCGGTTTGGTTGGGCGTCAACAAACGATTCTCGGCCGATTCACCAAGCGGCGACGAGGCCGTCTTTGCGGGGATCGGTGCCCCCGATGAGGACACCCCTGTCCCAGTCGACCTCGATGGCCTGATAGCCGCCGAAAACGCCAGGGGTTCGGACGATACTGTGACCGAGTCGGTTGAGTTCGGTAATGGCGGTGGCGTTGATCCCGGATTCAACGGCAACCCCGGCGGATGGATTGTGCTTAATGCGGGCCGCTTCGCCGGCCTCCTGGATGTTCATGCCAAACTCGATGCGGTTGAGCATGATCTGAACGTGGGCTTGCGGCTGCAAATCACCACCCATGACGCCGAAGGCCATCCAGGGCTTGCCGTCTTTGTAGGCCATGGCGGGAATGATGGTGTGGTAGGGGCGCTTGCGTGGCTCGATACGGTTCGGATGATCGGGGTCGAGCGAGAAGAGGGCGCCGCGGTTTTGGAGAACGATCCCCGTCTCAGGAACGGTGACGCCGGAGCCAAACCCGTGGAACACACTATTGATGAACGAGACCATGTTGCGGTCGCGGTCAACGACGGTCAGGTAGACGGTGTCGCCCCCCGAGATGAGCTTCGGATCGGCGGCGGTTATGCCTGTTTCGAGCTTGCGCGCGGCTTTGTCGAGGCTGATGCGTTTGCGTTGCTTGTCGGCATAGGCCTTCGAGATGATCTCGGGGACGGGCAGCTTGGCGCGCTCCGGGTCGGCGAGCCAGGCGTCGAGATCGGCAAAGGCTAGCTTCTTCGCTTCCAGCAACAGGTGCAGGTAGGCCGCGGAGTTGTGTCCGAGCGAACGCAGATCGAAGCCCTCTAGGATATTGAGCATCTCGAGGGCCGCCATGCCCTGCCCGTTCGGGGGCAACTCGTAGAGTGTGTAGCCCTTGTAGTCCGTACCGATGGGCTCGACCCAATCAGAGTGCTGATAGGCAAGGTCCGCCATCGATACCGGCCAGCCCTCCTTGTTGAGGTGCTCAACCATGCGGCGGGCGATCTCACCTTTATAGAAAGCGTCGCGGCCGCCTTTGGAGAGTTGCCGGTAGGTCCAGGCGAGACCGGGGTTCTTGAATACCTCGCCGTGGCGTGGGGCCTTCCCGCCGGGGAGATAGGCGGCGGAGAAGTCCTGCCTCTCGCTGAGGGAGTCTTGGCGGGACGCCCAGTCAGCGGCAATGATCTCTGAGACAGGGAATCCCTCTTCGGCGTACTCGATGGGGGCTTTGAGGACTTCCGCCAATGACATCGTGCCGTGTGCATCAAGCAGAGTCGCCCAGCCATCGACCGCACCGGGTACGCTCACTGAAAAAGGCCCCTTGGTTGGAACTCGTTCAAGGTCGCGGCTCTTGAAGAAGTCGAGATCCACCTTCTCCGGCGAGAATCCGCTGCCGTTGAGGCCGACCAAGCGGTCTTCCTTCGCCAGGTAGACGAGCGCGAACATGTCGCCGCCGGGCCCGGTCATCATGGGCTCGACAACGGCCAGCGTGGCGGCCGTGGCAACGGCGGCGTCAATGGCGTTTCCACCCTGTTGCAACACACGCAGGCCCGCCTGAGCGGCTAAGGGCTGACTAGTGGCGACCATGCCGTTGCGCGCGACGACAGCGGAACGGCCGGCATCCGCCTGTCCGGCAGGGCGATCCGCCCCCACAACAACAGCGGACAGCGCGAGCGCCGACGCGAGGACCTGCAGAAAGATGGTTGTCTCAGACATTTGCTCTCGATTCTATCGGGTCGCGAGCCGGCGCGATAGCGTTCTGAGAACTTCGGCGGGGCTATACTGGGGCCGAAAGGTTATCGAATTATGAAACACTTCCTCGCTCTATTCCTGATCACGCTACTGCCGGCCGTTGCCGCCGATACGCTCGACATCTACTGGATTGACGTCGAAGGGGGCGCGGCGACGTTGATTGTGACACCGGGTGGCGACACGGTCTTGATGGATGCCGGATGGACCGGGTACGAGAACCGCGACGCCAAGCGGATTCAGCACGTCCTCACGCAAGAAGCCGAGAAGGAAAAGATCAACTACTTCATCACGTCGCACTTTCATGGCGACCATGTCGGCGGTGTCAGGCAATTGACGGATATGGTTGAGATCGAGAAGTTTGTCGATCATGGCGACAGTGTGGAGCAAGGTAGACCCCGGGGGAAAGCGCTATGGGATGGCTATCTAAAGGTCGCCCAAGGCAAGCGGCTAACGATCGTACCGGGCGATACGCTGCCGGTGACGGGCGTGGATTTCACATTTGTCGCCGCGCGCAGCAAAGGACCCACCGAGCCTGTGGGGTCCGGCGCTAGAAATCCACACTGCCAAGGCGCTCAACTCAAGGACGAGGACAAGACCGAGAACGGCAAGAGCGTCGGGTTCGTGGTGAAGATGGGAGACTTTGAGTTTCTCGATCTCGGTGACCTCACTTGGAACATTGAGCACGAGCTCGTGTGTCCGGTGAACCTGATCGGCGAAGCGGATCTCTACCAGACGACTCATCATGGGCTGATGTCGTCAGGACCGCCCCAGTTGGTCAAAGCTGTTCGACCGCTGGTGGCCGTCATGAACAATGGTCCACGAAAAGGCGGCAGCCCGGATGTGTGGAAAAGCCTTAAGGAAGCGGACGGCTTCGTGGACCTCTGGCAGGGCCACAAGAACGTTGACGCGACGGACGCCGAAAGTGTCGACCGCAAGATGATTGCAAACTTCGGCGAAACCGAGGATTGCCAGGGGCACTGGATCGGCGCGAAGGTCCGGAAGGACGGAAGCTTTACGGTGGTGAATAGCCGCAACGGATTCTCTAAGGCGTATCAGGCGAGGTAGGAAAATGGATCGAATCCTGATCTCTCCATGGCAGAGTGTGTGACCGTGATGCGAGACCTTGGCACCCATGGATAGATGTGGACTTGGGGCCGTTTCCTACGCCCTTACAGGGCTTATTGGGTTCTGTTGAACTGAACCCAAGGCTAATCGCCCTGGGCTACTCTCCGAGCGCCCCTTCGGGCTTCCCCGGTCCTCCCGCTAAACCGCTCCGGCCATGACGGCGATCTCGCTAATCTTCACGGGGCGGTGCTCGGCGGCGGAGAGATAGCAGGCTTCGACGGCGGCTACGGTCTTGCGCAGATAGTCGGTCGCCTCGGATTCGAACTCCTGGCCGTTCGTCAGGCAGTCCACGAAATGTTGCTGCGTGGAGCGACAACTGTCGCCACGATAGCCGGGCATTCCCTCGACAGAGAAGGTTTGTTCGTCTCCCAGGAGAACAGCGCCGCTGTGGCGCAACCGGATCTTGTTCTCCAAGCCTTCAATGCGCACGGTCTCCATCGCGGGGCCGGATTCATCGGGCTCGACGACCCGATTGCCGTCGATTAGGCCCCGCACGCCGCCGGTATGCCGCAGCGTAATCATGGCGAAGTCCGCGGCGCGCATGGCAGGGTTGAGCGTCTCGGTTTGGCAAAACACCTCATCGATGTCGCCGAAAAGAAAACGCGCCGTGTCGATGTGGTGAACAAGCACTTCGATGATCAAGAATCGCGGCATGTCTTTGAAGTAGGGCTGGTTCGCGAAGGGCTTGTCGCCGACGCCGTCGCGCTGCCGCGTGGCGATCTGATAGTAAAAGGGCCGGCCGATACGGTCTTCGTCAAGCAACGACTTGATGTGTCGATACCAGGCTTGCCAGCGCCAATTCTCGTTCATCATGAGGCGGATACCTTTTCGCTGCGCCGCCTTGGCAATGCGAACGGCCTCCTCCCAGGTGTCAGCCATCGGTTTCTGGCAGATGGTCGCAATGCCTCGCTGGGCTGCTTTCTTGACCAGGGGCAGGTGACCGGCGGGACGTGTCGCAATGTCGAGGAAGTCGGGCTTTTCAGCGTCGAGCATCTCATCGGCGTCGCTGTAGCCCTTGAGTCCGAAGTCCGACGTGAATGATTGCAAACGATCGGCGTCCAGGTCACAGGCAGCGACGATCTCGGCGCCCTCGACACGCTTCCAGCTATCCATCTGAATGCGGCTGAAGAATCCGCAGCCGACTGTTACGCCCTTGAGCATTGTCGTCCTCCTCGGTCCGATCAAAAGGGTGACCCGGAAGCATTAGACCACAGCCGGAGCGGCCTTGTTTCCCCATCTCCGTGCTCACCATTCCACCCGAAGACATCAAGCAAGGTATGCGATGTGCCGGTGGAGTGAGTGAACCCGCTGCGTCTTTGATTCAAAATTTGCCATACTGATGAAAAGCACGCTCATATCGCAACGCCGTGAGCTCGTTGAACGTCAACCGGTTGAGGGCTACGGTAAGGGACTGATGACAGGCTACAAAGAATCTGGCGTCGAGTTGATACAAGCTCGCGGGCAGGAAGGTCGCTTCGAGTATCAAGGGCTATCCCTGCGGCTGGGAATGTTTCACGACGAAGAAGGTTGGTATCTCGGCGTCCACATGTCGTCGGGACGGATGTGTGCGCGGCTCAGCCTGGAATACGCCCGCACCCAAAAAGAAGCGAAAGACATGCTGCAGTACGGCTTTTTCCTCCGCACGGAAGAAGCGCCCGAGCTTGTCGAGTACATGGAATCGATTGGGCTACTGTCGGTGCCTGTGCGGGCAGCGCTGGAAGACCCGGTTGAAGATCCCGTCTAGCTAGGGCGGCACTTTCTCAATAGATCGTTCGTTTCAGTGTGGGCTGTTGTACAATGCCCACGCGATGAAGAGCTACGTCCGGGGACCCCATGTTGAGTTGATTGAGAAGACGGTCGATCAGGTCTTTCGGGAAACGGTGGCGCGCGACCCAGACCACGAAGCCCTGGTCTCTCGTCATCAGAACCTGAGGCTCACGTACAGCGAGCTTTCGGACAAAGTAGCTGAAACAGCAGCCGGGCTGTGGGGGTTGGGCATCCGGCCCGGAGACCGCGTAGGCATGTGGGCTTCGTCTTGCGCCGAGTGGGTGTACTTGCAGGTTGCGACGGCTCGCATCGGGGCTGTACTGGTCAACGTGAACCCTGCCTACCGCGCGGACGACCTTCGCTACATCCTTGAGCGGTCGGGCATGAAGGCGATTTTCCTGAACGAGAAGGACGACCGTGCTGACTACCGGGCGATTCTCGATCAGGCTCGTTCCGGGGTTAATCTCGCTCTTGAGCATGCCGTATTCGTTGGGACAGATTCGTGGGACGACATGGTCGCCGGGGGGACGGAACCACCGTCGACTGATCACGACCCGAATGATGTCGTCAATATCCAGTACACGTCAGGCACCACGGGCAAGCCCAAGGGGGTATTGCTCACCCATCGGAACTTGGTGAATAACGCCTTCCTTACGGGCAGGGCCATGAACTGGAACGCGGCGGACCGTCTCTGTCTGGCCGTACCGATGTACCACTGCTTCGGTTGCGTCTTGGGTTCGATGGCCTGCCTTGTTTTTGGAGCAACCCTGGTAATGCCCTCTCCGGTGTTCAAGCCGCTTGCGGTCATCAAGGCGATCGACCAGGAAAAGTGCACAACGATCTACGGCGTTCCGACGATGTTCATCGCGGAGATGGAGCATGCCGAGTTTCCGAACTATGACATGAGTTCACTGCGGACCGGGATCATGGCGGGAGCACCGTGTCCGATCGAGCTGATGAAGCGTGTTGTCAGCGACATGGGTTGCGCGGAGATGACGATCGTCTATGGGCTGACCGAGGCGTCCCCCGCGGTCACGCAGTCGTCGGCCACCGACAGCGTGGAGGTTCGCGTCTCGACAGTTGGGAGCGTACTGCCGGAAACAGAAGTGAAAATCATCAATCGCGAGACGGGTGAAACGGTGGACGTGGGAACGCAAGGGGAACTTTGCACGCGCGGCTACCTTGTCATGAAGGGCTATGACCAGGACCCGGAGGCGACGACACGTGCGATCGATCCTGAGGGATGGCTCCATGCCGGCGACCTGGCAACGATGCGCGAAGACGGCAACTTCCGCATTACGGGCCGCCTCAAAGAGATGATCATCCGCGGCGGCGAGAACATTTATCCGCGCGAGATCGAGGAGTTCTTGCACGGACATCCGAAGGTGGCTGATGTTTACGTTGTAGGCCTGCCGGATGAGCGACTGGGGGAGCGGGTGCTGGCCTGGATTCGGTTGCACCCCGGTGAGACGGCGACCAAGGACGAGATACGGGGCTATTGCCGGGGGCGGATCGCGCATTTCAAGATCCCCGAGTTCATCCGGTTCGTCGATGAGTTCCCGATGACCGTGACGGGGAAGGTGCAGAAGTTTGTGATGCGCCAGAAAGAAATCGAGATGCGAAAGCTGGAGGATGTGGCGCGGACGGAGATGGCGTAGTGGACTGTGGTCTTCGCTGTCTTGATACGTACGGCAATTAGCCGTACAATATAGAAACGGCCTAAAATCGCCGGGACAGGAGTATCCAGATGCCGACCACAGATACAAGGGATACAACTTCGGACAAGAAAGCAAGGCTTGAAGCCCGCGTAACGCTGGAACAAAAAGCCCTGTTTCAGAAGGCGGCAGCGATTCTGGGCCGGTCTCTGACCGACTTTGTGGTCAGCAGCGCCCACGAACTCGCGACGCGCACGGTCCGCGAACACGAGGTGATGACCTTGACCGCTCGTGACCAAGAGGTGTTCGTCGCTGCCCTGCTCGAAGCACCCCAGCCGGGGGCCCGACTGCAAGCGGCTGCACGCCGCTACCGGAGAACTGCGCGCCGCTAGATGGCCCTCTCGACGGGAGCAACAGATTTCTTGATACAGCCGCTCGCGAAGAGCCACGATCGGGCAGATTTCTCGTCTGGCAATGATGAGTTGGACCGTTACCTCAAGAATCAGGCTGGACAGGATGTCCGCCGCAATATCGCTGCCTCGTTCGTCCTTGTCGAGGAAGGCGACAACGCGGTGTTGGGGTACTACACCCTTTCGGCATTCGCGGTCGCTCTTTCCCATCTTCCCGAAGCGATAGCCAGGAAGCTGCCCCGCTACCCAGTGGTCCCGGCAACGCTCCTCGGTCGACTCGCCGTCGATGCGCGCCTGCGCGGCCAAGGGCTCGGGGAATACCTTCTTATGGATGCGCTGGAACGCAGCTTCCGGCAGGCAGACCAGATTGCGGCTACCGCGGTCGTGGTGGACGCTATCGATGATGCGGCGAGGCGGTTCTATTTACATTTTGACTTTCTGCCATTTCCCGAGCGCCAGGACCGCCTGTTTCTGCCGATGAAGACGATCGCCCGTCTGTTCCGGTAAACGACTTCGGCACACTGACCGCACAGCGCTACATCACGCCCGACGACGTCTCCTTCTATAATGCGGACGGTTGGTGAGCGACGGCTGGAGATTCGAAGATGATGAAACGACGTGAACTTCTCAAGTTGGTTCCGACAGTAGCGGGTTCGAGCTTGCTTTCAGCAGCGGCAGCGGCCCCGGCGTCGACGCGAGGCCCGGCGCGTATCAAGTCGGCGCTGTGCGCCTACTCGTTCCGCAAAGCGCTCGCCGACGGCTCGATGAGCTATGAGGATCTTATTGACGTGGCGGTTGAGAATGACATTGATGGGCTCGACGTCACCGTCTACTGGTTTCCGAAGACGGGTCTTGACGAGTTTGCTCTGTCGTTGCGGCGCAAAGCTTACCTTTCCGCCGTCGAGATTCCGGCCATCGCGATCCGCTCAAACTTGTGCAAGGGAGACGCGCGAGAGCAGGAAGTCGAAGTCGCTTGGCTCAGCTATTGGGTCGACATAGCGAACAAGCTTGGTGCGAGTCACATCCGAATTTTCGGTGGGACGGTCCCGAAGGGTGCGACAGAGGATCAGTCCGCGGGGTGGGTTGTCGAGATCCTGAAGCGGGCCGCCGAATATGCCGGTAAGAAGGGTGTCATCCTCGGGTTGGAGAATCACGGAGGAATCACCTCCCGCGCCGAGCGGGTCGTACAGATGGTGAAAGCGGCGGATAACCCTTGGGTCGGAGTCAATCTTGACACCGGCAATTTTAGCCACGACCCCTATCGGGAGATCGAGATGTGTGTCCCCTATGCGGTGAACTCACAGTTCAAGACGTCGATCCGTCTTGAAGACGGTCGACGTGAGCCCTGCGATTGGGAGCGGGTGATGAAGATGTTTGGAGCGGCCGGATACAAGGGCTACATTTCTCTGGAATACGAAGCCGATGAGCCGGTCGAGACGGCGATACCAAAATACCTCGGGCGGTTGCGTGATTTGAGCCGGAAATACTCAGGCTGACGCCTCTGCGCTCTGAAACCAGCGCGTTAGAATACAGGGTCGCCGCGACATCGAATCGACTTGCGTAAAAACGTTGTTCTTGCCGTCATCGTATCGGCGCTGCTGATCGGGTTTCTCTTTCTCGCTTGGCAGGCGGGACTCATCGGGCGCCTCACCAACTACGACCAGTTGATCGAGACCATGCGCGGCGGCGATGGCCCTTGGGGCCCGCTGATCTGTATCGGCGTTCAGTTTGCTCAGGTTGTGATCTTTGCGATCCCGGGCGAGGTTACGCAGATTGCCGCAGGCTATGTTTTCGGAGCTTGGTACGGTTTCCTGTACTCGGTCGTGGGTATTATGCTGGGGTCCGCGTTTGACTACTCTTTCGCACGGCTGGTTGGACGTCCGGTGGTAGAGAAGTTCTTGGGGGCAGAGCGACTGGCTCGCATCGACGCACTTCTGAGCACGCGCAAGGGCAGGTCAGCGTTGTTTATTCTGTTCCTGCTTCCTGGAATGCCTAAGGATGCGATGTCATACGGCGCGGGGCTCACACAGTTCAAGCTTGGCGAGTTCGTCGTAGTTTCGGGCCTGGCCCGAATGCCCGCACTTCTGTTCAGCACGATGATCGGATCGCAACTTTACAGCCGCGACTACGACGCCATGATGATCACGGCGGCCATTGCCGCGGCGGTCATCGGCGGATTCTTCTGGTATCAGAAAAGGTGGCTACCCGCATGATCCGCCTGATGACCGCGGAAGACGTCCCGGCCGGCATGCGCCTGAAGAAAGCGGCAGGATGGAATCAGACGACCCAGGATTGGGAGAACGTGCTGGCGCTGGAACCCAAAGGATGTTGGGTATACGAGATTGACGAGGTCGTGGCCGGTTCGGCGACAGCCGTTTGCTACGGACAGCACATGGCGTGGATTGGCATGGTGTTGGTGTTGCCCGAGTACCGCGGCCAAGGAATCGCCCGCCAGTTGATGCGGCATGCGCTGCAATACATTGAGGAGCGCGGCGTACCGTATGTGAAACTCGACGCCACGGATATGGGTCGGCCGCTCTACGAGCAGCTCGGCTTTGTCCATGAGATTGTGATCGAACGCTGGGCGGGAACGGCTTCAGGGCAGCCAGACGGCAAAGGCCCTGTTTCAATTTCCGTCGATAACATGGCGGCGATCAGCGCGCCGGATCGTGCCGCGTTCGGAGCCAATCGGACGGCACTGTTACGGCAATTGATCCAATCGTTCCCGATGGATACGGCTTCCCTGCCAGGAGGGTACGTGATGGGCCGTCCGGGGGAGAATGAGTACTTCCTGGGACCTTGTGTCGCGGAGAATGAGGATGAAGCCCGGCGGCTCGTCGCGCACTTGCTGGCTCGGCATGCCGGAAAGCGAGTGTTCTGGGATCTACTGCCGGCCAATGAGCACGCGGTGTCGCTGGCCCGGTCATTTGGATTTGAGCCGCTGAGAAAGCTGTCCCGCATGGCGCGGCCTCTTGCCGGATGTCCATCGGGCGATGTGGGGCGAGTCTTCGCGGCCGCGGGATTCGAGTACGGTTAAGAACATGCAGACAACGATTATTCTCAGAAGGGTATCGATTCCCTTCCTTGAGCCTTTTCGCATCTCAAACGGGATCGCCGCGACGAAAGACAGCGTGATCGTGGAGATCCGGCGGGATGGGCAATCCGGGTTCGGCGAGGCAGGACCGCTGACAGGCGGCGCCTATTCATCAGAGACGGCTGAATCAAGCTGGACCCGGTTGGAGGAGAAGCTCGTTCCGCTGTGGCTGGAGTCAAACTTCGATCGTCCGGAAGAAGTAGGGCCAGCCGTCGACAAGATTCCCGGGGAGGCCTTCGCCCGTGCGGCGATCGAGGGCGCATCGTGGGATCTGGCGGGCCGTGAAACCGGAGAGCCACTCTGGAAGATGCTGGGCTCGCAGCTCCGCCCGGTGGAATCGGGTGTCGCGATCGGCATCTTCGACACGCTGGAGGAGTTGCTGGAGCGCGTCGATCTCTACGTCAAGCAGGGCTATCGCCGGACGAAGATCAAGATTCAGCCGGGCTGGGACGTGGAGCCGGTCCGGGCGATTCGCGAGCGGTTCGGGGATATTCCCCTCATGGTCGACGCGAATGCCGCCTACTCATTGGGCGACGCGGGTATCTTCAAGGAACTCGACCAGTTTGACATGATGATGTTTGAGCAGCCCTTGGCGGGGCCGGCCCTTGCGGACATGGCCGAACTGCAGCGTCAGGTGAAGACGCCGATTTGCGCGGATGAATCGGCGGAAAGCCAGGAGGCGCTTGAGACAATGATTGAGTTGGGCTCGGCGAAGATCATCAATATCAAGATTCAACGCGTTGGCGGCCTGACGAACGCGCGGCGGATGCACGACCGGGCTCGAGAAGCGGGCCTGGGCGTCTGGCTGGGTACAATGCCTGAGTTGGGCGTTGCCTCCGGGCAAGGGCTGCACCTGGCGACGCTGCCCGGCTTCAACTACCCGACGGACGTGGAAGCGTCAGAGCGCTGGTACGAAGACGACCTGGTCGATCCGTTGATCACTCTTGGCAACAACGGTTCGATTTACATTCCCGAGGGCCCCGGCATGGGCTACACCGTCAACCGCACCAAGCTGGAACGGTATACCACCGAGCAAAAGGAATTTTCCGCATGATCGTCGAACGACAGCGCCATGACTGGCGAATTCGCGACCGCAGCTTCACGCTCGGCGCACGCACGTTGGTAATGGGCGTCGTGAGCCTGGAAAGCGAGACCGCGGGCGAGCGTATCGACCCCGAGGTTGTCCTCGATAAAGCGCATGCACTTGAGCAGCAGGGCGCGGATCTCATCGAGTTGCACGGCGGGCCAATTTATGTAGATGGGCGCCCACTCACAGCGGATGAAGAGCTCAGCAAGCTTGTACCGATCTTGCGTAAGCTGCGGCACAACCTGGATGCTCCGGTGTCCATCAACACTTACAACGCGGAGACGGCTGAGCGGGCGATCGAACTCGGCGTCCAGATCATCAACGACGTCAGCGGCCTGGCATTCGATGGGAAGCTGGCGGGCGTGATCAATCAATCCGATGTGGGGCTGATTCTGACGCATATGCGTGGAACACCCGACACGTGGAAGCGGCTGCCGGCGGTACCCGATCTGGTCGGCACGATCGGGCGGGACTTGGAGTCAAGCCTGGCGCGAGCGCGCGGGGCCGGCATCGACAGGCGGCGTATTGTCGTTGACCCAGGCTTGGAACTCGGCAAACGGGGGCCCGAAAACATGAAGATCCTTACGCAGCTCCATCGGCTGGCGCACTTGCAGCAGCCGATCCTCGTGAGCCCGTCCCAAAAACGTTTCATGACCGAATCTGTGCGCGCTACGGACTCGGAATGGAGTCTGGCCGCTGTGGCGGCGTCGACCATCACTATCTACGGCGGCGCCCACATTCTTCGCGTTCACGAAGTGGAAGCTGTTGCACAGGCCGCGAAATTTGCGGATCGACTTTTTGAACTCGACGACCAACGCGCCTCTTGAGACCGGCACGAGTTGGATTGATTCGATGGCGATCCTATCCATCACGGGCAGATGATGTCGTTCGCAGCCACCGGCGTCCGAAGGGCTCAATCATAATAGAGACGATATGAAACGTTCTACTTTGCAGTTCACACGACGGCAGGTCTTAGCCGGCGGCGCAGCGGCGCTGGCGGCCGCGGCTCAAGGTCCGGCTTCGGGCCGAACGAACTTTCAGTTAGCCTGCATGACGCTGGCCTACTCTGGATTTCCGTTCGCACGAGCCCTGGAGGGCATTAAGAGCGCCGGCTACGACTACGTGGCTTGGGGCACGAGCCACCGCGCGAATCCACAAGCGGAGCGAGTTGACCTGATCGCGGCGGATGCCCCGGCGACCCGCGCCAAGCAGCTCAGTGGGCAATGCCGCGATGCGGGACTGGATCCGCTGATGATGTTCTCGCGGGTGTATGTAGCGGACGAGGATTCGATTCCGGTGCATACGAAGCGGATCGAACAAGCATCTGCTGCAGGGATCCCGTTCCTGTTGACGTTCGGTCATATCGAGAAGGGCGGCTTTCCTGTCTGGATTCGCAACCTCAAAGAGCTTGCGCCGATCGCGCGGGCCAACGGGGTGATGATCGTAATCAAACAGCACGGCGGAAATACCGCGACGGGGCGGAACTGCAAGCGGATCGTACAGGGAGTGGCGGACGACGCGGTGAAGATCTGCTACGACGCAGGGAATGTTCTCGATTACGAGAACGACGATCCGATCGCGGATATTCACGCCTGCTGGCAGGACGTGCGAGCTTTTGCGATCAAGGATCATCGCAATTGGCCCGAGGATCGGGACTGCGGACCCGGGTTCGGAGAGATCGACCACTACCGGTTGCTGACGCCGGTTGCGAATACGGGTCTCGACATGCCGCTGGCCTTCGAGAACATCTTTGAGCCGCTGGTATCACGACCGTCAACCCCTGAAGGGATTGATGCACTGGCGCGTCGCGCACGTGAATACGTGGAGACCGTGATCCGGGGGATTCAGTCAGCCTAAAGGGCGAAGAAGACCGGCGCGGACGCCGGTCCTGCCCTCGTGTACGGTATGCCGTGCCCCTAGATTTACGGACTAGAGGGCGATGCCCATCTCGTCCCAGGTGACCATGCGGCGCTGATAGATCGCTTCGCGGCCCATGATGCCGGTAAGAGCAGCGATGGCTGCCGTTTCGATGCCAGCCATCGGCTTGGGGCCTCCGCGCACAGCGCGTACGAACTCGTTGTGGGCCTCGTCGGTCAGATCAATATCGTCGTCGCCCTTATGCTCAACGGGCTCGGCTTCGCCGAACATGTCGTAGAAAGTCCACGAACCGTAGTCCAGCTCGATCGCACCCTTCTCGCCATAGACGATAAACCACATCCCGTTGGGCAGCTTCTTGAGCGCACGCGGGTGCAGGTAGAGCTGGCTGTAGTCGAGGTGCATGTCGTTCTGGTAGATGTACTCGACACTGAAGCCATCCATCATGACTTCGCCAGCCGGTTTCGGCTCGGGGAGATACCTCTTGCCGTGGCCGTAGGCACTAATGGGATGACTACCGGCGAGCCAGTTACAGACATCCAGATTGTGGACCGCGTTTTCGACGATCAAATCGCCGGAGAGCTTGGGGTCGTTGTACCAACCCGGGAAGCGGCGCTCTTGGCCGCTGCCACCTTCCCGGCGTGTGCCGGGCTTGGATGGCGTGCTGTGGCGCTGCGCTTTGATGACAAGCGGCTTGCCGATCAGGCCGCCCTTGTGAATCTGGTTCACGCAGTCCTGCATATGCGGCGCGTTGCGTGACTGCAGGCCGACCTGAAAGACCGCCTTTGATTTGCGGGCGGCGTTCACCACCATCTTGACCTGACCGGCCGTGATGCCGAGAGGCTTCTCGCAAAAGACGTGCTTGCCCGCCTTGAGCGCGGCGGCACTCATTTCCGCGTGCAGATAGCAAGGCGTGGCGATGAGCACGGCGTCGATGTCACTCTGGCCGAGCAGTTCTTTGTAGTCGCTGTAGGATCGCGGGTTGTCAGCCTGCGCGGTGCTTTGCGCGGCGTCCCGGGCGGAGGCGTCAATGTCGCAGACGGCCTTGATGCTGATGTCGGCGTGCTCGACGAAACGCTTCAGGTGAGCGTTACCGCGCTTGCCGACACCGATCATCCCCATACGTACTGGATCTTGTTGGGCTTGAGCGGACGTCGCGGCGGCAGCAACGGCCACTCCTTGTAGAAAACGACGGCGCATTATTTTTCTTTTATTCACTCTAGCCCCCAAATGGAAAGAAGTTGTGTCTTGCGAATCAGTCGCCGCTCAGCTTACCATGACGCTGCTGTGGACAGCATTGTCTATGTGCGATAACAGAGACAGGCCTATTCACAAGATAACAATTGGGAGAAACTCGATGTACTCAGCGACACTCAAACCGCTTCTGTTAATGGCAGTCTTTCTCGTTGCGCTCGCGACACCCGCGGCGGCGCAGAACGGGGGGTTTGTATCACTGTCTCCTAAGGCTAGCCTTGGCGAGCATTGGATTGTCGAAGGCTCCGCGCCTGACACATGGTCAGTGAAAGACGGAGTGGTCGTCTGCAGCGGCAAGCCGAATGGTTTTCTGCGCAGCAAGAATTCTTATCGCGATTTCATCTTCCGTGCTGAGTGGCGCTTCCCGACAGAAGGCTGGACCGAAGAACCGCCGACGTATCCGAACGCGGGCTATTTCATTCACGCCGGCGCGGTGGAGCGGGGCTGGCCGAAGTCTCTTGAGATTCAAGGCCACTACGGGGAAGGAGGAAGTCTATTCGGAGTGCGGGGCGGCAAAGTCACCGGAGCGCGCCGAGGACCTATCCCCGAGAATCGCAAGGTGTTCGGCGAATGGGAAACGATCGAGATCAAATCACTCAATGGTATTGTTACCGTCGCGCTTAATGGCAAGAAAATGAATGAAGGCCGAGATATTGAGCCAACGCAGGGCAATATTTGCCTTCAGGCGGAGGGTTGGCCGGTTCTTTATAAGAACCTTTGGATTAAGGAACTCGACTAGAATCCAATCGGCCTTCGAAAATGATGGAAATCACATTCTGGGGCGCGGCGGGCACCGTCACGGGCTCGCTACATCAAATCTACGCGGACGGGCGTCAGTTCGTCCTCGACTGCGGGCTGTTTCAGGGACGGCGCAAAGAGGCCCAGCAACGCAACCGGGAGATGCCTATTGACCCGGAGTCGCTCGACGGCGTCATCCTCTCGCACGCGCATATCGATCACAGCGGCAACCTGCCGTCGCTCGTGAAAGCGGGCTTTGAAGGCCCCATCTACACGACGCCGGCGACGATCGATCTGTGCGGGAAGATGCTGTTGGACTCGGCCCATATCCAAGAGAAGGATGCCGACTATGTCAACAAGAGGCATCGGCGGCGCCGCACGATTAGCGCGCGACGGAGGCGGCACATCAAAGCCAAAGCGCTCTACACAATGGAGGACGCCGAACAGACCCTATCGCTGTTTGAAGCCGTGCCCTATCACCAAGAGACGCAACTGAGCGACAAGCTGAAGTTCGAGAGCTACGACGCCGGGCACATGCTTGGTTCGTCGTCAATTGTCCTGACCGAGAAGATCCGCAATCGCGAGATTCGGCTTGCCTTCTCGGGGGACATCGGCCGCAAGCACCTGCCGATCATTCGTGACCCCGAAACGCTTCCGCCCGTGGACTACCTGATCATGGAAAGCACCTACGGCGGGCGCTTGCACGAGCGCGAAGATCAGGCGCAACAGAAGCTGGCCGGCGTGATCAACCGCACGTACGAACGCGGCGGGAAGATCATCATTCCGGCGTTCGCGGTCGGGCGGACGCAGCAGATCGTCTTGTCGCTGCACGAGCTGATGCTTGCGAAGAAGATTCCCCCGATTCCGGTCTTCGTTGACAGTCCGCTGGCGGTGAATGTGACGGAGGTCTTCCGCGACCACCCGGAATGCTACGACAAGGAGACGCGTAAGCATCTGCTTGAAGATCGTGACCCGTTCGGTTTCGAGATGCTGCGCTATGTCCGTGACGTCGAGCAATCCAAAGCGCTCAACGACACACGCGAACCAATGGTCATTATCTCGGCCTCGGGCATGTGCGAGGTGGGGCGCATCTTGCATCACTTGCGGAATAACATCGAAGACTCCCGCAACACAATCGTCATCGCCGGCTACCAGGCACAGCACACACTTGGCCGCCGGATTGTCGAGAGGCAAGCCGAAGTTTCGATCTTTGGTGAGCCAATGCGGCTGCGGGCGGAGGTCGTCCGGCTCAATTCATTCAGTGGTCATGCGGACCAGCAGGAACTCCTGCGCTGGATGAAACCGCTCGTGCCGCAGCTGAAGAAAGTCTTCCTGGTACACGGGGAGCCAAGTGGTTCAGAAGCACTCGCGGAAGCGATTCGCGAGTTGTTCGGCATTGAAGTGGTCGTCCCGCAGCGTGGGGATTCGTTCCGTCTGTCCTAGGTGCCCGCTACTAGAAAGCGAACTGGAGGCCGGTGGAGAAGGTGTGCGCGCGGAAGTCTTCCTGTCGGAAGAATTCTTCGCCGAAGCCGTACCAACGCCACTCGGCGACCCACTTGACGCGATCGGTCGCGGGTAAGACAATCGACGCTCGCGGCACGTAGTATCGGGTGGGGCGGCTGCCGGAATTGCTTGACAGGCTGCCTCCCATTGTTAGGCGCGCGGGGCCGACTTGCACGTCACCGAACAGACCCGCGTGATGGCCGTTGTCGCGGTAGCGAGAGAAGTCTCGGCCGAAGAAGGGTAGGTCGACGACTTCAATGTCGGAGTGCAACGTCGAACGGGTGTAGTCGGCAAGAAGAGAGAAGCGCTCGCCATTGTTCGGGGTCCAATAAACGCTCGCGGACGTTTGACGGCTCTGAAAGTCGAAATCGATATCCGGGGCGGGGTTGCGGTTGTCGAGAATCGCAAACGAACCCGCCAGGGTAAGCGAAGGCGACAGCTTGTAGCGCGCCCGCGCTTTCGTTTTCCAGTAGTCCATGAGGCCGGTGCGAAAGAACGTGCGATCGCCGGGCGAGGCTTCAAAGTCCATTGAAAATGTGAGCCGCGATGCCGCGCGAACGCTGAGCCCGGCCAAACCGACATGGCGGCGGACTTCTCCATCGGTTTGCGGCTCGGGACCGAATTGCAGAGACGCCGGTGGGACAACGGCGTCACCCCAGACGTAGCGATGCCCGCCGCGCACGGTGACACGCGGATGCGCATCGAAAATGGCGTCCACCTGATGCCGGTTGTAGTTGAACGTTAGCGTACGGATCTGAACGTCTTCTAACTCGGCTTCCGACGGCGTATTCAATATTTCCACGAGGGTCGAGCCCGACGAGATCTGAAAACGGTCGGTGTACCACGACTGAATGATGCGCAGGCGGTCGTGGGGCCGCACTTCGGTCGTCCATGACCCGGAGCGGTGAGGCCGATTGGCGTCGGCTAGGTTCTGCTCGAACTGGCCGGTGTAGGGCGCGATGAGCGTCTGCGAGAAGAACGAGCCGGCGGCGTCGAGCTGCTGGGTGACGTCGATCGTGGGCTTGCTGTAGACGAACTGCCCGGTGAAGTTGAGCCACTTGGTGGGACGGCCTTGCACAACGCCTCGGCTGAACAAGCCGTCGCCCTCGGCGCGGTAGCGTTGCAAGAGTTCGTTGAGGATGATGTCGCGCCCGAAGAATGTGCGGCTGACATTGCCCGGATTCGCGCCGCCCCGGTAGAAGATCTCTTGATCGTCGCTGAAGGTCGTCGCGCCTTGTTCCAGCGTGAAGTTGTACTTCGAGAAGTTGAGCTTCACTCCGCCTCGGAACGAAGTGAGATCGTCGTCGAGGTTACTGCCAACGGGGAACTCGTCGCCGTCGGTGATGAAGGTCGTCGTGCCGAGACCAAAGCCGTCAGCTCGGTAGAACGAGAAGAACGGCGAGATCATCGAGTTCGGCTTGATGACGAACTCGGTTTCGTATTGCCTTCGGGTGATATCGAGCGCGCGCTGGCTGAGCAGGAGTCCTTCACCAAGCAGCGGGTTCGCGAACGAAGGTAGGTTGTTGAAGTAGGCGACGTTACGGTAGTTGAATCTCAGATCGTAGACATCGCGTAGTCCGACGCGGATGCGGGCGGCGTTGTAAGGATCGCCGCCCCAGTTATTGGCATCGGCTGAGAAGTTGTCGAACAGACGGCCGGAGGGATCCTTGTAGCGGAAGTCACCGTCGAACAGGCGTGGACCTTCCCCGAGGTTTACGATGCTGCGGTAGACTTGGCCGTTGCCGCTTACGTCTTGGACAAAGCGATTGCGCAGATCGAGATTGAGATTCCACTCGCCGCTGGAGGAGTCAGGCGACTGCTGAGCGCTGAGCACGGAAGCGCACAACAACAGAGCCGATGTGCGGATGAAGCGGGTCATCGCAGAAAGTCCCGGCTAACGAACGATCCGTGAATCTTTGAATGGCACACCGTGCAGTTCTGGAATCGAGCAGTGCGAATGTCGTGAAACGCGGGTGGCGACCCACCCAATGTCGCAAGGTCGGCCGTGTGGCACTCGATGCACAGGCGGCTCGTACTGTGGCGAGTCATCATGCGCGGATTGGCCGAGCCGTGTGGCTCATGGCAGGTTGAGCAGGGTTCGAGCTTGACGGGCGCATGCTCGAAGGGGAAGGGGCCGCGCTTGTCGGCATGACACTTGAGGCAGCTTGTCTCGTTAGCCGCCATTCGCGTCATCTGGGCCGGGGGCGGATCGCCATGTGGGTTATGGCAATCGATGCACGAGATGGCGCCTTCTTGCAGCTTGTGACGGAACGGCCGATTGAAAGCGGCCCGAACTTCCGTGTGACAGGAAGAGCACAGAGCATCGGTTTTGTTCGACAGCAGAGACGCGTGATCCGACCCGTGGACTTGATGGCACGACGTACAGGCCACGCCGTTGCGGCTGTGCTCGTTGAAGCCGCGGCCTTCCTGCGCGATGTCCGACCCGTGGCATTCGAGACAAGCGCGGTTGACCTGGTCCGGCTGCGCAACACGAAAGTCAGTTAGCCGCGCTGGGTCGAGGCCAAGGACGTGCGAGAGGCCCGGACCGTGGCAGGACTCGCAAGCGGTCTCAAGTGACTCCCATCGGGCGGACTCTTCCAGTAGTTCATGGGGACTGCCCGTGAAGCTAAGCGCCTCTTCCTCGTGGCAGACGCCGCACTTGGTCGAACCGACATAGCCGCCAGACTGATCTCCCCCGGACTGGGCCGACAGGACGACCGGGATGAACAACAGCAGCAACCAAACGAGGGGCATCGCTTCTACCCTCCTCGCCGGTCGAGCTCCAGGTTCTGATGGCAGCGGTCGCAGTTCTCAATCGACGCGAACGATCCGCCCTGCTCGACGTGGCAGCCGGCGCATGAAGACTTGTTCGCCTCGGCTGTTCGGTGGTAGTCATCGGCGTAGTTGAGCGGGCCTTTGCGCCAGCCAAATAGGTTCTCGTGGCAGGCACTGCAATTTCCTTTGGCGTCGAGGATGTGCTGGTCGTGGTCGAAGGCTACCTTTCCAAGCCGATTGTCATAGACAACCTCGGCCGGCAAGCCCATCGCCGAACCGCGAGCTTGGGCAGCGAGGTCGGGATGGCAATCGAGGCACTTCCCTTTGGATGGGAAGGCCTTGCCGCCCTCGACATGACAGCCCGCGCAAGACGTCTTGTTGGCCTCAGCGGTGCGGTGGATGTCGTCACCGTAGTTGAGGTTCCCCTGCTCGAATCCGAACAGCTCGACGTGGCAGGTCTTGCAGTTGTCGCTCTCACGCCCCGAGTGCTTGGCATGGTCGAACGGCGCGGTGCCTAGCTTCGTGGCATAGCTGATGACCGCGGGAATACCAGTGTTGCCAGAGGTCGGTGTGATTCTTGGCGCGCCGAGATCCAGATGACATTTTGAGCAGTTGTCGTCCGCCGCGAAGGCTTCCCCGCCCCCTACGTGGCAGCCGGCGCAGGATGTCTTGTTTGCCTCGGCGGTCTTGTGCAAGTTATCGCCATAGTTGAGAGGCGCTTTCTCCATCGGGAACAACTTGGTGTGACAGGCCGCACAGTTTCCATCGGCCAAGTCGACGTGCCGGCCGTGATCGAATGATGCGGGACCGAGGCTCGTTTTGTAGGTCACGGCGCCGGGACGTGGTGCCGGCGGAGCATCGATCCGAGCAACCATGCGGGTCGGGGAACTTAGATTGGTGTGACAGGTACGGCAATTATTCGCGGACGCGAAAGCGTCCCCGCCCTCAACATGGCAGCCCGCGCAGGACGTCTTGTTGGCTTCTGCCGTGCGATGAAGGTTGTCGCCGTAGTTGAGCGGCGCTTTCTCCATCGGGAATAGAGAGTTGTGGCACGCCGTGCAGTCGCCCTTGGCGAGACTCACATGCTGTCCATGGTCGAACGCCACCGCGCCCGTCGGCGTCTGATACACAATGTCCTCGGGTATCGCGGCACGGCCCCGGCTTTCGGTCAGTAGAGTGACCGAGGTCGACGTGATGGGCTGGTCAACCACACGCATGGTGTGGCAGGACGAGCAGCGAGCCCCGACGGGCCGGGCCACGGCATCCTGGCTGACATGTTCCGTGTCGTGGCAGCGGTAGCAGCCCGGATAGTCCTCGTGTCCCATCTGATTGGGATAGGTGCCCCATTCTACGTTGTACTCAGGGAAGATGTTTCGGCTGTAGATCGCGAGTAGCTCGTCGGCCGCGCTATCGATGTCGGCCCGACGGGCTCCGGCCACGTTGGGGTACTCGGATTGATAGAAAGCTCGCAGCGCCTCGGCGATCTCGGGACCTGCATGTTCGGGCCCCTCGTAGCTCGCCTGGATGAGTTGCAAGCCCTGCTGCTTGATTCGTGGCAACGAGCGAGCGATGCGGCCCTCGACGAGCGAATCGTTGATCGCCTTGCCTGGTGTTTCGAAACTATGCGCCGGACGGTTGTGGCAATCCGTGCAATCCATAGTGCGCAGCTCGAACTGATCTTCCTTGGCGGAATCCCAATCCGACGTTGCGTAAACGGTTTCCTTGCCGTCGGAATCGGTGTGGCGAATCCAGGGGATCTTGGTGCGCTTTGGATCGGAACGGTACTCGACCTTCGCGCCCATGGCCATATGCGCGCCGTGCGCGCCGGACTTACTGTCACCGCCACCGATTTTGACAAGTAGTTCCGTCCGCGTCGCGGAGTTCTGTTCGTCCTCGGCAAACTGAATCCACTCCTGCCGCTTGGAACCGAAGTCGCGGTCGGAGTGACACTTCCCGCAGGTCAACTGACCCTGCGCCAGATTGTGGACCGGCGTAGGAACGGGCCGCGGATGATTATTGAGAATCACACCAACGAGTTGATTGATGCCATTGAGCTTTGCCTTGACGTAGGCCTCGTTCCCCTCGCCGATATGGCACTCGACGCAGGCCACCTGGGAGTGCGCCGCGACTTTGTACTGGGTGAACTCGGGAGTCATCACATGGCATGACTCGCCGCAAAATTCCGTCGATTCCATGTGCTCCACGGCCGAGTACGTTAGATGCCCGCCGATGACGACGTTGAGAAACGTCGCGACACCGACAAAGGTCACCAGCTTGCGAAACGCGGTGTTCTTCCAATCGATCGCGGGAAACGAGGAAGGATAGACGCCGGTTCGCCTTTGCTTGCGCTCACGCAGGCGGATACCGAGAGGGATGAGCACGAGCCCGAGAAGAAAGATCGCCGGGAGCGCAAAGACCGTCAGTATGCCCAGGTAGGGATTGCCCGCTTCTTCTCCGAAGTGCACCGGCAGCGTGAACAGCCATGCGACCCCGCCGGTCGTTGTGAGAATAACGCCGAGCAGGCTGATCGGGTTGTTCGCCAGATAGACCAGCGGTAGGAGCCGGTCTTGGAGAGGCCCACGGGGACTCATGTTTCAATTTTCCCGGCAGACCAGTGTACGACAACCGATAGCCGCACACTGGTCAGCGAGATCGTTGTGTGAGGATCAGCGGGCATGCGCCCGGTCGACCGAGAACTCCGCGCCCTCTTTGTGGCAGACGTCACACGCCTCACCATAGTTTGGCGACGTATTGAGGTCAGCGTGAGCCGCCGCCGACAGATCGCGGTGGCAGGAAAGGCACGCCCCAGATACCGGCGGCGTCGGATTGATGAGTTCGCGAGGCGCCATCGTCGGGAGCAGGTCCGCCTGCAACGGCAGTTGCTCGGTTCCGTCGATGTGGCAAGCCTGGCAGTTGCGGCGATCGTTGGGATAGACCACTTCGCCGAAGTTATGCGGCGTGCCACCAAAACCGTAGATCACGTATTCCTCACCGAGTTCCTCGCCGGTGTGAATCTTATGGATCATCTCCTTGAAGTTCACGGTTTCCGGAAGGCCCTCTTCGGCAGGACGTCGGGCCACATCGCTCGTATTCGGGTTATGACACAGAACGCAATGCTCGACCGCGTTGCGATTCGATCCGTGGATATCAAGGTCGTAGTGGCAGGAGTCACAGTTCTCTTGAGCCACGACCGCCCGGCGAGCGACCGGCTCGGCGTCCGTCACGGCGAAATAGAACACTTTGTTGTCGCCAGCGTGCCGCACGGAACGCTCCTGCTGTGTACCGGCCAGGACCGTGGCGTTCTGGTAGCCCTCGATGCCGACGGCCCAAGTGCCGTTTGCATCGGCGGGAATCGGGGCCTGCAACGTGTACGCGTAGGCTCCGGCTCCGTTGGCGGCGGCGCTGGATGGGTTCTCGGAAACAAACTCAGAGAAGTCGCGGCTATTCCCGCTCATAACAAGCGCGAGACGGCCCATGGTGCTCGGCGGAACGTCTTGGCCGGCGTCATTAGTGATCTTGAAGGTGACGGTCGGACTCTGTCCGGGGGCGCTGTTCGTGACGCTGAGAATCTCGAAGTTCGTTCCCGGCAGTTCTTTGGAGAAGCGCTCGACCTTGTGTGCGCCAATGATCGAAAGATCGAACTCGAGTTCACCCTCGGGGATATGGCAGTTGCGGCACTGGTTGTCGGAGATCTGCGGCAAATCGGCGTGGTGCTCGCCCGTGGCGAAGTTCACCTGGGTATGGCAGCTTCCGCAGGAGGCACGGGACGGGTTCGTCAGATAGTTGCCGCCTTGCAATTGTTTCGAGAGATCAGCACGGCCTGAGACTCCACGGCTGCGGGCGGGCCTTGATGCCGTGGCCGCCAGGCGGGCCACCGTTTCGTTGGCTTCGGCAGTCTGCTTTTCATCGTGCGTGTGGCAGGTTGAGCACTGGCGAACATCGGCCGGGAATACCACCTCCGAATAATCGTGAACGGAGTTCCTAAAGCCGATGATCACATAGGGGTCGGGACGCTCTTCACCCATGTGAATGGCATGAACCATCGTGGGGAAATCAACCGTGTTGCCCGTGTCTGGGTCGGATGTCTGTGGCGAGTGGCAGGTAATGCAAAGTGCGACGCCGCTGCGCTGGTCGTGGGCAGTAAGGCTGCCGTGACATTTGTTGCAGCTCTCGTCGCTAACGACATCGCGTACGACGCTGACCTCGGAGCCATCAGGAACAAAGTTGAACGTGTCGGACGCGTAGGGCTCACCGAGCTCATACTCTTCCAAGTCGCGATTGGCCCAAACAGCGACCGTATGGGTCGCGGTGCGGTCATAGCCAGCCGGTGCCTGCGTGCCGAAGGTATAGATGTACTCTCCGTCACCGACTTTCTCGAAGCTACCGCCGCGGTCGCGGTCCGCTTGCTCAGCACTATTCCCGGTAATGGAGCTATTCGCGGTACGTTTGGTGTAGGCGACGTACTGCGACTTTCCCGCTGGGATCGTCGCGAGCACAGGCCGAACTGCGACTTCGCCGGGCGTTGTGATGCCCTCCATATCGAGGGGCAATCCCTTCGGATCGGTCAGACGGAAGCGGAAGCTAGCAGTCCCGCCGTCGTCGATCGACGCATCAAGGACCTTGATCTCAAGACCCGGGCGGATAAAAACCTGTAGGTGCTTTTCGAGGTAGAAGGCCTTCTCGCTCTTTGTGAACGCCGCGTCTTCCTGGGCATCCTGAGCACGCAAACCGAGCGCACCCCAACTGACGACAAGCGAGAAAAGGATAAAGTGGCAGAGAAGCCGCTTCGAAATACGATTGGCACCCATACAGAAACCTCCCCCATTAAAGGGTTTTGCTACGTGGGCAGCAGCAATCGAAGTACCATTTGTACCACAGG
>Ga0302123_10000102_pt1 | contig 62913 bp, 47 predicted proteins | sample CB21_321_MG_FD_203109 | JGI IMG/M metagenome (GOLD analysis project Ga0302123, IMG submission 203109) | Marine microbial communities from Western Arctic Ocean, Canada - CB21_32.1 | ecosystem: Environmental > Aquatic > Marine > Oceanic | place: Canada: Western Arctic Ocean | collected 2017-09-28 | reverse complement strand
CATCTAAAACCTCGGCCGCTTTCGCGCATCGCTCGGTCGCTTCGCTCGCACCAAGCAGGCCGGCCCCCGCAAGAAACAACATTGGCGCCAGGATCTGCATTCTCATAAGAAATACCCTTTCTCTTTCATGTAGCTGACCGCGGGGTCAAGGAACCGTCTCCGACTCCTGTTTACTCATTATCTCGCCATTCCCGTCGACATGCACGCAAACTGCGGGAACTTTTGTGTTGGTGCTTCAGTTACGTCACGCCGCACAAGTATTCGAACGTGTTCGCCGTGTGCGGCTAGACTGTATCCGGCCACTATCCGTAGCCCTCAAGACCCAGGCTACCGGTCGGTCTACGCCCATGGACCAACCGACTCCGAGCGCTAGACTGCGTATTCACCTTGGCGCGCAGATTCCTCAAGTACGGCGCATGGCTTGGCGTGTTGGTAAGCCTTGTCACGATCCTATTCTGGGGAGTCTTGTTCTACATCCGCGCGGAAGGGGCGGCGCAAGCGCGGGGTCTCGAGGCGGCGATCTTTCTACTTTCCACCGTCGTCAGCTTCCCTCTATCCATTCTGACGGTGGCCGCGCTCAGCTCTATTGAATACCCCGTCGCACTTGTGCGGCTTGCGATCGTGGGAGGGCCGATCCTCAACCTGGCGCTGTGGGGATGTTTGACCGGTGCGGCAGCGGATCTCTTGGTGTCGCTGCGAGCCCGCTTTGCGCGTCCCCGGAAGCGGTAGGCTATTGAACCGGTGGCGTAGGAGCCACGTACTCGGGTGGCGCCTGGACACCTTCGCCAAAGAAGAAATCATCCATGTGCTTCATGATGATCTCTTGCGCCTCAAGGGTCGCGGGGTTCAGGCGGTATTCGTTGATGATCATCTTTAGATGCTCGGCCCACAACTTCCAGGCATCCAGCGACACGTTGTCGTAGATCTTCTGCCCTAAGTCGCCGTCGAACGGCGTCTCCGTCAGTCCCGGCAGTTCCTTGTCGAACTTCACACACTTAACCATTCGTTCCGCCATGCACACTCCTCGCTTGGACTCTATTCTATGGGCATGAAGCCGCAAGTGCAAAAAACGGACGATTCGCAGAAACCTAGCGTCGACGGCAATCTCAGCCGCCGCGCCTTCACACGCGGCTCCGTGGCTTCGCTCGCGGCCGCCGCTCTCGCTGGTCAATCAGCCAGCGCCCAGCAAGGCGAACTCGTCGTCGACGACTTTGACCGCTCCGACTCCTTCTACCACGGCGACGACTGGGAATCGCTCAACCCCGGCTATTGGATGCTCGAAACCCACGCCCTGCGCCGCCGCGTGCATACACGGGGCGATAAGGCGCGCGCCACCGGCTTTCCCTTCCACCGCTTCATGGAGACCGAATACGAAACGCGCCCTCCATACGGCATGATCTGGCGGCGTGACTGGAAGCTCAGCGGCAACTACCGTATCACCGTTGAAGCCGCCATCCGAGCCCTGCCGACGGATGACCCCGAACCCGACTACTCGCTTATGGGAATCTGCTTCGGAGGGCGAACGCTCTATGAAAGCTGGAACGGAGCAGGCAAACCGGAAGACTCGTGCTGGTATGCAGCTTGGCGGGGGGACGGAACGTTCGGCATCTTCAGCCATTCGTCTGATGACACTCTCAAGGTCCAACCCGACTCATCGGGCCCGGCAGGAAAGCCCGACGCGGCCGAGCAGGTTCGCATTGATCTCGAAGTCACAGGCGACCCCTCCGGCCCGGCAACCGTAACCACCCGGCTTATCCGCTCAACTGGCGAAAGCGTCGTGACATGTACGAACGTTGACCGCAACTCGTTCCTCGATGGCTACTTCGGCGTCACCGCACGCGGTTCTCTCGACTTCAAGATCAACGAGGTGCGCCTTGGTCCCGGCGGTAACCGTCCGGTCGCCGCACCGGTCAACGAGCTCCAAGTTTGTTATCCCCTCGGCGACTCGCTTCGAGAGGTCGGCGGGCAATGGCGCTGCAAGTTCATCGCCCTGTTTCGGCAGGAGGGACGCCGCGCGGTGATCCGCATCGCCGACACCGAGAGCCCCGTTTCCGGCTGGCGGGCGGTCGACACGGCGGGGAGCGCCGGTATCGTTACCAACGGCTTCCGCCGCGCCACCGCCGTCATTGACTGTGTTCTTCCGGGCAACCCCGCCGACGCTACGTTCTACTACAGCGTCTGGAAGGACGGGAAGGATGTCACCGCCGATCCGCGGCGAGAGGATCAACAGTACGTCGGACGTCTACCTCAACTCAAAGCGCCCTACCGGCTGTGCGGGCTGAGCTGTCACGCCATCAACGGTCGCAAACCCGGCATGGACCGCACCGACAGCTTCCAAGAGAACTGGATCCACGACCAGCCACTCCCGGACGCCTACGAACACCTCGACGACTACGACTTCCAGGTCATGCTCTGGGAGGACGACATCTGGTATCTCGAACTCGTCCTCTATCCGCCGAGCACCGACGACGCCTATAAGGTCATCACCAACACCATCGCCGGCCCCACCACTCGCTGGCAGATGATGCGCCACTGGAATGTACTCAACCCCGGCGACCACGATCACGGCATGGACGATGTGAAAGGTCCGGAGCAGCTAGCAGTCCGGAACCGCCACGACCTGGGACAAGATCCCGCGTACATGCAGCGCAATTTTGAGATCGTGCAACACCTCATCACCGGCGACGATAGCCCCTCGGGCACCGCGAACCCGAAACGATGGCGTCGCTGGAAGATGCCCGCCGGCGACTTTTCTCTGCTAATCCTCGATGCGCGCCTGTGGCGCAGTTCGCAAGACACCCACATCTGGGCCACCGAAGGCTGGGGTGACCACGGCCATGTCTACGACCGCAAAGACCCGACTCGCTCGCTACTCGGGGAAGAGCAATTCGCCTGGCTACAAGAAACCGTCCGCACCGATACCGCCCCGTTGATCTGCGTGACGGGCCTCAACGGTCTCCATACCGTCTGGCAGCCGTCCTCCGAAGCGGAGCAACGCAATCGGGTTTCAGCCGACTACGCGGGCTGGGTCAAAGCCGGCTCCGATCGCGCCATTGAACTACTGAGCTCGCGCGACGGCATCGTCTCCGTCTACGGCGATGTCCACATCGGCTCCATCCTCAAGAACCGCGATGCACGACTCTATGAATGCTCCTTCGGCCCCATTGGCCGCACCGGCGGCCGCCGCGTCAAAGACGGGTTCGGCCGCCTCATGAAAGACTATGACGGCCGCGAACTCGACTTCGTCGCGCTCTACCAACAGGACTATGAAAGCCCCGAGCTCAAGCAGCAATCCTCTCCCGGCTACTGGAACTTTCTTGAGATGGTGTTCGATCCCACGACGCGCGACCCGCGCATCGGTCTCCGTGTACGTCGGCTCAACGATGCTCCCAGGCACGAACCGCGCGGCGGAGGCATGGTAGAGGTCGCCGCATCGTCAACAGGTCGCTTGCCCACCTGTCGCATTCCCGAAACGAAGACACTGCCGCTCGCCGAGGTGCGCCTCGCCCGCGCGGATGGCCGTCCGATCCGAGGCAGCCGTAGCCTTGCTGATGGCTCGGTGCCCATCGCGGGCCTCGTCGATGTCGCTCCCGGAACAGAGATCCTCATGACCGCTCACGACGGCACGAACATCGAAGCGCGCACAATTCAAACATTGCCACCTGCCTAGGCCAGCCTCCCTCGCTTCCAGCGCGATAGAATATCTCCAGTTCTCATGATGCGGAACTACAGGCAACAGCTCATGCTGGCCGCCCTGGTCCTCTGCGGCGGAATACTCCCGGCCGCGGAGCAGGCCAAGGAAACAAAGGGTGTCTCGCACGACGCCGCCGGTCTTTTCGTCGAAGTCGTCCAACCCACTTTCAAGCAACAGTGCCTAGGATGCCATGGCGAGGGCAACACGTTCTCGGATCTTGACCTACGCAGCCGCGAAGGCATGCTCAAGGGTGGCAAACGGGGACCGTCCGTGGTTCCCGGCCGCGCCGACGATAGTTTGCTCGTCAAAGTCCTCGATGGACACCCCGACCTGCAAATGCCGCCAGGCGAGGGCAAACAGCTCCCCGCCGAGACCATCCTCGCCGTCCGTCGGTGGGTTGATGGCGGCGCGCCCTTCGCCGAAGCGCAAGCGAACCACAAATGGGACTACGCCGAACCAGATCTTTGGGCCTTCCGGCCTCTTGCGAACCCAACTCCGTCTGGAGTCGAACTCGACCCCGAACGGATCCAAACACCTGTTGACCAATTCATCGACGACGAACTTGTCAACGTATTGCTCAGCGCCGGCCCCCGTGCCGACCGCCGCACCCTCATCCGCCGGCTCACGTTTGATCTGCATGGGCTCCCGCCCACGCCTGAAGAGATTCAAACATTCCTTGATGACACGTCACCTACGGCATACAAACAACTAGTTGAACGCTTGCTCGCCTCGCCGCGCTACGGGGAACGATGGGGCCGCCATTGGCTCGACGTCACTCGCTACGCCGACACCAACGGATTCTCCAACGACTTCGAGCGTCCCAACGCCTGGCGTTATCGCGATTACGTCATCCGCGCGTTCAACGAGGATAAGCCGTACGACCAGTTCGTCCGCGAACAAGTCGCCGGTGACGAGCTCTATCCCGACAACCCCGAGGCTTTGATCGCCACCGGATTTCTGCGCGCCGGTCCCTGGGAGCACACCGGCATGAGCGTCGCCGCCGTCGACCGACAATTCTTTCTCGACGACGTCACCCACCACACCGGAAGCGCCTTTCTAGCTCTAACCCTCGGCTGTGCCCGCTGCCACGACCATAAGTTCGATCCGCTTCCCACCGAGGACTACTACAAGTTTCAAGCCGCTTTTGCCACGACACAGTTCGCGCGCCGTCCCGTGGGATGGCTCGCGTCGGAAGATACAGACGGCTTCGAGGACGGGCTCGCGACCCTCGACCGCAGGCTCGATCGCCTGCAGGCGAAGATCCGCGAAATCGAGAAGAAGATTGAAGACGCGACGATGAAGCGCCACGGTGTGTCGCGCCCCGAGGGCTTGCCCGCGGGCGCCCTCAAAGCCGCCCTCCGCAGCCACGAAGATCTTACTCCAGAGGAATTCGAGACCTTCAAGCTCTACCGCAAACACCGTTCGCTCCTTGGCGAGATGCGCGACCGCTACCGTCCCATGGGCTTTTCCGTGTCGAGTGGCTACTTCAACGGCGAAGCCGACACCGGCCCCTCCGACAGGGCAGCCATGCTGGCGCTCGACGAGAAGCCCGAGACCCACATCCTCATCGGAGGCAATCTGCAATCTCCAGCCAACAAGGTCGCACCCGGCGTCCTCCAAGCAGTCGAGCGCTACGGCGGCTTCCCTGCCCCCAAATTCCCGTCCACTGTCGCCGGACGCCGCGCTGCTCTGGCGAACTGGATCGCTCATCCTGACAATCCGCTGACCGCCCGCGTGATGGTCAACCGCATCTGGCAGTATCATTTCGGCCGGGGTTTGGCCGCCAACGCGAACAACTTCGGCAAGATGGGCGACAAGCCCGTCTTCCCTGATCTGCTCGATTGGCTCGCGACCTACTTCATCAAGACGGGCTGGAGCGTCAAGGCTGTCCACCGCGTCATCCTGCTATCGGCCGCGTACCAGCGCTCAAGCGATCACCCTGAGATGGAGTTACTGCGTGAAAGAGACCCCGAGAACAAGTACCTCACTCACTTCTCGCCACGCCGTCTCGAAGCCGAGGAGATTCGTGACAGCGCTCTTTACGTAGCGGGCGAGCTCAGCCCACAGCGCGGCGGACCGGGCACCTATCCCGAAATAAACGATGACGTCGCGAAGCAGCCTCAGCACCGCATGGGAACGCTCGCGCCACCCTATCAGCCCTCGCCCAGCAAGGCAGAGCGAAATCGAAGGACCGTCTACACGTTCCAACAACGCAGTCTTGTCGACCCCCTTGTCGAACCCTTCGACCCGGCCGGCATGGACACCTCCTGCGAACGCCGCGACGCCAGTATCGTCCCCACACAAGCATTCACGCTCATGAACAGCCGCTTCACGCACGACACGGCCCTGGCTTTCGCCTCGCGGCTTGAGCGCGAAGCAGAAGACGACGAGTCCCGAGTCACCAGGGCGTTTGAGCTCGCCTGGAACCGTGCTCCATCGGAAGATGAATTGGACGCATCGCTTGACCACCTCCGGCAAATGACCGAGCACCACCGCCGCAACGCAGCGCCTGCGCCAACAAGCCCGGAGATACCGGTCCATCGCATCACCAGCGAGTTAACAGGAGAGACCTTTGAGATCGAGGCGATTCTCGACCATGTGGATTACGAGGCGAATCTGCACTCGAGCCAGGCTTCGCCAGAAACGCGGGCACTTGCTGATCTGGCGTTAGTCCTCTTGAATTCCAACCAGTTTGTATACGTGTACTAGGCCTCACCGTTCGCAGTAGACTAGAAACGCTCGTGACCAACCGTAAACTACAGGGCCTAGCGCCGGCTCAGCCCTCACGACGCGACTTCCTCCAGCACTCTGCCGTCGGCCTCGGAAGCATCGCGCTCACTTCCCTGCTCGCGCAGGACGCCGCGCGTGCCGGAACCCTTGCGCCCAAGCCTCCGCATCACCCTGCCAAGGCCAAGGCCTGCATCTTCCTGCTGATGGAGGGCGGCCCGAGCCACATCGATACTTTCGACCCCAAGCCGATGCTCGGACGGCTCCACATGACGGAGTTCGCCAAAGAGCGCTCGAAGTTCGCCGCCAACATGAACACAGGCAACCGCTACTACGTGCGCAGCCCGTTCGAGTTTCGCCGCGCCGGAAAGCTAGGAATCGAGATCAACTCGCTTCTTGAGAACTTCGCGGGCGTCGTCGACGATGTCTGCTTCTATCGCGGATTGCAAGCGGAAAGTGTTAACCATCCGACCGCGCTTTATCACCTCAACACCGGAAATCAATTCGGCGGCGATCCAGCGATCGGCGCATGGACGGCTTATGGACTCGGCACCGAGAACGAGAACATGCCGGCCTTCGTCGTCCTACCAGATGCCGCCGTACCGCAGGGCGGACCCGCCAATTGGGGCAGCGGCTTCCTTCCGGCACAGTACCAGGGCACGCCGCTCCGATCGACAGGCGCGCCCGTCCTCGACATGACTCCGCCGGAGGGCGTTACCGAGTTTCAGCAACGCAAGAATCTTGAACTGCTCCGCAAACTCGACCAGCCCCATCAAGACGAGTACGATTTCCATCCGGAACTTGCCGCGCGGCTCGAAAGCTACGAACTCGCCTTCCGCATGCAAGCCGAGATGCCCGAGGTCATCGACCTCTCGAAGGAATCCCCGTCCACGCTCGACATGTACGGCATCGGCGGCGCCAACCCCGATGCCGATTCACTCGGGCGCCGCTGCCTGCTTGCACGACGTCTGGTCGAGCGCGGCGTACGTTTCGTACAAGTCATCGCCGGTGGATGGGATTCGCACGACTACATTGAGAAGGCCCACAGCGCCCGGCTACGAGCCGTCGATCAGCCCATCGCTGGCTTGCTAGCCGACCTGAAGCGCACCGGTCTACTCGATGAAACCCTCGTTGTTTGGTCCGGTGAATTCGGCCGCAGCCCTGACAACGGCGTCCGCGGTGGCGGCAAAGTATGGGGCCGCGACCACAACGCCAAAGCAATGGCCTCGTGGCTTGCCGGAGGTGGCGTCAATGCCGGGCAGATCGTCGGAGCGACCGACGAGGTCGGCGGGCAGGCGATCGAGGTCGTCCATCCGCTCAAGAACTTCCACGTTACGTTGCTTCATCTCCTTGGCCTAGATGACGATCGACTGCGCTACTTCCACACGGGCCGCGAAAAGCAACTCAGCCAAACCGGTGGCGAGCTGATCCGCGAACTCCTCGCCTGATTTCCGCGCGGGTAGCTCACCCGTTCCATGCGTCACCAACAACCCTTATGAAACTCAACTGCATCCTGATTGCCACCCTCTGCCTATTCAGCGCCTGCACTGAAGCACCCGGACCTGAATCCGACCACGTAGCGGACGAGGCCCGTATCCGCGAAGTCATCAACCGCGCCGTCGCCGCCTTTGGAACCGGCGATGCCGAAACACTTGCCGCCATTCGGACCGAGGACTCCGTCGTCCTCAAACCCGAAGCCGAACCACTCATCGGCAAGCAGGCGCGTCACGATTCCCTGGAAGCCGTGTTTGCCCAGTTCGACGTCGAAGAGTCTCGCAGTATCAAAGAGATTGACATCACCGGTGACCGCGCGATCGTCTGGGGAACCTACACCGTGATCCTCGCCCCTAAGGATGGCTCCCCGCCCATCAACGAAGCGGGCAATTACATCGACGTACTTCACAAGCAACCCGATGAATCCTGGCTCTTCGCCCGCACGATCTGGAACGCCACGTCGCTGACCGGCCCCTAAGCCATCGTCTGATAGAGTGGGGTGAAAGTTAAAGAATCGAGAATCCGCAAAGAATATGAGCGCCCCGAATACGCCCGAACGACCACCAGCACACACCCACGGCCACGGCCATGGCGGCCCCGTCCCGGTCCCAGCCGTACCCCTGACACTAGACGGATCGGCCGTCCTCCATCAGATATTCCGTATTCGCTGGGATCAATGGCGTGCTCTGTCGCCCGAAGACCGTCAAGCCATCACCGACGAGGCAACCACCGCGCTCGCGCCTCTCGAATCTCATCCCGAAGGTGGCACAGCGCTTTTTTCCGAACTCGGCCATAAAGGCGACATCATCGTCGTTCACTTCCGAAAGTCCTTCGAGGGCCTGAACGAAGTCGAACTCGCCTTCGCTCAGCTTCGGCTCAGCGACTTCCTCGAACCAACAACCTCCTACGTCTCCGTCGTCGAACTTGGCCTCTACGCATCATCCGTCCAACTCTATGAAGAGTTGCAGGCGAAAGGGGTCGAGCCAGGCAGCGAAGAATGGCAGCAGGCCGAACAAGAAAAGATGGAAGAGCAACGGCAGGCCATGGAGCCTCGGCTGTGGCCCAAAGTGCCGCCCCACAAATACCTCTGCTTCTATCCGATGGACAAGAAGCGCGGCGAGAAGAACAACTGGTATTCGGAAAAGATCGGCGACCGCGGGCGCATGATGCGTGATCACGGTCTGATCGGACGCCGCTACGCCGGCAAGGTCCGGCAGGTGATTTCGGGTTCGATCGGTTTCGACGATTGGGAATGGGGCGTCGACCTGTTCGCCAACGACCCGCTCGTTTTCAAGAAGCTCATCTACGAGATGCGCTTCGATGAAGCAAGCGCACTCTACGCCTTGTTTGGTAAGTTCTACATTGGATTGCGGTTGCCGGTGGCGCAACTGGGCCAGCTATTGAGCGGGAAGGCGCCGGAATACGACCCGCCGGCCGATACCGGCCGCCCCGGGGGACGCCCGCCTGCTTGAGAGTTGGTATCCGTCGCGAACTTTCCGTCCCGCATGACATGACACCTCTCGAGGAGGTGCTCCCGTATGTCCTCGAACGATAAATCAGACGATCGTCGCCGCAAGCGTGACCAGGCCCGGGATCTCGCACGGTCCGCCGGCCTCAGTTTTTGGCTCGCCACGGTCTCGGTCGTTGTGGCCCTCGCAGTGGGTGGCTACTCGCTCTACGCCGTCAATCTGTCGTCACAGAAGTTAGACGAAGCCGAGAAGCGACTTCTCATAGCCGAACGTCGCGCACAGCAGGCCGAGGAGTCCGCGCGTCACGCGCAGGAGTTGGCCACCCTTGCCCAGCAACGGGCCGAGACAGCCGTCGATCAAGCTCGGGATGCCGGCGGCATGGCAGCCTCCGCCCGTAACGAAGCCCTTTCGGCCGATGAGTTGGCCCGCCGCTTTCGCGAGCGCGCGGCATCCGCCGACTTAGAGGCCATCGAAGCTCAACGCAGCGTCGAAGAGAACCTCGCCCGCACCATTCGCCTTGAAGAAGACCTCCGAGAAGCCCGCTCGCAGCTCGCTCACACCATGGATCGTCTTGCCGCTTCCGAACGGCGTATCGAACAAGCAGAAGAAGATACCCGCTTTGCCCGCGAGGAGTTGGCCAACGCGGAAGCGCGCGCCAAGGGTAGTGAGCAGCGGGACAAGCAGCTTGAGGCACGTCTTGCCGAATCATTGAGTTCCGCGCGGTCCGCTCTGCGCCAAGCACGCCAGCAGCAACAGACCGCCAATCGCGCGCAGGCAAATGCCGACGCCGCGCTCGGGCACGCCTTTCGGAGTATCGGCGTCGCTCCCGACGGTGACCCGACCGCGACGCGCAACACGCCCGACCTGCACGACTATCGCAATCTTGAATCGCGCGCACAAAACGCTCGCGCGGCGGCGGGACGCGCGCTGGATCGCACGCAGGCTGCCCTTGACGAATTGGCGCGTGCCGGTAAGTCCAAGTAGCGAGCGCCTACCCAATGGATGTTCCGCAATGGGTTGAGAGAATCGCCGGAGGCGACATTCGCCTTCTCTCCCGAGCCCTCACTGAGATCGAGAATCGCGGACCACTGGCGGACTCCCTGCTCGCGGCGTTCTTCCCTCTTTCCGGAAAGGCGTGGATCATCGGCGTCACCGGTGCGCCCGGCGCCGGCAAGAGTACCATTGTCACCGCCCTCGCCGCCCACTTCCGCAAGCAGGGCAAACGCGTTGCGATTCTTGCCGTCGACCCCACGAGCCCCTTCACCGGCGGCTCGATTCTCGGGGACCGCATCCGCATGCAGATTCACGACGCCGACCCTGATGTCTACATTCGCTCGATGGCGACGCGTGGGTCACTCGGCGGACTTGCCCCGGCCGCCGCCGATCTGATCATCTCGCTCGACGCTGCCCACTTCGACGTAATCCTCATTGAGACCGTCGGTGTCGGCCAAGCCGAGGTCGATGTCGTCCGACTCGCTTCGACGGTGGCATTGCTGCTGACACCTTCCACCGGCGACGATGTGCAAGCGATGAAGGCCGGCATTATGGAAATCGCAGATGCCTTCGTAATCAACAAAGCCGACCTGCCCGGCGCGGACCGTCTCGAAACCGAACTCCGAGCGATGCTCTCCCTCAAAGCCGAACACGAGAAAGAACAACCTCCGATCATCCGTACCGTCGCGACGACAAACGACGGGATCGAGGAACTCGGCAACGCGCTTCGTCCGATCGCGCGCGACAACAATCGCTCGGCCGGCTACTGGAAGCACCGCCTCACCGAAATGATCCGCGAGCGCCTTATGGGTGAGATTACCAGCAAGTACCTGCCCGCCCAACGTCTTGACGAAGCCGCCCAGCAGATCGCCGAACGCAAGCTCAACCCGTACGCTTTCGCCGCGGAACTTGCCGGCGAGTTGATCCCGTCCGACGACTAACCCACCAAAGGAAGACGTACTGTCGCGCCGCGCTCCACGGAACGGAACACCGCTTCGGTGAACTCCATATACTTCACGCCTTCGCGGAACGTGGTCCACGCAGGCGTCCCGGTCTTGATCAGATCGATGAAGTCCTGCTCGACCGTCCACTCTTTCGCTTCCCCATCTGGAATGGGGATCTCCGTGAGCTCTTCCTCGCCACGCCGCGCTCCGAGAATCTTGTCACTCTTCAAACCGTAGATGAGCGTTCCCTCGCTGCCGTACGCCTCTATCTGTGGCTCGACGCCAAACCGTGCCACACCCGAAAACAGAAACGCCCCGGTTGCGCCATTCTCCATTTCACCCGTGATGTAGACCGTATCCGGACGCTCCACCGCACCACTGCCCTGCCCCGCCGGAAGCGGCCGCTCCCGACTGAATGTCTTCGCCTGCGCCGACACCGTTGTCATGTAGCCGTACCAGCGCTGCACCGCCTCGATGACGATCCCCATCGCCAAGGCGTTCAGGCCCGAGTACCGAGCCACCTGTCGCCAGTGCAACGGCGTGTCGGCGTCGGCCACATCACCACCAAGAACCCGCGCATGCACGTTCCGGATCTCACCCAGGTAGCCGTCATCGATCAACCGCCGCATCACGTTGTGACCCTTGAGCCCGAATGGCGACGGACAGATCTGTGTCGCCAGCCCGGTCTCTTCCGCCTTGGCGTACATCGCTTTCGCTTCCCGCAGGTTCATCGCCATGCGTGCCTGTACAAACGTGTGCTTGCCGCGGTCGAGAGACTCCAGCACAAATGGACAGTGCTTATACGGCCACGTCCCGATCATCACCGCGTCAATATCATCCCGCGCCATCAACGCATGCGGGTCCGTCATGATGTCAGGACTCAACCCGAATTCACCAGCGATCGCGCGCCCGCTCTCTTCCGAACGGTTGCAAATCGCCACGACCTCGGCGTCGGCAATCTTCGCGAGTCCTGGGAAATGCCGGTGGCGGAAGATATCTCCCGCGCCGATGATGCCGATACGAATTGGTTTGCTCATGACTTCTATTCATCGCCGCTTCTGGAAGGAACTCTGCGGCGTGTAAGCTACACGTGTTCAGGCAGTTGGAAGTCCTTGTGATAGCTTCGGCTGAGCATCTGGTTCGCTTGCTCATCCGATCTAAACGTCTCGGATTTGGGATCAAACATCAGCTCCCGCCCTAGTCGGTAGGATGTATTCGCCAGGTGGCAGAAGGCGTTCGAGATATGGATGTCCTCAATCTCGGCGTTGAGCATCTCGGGTTTGCCGGCGCGAATGGCGTCCACCCAGTTCGTAAGTTGGATCCGATCAATCGGCCGGAAGTTCTCCGTCGGCTTTTGCGGCGCTTTGTACGCGGGGTCGGCCTCTTTGCTCTTACCCATGTACACGTTGAACAAACCATCCGTCGCGATCTCCATGTGACCCTTCGTTCCATAGAAGTGCCAGCTACGCGGCTCACCGGTATAGACGCCGCGGATCTCGCCGACGAGTAGCGTGCCATCGTCCCAGGTATAAGTGGTGGTCATCGTGTTCGGCGTTTCGGCTTGGTCGCGGTAGCCAAACCGTCCGCCGGCGGCTTTGACACGGGACGGCAGACCTTTGTCTTTACCGAGCCCCCAGGACAAGATGTCGACGGAATGGCTACCGTTATTGCCCATCTCTCCGTTGCCGAAATCCCAGAACCAATGCCAGTTGTAGTGGACAAGATTGGCGTGATACGGCTGTTCGGGGGCCGGGCCGCGCCACAGGTCCCAATGGAGCGAGCTGGGCGGCGGTTCAGGCTTCTTGAATCCGATCGACGGGCGGTGACTCGGCAGCAGCCACCGCGTCATATAGATGTCTCCGATCAGCCCCTCATGGATGAGCTTGATGGCGTGCTGGAAGTTCGGATGCGAACGGCGCTGCGTCCCGCCGCTCACCACACGCTCATACTTCCGGGCGGCGTTTACCAGCAGACGTCCTTCTTGCAGGTTGTGAGAAATCGGCTTCTCGACGTAAGCATGTTTTCCGGACTGACAGGCCAGGATGCCCGCCATGGCGTGCCAATGGTTGCAGCATGTGATGACAACGGCGTCGACCGACGAGTCGTCCATGATGCGCCGCAGATCCGGCTCTAGCTTGGGGGCTTTGCCCGTCTGTGCCTTCAACTCGCCCGCGCGCTCACGCATACGGTTCTCATCGGGGTCACAGACGGTAACGACCTCGACGCCCTCCACCGCGGCCACGGTCTTCATCACGCTACCGCCACGTCCGCCCATGCCAATCATGGCGACGCGCATTCGATCATTCGCGCCGGCCCAACTCTTCGACGTGCCAAGCAGAGATGCGGCTCCGAGAGCAGCGGAGGACTTAAGAAGCGTGCGGCGATCGATAGGTTTCATGGGGATCCTTACCTGAGACGTTAGATAATCCCCAAGGGGATGTCAAACGTCCGATGTACCACGGAACAGGCCTCCAGATGGTTTACAATAGCCGCAGAGAATTGCAGTGCGAGCCGACGGGAGGGAGATCCCCATGGAAAGACGGACCTTTGTGAAGAGCGCGGCCGGTGCGATGGCAGCGCAAGGAATGGCCTTCGCGGCCGGCAGTCGCGTGATCGGCGCAAATGACCGAATTCGAGTCGCTGTCCTCGGCGTCAACGGACGCGGCAAGAGCCACATCGCCGGCTTCGAGCCTTTGGATAACGTCGAAGTGGCAACGCTCGTCGACCCTGACCGCAACATCGCCGAAGAGCGCGCCGCGAGCTTTGAAAGCAAGTACGGCCGCAAGCCGGCGATCGAACAGGATCTTCGCCGCGTTCTCGACGACAAGAGCATCGATTGCATCAGCGTCGCGACGCCAAACCACTGGCACGCGCTCGCCGCGATTTGGGGTTGTCAGGCAGGCAAAGATGTTTATGTCGAGAAGCCCGGCGCCCACAGCATCTACGAAGGGCAACAGCTCGTAGCTGCCGCCAAGAAATACAACCGCATTGTGCAGCACGGCGTGCAGCTTCGCAGCTCCGTCGCAATGCGCGAAGGCATCCAACTCCTACGCGACGGCATCATCGGTGACATTTACCTGGGCCGCGCCTGCATTTTCAAGTGGCGTCCGAGTGTCGGTAAGAGGCCGAGCGAAGCACCTCCGGCTCACGTCGATTGGAAGCTTTGGCAGGGTCCGGCCGAGGAACGCGAGTTCTCAACGAAATACGTCCACTACAACTGGCACTGGCATTGGGACTACGGCAACGGCGACATCGGCAACCAAGGCATCCACGAAACGGACCTGATGCTGTGGGGCCTGGGCGTCGGCCTTCCCGATGAAGCAGTGGCGATGGGCGGCAAATTTCTCTGGGACGACGACAAGGAAACGCCCGAGACGATGACCGCGCTGCTCAAGTGGAAGAAGGAGAACATCATGGGCGAAATCGCTGTCCGCCCGTGGAGTAGCAACTACGAGGACGGCGTCCGCGTCGGCAATATTTTCTACGGCTCCGAGGGCTTCATGCTGATGCGGTCCTACAACAGCTACGAGGTCTACTTCGGCGCCAAGCGCGAGCCGGGCCCGAAGGCCGATCTCGGCGGCGATCACTACGCCAACTTCATCAAGGCCGTACGCAGCCGTAAGACATCGGACCAGCACGGGCCTGTCGAGACAGCTCATTCGGCATCGGGTGTGGCACACATCGCGAACATCGCGTTGCGGACCGAGCGGAAACTGAACTTCGATCGCAAGACCGAGCGCTTTGTCAACGATGACGACGCGAACTCGTACCTGCGGCGCAAGACGTACCGCAAGGGTTTCGAGATACCGGAGAACGTCTAGCTTCGATCCAAACTGAATCACGGACCCCGGCCGGTGAACGGTCGGGGTCTTTCTGTATCTGGAGAAATGAATCGATTGTTACATGTCTTGTTGCTATCGGTGGCCCAATTGGCGGCATCGGCTGGTTGGGGCGTGGCGCAAGAAATCACACTGATCCAGCCCTCTGAAGTGGGCCTGTCGGCGGACAGGCTCGATCGCATCAGTGACGTAATGGAAGACTACGTCGACGCGAAGAAGATCGCCGGCGCCGTGACACTCGTCGCGCGCGCCGGTGAAGTCGCGCATCTGGGAATCACAGGCATGCAGGACGTCGAAGCGGGCAAACAGATGCAGGAGGACACGATCTTCCGCATCGCGTCAATGACGAAGCCGATCACGAGCGTCGCCGTGATGATGCTGTTCGAGGAAGGCCACTTCCTACTGACGGACCCCGTGGCCAAGTACCTGCCGGAGTTCAAGGACATGCGCGTACTCGCGGAAGGTTCGTCAGACGAAACCGAACCCGCCAAGCAGCCGATTACGATCAGGCATCTGCTAACGCACACCTCCGGGTTGGCCTACCAGCAGAACCCGCGCGTCGGCATGAGATACAAAGCAGCGGGCGTCACGGGCGGATTGATCGAAGACCCCAAGACGATCGCGGAAGGCGTCAAAGCGCTCGCCGCCATTCCGCTGGTGCATCATCCGGGGGAGAAGTTTACGTATGGGCTTTCGATCGATGTTCTCGGCAGGCTTGTCGAAGTCTGGTCGGGCATGCCGTTTGACGAGTTCCTGCAGGAACGCATCTTCGACCCGCTCGAGATGGAAGATACTGGCTTCTTTATTCCCGACGAAAAAGTCGGCCGGTTGGCAGCGGTTTACGAGCGGGAAGAGGACAGCGCAATTCGGCGTGTGGGAGAAGAGCCCCAACCCGGCGATCACGGCATGGTGCACACGGTTACCTATCCGTACAAGGGATCGAAGAGCTACTTTTCCGGAGGCGGCGGCCTCGTCTCAACGATCGGCGACTACTACCGCTTTGCACAGATGGTTCTGAATGGCGGTGAACTGGACGGCGAGCGTCTACTCAGCCGCAAGACCGTGGAGTTGATGACGGCCGACCATGTTGATGAGCTCAGCGATAGGGGCTTCGGCCTGGGGTTCTTTGTCGAGCGGGATGCGAGTGAGTTCGGCGGGCTCGGGTCCATCGGAACGCACGGCTGGGGCGGATTCTTCTATACGACGTTCTTCATCGATCCCGAAGAGCAACTGATCGGGATCTACATGTCGCAATTGCATCCCTCCGGCGGGGTCGACCTAGCCGCAAAGTTCCGAGTGCTGGCCTACCAAAGCATCGATGACTAGCCCTGTCGCCGAGGTGGCGCGGGCCTCCCGGCCGGCAGCGTCGACCTCCGGGTCGACGTTCTTGCAATCTGTCACCGACTAATCATCTTGAGCAGATTCGTCCACAAGCACCAGACTCTGCTGCGAGCCCAGCGAGAAGCCCTCCTCAATCCGGCCAGTAACCTCCATCTGCGCACCGACATTGGGCAAGGCCTTCTTTGTGACCACAGTGATCTCGCCGGTGCCATCACTGAGGTTGTAGGTCTTCCAGAAGATGAGCGACAGACGTGAGGTGACCTCGCCATTCAGGGTGACGTCCTTGCCGTCGTAAGTTGGTGGGTCCTTCTGGATTTCGCCGATGGTGACTTTACTGGCGCAGGCCATCGTGCACAGCGCGAGCACGAGAAGGCTGATGAATGTGAGTCGAGTCATTGTGTCTATCTCCAGTTCTTGGTCCAGTCCGCAGTCTCGTATTGGCTTCGCATGCGCCACTCTCTCAGCACATCAAGGAGTTCTCGCTTCTTCTCCTGCGAAGCGTCGTCATCCCACAGGTTGCGAATCTCCTCGGGGTCGTTATTGAGGTCAAAGAGCTGTCCGTGGGGCTCGCCGAGAAAGTGGACAAGCTTCCATTCGCGACTACGAACCATCGTCTCAAAGTCCGTCTCAGTAAGATTCGTGTCGCGCGCCTGCTCGGTGAAGACGTAGTCGCGGCCTTCCCACGTTTCTCCTTGGATCGCGGGTAGCAAAGACTCCGCTTCGAGAACCTCGGGCTTGTCGGCTCCCGCCATCTCAAGAATAGCGGGGCCGATGTCCATCAGTTGGCAAAGGCCGTCAACGGTTCGCCCACCTTTGAAACGCCCAGGCGACCAAACAATCAACGGAACGCGAGTCACGATGTCATACATCGTCCACTTCTGGCTGTGGCCATGGTCGGTGAGAGCGTCGCCGTGGTCGGAAGCAAAGATGACGATCGAATCCTCAAGGTACCCCTGCTCTTCCAGTGTCTGAAGAATCTGACCGATCTTCTCGTCGATCATCGTGACGTTGGCGAGGTAATAGGCGCGTTGGCGGTGGCGCTGCTCGGGCGTGGGGTTGTGCTGATGCACAACGGCGTCGTGGTCGAACTCGGTGTTGTGCTGAATCATCGCCCGATACGCGGGCGGCTGCCCGCCGAGTTCGGTTTGCGTGACCTCCGCCAGGGGCAGATCCTTCTTCAAGTAAGGCTCGGCGTAGCGCGACGGCGGATCGTACGGCGGGTGCGGCCCAGGGAAGCCAATCTGCAGGAACAGCGGCTCGGTCTTTGGATACGTCTCAAGCCAGCGGCAAGCCATATCTCCGACGAACATGTCGGAGTGCATCTCTTCGGGCAGCTCCCATTCGAACGCCCCGAGGCGTTCCCGGTAATCGGGCATGTCGCGATATTGCAACCGCCCCGGCTTCTTGAGGCGCCGGGCCCACAGCGCTTTGTCCCACTCGTCGAAGTAGTAGCGCCCTTCGAGAAACCGGTCCTTGTTTTCGACAACGTAGCGCTGCTTGAAACCAAGTGGCGTCTCATAGGGAAAGGTGTGCATCTTCCCGATGTTGACGGTGTGATAGTCGGACGCTTGCAAGTTCTCGACCCAGGAGTGGCTCCAAGTGTCCCCGTTCTTGAGGACACCGTTGGTGTGCGGATAGAGGCCTGTAAACAAGCTCGCGCGACAGGGAGCACAGGACGCCGCTGGCACGAAACAGTTCGTGAACGTAACGCCCTCGCGGACGAGCCGATCCAGGTTCGGCGTATCCATATACGGAAACCCGAGCGCGTTGATCGTGTCAAACCGTTGCTGGTCGGTGAGGATAAAGATGATATTGGGGCGGGATTGGGACACTTCGGGTACTCCAAGCTACGGCTGACAGCCCGCGAAGGTGACTCGAAGAACAGCCGGTCTTGTATCGTAGCGAGTCTTTACAGTTGTGCGCTGGACTCGCTACCCGCGGTGCGATTTAGATGAGAGTATGCTGCGCGGAATGATGAAGTTTATGCGGGGTCTGTTGAGAATGTCGCCGTGGGTGAAAGCCTGGTTGGGTTTGTTGATGCTGTTCAACGCCTTCGTTCCGATGTTCTTCCTCCCGTTGATCGAGGCAACAATCGTGCTGGCGACCTTCGTCGCGTCAGCGCTACTGATGGGCGCAATTACTGCTGCAACGGGCTTTACGCGTCTACTCGGCCTGGGGCACGTGCTGTGGCTTGGTTTGCTGCCCTATCTCTGGGGGCGACTGGCAGCATTTGACGCCGGCTCGCCGGAAGGAATCTGGCTACGAGGGCTGATCGCCCTGAACCTGATGTCGCTGGCCCTGGATGTCGTCGACGTGGCACGCTACGCGCGGGGCGAACGAACAGAGATCGTCTCAGGATTGGACACCTGACACCCGGGGAGTTGATTTGCGTTCGCCTACTCTTGTTCGGCCGATGAAGGCGTTCCCGTCCGTGGCGCGGCGGACGCCCGCGACATCTTGCGCGGCACGACTTTCAGCTTGAACGGTTTCGCGGCGTAGGTGGGCCTGAGTGGCGACCGAACCTCGACGCTGCCACTCACTGCGATGAGCCGCTCCGTGGGCGCCACGTCGGGCAACGCCTCCAAGACGAACTCCCGGCGCGTCTCGTCCTCGGTGACCAACACACCGTTCAACCCAACATCGGTTACACGGACGCCGAACGGCAGGTTCATGATCGCGATGGGCACGCGTCCTTTGAATCCATTGCGGCGTGTGACGCGGACAGCAACGATCGTCTTCGAGCCGGCTTCGAGTTCGACTTCGGGCGTCTCAACTTCGACCGCCAAGTCCGCGGATTGGGAAAGCGCAATGTAGCGTAACTTGTCATCCGCGTTGGCTATACGTCCAGCGGACTTGCCTTGTAGGTTGCCGCTGCCGACGACACGGAGCGGCACGGCTTGCTCGAGATCGGCATCGAGGTCGGCAAAGAGGGTGAGAACCGTCGAAGACTCACCAGGCACAATCGTTTCGCCCGTCGCGGTAACGCCTGCCGGCAAGTCGAGCGCCGCGACGGCGATCGGGCCGTCAAAGCCGTCATAACGCAAAGCTGTGACGGTCACGGTCGCCCCACCGCCGCGCGGCAGAACAGGATTCGCCGGGGACACGCTGAGCTGAAAGTCGGGCGTGGCTTCGCGCAGAGTGAGCCGGTAGGCATAGTCCTCGCCTTGCTGGCCGCGCAGGTCGCGCAACCGGATGAAGTATTCGCCATCCGCGGGAGCGGCAAAGCTAAGGAGAGAGTCTTTGCCATACCCTGGTCCGCCATCGTCATTGCGGTAGTGGAACACACGCTGCGGAAGGCCATTCGGCTGCAGCTTTACATGCGGTTCATGCAAGCTCACCTTATAGACGGCGGTGCTCAGCGCTTGCGCCTCGGGCGTCGTATTGAAATAGCCGATCCTTCGTCCGACGAGACTACTAAAAACAGTGCCGTCATCAGGCCCTCGCGGCAGCGCACTGATTCGCAGGATTTCGTTCTCGATCATGACGTAATCCCCGACACGAAACCCCTTCTCCTCGGGCGAGCTAATCCGCAAAGAACTTTGGATGGAATTCTGATCGCGCAGTTCGATCTCAGTCTTGAGCTCGGCGCGTGCCTTGATCTGTGGAACCAGGTTGCCTTCGCTGTCGAGAATCTCAAGAACCGAATCGAGGGGAGAGCCAAGTCGGCGAGCCTCGACTTCCACGACGTATTTCTTGCCCTTCTTCGCGGCAAACCGGTAATAGTCTTCGTCAGGCGTTAGGTCGCGCGAAAAACCGCTGACGCGTCCGTTGACGGTGACCGGAACGTTGAGAGACGTGGCGACATCGGCGCTCGACCCACGATCCTCCTCAGTCGTTTCGGCATACTTCCCGACAGCAATCTTCAGTTCGTTGTGCGGGTAGCCTAGGTCAAGATCCGGACGGACGTCCTGACGTGCCATCCCTTCGTAGCCGGACTTGCCATTGACCGTAATTGTGCGTCGGTCACCGAGATTGTGGCCGCGCAAGGTGACCTGTGTTGACCGGCCTTCCGGCACACCGAGCGGCTGCGCGCCAGTGAGATAGGGATAGGAGCCGATCTTGAGGCGGTAGAAATGGTCCCTGCTTCCGCCACGTTCGACGTCGGTGATGGCCACGAAGTATTTGCCATCCGCGGGAATGCGATACGCCAGAACAGACTCCCCCGCTGAGTCAACAACAGAACGAGATGCCACGATAGTCCCTTGGGCATCAAGCAGAGCCATCTTCCAGCGGAGCTTCGAACCAAGTTCGGGGGCGCTCATGTGGAACACGAACTCCTCGCCGGCCGGCGCTTCAAATGGCAGGTAGTCGATGTCCCCGGGATTGCCTAGCGTCCCGGTAATGATCGCGGGCGGGAATACGTACGCGTCCTGCAGAAGAACATCCTGCAAGGTGTCGTTCGGTTCGATTTCCGGGCGTGCGCCGTAGAACGGCTCGACACTGATCTTGCTGCTGTTCGTCGTACCGTCCCGCGCTACGAGGCGGAAAGAATAGAGGCCCAGCTTGGCTTCAGGGTCCACCTCGACTTCGATGGCCACTTCGTTCAACGGCGGCGGATCGCCACGGTCGATCGTGCTGACGGTCCCGTTCGATCCAATGAACCGGCCGACAAACTCGCCAAGGGTATTAACGTGAAGAACCCTTCCCTTGACGGCCGGGTCGTCGAAAAGAACCTGCTTCGCGCCGACAAGGTTGATGCCTTTGACTTTGACCTCCGTCGTGAGACCGCGCGCGACGGCGAGCGGCGAGGTGTCCTGGATGGTAGGTGGGTTCGTGCGCTTATCAGCGAGAAGGATGGTGGGCAGCAACAGCAGTAGAGCTAGTGTCGAGCATCGCTTCATAAGTCCTCCCACAAACCAATCACCGGCCTGCCAGGTTCGACGAAGCGGGGACGCGCTTCCAGTTCTTTGTCGGCTGCAACGAGACGGCGTCGTAGGTGGTGAGCGAGCCGTCGTAACGGCCTACAACGAAAGTCTTGCCGTCGGGATGAAAGGCGAGAGCCTGTCCCCAATCGGACTGATCAGCGGCGACGGCCTTCTCCGCCAACGTCGTGGAGTCCCACGCTTTCAGGGACCTGTCGGATGAAGACGATACGATCGTCTTGCCGTTGGGCGAAAAGGCGATCTTGAGAATTGCGGCCTCGTGGCCCGTCATCGCTTTGACGAGGTCGGCAGCGGTATTGTCTTCCTTCGCGATACGCCACACACGAATGGTCTTGTCAGCTCCGGCGGCGGCGAACTGTTGACCGTCGGGGTGAAAGGCAACCGTCAGCACGCCGGCAAGCGGCTCGCTCAACGTAAGGCTGGGCTTGCCGGTTTCAAGGTTCCAAAGCTTCACGGAACGGTCGGCGCCACCGGACACGAGCTGTCCGGGCCTATGGCCAAAGTCGACGGCATACACGGCGTCAACGTGGTCTTTCAACGTTGAGACATGCTCGCCCGAATCGGTGTTCCACAACTCGATCATTCGGTCGTAGCTTGAGGTGACAATCCGCTCGCCATCAGGTGAGAAATCGACGGAGTAGATGCAGTCCTTATGGCCCTTGATGGTTTGGTGGAGTTCACCTGTCTCGATATCCCATACTTTGACTTCACCAAACTCAGCGGGCGCACCACCAGCCGCGGCGAGCAGTTTACCATCGGCGGAAAAGGCAACAGATCGGACTAGATCGGCGTGACCGCTGAGTTCCGCTGTAATCCGGCCGCTCGCAACATCGAAGATGTGAACTACCTGATAGCCTGCCACCGCCAAACGCGAGCCGTCCGGCGAGAACGCCACAGCGCTCACCGGCGTCGGAACGTCACTGCGCGGCGCAATCGTGGGAAGCGTCGGTGCGCCACCGGATACCGTTTCACCCTTCGCACCCGCGTCGATCCAAGCCTTGATCACCGCAATGTTTTGAGGTGGAAGCTCGCCGCCCATCGGCATCTTGGGCTGCGCGGTTCCTTCAAGCATACGAACGAGGAGGCTTGCACCCGCGTCCCCCGGGACAATCGCATCGCCCTTCTTCCCGCCCTTCATCAGGCCGTCGTAGCTCTCAATGACGAACTCGCCCATTTTGGTTTGGGCGCTGTGGCAGGCGAGGCAGTTGTCGCGAAGAATCGGAAACACGTCCGTGCGGAAGGAAGGCTCGGCGAACAGAGGGGTGGCGAACAGGGTAAACGAAAGCGCGGCTCGCCAAAGCTGGGTCATAAGGTCGGTCATCGCCGCGGGGCACGCCTAGTGGTTAAACAGAAACTCCTTGCCGGTCAACATGGCCCACATGAGATCTTCCAGCGGCTTGCGCCGCGGGTCGCGCTCAAGTGGGTCGGCTCTCGTTTCCTTCACCGCCTCGTCAAGCACGCGCAGTAGCGCGACCCTCTCGCCCTTAGTCGGATAGCGACTCAGCGCCGACAGATAGAGATGATCGAGGATCTTTGCATTCGAGAGTCCCAACTTGAGAAACATCTCGATCGCGCCCTCTTCGTCACGCAGCATGTTATTGAGCGTGTCACCGTTGATGACGTGGAGCGCTTGCTTAATCGTCGGGGCATGCTCGCGCTCAGCAGCATCAACATTGATGCGCGGCGGTCGTCCAAAAACAGTGAGAAAGAATGAGTTCACCTGCGTGTCAGGTAATTGCAGCGCACGCGTGCCTTCGGGGTAGCCACTGAAACGCGTCGGGACACGTGTCACTTGACTCACCGCATCGAGCACCACCTCAGCCGGCAACCTGCGAACGATGTAGCGCGAATAGTAGATCTCGTCATCAACATTCGTCTCGTTCGCTTTCGACGAGCGCTGATACGTGGCCGAGAGCATGATGCGACGAACGAGATGCTTTACATCGAACTTATGCTCGATGAAATCTTCGGTCAACGCCGCAAGAAGCTTCTCGTTGCTCGCCGGGTTGCTGACACGCATGTCGTCAACGGGATGGACGATGCCGCGTCCCATGAAGTTCTCCCAAATCTTGTTGACCACCGCGCGGGCAAAGTAAGGATTATCGGCGGAAGTGAGCCAGTCAGCGAGATGCTCCCGGCGATCCTTGACGCTGTCGAGCGTGAGTTCCTCGCCATCAAGCGGACGCGGCGGCAGTGGCTTGCCGAGCTTCGGGTGATTGATGCCGCCCGACGGACTCCGGTAGACGACAACATCGCCCCCGCCGGTCCCGTTCTTCTGGGCAACGCGCGAGACCAAATTCGCGAACTGGTAGTAGTCGTTCTGCGTCCACTTTTCGAGCGGATGATTGTGGCACCGCGCACAGGTGATGCGAAGCCCCAGAAACGCCTGCGTGACATTCTCGGCCAACTCGATCGTGTTGCGGTGGAGCTGGTAATAGTTGAGCTCGCCCTTTACGCTGCTGTTGCCCGTGGAGGTAAGGACTTGGCGAACAAGGCGGTCCCAGGGCGTATTCTTCTCCACACTTTCGCGGACCCACCGATAGTATGACCACATCGCGGTGTTGCCGAGATCGCGGCTCGAAACGAGCAACAGGTCCGACCATTTGTAAGCCCAGTAGTCGACGAACTCCTCCCGTTCGAGGATCGCCTCGATCAAACGCTCGCGCTTGTCGGGCGACGGATCGGCGTCAAACCGCTCGACTTCGGCCGGGCTCGGAAGGGCGCCCATAGCGTCAAGGTGCGCACGCCGCAGAAAGGCCGCATCGCCAACGGGCTCTGACGGCGCAATGTGGAGCGCCTGTAGCTTTTCAATCACGAGGTCGTCGATGTAGTTCGTACGCGGCGCTTCGCTGTAAAGCTTAGGAGCGACATCGTGGCCGAAAGGAATACCAACGCGGGCGAACTTCACCTTGCTCGAATACCAAACCGTGATCGCCGCCTCGCCCGGGCCCTGCATCTTTACGCGGCCAAGATCATCGACAGTCGCGACACCCGAGTTCGTGCTGGAAAATTTCGCCCAACGTGTGACGTCGCGTTGTGAGCCGTCGCTATAAACCGCCTGCACGAGCACCTGTTGTTCGGCGTCGTTTTGGAGCCACGCCTGCTCGGGGAAGACGCGCAAGTCTTCGATCTGCACGTCCTTCGTGGGTGCCGGCGCGCCGTTGGCGATCCATTCGGCAATGATGCGAAAGTCAGGCGAATCCACGGCGAAGCGCTTCCCGCCATTGTGCGGAATGGTCAGCGTCGGCTTGAGCAACAGCAGGCTCTTCGATGGTGCCCAGCGAGCAACGCGGCGGCCACCGGCTTCGCGCGTAAGGACAGCGTGGTCGAACTCGGAGTCATAGCCCCGCAAGCTGAGCTTGAAACCGTTCTTGCCAGCCTCCGAACCATGGCACGCGCCAGAATTGCAACCAGCCTTGGTAAGCACCGGCTGAACATCATTAAGGAAGCTCGGGACAACGGGCGTCTTGAAGTTCTCGACGGTGACCTCGATCGAAGCCGTGACACCCCCGACCTCCGCCGTAAGCTTGGTCCGCCCATTGGCGCGCGGGCGAATCACGCCATCGTCAATGCTGACCAGCTTCTGATCCGCTACCTGGAAATTCGCAGCGGCGGTGAGATCGCGTTCGTAGTCGCCGGAAAAGCGGCCCTGCACGATGAGCTGTTGACTAGCTTGTGGCCCGGTGAGAGTGATATCTCCCGGCAGCAGTTCAATCGACGCCGGCGTTTGCGCCAAGCATGAGAGTCCCGCGACAAGAAGACCTACCAATAATCGCTTGATCATTGGCTCTAGCTAAACAACTCCATCACCGGTTCGACTCCATGGTCAACTACACGGATCGGCCGGCCCTGCGGGCCCGGCAACTCGGTTTCGAGGTTGATGCCGAGACTGTGATACACGGTCGCCGCGATCTCGCCCGGCGTGGTCGGGCGGCTCTTCGGCGCACCGCCGATCTCATCGGACTCACCTACGACGCGGCCACCCTGAATACCGCCGCCGGCCATCACAACGGGCCAGCAAGCCGGCCAATGGTCGCGTCCACCGGCAGGGTTGATCTTCGGCGTGCGCCCGAATTCACCCGTGGCGACGATCATCGTGTTGTCGAGCAGCCCGGTTTGCGAGAGGTCTTCAACCAGCGATGTGAAGCCGTTGTCGAACATCGGCCCGACGAGGTTGCTGTAGCACTCAATGGGGCTGAATGGACTGGAGCCGTGGATGTCCCAGGTGATCTCGTCGAATACCGTCTCGAACATGTTGACCGTCACGAAACGAACGCCCGCTTCGATCAGGCGCTTCGCCATCAAGCAGCTTTGGCCAAAACGGTTCTGGCCGTAGCGCTTGCGCGTGTCGTCGGATTCCTGTCCCAGGTCAAACGCCGCGCGTGCCTTCTCGGACGACATCAGCGTGTAGGCCTGCTGGAACGTCGTATCGAGCAGCTTGGCGTCAGGGACCGTCTCGAAATGCTTGACGGAGTCGTCGATCATGTCGCGCCATCTGCGGCGACGGTCCACACGCACCGACGAGATATAGTCGGGCGGCAACATGTCGGGCACTTCAAAGTTCGGTTCGGAGGGGTCCGCGTTGAGAACGAACGGATCGTGCGCCTTGCCGAGAAAGCCGGCGTCCTGGCCGTGCGGCATATTGCCGCCGGTATTGCCGATCGGGCGCGGGAGCAGGACGTGTGGCGGGACATCGCCGTTCGGTCCCCGCAGCTTACCGAGCACCGAGCCCATATGCGGATGGTTCAGGCCGCCCTCGAACAGCCGCCCGGTCTGCATCATCTGATGCCCGGTGTCATGGACGGCGGCGGCGGTGTGATGAAGCGTCCGCACGAGCGACCACTTATCGGCGTGCCGCGCCATGCGGGGGAATATCTCGGAGATCTCGATGCCGGGAACGTTCGTCTTAATCGGCTTGTACGGGCCGCGAATTTCCGACGGCGCGTCAGGCTTCATGTCAAACGTGTCGAGCTGGCTGGGCCCGCCCACAAGAAAGAGCATGATCACGTTCATGTCGCTCTTGTCTTTTTCGACCGCGCCCTGCGCCTTGAGCGAGAGGAAATCCGTCAGGCCGAGCCCCAACATACCGGCCGAACCGGCGTGCAAGAAGTCGCGGCGGCGGAGTCCGTCACAAAAGCTGACGGCCTTCTGATGCTCAAGTCGAAACACGGCTAAACCTCCAGGCGTTAGCTAGATACACTTCCCCCTGTATCCGCTGTGGTCCCATTGTACTCTCGTGGCGAGGGCCCCGCAATCAAGACAGGTGTTGTCCAGAGCCGATCTGGTACAACGATGGCTATGGACTCCCAAATCATCCCCAGCGTTCACCAGTTTGGCCTCGGCACCGGCCTCGCGCAAAAAGCCCTCGACGGCCTGACACCCGACGAACTATGCCGCCCCGCCGGACCAGGCGTGAACCCGACACTGGGCCTGATGATTCACTTGGCGCACGTGCGCTGCTCCCTGTTAGGATTGCTCGGCGTAAAGCGCGAACTACCCTGGGACGGCAAGTTCGGACGCGGTGGGGCCATGGACGATCCGTCACAGTACCCGGAACTCGACGAGATTTGGGCGGTCTGGCATGACGCGACGGCACAGCTTGAGAAGCGCTTCGAGGAACTAACCGACGAGGAACTCTCCGCGCCCGCGCCCCGCGACTTCCCTGTTCCGGATAAGACTATTCGCGGGACGATCAACTTTCTGGCTTACCACGAGGCCTACCATCTGGGCCAGATGGGATATCTGCGCAAATGGCTCGGCAAAGACTCGTTGCGAGGCTAAGACACATGCCTTTCCCCATCCCTCCCGTCTCTGCTCGCTTCATGATGCGACATGCAATGAAGTCTCCTGTAATTCTAGCCATCCTCCTGTGTGCTTCTTCCTTCGCCGGTGACGCCCCGGCGCTCCGAACACTCCGCGTCCCGAACAACGGCTTGCAACCCCAGATAGTAAGCCGCGCCGGCGTTCTCCACCTCATCTACTTCAAAGGAGATGCCGCGCATGGCGACCTTTTCTACGTCCGTTCCGCCGACAATGGTGCCACGTTCTCCGAACCCCTCCAGGTGAACAGCCAGCCCGGTAGCGCCGTCGCGGCCGGGTCCATTCGCGGTGGCCAGATCACCTTGGGCGGTAAAGACCTCGTCCATGTCGTGTGGAACGGCTCGTCGACAGCCCGGCCGAAGGGTCCTTTGAACCCCGAGATGCCCGCGGACAACCCTCACAACGGCTTGCCGATGCTCTACTCGCGGCTCGGTCCCGACGGCCGATTCGAACCGCAGCGCAACCTGATGCAGAAAACCTTCGCGCTCGACGGCGGCGGCTCAGTCGCCGCTGACGCTGAAGGCAACGTCTACGTCGCCTGGCACGCCAAAACCGAGGGCTCGGCCAAGGGTGAGCAGGGCCGTGTTGTCTGGCTTGCTAAGTCTACGAACGACGGCCAGACGTTCAACGCCGAGTCACCGGCATTCGAAGAGTCCACGGGTGCGTGTGGCTGTTGCGGCATGCAGGTATTCGCTGACTCGGCAGGTACGTTACGCGCGCTCTATCGCTCAGCACGAGAAACCGTGAACCGCGATATCTACCTGCTTTCTTCATTGGATCAGGGCAGCACCTTCGCATCAGCCCGAATCGACCCCTGGGAGATCGGTGCATGTCCGATGAGTTCCATGTCGTTTTGTGAAGGCCCGGCGGGCGTCTTAGGCGCTTGGGAAACAGCGGGCCAAGTATCGTTTGCGAGCTTGGATAAAACTGATCCGGTCCTCGCGAAAATCTCAGCGCCCGGCCCCGGCGAGCACCGAAAACATCCTCGCCTAGCGCAAAACGAACAAGGCGAAGTATTGCTCGTGTGGGCGGTCGTACAAGGTTGGGCGAAGGCCGGCTCGCTCGCTTGGCAGATATTCGATCGGAACGGTAAGCCCCTGGGCGAAATGGGTTCGGCCGACAACCTCCCCCCGTGGAGCTTCGGCGCGCCAGTTGTCGATTCGTCCGGAAACTTTCTACTACTCTACTAACTGCGTCCCTCTTCTATGATTTCGGCGGGGCACCCATACGCTCGACGAACGCTTCGTAGGCTCCTGGAGCCTTCCCGTTCCACCACTTGGCGTACGCGTCAGCTACCTCTTCCAGGTTTTCGAAAGCGGTGGGATCTTTCACCCGCTCGCGATATGCCGCGGCGATCGGAGCAAAGCGCACCCACGTCAGCAACAGCTCCCGCCCACTCGCGAAAAAGATCTCCTGCTGCAACACGCCGCCCGCGACAAACGACGCGACCATTTCCCAATAGGTGACGACCATGCGGAAGTAGGCATTCTCCTCCGAGCCCGGCGGGCAAAGATCCGTCCAGTCATCGAGCGTCTTCACATGGAATGACTTGCCAAACCAAGCGCGCGCCTCGCGCAACTTCGTCTCTCGGCGCATTTCGTAAAGCCGCAGGATAAGGTTAACGTCGTCGTAGGTGCCGCAGGTTTTCGTCAATGGGAACTCCGGGAACAGGGAATGTATCTATTGATTCTACGAGAGGGTCGCCCAACTGACCAGCACGGACGACGGGCCGAAGCGGATGAAACCGTAGAGTACACTCAGCTTAGGTGAACGGCATGGCGCACCGTCTTACAGGGTCATTATTGGTTGCAGGATGCGGTTTGTGTCTCTGGGCATGGGGCTGTGGGCCCAACGCTCCAGAGAAACCGGAAGGAAACATGGCAGTTGAATTAGCAAAGTACACGTCGTTTCGTCTGGAGTCGGACCTCAGTGTCCTGAGCGAGAACGAGAGAAAGATGCTCCCGTTCCTGATCGAAGCGGCAGACGTGATGAACGGCCTCTTCTGGCGGCAATCCTACGGAGATCGCGACGAACTGCTGACCCGGGTCGATGACCCCGACCTGCGGCGAATGGTCGAGATCAACTACGGCCCGTGGGATCGCCTCGCGGGAGAAAAGTCATTCGTCCCCGGAGTGGGCGCGAAGCCTGCCGGTTCACAGTTCTATCCGGAAGACATGACGAAGGACGAGTTCGAAGCGGCGGCTTCGGGCGACCGGAGCGAGGCCCTACGCAGCCAGTACACGTTCGTCCGGCGAGGCGAGGGCGGCGAGTTGGTCACGGAGCCATATCACGCAGTATTCGCGAAAGAGCTTGCGAAGGCAGCCGGCAAGCTCCGGCAGGCGGCAGCCCTGGCCGATGACCCCGGTTTGAAGAAGTATCTCGAACTCCGCGCCGAGGCCCTGGTTACCGACGATTACCAACCAAGCGACCTCGCCTGGATGGACATGAAGGACAACACGATCGACGTCGTCATCGGCGCGATCGAAACCTACGAGGATTCGCTCTTCGGCTACAAGGCCGCCTACGAAGCCTATGTCCTCATCAAAGACAAGGAGTGGAGTGGGCGGCTCTCGCGCTACGCAACGATGTTGCCCGATCTACAACGCGGCCTCCCCGTCGCGGATGCGTACAAGCAGGAAACACCGGGCGCGGAATCCGACCTGAATGCATACGACGTGATCTACTACGCCGGCGATTGCAACGCGGGCGCGAAGACCATCGCCATCAACCTTCCGAACGATGAAGAAGTACAGCTTCAAAAGGGGACGCGCCGGCTGCAACTCAAGAACGCGATGCGGGCCAAGTTCGAGAAGATTCTCGTGCCGATCGGCGGGGTGTTGATCGCCGCGGATCAGCGAGGCTTCATCGACTTCGGCGCCTTCTTCGAGAACACGATGTTCCACGAAGTGGCGCATGGGCTCGGCATCAAGAACACGCTCACCGGCAAGGGTTCCGTTCGCGAGGCCCTCAAAGACAAGGCATCGGCGTTGGAAGAGGGCAAAGCGGATATCCTCGGACTCTACATGGTCACGAAGCTCCATGGGCAGGGCGAACTAGAAGATTCCGAACTGCGGGACAACTACGTGACATTCATGGCTGGAATCTTCCGATCCATTCGTTTCGGAGCGTCAAGCGCGCACGGCATTGCGAACCTGCTGCGCTTCAACTTCTTCGCCGAGGCCGGAGCGTTCTCGCGCGATGAGGCCACCGGAACCTACCGCGTCGAGATGGACAAGATGCGCGACGCTGTCAACGGGCTCTCCGAGAAGATCCTGACGTTACAAGGCGACGGTGACTACGAGGGAGTAACTGCGTTCGTCAACGAAATGGGCGTCATCGGCGAACAGCTACAGACTGACCTCGGCCGCCTCGGAACCGCCGGCATCCCGGTAGACGTCGTCTTCGAGCAGGGCCTCAAGCAACTCTCAATGCCGAAGCCCCCACGAACAAACGACTAACCTTCAAACCGAGCCGCGCGAGAAACAAGCGGTGCAAGCTCCCAAGTCATCTCGGGATCGGCTCTTGCCCGGTGCGTGCTTCTAGCGATGCTCTTCGTGCGTACACCCTGGGAACTCCGCCAGCGCCGTGTTCCCCTCGTACCCCAGCTCCTCGTGGATACCGACCTCACTCGAGTAGTAGTGGTCAACCGTGAGTCCTTTGAGCGCACGGAAGAAGTCGCCCCGGGCATCAATGGCGTGGGAATACTCTTCGAGCAGACCAACACGATCACCATCGTCTAACTCAGCGAAACCGGACTGCTCAAGCTGACTAAGCCCCCTCAGGAACTCCACGCGAACGCGGTCATTCTCGGAAAGCGCCTCATCAATCATCCGGTCGACACCTACGGCGACCGCGCCGGGCGTATCCGTCGCCGGAATGATCATGCCGACAAGAATACTGAGAATCGCAAACTGCCCTTCCGAGAGAGCCTTCGGCTGATAAGGCTGCTGAGCAAGCGCTGTGGGTGACCACGAAGCAAGAGCGGCGGAAGCACCCGCTCCAGCGGTGATCCGCACCAGTGCTTTTCGACGCGTCGGTTGATTAGGCATGGTGTCGTCTCCCAGAGGGGTACTCACAACTCACCGCGACCTTTCATCTTCATGATATTCTCCGCCGCGCGCACAGCCAGCGCCACAATCGTCAACGTCGGGTTCTTCTCAGGAAACGTCGTGAAGCTGCTTCCGTCGACAACGAAAAGGTTGTTGATCTCACGTGTCTGATTGAACTTGTTGATAACCGAGGTCTGCGGGTCCTTCCCCATCCGCACGCACCCCACCTCGTGGGACGCAAAACCGCTCGGCCCCTTCCGCTGCGCGCGAAATGCAACACCCGCCACGTCATAGAGCTTGTGGCAGGCATCGAGCATCCCTTTGTACATCGCGATATCATTCGGCTGCCAATGGAAGTCTACGTGCGGTAGCGACAGACCATAGTCATCCACGCGCGTGGGATGAAGCGTCAATCGGTTCTCGGCATGCGCCACGACCTTGCCAAATGCCAAGGCCGACGTATGCGCCGGATGCAGATCGCGGACACGCTGTTTGAACTCGCGCCCGAAGCCGGGAACAAATCGGGCATGATGCGGCGTCATGAAGCTCCGGGCATTGAGCTGCACGCCAAAGCCGCCGGCGTATTCGGTGTGGCCCGGTCCATCGAAGCGCGGAATGTACGCATGATCGAGTGCACCGTCCACGTTGCCAAGCTTCGTACCGACGAGGTCCTTGAGGTAGCCTTGCACCTCGGCGATGACATGTCCGTGCAGGTAGCGGCCGACAATATCGTTGTTGTTGGCAAGGCCGTTGGGGAATCGTCGCGATCGCGAGTTGAGCAGCAGGCGCGCCGATTCGATATTGCCTCCGCACACGGCGAAAACATCGGCCCGGATCTCATCTTCCTCCCGCGTGTCACGATCAAAGATGACGGCTGATTGCATGCGTGCATCTTCGTCAGTGCGAAGTTCGCGGACCATCCAGCCACTGCGCAAGGTCAAGCGACCCGTACGTTGCGCGCGCGGGATCATGTGCTCCGCTGTGTTGAAGATCGCCGACACGCCGCAACCTTGCATACAGTGGCCGCAGTAGTGGCAGGCGGCGCGGCCGTGACCAGCCTCGGTGGCAAGCGCCTTACGCACCGGGATGACCCTGGCTCCGAACTTCTTAGCGGCGCGACCGAGGATGCTTTCCGAGCAACGCAGCGGCAACGGCCTGATGAAGCGGCCGTCCGGCAGTACCTCCATGTTCTCGCGCGTCCCGCAGACAACCATCAACTCTTCGGCGCGGTCGTAGTAGGGGGCCATCTCGTCATAACTAATCGGCCAGTCTTCCTCGATGCCGTTGACGGACCACTCACGAAAATCGGCGGCGGAGAATCGAAGCGAAACAGCGTTCCAGTGCGTCGTGCGTCCGCCGATCACACGGCCCCGGGAGACCGAGATGCTGTCGCCTTCGTAGGTGACGGGCTCGCGTGCCGCGCTGGCCGTTACGTCAGGCACGACCGCCTGAACTTGGTCGTAGGGCCAGGAGTGTGTACGGAGCTTCGACGGGTCGCGATACTTGCCCGCTTCGATGAGGGCAACGCGGGCACCGCGGCGAGTCAGTTCGGCAGCCAAGGTTCCCCCCGCCGCTCCCGAACCAATCACGCAGACGTCGTATTTCTTAGCGGACATGAGGGCCTGTGAGTGCCACGAGCATCCCCACCATTCTAGTAGTGCAGGGGCGCACGGGCGCCTATCCCTAGGCCGACGGTGGTTTCGCTGCGATGATGCTGAGGGAAGTTGGCTTCTTACTCCAGTCGCGCGCTTGCAGATATCTGATCGTGATGTACCAAATCACCCAGAACATTGGAACAAAAATCCACACTGGAACGGGGTTCAGGCCGACCACAGCCCTCGCAAACCAAGCGACAAGCCCGAGAGCCAGGCCAACCGGAATGTTAACCAGGAAAAAGCCGCACACCAGTATGTTCGGCACGATAGACCAGTGATCCGAACAGGAGTCGGGGTAAGGAGACATCGCAACGAGCCACCCCAAGCCCAGCATGAGCGTCGGCCACCCAAGGCAAACTAGGCGTGGGTGGCTGCTGAACCATTTGCTCCGGGCACAGGCTCTAACGACTCTCCAAGTGATGACCGCAACGATCGCAAGAGCCAGAGCGATGAGCCCATCCTGCCACCAAGGATTGGGGTGAAGGTAAGCCATATCGAAACCGACTTCCGGCTGTGACCTTGCCGGTAGAGCTCCGAGTACGACCACGAGCATCAGAATCGGAACTCGCAACCATTTCGAATATGGATGGGGAGCCACTGCAACATTCTGACACCGGTAGCCACTAAGTTGTTCCACACGTCCAACAAATGGGTACGTGCGGACCACTCGGCGTCTCACGTGCAAAAATGAACATCGTATGCGTAAGCTGCTACTCTTAGCGCTCGCCGGGCTCCTATGGGCACCCGCCCTCATGCTATGGGGCCAGTACACCGCCAAGGAAGAAAAACTTCCCGGCGACCCCATCGAGCAGCCGCTTCCCTACTCCCACAAGATGCACGTCGGCGCCTTAGGGCTAAAGTGCCTCGACTGCCACAAGATCGAAGATCCCGGCTACGCCGCCGGATATCCACAAGAAGCCACCTGTATGGCTTGCCACGCGGCGATCAAAGCCGACAGCCTGCACATTCAGAAACTCGCCGAGTTCGAGAAATCGAAAACGCGTGTGCCGTGGAACAAGATCTACACCGTCCCCAACTACGTATACTTCTCGCACGACGCCCATCACAAGATCGCCGAGATTGAATGCACCGAGTGCCACGGCAATGTGGCCGAGCGCGAAGTGCTATTCAAAGAGAAGTCCATTGCGATGACCACCTGCATGGACTGCCACGCTCAGCGACAAGTCTCGAACGATTGCGGCTTCTGCCACGACCCGCACCCTGAATAAAGGACACAATGACTCGTAGATCATTTCTCGCTTCAACGGCTTTGCCCGCCGTCGCCCCCCTGGCTGCCTCCCCTTTGGCGTCCGCTCCGCAGCAAGGCCCGCCCAAGCGCATCGCGGCCATCATCACGGCGTGGTTCAGGTACTCTCACGCGCACGTGATCGTCGGCAAATACCTCGAAGGATTCCACCAGAACAACCAACCGCCCTATCCGCGCTCGAACGTCGTTTCGATGTATGTGGCACAGGTCCATGAACGCGACGCCAGCCGCGAGATGTCGCGCGATCACAACGTCCCGATCTACCGCACCATCTACGAAGCGCTCACACTCGGCACCGGCGATCTGGCGGTCGACGGCGTACTGATCATCGGCGAGCACGGCGACTACCCCTTTAACGACAAAGGGCAACACCTCTACCCACGCTTCCAACTCTTCTTACAAGTGACCGACGTATTTCGCCAAACCGGCAAGGCCGTCCCCGTCTACAACGACAAGCACCTTTCCTATAGCTGGGTGAAGGCCAAGCGCATGATCGAAATCTCGCGTGAGATGGGCTTCCCGATGCTCGCCGGATCGTCCGTGCCAGTAGCCTATCGCGACCCGCAAGTGGACGCCCCGTGGGGCGCGAAGATTCCGCACGCCGTAGCCATCGCGTTTGCCGGCCTGGAATCCTACGGCTTCCACATGCTGGAACTGATCCAATCAATGATCGAGCGCCGCAAGGGCGGCGAGGTCGGCGTACGGTCCATGCAATGTTTGCAGGGCGATGCGGTATGGGACTATTTCGACCGCACGTCGTGGGTCCCGCCGCTGTTCGATGCCGCGCTCGCGCGATGCAAGACGCGTCAACCGGGCGAGATTCGCGAGATCGTCAAGAAGCCCGCGGTCTTTCTCGTGAACTACCGCGACGGCGCACAAGCAGCGGGCTTCCTGTTGACTGGCGCGGTGAAAGACGACTTCTCCGTCGCGGTCGAAGTCGAAGGACAATCCGAACCCGTCTCAACACTCGCATGGCTGATGCGGAAACCCTACCACCATCACTTTGGCTGCCTGATCAAGAACATTGAAAAGATGTTCGAGACGGGGAAATCGCCCTACCCGGTCGAGCGCACGCTGCTGGTAAGCGGCATCCTCGACTTCATGCTCGATTCCGTGCAGCAGGGGAACAAAGTGATCGAGACGCCACAGTTAGACGTCCCTTACCAGACGCCGAACGCTTCGCACTACTGCACCGAAGGTTGGAAGACATAAAACTGACAGATAGGGTCCGGTGCGCTACGATCCGACCAGATGCCCGAGATCCTAGTCAATGACTGGCGTATCGCGGCGGCATTGGCAGGCCTAACGCTATTCTTCATCTGGGAGTCTTTGGCCCCTTTCCTTACGCAGCAACAGCGGCGGCTTCACGCGACTCGAAACCTGACCATCGCCGCTGTCAACGCGGTCCTTGTGGGCGTCTGCTGTGCCGGAGCAACCGTCGCCGTGGCAGAGATGACCGCCACGATGAGCCTGGGTGTCCTTTCTCAAGGCGCCCTTCCGACGGCGGTTCGGGTAGCTGTGGGCTTCGTACTGCTCGACGTCTGGACATACTGGTGGCACCGCGCCAATCACCGCTGGCCTGTGCTTTGGCGATTCCACCGGATGCACCACAGTGACCCCGCGCTTGACGTGACTAGTGCCGTCCGGTTCCACACCGGAGAACTGTTACTCTCGGCGGGGCTTCGCTTGCTGCTGATCCCCCTCGCCGGATTGCCGCTCACCGCGCTGCTCGTGTACGACGGAGTTGTTGCGGCGAGCACGCAGTTCCACCATGCGAACATCGGGCTCGGCAACCGAGTGGACATTCTTGTCCGCTTCCTCATCGTGTCGCCCAACATGCACAAACTACACCACTCGCAACTCCGAATCGAAACCGACTCCAACTACGCAGCCGTGTTTTCTTGCTGGGACCGGCTCTTCGGCACGTATCGGCAGCGTGAGGACTATAGCCAGATCCAGTTCGGCTTGCCAGACTTGGACTCGGAGCGCTTTCAGACGCTAAAAGGCTTGATCCTCACACCATTCCGACGGGTCTAAGAACTCTCTACCAGAGAGAGCAGCTTGATTCCGTACTTGGCCGCCAGCGTCGGCCCGAAACCGTAGATCGCCAGCAGGTCAGCCTGCGAACGTGGCTTCATCGTTGCGATCTCAACCAGCACCGAATCCCGCAGTATCCGAAAAGCCGGGATGCGCTTGCGATGAGCCTCTTTGAGTCGCCACTCCTTCAATGCCTTGAGCAGCGCCTCGTCGGCAGGATTGTCGCCCCCCGCTTCCGCCGAACCGGCAGCGCCTTTAGCGCGCCTCGGCTTACCCGCCGACTTGCGTGGCTCCCGCTTCTTTCTTGCCGCCTTCTTCTTCTGCAAAGCGGCCGCCAGCGTGACGATCCCTTCGAGCGAACCTTCATGGGAGAATCCTTCCGGAGTAATCTCGATCCAGCGGAAACGAATCGTCGAGCCATCCTTCTCGAACGAATCGTCGATCATTCGCACTAACATCGCACGAGCTAGCGCGGCAACCAAGTCTTCAAAATCGTTGCGGCTGATTTCCTCGTTCTCGAACAGCGCTTTGTGAAGTCGGCCGGATGTCTGACGTCCATGCTTGCGTAGCGCGGCAAGGATATTGTCGAGGCGGCGAAGCTGTTCGACGCTCGGCTTGCTGTAACGCTGCAACAGAGTATCGTCCTGCGCACAGATATCACAGATGCCGCAAGGCCGCTTGGCATCCGCCTGATCACCGAAGTGACGAACGAGGCCGAGCATGCGGCAAACCGGCGAGTCGGCATAGCGCGTGATCAGGTCGAGCTGCGCGAGTTTGTGTTCGCGCTGGCTGTTGTAATTGGGCTTCCAATTGTCATGCCCGCGTGTAATGCGCTGATCGAGGTCGACAACCGCGCCGCCGTGGATCCAAAGTTTCTCAAGCGACTTCTCAAATATGAGATCATCCGCGGCCATCCGCGCAAGCAAATGTTCGTTGCTCTGCGGCTCGGTGCCAAGCATGTTCCATAACCGTTGCAGATGCGATGTGTCGGGATAGTCGCGGTCCCAGAAGAACTCATGGGTGCGGCGGTCAGCCCAGGAATACATCAGCACGGCACGCGAGGGTTTACCATCCCGCCCCGCACGCCCGATCTCCTGGTAGTAACTCTCTAGGCTGCCCGGCAAAGCGGTGTGAATAATCGTGCGGATGTCAGCTTTGTCGACGCCCATGCCGAAGGCAACCGTAGCCACGATCACATCGAGACGTCCTTTGAGAAATCCGTCCTGGACGAGGTCACGGTCTTCGCCCGTCATCCCCGCGTGATAAGGCGCGGCCGGGAAGTGATCCTTCAACTCCGCCGCCAACGCCTCGGCATTCTTTCGCGAAGCACAGTAGACGATCGCGGGACGACGGCCGTCCTGATTAAGAAGCTCAAGCGTTTTCTCATTCCGAATCGACGGTGCGGCTTCCACGATCTCGATTGCAATATTGTCGCGGCGAAAGCCGTGGATGCACAGATGAGCATCGTCCAACCCAAGCTGCGTAACGATGTCCTTCTGCACCAAGGGGGTCGCCGTTGCCGTGAGTGCAATCACCGGCGCGGGACGAAGCGTCGGGATGCGCTCGCCGAGGCGACGGTATTCCGGCCGAAAATCATGACCCCATTGCGAAATACAGTGCGCCTCGTCGACGGCGACAAGTGACGGCGTACGCTTCGCAAGCATCTCGGGAAAACCAGGGACCGCAAGCCGTTCGGGCGCGATGTAGAGGTAATCGATCTCACCACGCAAGTAGCCAAAGCAAACCTGACGCGAATCGTCGCGGCTACGTCCGGAGTGAATGCGATCGGCGCGCAGGCCCAGTTCTTGCAGCTTCGCCACCTGGTCTTCCATCAGCGCGATGAGCGGACTGATCACTAGCGTCACGCCTTCCCGCGCAAGCCCGGGAAGTTGATAGCAAAGCGACTTCCCCGCCCCGGTCGGCATCACAAGCAGGACGTCGCGGCCGCTCGCTACGGATTCGCAGACGTCGCGCTGATACGGCCGGAAGCTTTCATGACCGAACGCCGAATGTAGCAGGCCATCAAGCGTGTCGGGCGCCGCGACCGCCGATGTCTCTGCTGGTGAGAGAGTATCCAAATCGATTCCCCAGTCTATTCCGGGGATACTCCCAATATCTCATCGATCGTCGTGGACGCGATGGGATGATAAAGTGGCCGCGCTTTCTTGTAGATCGCCGAGGCGCGTTGCTTGCCCTCGTCGGTCTTCGCTAGCTCGGTGTAGAGCGGCTTGAGGAACTTGCGCCGTCCGACCGACGTGAGAAACTCTTCCACTTTGGGATAGGCCGGTTCGTACCCATTCTTGACTGACATCAGCAGCCACTGATGAAGAATCTCAGAGTTCCCGCTTACCGTTAGCTTGAAGGCGTCGTCAAGCTGCTTCATACGCTCCAGGTCCGTCTCTTCAGGCAGCGAACGGAGAAAGCGTAGCCATTCCTGCGTGGTCCACTGGGCGCTCGGCGCGTCCGCGAGCGCCTCTCGGTCTCCCTGCCAGGCATGCGCCAGCGCTTCCACGCGCTCGAAAGCTCCGGATACGGGTAAAGGCGCATCCGCCGGCAGACCTGGCTTGAGAATCCAATCCTCGACCGGTACCTGCTCGGCCAACTCCGGGTTCGCGCGAAAGAGATACTCGCTCAAATAGTTGAGGAAGTCCGCCGTCGTGACGCTCTGGAAGGCGAAGTGGTCGAAGTAACCGCGCAGGAAGCTGTCGAACCGATCGCGCCCTACCGCTTCCTCCATCGCGCGCAGCAACAGCATACCCTTCACATATGGGACCAGTGTGAACCCTTCGTCCGGATCACGCCCTTTCAGTTCGACATGCAGAACCTGATCGCGCGGCTGCATCTCCTTCATCTCGTCGCGCAGTTCCTGCACTTCCAGTGCCGCTTCCATCTCCGCGCGCTCGCGTCCGAACACGGCTTCCTGGATACGATTCTCCAGGTAGACAGTAAATCCCTCATTGAGCCAAAAGTCACGCCACGTGGCATTGGTCACAAGGTTCCCGGACCACGAATGCGCCAACTCGTGCGCAACGAGCGAGACGAGACTCTTGTCGCCGGCGAGAATCGTCGGTGTCGCGAAAGTAAGCCGAGGGTTCTCCATACCGCCGAACGGAAAGCTCGGAGGCAGCACGAGAATGTCGTACCGTTGCCACTGATACGGACCGTAGAGTTTCTCGACCGCGACCATCATGTCTTCCGTATCCTCGAACTCCTTCGCGGCCCGCTCCACCACCGACGGCTCGGCGTAAACCCCCGTTCGTTCACTCATTGCCTGAAACTCAAGGTCACCCACGGCCAGGGCAATCAAATACGCCGGGATCGGCTGCGGCATCTGAAAGTGATACTCGCCGGGCGTCTTCACATCGGAAGGCTGCTGCGCTTCCATCTCGGCGCTCATTACGGCGAACAGCTCTTTCGGTGTCCGAATCGTCGCCGCGTACGTCACCCGCACACCGGGGCTGTCCTGAATCGGAATCCAACTGCGCGCGTGAATCGCCTGCGATTGCGTAAACAGAAACGGATGCTTCTTACCACTGGTCTGCGCCGGCCCCAACCATTGCACGGCCGAAGCGCCCGGGCTGGTCGCATAGTGAACCCGCACACGCTCAGCATCGGCCGGCAGCGTGACCCGTAGCGGCGTGCCCAGAATCGGGTCGGCCTCACCAAGTGCAAACGCAGCAGGTGTAAACTCACCGGAAAGGCTCGCCGCTTCGACTCTCTCAACCGCTAAATCCCGCGTGTCGAGCACCAGGTCCGCACTCGCATCCTGACGCTTCAGCAGCAGTGTCGCCGACCCTTCAAGCGATTTACGCTCGAAGGAAACATTGAGATCAAGTTCAACGCGACTCACGCGGACTTGGTCGGGGTTCGAATAGGAATGATGGTCTTCTCTCACGTTGGCAATGTTAGGAAACAGTGTCGCTTCAGGCTCTGTCGAGCTACAGGAAACCGATAGCGAAATCAATAGGAATACGGCTAGCAGGACAGGCGTTCGCACGTCCCTATCATACGTAGGGGCTCGCTAATCCGTCGCATCTGATTTGTCAGCAAGGCAGTACAGGTAGTTCGCCGTGCGAATAAAGATCTGTCCACCCGACACCGCCGGCGACGCCAGCGTATAATCGTTAAGCTTGTTCTTGCTGAGAATCTTGAACTCATCGCCCGCCGCGATTACCGTCGTTGTCCCTTCTTCATTCGTCGCGTAGATCTTGCCATCGGCCAATACCGGCGACGCGCTATACGTGCCCAACTCCATCCGACTGCGGCCCCACACCTCGCTGCCGTCTTTGACACGCAGACAAACGCTGATCCCCTTGTCGTCCACGATAAAGAGACGCTCGCCATCGCTCACAGGCGTGGGCACATCCGGCCCATAGTCGGTCGACCAAAGCCGGTGCGATTCGGAAATATCACCGCTCCCCCCCGCGCGGAACGCGATAAAAGGCTTCACGCGGCTGGGAGCGAACACGATGTCGTCGACGACGAGGGCTGACGCAATCGTGCGATAGTTCGGCGCCTTTTGCGGATTCAGGCCGCCTCCCCGCCAAAGTTCACGTCCGCTTTCGAGATCGTGGCCCGTAACGTAGTCAGCACCGGCCACAACGAGTTGCTCTTTCCCATCCACTTCAACCAGCATCGGAGTCGAATAGGAGTCAGGGGACTCATGAAGCGCGTCAGTCGAGCGTTCCACCTTCCAGACCGTCTTTCCCGTCGCGGCATTGATCGCAACCAGATACGACGGTTCGTCTGTCTTCATGCCGTGTAGAACCTGAACGTACAGACGGCCCCCGTGCAGCACGGGAGACGACGCGTATCCAAAGGAAAGCCCGAACGCCCAGTAGTCGTCCGAGACGTTGCGCTCCCAAACCTGATTACCCTCGAAATCGAAGCACTGCAAATCACCCAACCCGGTGATCACCCAAACGTGCCGACCGTCCGTTACCGGCGTGGGCGAAGCCATATTCTGTTTGTTGAGAATCTTATTGCCTTCGCCAATCACTCTCTGCCACCGCGTCGAACCATCCTTGCGATTCAGCGCCAGCAACAGGAGCTGATCGGTTGAACCGAGCAGGTTCTTGACCTCCCCTATCGCGCGGTCCACCATGCTTGCGTTCTTCGTCGGCGCGAAACCTTCTTGCGCGGACGTCACGAAGATGACGTCGTCCCAAACCACCGGCGTCGCCGCCGCCCAACTCGGAAGCTGCGTGCGCCAGACGACATTCTCCGTCTCGCTCCAACTCACGGGAAGGTTTTTCGCGGTGGTCGAACGGCCGTCGAGGTGGGGGCCGCGCCAGTGCGGCCAGTTATCCGCGCGGTCGGCCGCAAACAAGCCACTCGACACGACGAATAGCAGAGCCATCAGGAACGGGCGAACGCGTGTCATCAGAGTGCCTCCGGGGGAACGTACTACCCCGTCATGATATCAACGCCTTATCGGGGCGAATCGGCGCGACGCCGCGCTACAAAGTGTCTACACTGTCAGAATGACGGAACAACCCGACCCCTCCCAGGTCGATCCGCTTCGAGATCGTATCCACGAGATTATCTTCGAGGCTGAGACTCCCGCCGGCAAGGCGTTCGACGTTGTCCTGTTGTGGGCGATCTTGCTCAGCGTGCTGATCGTCCTGCTTGACAGCGTTTCCAGCATCCAGGCCCAATATGGCGACCAGCTTCGCATTCTCGAATGGCTCTTCACGCTGCTCTTCACGGCGGAGTACGCCCTCCGGCTCTACTGCGTCGCCCGGCCAAGCCGCTATATCGGAAGCTTCTTCGGTCTTGTGGACCTCATCTCGGTCATTCCGACTTACCTCAGCTTATTCATTGCCGGCTCGCAATCACTGGTCGTCATCCGCGCGCTGCGGCTGCTCCGCATCTTCCGCGTGCTCAAACTCGCACAGTACCTTGGCGAGGCTACCCTGCTGATGAATGCGCTCAAGGCGAGCCGTCCGAAGATCACCGTCTTTCTTGGCACGGTTCTGACGATAGTGCTGATCGTGGGCTCGACGATGTATCTGATCGAGGGTGAGGAGAATGGCTTCGATAGCATTCCGACCGCGATGTATTGGGCGATTGTCACGATGACTACGGTCGGCTACGGTAACATTGCTCCCCAAACCTTCCCTGGCCGAACACTTGCCGCCCTCCTCATGATTCTGGGCTACGGAATCATAGCTGTCCCGACGGGAATTGTATCCGCCGAGCTCGTGCGGGCCCCTCTGGGTAAAGTGAGCACGTGCGCGTGCCCCGCCTGTAGCGAAGAGGGCCACGACGCAGACGCGACACACTGCAAATACTGCGGCACCAATCTCTGAAGATCGCTGCAAAGCCTTGGAACCGCCTCTTGTCTCATATACTGTCAGCGAGGCCTCACGGTGTCTCGTCCGCAAGTCATCGGACACACGAGAGAGCACTGTCCCCTTCAACGATGATTCACTTTCGCTCTCTCGCCGTTCTACTTGTCGTGGGTTTGTTTATCGCGTCCTCCGCTTCGGCGCAATTGATTTTTGAGGACGTCAGCGCAGAGGCGGGTGTCGATCAATTTACCTACATCTCAAGTTCCTACCACGATCTGGGAGTTAACTGGATCGATTTCGACAACGACTACGACGCCGATCTATTCGTCGTCACCTCGACCGGCGGAGAGATCCCGCACCTCTACCGCAACAACGGGGACTCCACCTTCACCCTGGTTAGCGAACTCCTCCCGGCGCTGCGCACGGACATCAACTTCGCCCACTCCGTCTTTGCCGACTACGACAATGACGGCGACGCTGATATCTACATCTTTATCGACAACACTCATTTCACAAACCTAGTCCGCCTCAATCGTCAAGAAGGACCGCCCAACCTGCTTCTCAAGAATCTCTGGGTCGAGCACGGCGGCAGGATCATACCGGGCCAACCGCTATTCATGGAAGTCGCCGAGCAGGCCGGGGTTGCCGATTTGGCGGACCCGCCGCTGCACGAACGCGAGCCTGGCATGAGGGCCAAGACCGGCGGATGGCTCGACTATGACCGCGACGGTTGCATCGATCTCTTTGTCGGCCATGACATCTTCGGCCGGTTCAGCTACGGACAGCGGTCGGTACGCAACCGTTTATACCGCAATCGCTGCGACGGGACGTTCGAAGACACAACTGCATCGAGCGGCGTCGATGACGGGACCGACCCGGGCCGGTTTCGCCCCACCGTGGCCTTTATTGGAGCCCACATCAACGGCGACCTGTGGCCCGACATGTTCGAGGTGAATATCGAAGGCCGGGAGTCCGCGTTCGAGAAGGATGTCTTCTACGTGAATAACGGCAATGGCACGTTTCGTGACGCAATCGCGGAATCGCCCGGACTCGGCGACGACTCCGCAGCGGGTATGGGGATCGACGTCGCCGACATCGACCTTGACGGGGATTGGGACATCTACATCTCCGACTTGTTCAATACTAGAGCCGATCAGCCCCCGCCCGGCAACGTCTTGTACTTGGGAAACAGCGACGGGACGTTCGCGGACAACTCCGCGCCCGAGGCCGGAGTCGCCGCGGACTCGTCTTGGGGCGTGACGTTCTTCGACGCCGATCAAGATGCCTACGAAGACCTTCTTATAGCAACGATGGGCCAACGCGAAGAGCCGTTCATGTACCGCAACATGGGTGATGGAACCTTCGAGGATGTCACGGCAACTGCCGGTATGTTGAGCCCTGATGGGCGGGGCACAGCCGTTGCCGACTACGATGGCGACGGCGATCTCGACCCGGCCATCATCAACGACTACGACGGTGTTCTCTCGCTATACCGAAACGTTTCCCCCTTACAAGGCTCCTGGCTGCGCGTTCGCCTCCGCGCCCGGCAGAGCAACCGGTCCGCGATCGGCACGCTCATCAAAGTGAAGGCCGGACCCTACAACATGATGCGGCAGGTCAAGGGCGGATCGAGTTCACACTCCCAAGACGAATTGGTCCAACACTTCGGCCTACGGTCCGAGACCGTCGACCAAGTGAGGATCTACTGGCCCAGTGGTGTCGAAGACATCATTCAATCCGTCGCGCCAAACCAAACCATCACCGTCACCGAGGGGACAACGGCCACATCAACGCCGGCAATCCATGCTTATCCTCCCCATGTGGACTTGGGCGTCGCTGGTAAGGGAGCGACCACTGAACGCACTGTCCGCGTGTTCAATGAGGGCGCCGCGCCCCTGACCGTTACCGGACTGACCTTCACGAATCCCTCGTTCACCGTTGTTCCTTCAGGGACACCATTCGACCTGAAGCCCTACGGAGGATTTCGCGATATCGTCGTTCGCTTCAGCGGGGCAGGCGGGGGGCTACAGGAAGGATCCTTGCGGATTTCGAGCAACGATCCCGATACACCGGTAATGGACGTCGCGGTCGTCGGAGCATCCGACGGACCTTCTCTCGACGACCGTATCAACCCCGCCCGCGGCCGCATGCGCCGAACAAACCCCTAGCCGACAAGGGGCACCTTATCCTCCTTCCGGCAAGCGCGGCCCTATCACGCGCCTATTGCGCGAGAATGGTTTGATCATGAAAGCAGCCTTCTACGCGGGAGACCGCACCATCACACTCGGCGAATGCGTCCCCGTCGATCCCCAAGCCGGGCAGGTGCAGATTCAGATATCGCACTGCGGTGTCTGCGGCACGGACCTACACATCTTCCACGGTGCGATGGATAAACGCGTGAAGATGCCCGCCGTCTTGGGACACGAGATGTCCGGCACGATCTCCGCCCTCGGCTCAGGCGTCGCGGACTGGGCTCTCGGCGATGCCGTTACCGTAATGCCGCTCGATCCGTGTGGAAATTGCGCGGCCTGTCATGCGGGACACAGCCACATTTGCCAGAACCTCAACTTCATGGGCATCGATAGCCCCGGCGCATTTCAAAGCCATTGGACTGTCCCGACCCGGACTCTGCTACGCCTTCCTCCAAATCTCTCGCTCACGCACGGAGCACTGATCGAGCCTCTAGCGGTCGCATGTCATGACGTGCGGCTCGGAGCAATCCAGCCGGGCGAGAACGTCGTCGTCATCGGCGGTGGCCCGATCGGAATGCTCGTCGCTCTCGTCGCCCAACATGCCGGCGGCAAAGTCATCGTGTCGGAGATCAATCCGTTTCGCGTCGAGATGGCAGGCAAACTCGGTCTCGAAGTAGTGAACCCGAAGGAAGTCAACCTCCTCGATCTCGTGAACGAGCGAACCAACGGCGCGGGCGCCGACGCGGTGTTTGAAGTCTCAGGCTCACAAGCCGGGGCCGACGTCATGACCGACCTGTTGCGCACACGCGGCCGCATCATCGTCGTTGCCATCTTCGCGGCAAAACCGAACATTGACCTGTTCCGATTCTTCTGGCGCGAACTACGGCTGCTCGGCGCGCGCGTCTACGAACGCGAGGACTTCGCCCGTGCCATCGAGATCGCCGCGGCGGGGAACCTTCCGCTCGACCAGCTCATCACCGAAGTCACTTCGCTCGACCACCTTGGCGAAGGCTTCGAGAAGATGGATGGCGGCGGCGCTTGCATGAAGATTCTGATGGACTGTCAAGCATAGGGGAGCAATGAGCATTCTCGATCGTTTCAAACTCGACGGAAAGACCGCCCTCGTCACCGGCGCAAAACGCGGCATCGGCAAAGCCATGGCCATCGGACTCGCCGACGCGGGAGCCGACATCGTCGGCGTGAGCGCTACGCTTGAGGCCTCGGGCAGTGATGTCGAAAAGGCTGTCCGCGCCGAGGGCCGTGACTTCCATCCCTACGCCTGCGACTTCTCCGACCGCTCGGCGCTGCATAAGTTCATTGCGAAGGTCAAGGACGACGGGCATCAAATCGATATCCTCGTCAACAACGCCGGAACGATCCTGCGCAAGCCCGCCGCCGAGCATCCTGATGACTACTGGGACAAAGTCGTCGAAGTAAATCTCAACGCCCAGTTCATCCTGGCCCGCGAGTTCGGCAAGGACATGATCGAGCGCGGTTCAGGCAAAGTCATCTTCACAGCGTCTCTGCTGAGTTTCCAGGGCGGCATCACCGTCCCGGGGTACGCGGCGAGCAAGGGCGGCATCGCGACGCTCACGATGGCGCTGTCCAACGAGTGGGCCTCCAAGGGCGTGAACGTCAACGCCATCGCTCCCGGCTACATCCGCACCGACAACACCGCCGCGCTGCAAGCCGATCCGGTGCGAAACCCGGCGATCCTGTCGCGCATTCCAGGCATGAGCCTGTGTTGACAAACCGCCTACGTCAGCAAAACCGCGAACCGCCGCCGTATCGATCGCCTCGACGGCAACCGTAGAAGCATGGCGTGCCGTGCCCGCTCCTCATCGTCCACTCGACTAGCATGGTAGAGATACGTTCTGGTATGTCGCTACGCGCCCCAAAGGAAGTCGAAATCAACGGCAGCTCCCTCGCCGACATCGTGTCGCGTCACGAAGAGTGGATCAGCTCGGGCTTTCGTTCCGGCGAGCGGGCCGTGCTCGAAGACGCGGATCTGCGTGAAGTCAACCTGCCGGGAGTCGACTTGCGACAAGCCGATCTCACCAACGCCGACCTGCGTGGCGCCGATCTTGGCCGATCCCAGCTCAATGGCGTGACACTGCGAGGAGCCCTACTCCGCGATGCCGTGCTCAACGGTGTCGACTTCACCAACGACACCGACACGGTGAAAGCAAGCACGCCCATCCTCGGGTCCGCCCCGACGGATTTGGAAGACGCCGACATGGGCGGCGCCGACCTAACCGTCGCCCTTCTGCCGCGCGACGCGCCCATTCACGCCCGCTTGCGGGAAGCGGCGAACGCCGCTCGCGGAGCATTACAGCTCGGCTCGATCCTCACCCTTCTTCTCGCTCTCACCGTTGCGGGGCTCTTGAGCACACGTGACGCGGACCTACTGCGGGATGCACCGCTCCCGCTGCTCGCAGTGCCCTTGACAATCATCTATTGGATCGCGCCCCTGGCTCTTCTGCTTCTCTACTTTTGGTGGCATTTCTCCTATCTCGACCGACTGTGGCGAGCGACCGCCCGACTCCCCGCGTTCCTGCCGCAAGGGTCCGCACTGTCAGCACATCCACCTCTGTGGCCGTTCAGTTTGTGGATTGCGGGGCGCATGCCCTTGCTGGTGGAATCCAGCGAGTCTCGTTGGGATGCAATCCGCAGCCGAGCAACAGCGTTCCTCCTTTGGTGGTTCACGCCGCTGATCTTGCTCGCGATTTGGTGGCGCTATCTAGTCCTGCACGAACCGATCGGAACATTCGTCCACGTCGCGGTCACGGCGGCGGCCGTGGCAATCGCGGGGTCGTGGCGCGGCGCGGCACTGCGGGCGTTCCATTTCCGTGGTGAGAAGCCCCGCCGCCGGACCAGCCCCGTTCTCGCCGCCTGCATCAGTGCTCTCGCCCTCGCCTGGGTGTCCTACGCAACTCTCGAACTCGATCTATCGAAAAGCCTCGGGAGAGGGCTCGATGCCCGCACCCCTGTCGCTGCGAAGCCGCAATCTACGATTCGCCACCTTGGCCTACTGCTCGCTACAGGAAGCTGATTTCTCGGAGGCGCGCATGGATGGAGCATCGCTCGCCGTCTCGGACCTGACGTCGGCCAACCTGCGCAACGCCGACCTACGCGGCGCTACACTTTTCTCGGCCAGGCTCCAAAACGCTCGAATCGACGGAGCCAACCTCGCGGGAGCAAACCTACGGTGTGCCTCCGGCCTCACCGACCGCCAACTCGCCGCTGCGGTCACCGACAAATCCACGACCTTTCCCGACGCGTCGCAAGGACCGTTTCAGCCCGGATCCAATGTCACTCGCATCGATCCAATCGAGTGCACGCACTGGCGACCCGACGGAACGCAAGCACCTCTCGAAATGATCCAACGGTTGCAGCGCCTCCGCGAGGCGCTACCCGAGATCGACTTAGATCCAATCCCCGATCTGGGCCCGCCCCCACCGTTCGCCGAAACCGAAGAAGAAGCGACGACGGAACCACCCGCCATCAACGAGAACTAGTTGGCGCCCTTCACGTGTTGGTAGAGCCGGACACCCTTCTCGTCAAAGAACTCAAACGCCGCCGTCGCACCACTCGAACCGGGCCTCACGGTCACCAGCAGAAATCCGCCGGTAGGTTCCACGTTGTGGTATGCGTGCCGAACCTTTCCTTCCGGGTCCGTTGAATTCGCGTCGCCGGGACTCGCTCCAGGAATCGAGTTGGCGTCGACAAACGCGCCCGATGAGAACTCCTCAATACCACTCGGGTGGATGGCATGATATTGCCAATGCCGATCGCCGCACACGACATAGAAGTGCTTGTCACGAAAGCCATTCTCCGTCAGCCAGCGAAAGAACTCGTCACCCTCATGGCGAAATCCCCGGGTGTTCACGTGGTTGTCTCGCTTGTTGATGCTGTCGGGACCAACCATCGGCGTCGCGCTAAATAGGATCTTGAACTTCGCATCGCTTTCGAGCAGCGTGCGCTTGAGCCAAGCCTTTTGTTCCGTGCCCCAAATCGTCTTCTCCGGACCGTCGAGCATGTCGTTGGGACTGCGATAGTCCCTGCCTTCCACAAACCATACCTGCAGCGACTTCGTCACGCGAAATGTGCGGTAGGTGATCGGATTCGGTTCCTTCGGGTCGACAACCGGCAACTGTTCGTGAAACATGCGGACGCCCGTCTCATGCGTCGGGAGATGTCCTGCGCCCGAGATCCAGGGCCGCACGTTCTCATCGGGATATTCCTCATCCGACGTTCGCGCCACCTGGCGCAGCAGAAACGGATTCACAGAATCCGCATCGTTGAAGCGATAGTCATGGTCGTCCTTGATCCAATACGTCGCTGTCTGACGAAACAGATCGAGGAAGCGCGGCTGTGAAAACTGCTCCTGATACTTCAGACGAATCTGATGCGGCGTCTCGGCGCGGCCAACCGGTGGCGCGTCGTAGTAAACGTTGTCGCCGGTCGCAACGAAGAAATTCGGGTTTTTCGTCATCATTGCTGCCAACGCGGGATAGCCCAGGTGCTTGTCCGTGCCCTGATACGGGGGCCAGCGGCTTCCCTGCCCGAAGTGATGAAACGCGGAATAGTTCATCCCCGTGACGACAGCGAACGAGACCTCGTCTTCCTCCGACGCACCCGCATGCGTCGTGAACGTTCCCGTCTCGGATATCCGCGTCCACTCGCGGTCGGGACCATACTGGAGCCGATAGTAGTAGCGCGTCCCGGGCTTGAGACTGCTGACCTTTGCCTTGACGATGAAGTCGTAATCCGGCACAGCCTCAACCCACTCCGTGAAACGGCTGCCCCGAAACTCTTCGTTCTCAGCAATCTCAAATCGCCCGAATCCCTTCGCGCCAAGAATCCCCGACCAATGATGGTCCACCATCGGATGTGTCGATGTGAGCCGTGCCTGTAGCAACACCGTCGTATCCGCCACTTCTCCCGCCAGCACCCCTTGCGCCAACCCGATCGGGAATTTCTCCTGGGCGGAAACGGACTCTGCGCAAGCAGCCGCGAACAGCGCGAGCAGTACACAGGCCAAACAACACATGACACGCTTAGGGAAATTCACTCGATTCATCCTCCGACGTGCTCAAGTCTAGCGGAACAAGTTCCGCAACCGGCACGACCTCGACCTTACACAGGGAAGAGTTCGTCGATCAGCCGGCGATAGTCCGCTTGGGCGCGGCGAAGGTCATAGTTCTGCTCGACCAACAAGCGCCCCGCCCGGCCCATCTCGGCGCGGCGCTCGTTGTCCGCAAGCAACTCGCGAATTGCCGCGGCGAACATCTCCGCCTCCAAGCCATCGTTATCCACCAGCATGCCGCAATCCGGCGGCACCGCTTCGTCGACCGCCCCTACGCGGGAACTGATCACCGGAACCTCCATCGCGAGCGCCTCGACGATCACCAACGGCAAGCCCTCTTCCGTCGACGGCACCACCAGCAGAGACGCATTGGCAAGCACGCGCGCCACCTCGTCAACCCGGCCCAGCAAAGTGAATCGATCCCCACGGCCCTGCGACTGAATCCTCGACCGCAACGTCGACAGCAGCGGACCGTCCCCGGCAATAACAAACTCATACGCCTGCTCCGGCGGGTCGCGCTGCAATTCCCGATCAATATCAAGCAGAAGCAGCGGCCGCTTGCGATCGATAAGATGCCCAGCGAACAGGATTCCCAACGGACCGGCCTCCCGCTCCCGTTCCGGCGGCGTGAACTGCTCAAGATCAACGCCGTTACGAATCAAGCGAATCTTCCCCTCGTCCACCGCCATATCGATCAGCCGTTGGCGACCCGCGTCACTGATCACAATCCGCCTGTCGATCCACTCAGTCACATCGAGAGTCGCCGAGAAGAAATCCCAGTCCTCATCAATGTTGTGAAGAACATCGATCACCCGTAGGTCGGGCACCTTCTCCTTAATCGCAGGGAGCGGACTGTAAGCAAGCGGCGTGTTCTGCACCACCAATCCATCCCACTGCCAATTCACCGCCATCGAATAGAGCGCGCCAAGGGTTTGCTCAACCGGCAGCATCCGGCGCAGATCGTAAACGTGGTCCACTACTTCAAGCCACTCAGGAAGAAGGCGGTCATCCGTCGATTGGGTGGCGATCAGAAACAGTTCGAAACGCGAGCGGTCGAACTGACGGGCAATCTCAAGCAGCACGTTCTCCGCTCCGCCGAATCCGAGATGCGGCGTGCAGAACGCAATCCGGCGGCGTCCGTCCGAGAGCGGCACGGCGTAGTCGAGGTGCTCGATCATGCCGCCGTCGATGAGGACGCTACTAGGCTGAAACTGCAGGTAGAACGTGAGATCGAAGACGGCGCGTCCCGCCCATCGGTTGATGCGTTCTTTCAGCCGCAGAGGCAGCAACCGCGCGGCGGAGCGAAGCGGATGACGCAACCATGCCCGGAGAGAGAACAGCCCAGCATTCCGAAAGTTCTGCCGGATGCCGCTGTCGTCGGCCAACGGAGGGTCCTCTTCCGGTTCCACCGTCCCCTCGGATACAGGCGGTACCTCGATGTACGAGCCCGCAATCGCTCGATCCACAACCGGCGCCGCCCCGACCCGACATCGCCACGGTAATCCGCACACGGCGCCCGTGCGCCGCGCTTCGTTTGTCGCAAGAGTCGAGCGCGATACGCCTAACGGACCCGCGGCCTGCCGAATCGAGGGCGGAGGGGCCGCGCCCGTGTCAGCCCACGTCACCCATTCGTTCGCTTGAAGACCCCAGACGCATTCCTCGAAGGCCTGCGGACGTAGCTCCCGCCCACCGGTTAGCCAGAGAAAATAGTCGGCTTCAGATTGTTCGAGTGCCTGCTCTTCGCTGACATCGCGAAGAACCTTGAAACTGCGCAAGGTCTGGTTCTCAAACGAAGGGGTTTGCGCGCCCTGAACAACGATGCAGATGGTTGGCGTCAAGAGGATGCGAAGCGGCGAAATCCCAAACCGTTCAGAGCTTTATATATTTTATGGACTGCATGATCAGATATGCGCTACGTGGAACATAATAAGCCACTTAGCATCTCGACCAGGCTCTACAAACAACGTCCCTTTCGACCGCAACGTCACATCTTGCTACCGAACCAGAACAAACACTACATACTGCGCTCAGCCAACGTAGGGGCACGGCATGCCGTGCCCGCGGCCATCGGTCGAACCTACCAGCTACACCTAGAACCGCACGCCCTTCCGCAACAGAACCATCGCGTAAAACAGCAACTCACCGTCCAGCGCCCGCTTGATGTTCTCCGCCGCCCGGAACCCGTGCTGTTCGCCCTCAAACAGCACGTAAGCCGTCGGAATCCCTTTAGCACGCAATCCCGACATCATGCTCTCCGCCTGGCTCGGTGGCACGACCTTATCCTCGCTGCCTTGGAAGAAGATCACGGGTGCCGAAAGCGCATCAATGTGATGGATCGGCGAACGGTCGCGGTAGACCTGTTTCTGCTCAGGATACGCGCCCACGACCGAATCCAGGTACCGTGACTCAAACTTATGCGTTTCCAGCGCAAGCGCTTCCAGGTCGCTAACCCCATAATGGCTGGCTCCGGCCTTGAATACGTCGCGAAACGTAAGAACAGCCAGGGTGGTGTACCCTCCGGCGCTGCCGCCTTTGATAATCAGGCGGTCCCCATCCACGCGGCCGGCCTTAACCAGAGACTGCGCCCCGTTCACGCAATCATCAACGTCCACCACACCCCATTGACCATGCAAGCGTTCGCGGTAAGCTCGCCCGTAGCCGGTACTGCCGCCGTAGTTCACATCAAGCACCGCAAAGCCACGGGAGGTCCAGTACTGCGTCCGCAAGTCGAGCGTATTGGAAGTTGCACCGGTCGGCCCGCCGTGACACTCAACAATCAGCGGCGGCAGCTCATCAGCCGGTGCTTCGTAATCGGGGTTCTTGGGCGGATAGAAGAAGGCATGGGCCGTTTGACCGTTCTCCGTGTCGAACTCGATCGGCTCGGGAACCGAGTAGTATGCGCTCAGTTCCGGCGCCATGTCGAATGAACGGCGTAAGACCTTGAACTCACCAGAGTCAAGGTCCAGCAACACAATCCCCGGAGACTCCGTCGGCGAACCAGCGCTAAACACGACGCGGTTCCCATCGGCATGGACGCTCGCGATGTCAGCAAAAGGAACTTCGATCTTCTGCAGATTGCGCGCCCGCAGGTCAATCATTGCCAGAGACCAGACTCCCTGCTGCGTGTACGCACACACGATGCGGTCAGCCGAGGCAAAGTCATACGTCGAGACGCCGAAGATCCATTGCGGAAGTCCAAACTCGGCTTCCATCCCGATGACCAGTTCGCTCTCCGTCCCGTTCAAGCGATACAGATTCCACCAGTCACTTCGGTCCGAGACGAAGTAAAGCCTCCCATCGGGCGACCACCGCGGCTGATAGATCGATTCACCCGGCCCGCCTGCAACCTGCCGTGCCTGAGCGATAGAGCCATCGCCGTCGAGGTCGCCGACCCATAGCTCCGAGCTGTCCCACGGCATGTTCGGGTGGTCCCAGCTCATCCAGGCGAGCTTACTTCCGTCCGGACTCAGCCTTGGGTTGGAGTAGAAATCGCTCCCCGATACCAGAATCGCTTGCTCGCGCTTGCCGTCCAGGTCGACCGAGACGATCGTATTGACTGCTTCCTTCCCTGCTTCGGAGTGATCCTCGCGTACGGTGATGAGCGCGTTCCTTGCGCTATCAACGGTGCCGTCGGCATATCGCCACAGTCCCTCCGGCGTGATCGGGGTTGGCAGGCTGTCGCCACCAACGGAATAGAGCCGTTGGTCCTCGTTGTGGGAAAAGTACGCACGACCGTCTTTGACAACGTACGCGCCGCCGCCATACTCGTGCACCCTCGTTCGCACGTTAAAGGGCGCCGGCGTGAGCTCAGCCGGCGCGCCGTCACCGCGCTTGCGCATCAAGACGTAGCGCCCGCGCTCCGTCGGACGTCCTTCTACCCAGTAGACATCCTCACCCTCAATAAAGGGTCCCGCGAGCCGGACCGCCTCGCGGACGATCAGGTCCGAAGTAAGGGGAGATTTCCAAAAACCGTATTCAGCAAGTTCAGGCATTCGTTGGGGATACCAAGTGTACCCTAAGCTCGGCGTGATCTCAGATAACAGCCGACTTCAGGTCAATGTCTTAAAGAGTATCAGGGCAACCACGCCGAACAGAAAAGCTCCGGCGGCAATGGCCGCGTAGGTCTGCCAATCCAGGTCCTCATCCGTCTCGGCGGACACCTGCGGTCTGACCGGCAGCGGCGTCAACGGACCCGGACCACGTCCCGCGAAAGCTGCGGACCGCTCCGGCGCGGGCAAGCGAGGCGCCGGCTCTCGCGCCACCGGCGGCTGATTGCGTGACGCGTCGATATCATCATCCACGCCGCGCGACGCCGCCGGCACGGGTGCCACACGCTCGTACAGCGCCGCATCGAGTTGCTCACGAAACACCGCTGCCGATAGTGGCCGTTCCTCGGGCGTCTTCGCAAGCGCTTGCATCACCACTCCGGCAACGGGTTCGGAAACACTGGGAACAACGTTCCGCAGTGGCGTAGGCGCTTTCTCCATGTGCGCCTTCATCAAGTCGTACTCGCTTCGCGCCCAGAAGGGACTATGCCCGGAGAGCATCTCGTAGAGCACCATTCCCAGCGAATAGACGTCGGAACGCGCATCCGCCGGAATGCCCTTGATTCGCTCCGGCGCAATGTACTCGATGGTGCCGATCATATTGCCCGCGCGAGTCAATCCGGCCTCTCCCAGTATCCGCGCGATACCGAAGTCGGTCACCTTCGCCACGCCGGAGTCGGACACAATGATATTCGCGGGTTTGATATCGCGATGCAGCATTCCTGAACGATGTGCGTGATCGATCGCGTCAAGCACCTGCCGGAAGATCCCCAGGGACTGCTCAACTGACAACGCTTTTTGGGGGTGAAGCAGCACGTCGAGCGGCTCGCCTTCGACGAACTCCATCGCCATGAAGTGATCGTCTTGATGGCGGAAGAACGCATAGAGCGTCGCGATCCCAGGATGATTGAGCTTCGCGAGCGCGGCCGCCTCATTGCGGAATCGCTGCAACAGTTGCGGATTCCCGCCCACGTCCGGGCGCAGACACTTGATCGCGACCGGGCGGTCAAGCATCACGTCCACGCCCCGGTAGACGGCGCCCATGCCGCCCTCGCCGATCTGCTCGACGATCTTGTAGTTCCCGACTACCCCGCCAATCATGGATCTTTGTGGGACGACGCGTCCCGCTGGTCGTGAACAGCAAGCAGGCAAACGCTTACATTGTCCGGCGCCCCCCGCTCCCTCGCGAGCTCGATCAACCGGCCACAGCCCTCCCGGCTCGAGTGCTCCGACGCAATCGCGGCGATCTCATCGTCCGAAACTAAATCATAAAGGCCGTCCGAACACAATAGAAAGCGATCCCCGCCGTTCACCGGCAGCGGCTGTTCCCAACAAGACACCTCGACTACCGGCTGACGGCCCAAGGCGCGAAGGATGACGTTGCGTTCGGGATGCTCGCGAGCTTCATCCACGGTCAGCACTCCATCGCGCACCATTTTCATCACCAGGGAGTGATCTTCGCTGAGTTGGTAGGTTAGCCCGGAACGAATCAAGTACAAGCGGCTATCGCCGACGTGGGCGTACACAGCGCTATGATCCACGATGGCAATCGCGGTACAAGTCGTACCCATCCCGCGCAACTCGCCATTGTGGAGCGAGGCTTCGTGAATCGTGCGATTCGCTTCGCGCACCCCTTCGGCGAGAGCCAACCCCGGGGCCGCTTCGCTCGCGTAATAGAAGTGCCCGAGAACATCCGTCGCGATCCGGCTTGCGACCTCACCCGCGGTATGCCCTCCCATGCCGTCCGCGACAACCGCCAGGGTGCCTTTGGTTCTCCGCAAGCGATCATCCGAAGGACTAACGACGGCCGCCGAGTCCTCGTTGCTCTTGCGCAAGCATCCGATGTCACTCTGGAAACCCGCATCCAGCACATGGGTATCGGAGAATTCCGTCATCGCTTTGAGTTCGTGGGACACGTAGCAGTTCCGTAAGTAAGACGACAGAAGCGGGCGCTATTTCCCCGCTTGCACTCCCATCAGAGCCTTCCCGACGCGAATCGGAATACTGAGCGACGCCGTGACTTCGCGGGTCACCAACATGTGGAATAGCCCCATTACCTCTCCCCGCTCGTTGAAAACCGGTCCACCGCTATGACTCAACCCGGTGTTTCCCGCGTCAAGCTGATAACAGCGCGGACACAGCCGATCCAGTTCGTCCGCCGCATTGGCTCGATCGGCCATCACCCGCCCTACATAGCCGACATGCACCGTCGGGTCCGCCAGTACGATGCCCGACGAACGAGCTGCTGTGTTGGCGGCGGGAGCCACGCGCGGAAACCCCATCACAACCGCGCGATCACCCGCCATCGCCGGTCCGCTGTCAGCACCCAAATGAGCGGCCTGCAGGGTTTGAGGCGACTCAATCTTGATCAACGCCGCGCTATAGCGATCCGACACGCGGCCGAGTGACGCCGGTATCGCCGACTCCCCGCGCGCGAACCGAACCTCCATATAGTCGTGCCGACCTTGTACCGCGCGCTGCGTCGAACCGCCGGGCGGCAACCGCACGCGCCGGATATCCCCTCCAACCGGAAGAATCAGGCGGGTGCGTGAGGGAACCCAGGCATCCGGAGGTTGCGAAAGCTCATCCCAACCAACCCACTGCAACTCACCCGAACGTTCCGCGAACACGGCAACAAGCCCCGGCGCCGAGCGAGCTGACCATGACCGGAACGGTTCATCCCAACCCGCGGCCACCTGCCGACTCGTCAAGATGAACCCGTCTTCGGTAACCACGAAACCCGACGCCACCGCGCCTGCTCCGAACGGAGTCGACTGGTCGTTGTTCGAGTCAATCGTGAGGACCGGTTCTACGGACCCATCCGGATAGCGGGCGAAAAGCGGCACCCTCGGCCGCGAACCAATCGCCGGGAACTGTTCAAACTGTCCGCGAATCGGATTCCGTGCCATCGCGTGGAACAAGCGCTGCCCCGACGCAATATCGTAGATCTTCCAATTTGCTTCCACCGAAACAATCGCCGCGGCATTGCGCGACACTACGGACGATTCCCCTAAGCTCATTCCACCCGAGCGCGCGCCGCCAAAATACAGGAAGGCCACCAGCCCCACCGCGATCAGTCCCATCACCAGCGCCGCCAACCCGACATACGAACTCTTCGGACGAACGACCGACTGCTGAATCATGCGCTCGACCGTAGCCGCGCCGACCACCTTCTTGAGTGGTGCCGTCACAGGCACGGGAGCCTCGCCGCTTCCCCTCCTGCGCGTTACTGGCGGCAGGGGTGAATGAACGTTCTCCGGAGCCTCTTGCGCCGCTGGTTGGGCCACGACGGCGGGCGTACTGGGCACGTCAACTTGAAACTCAAACTCCGGACCACCCGGGCCTAGCTGCAGGGTGTCGCCGGCAGAAATCCGCGTAGCTTGATAAACCCGCTGACGATTCAGAAACGTGCCGTTGCGGCTGGCCAGATCGACAACCACAAACTGTCCGGACGCGTTCGTATCCGGCTCGATTTTCGCGTGGCGCCGGCCTACCAAATCGTCCAGTTCCGGGTGGAATTGAACGGTCGAGCTAGGGTCGCGCCCAATCAGAAGCTCGGTGAAATGATTGAGAGGGAATTCGTCAACCTGCCCCGTCTTCGATCCCGACAAGTGCTTGAGAATAATACGTTCCATCGTTCTTACGGCAGGGGGAGGGAGACTACGTTGGGGCCATTATAGCTTGACACCGCCGGGCTGTCTCCGCCGGCCATTCGTTAAGACCATCGCTCCATCATCCGAAAAGGGAATAGAGACCCGGATGAGTCAAGCACCGCCCGATCCGAGCAACGCCACCGTCTTCGCAAAACCGGCGCCAGAGCTCGCCCCCGAGCCCCTGTGGTCGGCCGGAACGGTCCTGCTCTCTTTCGAGGACCCTTTGCCCGTGGAGGTGCCCGCCGTCATCATCGACCGCGAACAGCAGGCCTTCCGCCTCAGGCATCACTGTCCCACCCTCCATCCGGGACAAATTGTCAGCTTCGAGGACCTATCCACCAGCGGCCGCGCCCAGGTCGTATCCACGGAACGGAAAGACGGCTACGTCGAGACCCGCTTCTGGATCGTAGCCGACAGCGACTGATCTTCCGCCGCCGTGTGCTACCGTAATTCGTCGCTCAGGGGCGACGTATCCGCCCAAGTCGCCGCGCTCAAACAGATCGCGCCCGACTCCCCGCCCCTAAGCTCGTCACACATTCACGAGAAGAATGGCCCTCTTAGACAATCGTCGGCATCGCCTGGTCATGCTCTGCGCGATGTACGTGGCCCAAGGCATTCCCTGGGGCTTCATGACGATCGCCCTCATCAGCTACCTCACCGATCGCGGTGTGGGCGACGCCGATGCGGGCGAGTTGACGGCCGTCGTACTCCTCCCCTGGACCTTCAAGCTCGTCTGGGGACCGCTCATCGACACCATAACCGTCCGCTCAATGGGCCGGCGGCGCGTCTGGATCATCGGCGCCGAGTTCATGATGGCCGTCTCGCTACTGGGCATCATCTCCCTCGGCGACCTCACCCAAAACCTACGGCTACTCGGATGGATGTTCTTCATCCACAACTGCTTCGCTTCGCTGCAAGATGTCTCGACCGACGCATTGGCCGTCGACATCCTGCCGCCCGAAGAGCAGGGCCGCACGAACGGCCTGATGTGGGGCTCGAAGCTCGTCGGCAAAGGCGCGGGCGGCGCCGCCATGGCGATGGCGATTCAGGCTTGGGGGCTCACCGGAGCCGTGATGCTGCAGTTCGCGATTCTGCTGCTCATCATGCTGTTTCCAATCCTCATGCTCGAACGAGAAGGCGAGAAACGCTTCCCGTGGAGCAAGGGCGAGGCGCAGGGCGTCGCGGCCGGCGCAAGCCTGCGCAGCCTCGTCCATGTCCTGCGGGACGTGCGTCAAGGCTTCTCGATGATCGGCACATCCGTCTTCGTCCTGTTCGGGACGATCAGCATGATCGGCTGGGGCGTTGTCGAGGTCGTCACAAAAACCCTCTACACCCAGCAACTCGGCTGGACCTACGTCAGCATCTCTCAGGTCGCCGGATCGGCCGCCTTCTCCGAGATGGCCGGCGCACTTCTGGGGGGCTATATCGCCGACAAGTACGGCCGCCGCATCGTCATGGTAATCGGACTCGGCGGATACGGATTACTAGCCGTCGTCTTCGCGCTGTGCTCCGCGCTTTGGCACGAGACATGGCTCACAGCGGGCTATTTACTACTGAACCCGGGCATCCTCGCCATGGGAGCGGTAGGGTACCTTTCCATGTCGATGCGCATCTCATGGACGAAAGCCGCCGCGACCATGTTCACGGTCTACCTAACGGTTTCAAACATCGGCCACGTCCTCGGCAACTGGTTAGTAGGACCACTCCGGGAAGGCCTATCCCTAACCTACGAACAGACATTCTTATTCGTGGGCCTCGCCATGGTCCTACCGCTGTTGATGCTCTTCGTCGTCAAGCCCGAAGAAGTAGACCAGGCTAAACGCGCAGCGGAGCCGGCGTTGACTGCGACCACCTAATCCCTCGTTGCGGAAACCACCTGTTGAATTTTCACCAGCTTCGATCGTAGACTGGCACTGTCCAAATAATCTGGCTCAGCCGATCACACACTCAAGTCCAAGAGAAAATAAATGACCCCGACAATCTATAGAATCTTTCGCATGTTCCCTATCGATTTACCCCAGCTCCGAAAGCGAACCCAGTTCGTAGCGCCCGCCGGCCTTCTATCGGTTCTCATCCTCTCGATCGCCGTCGCGGGCCTAGCAGCCTCGACTCCGCCGGACACCGTCTCGCCTCAAGCCCAGGCGCGCAGATTGCTGAGAAACCTGCCGCTGCATTTCGAACCCAACCACGGACAAGCTCCCGACAACACTCGATTCGTATCTCGAACCACGCGCCTCACCGTTCTACTCGGCGAGTCCGGCATCGAGTTACGCCCCCGCACCGGAGAAGCGGTCCATATGACCTGGGCAAACGCGACCGGCGGGACCGACTTCGATGGGATCGATCAGCTCGCGGGCCGAAGCAACTATCTGCGCGGCTCCGACCCGAAGCGCTGGCATACGGGAATCCCTCAGTTCAAGAAGGTCTTGCAGCGCGACGTCTACCCGGGAATCGATGTCGCCGTCTATGGGAACGGCCGCAGCCTTGAATTCGACTTCGTCGTCTCGCCTGGCGCCGACCCCGGCCGCGTTGGGATGACATTCCACGGAGCCAACCGAACCGAGATCAACGACAACGGCGACCTCGTCCTCCACACCGCGTCGGGGGAACTGCTCAGCCGCCGCCCACGCGTGTACCAAACGCGAAACGGACTTGAACATCCGGTCGAAGCTTCATATGTCTTGCGCGACGAAGGCCTCGTCGGATTTCAGTTGGCCCAACACGATCCAAGCCTCGCCCTCATCATCGATCCGGTCGTCGAGTACGGCACGCATCTCGCCGGAGAAGATGACGATGGGGCCCGCGCTGTTACCGTCGATGCCGACGGCAACGCCTACATCACGGGCTTCGCCGAGTCGGCCGAGGATGATCCGCAGTTTCCCAGTACGCCTGGATCGTTCCAACCTGAACCCACCGGATCGAATGCCGCCGAAACCGGGAACGGAGAGCTAGACCTTGAGCTGGACGCATTCGTTCTGAAGCTCAACCCTGAGGGAACCGACCTGATCTACGCCACTTTCCTCGGCGCGGGCAGCCGCGATATCGGACGAGCCATCGCGGTCGATGACGCCGGCGCCGCCTACATCTGCGGGGACACACTCTCATCGTCCTTTCCCACAACCGCCGGTGCAATTCTGAGAAACCGCCCGGGCGTTCAACAAACCGGATTCGTCGTGAAGATCAGCCCCGACGGCTCCGCTCTCGAGTATGGGACTTTCCTGGGAGGTTCCGGTATTGATATCGCGCATGACCTCGCCCTTGACCCGACGGGCGCCGTCGTCGTTACCGGACAAACCAGGTCAGGAGACTTCCCGATCACCGATGGCGTTGTCGGGCCTACATTGCTTGGCGACATCGAGGCCTTCGTCACGCACCTCTCGGCCGACGGCTCCACGCTGTTGTTCTCAACCGTGTTGAGCGGAAGCGGCGACGACATCGGCTACGGCATCGCGCTTGACGCCGACGGCAATAGCTATGTCGGCGGTTCGACCGACTCCGCTAACTTTCCTTCCACCGCCGGCGCTTTTCAGCCCGGCCTTGCCGGCGGCACCGACGCCTTCGTGGCGAAGCTCTCACCAACCGGAGACGCTCTTGGCTATGCCACCTATGTCGGCGGATCGGAGGATGACGAGGCCCACGACATCGCCGTTCAGTCAAACGGCTCGGCCACCATCGCCGGTTCGACCGAATCTGCTGATCTACCCCTCGGCGACTCCGCCTTTGACGAAGAATACAACGGCGGCCGCGACGTTTTGATCGCCACCCTCAGCCCCGACGGATCGGCCGCGAACTGCACCTACCTCGGAGGTTCAGGCCGCGACAATGCCTCCGGCGTGGTCCTGAGCCCCCAAGGAGACGTAATCGTCGTAGGTCAAACCACATCCGAGGACTTCCCTCTTGTGGAGGCCTCCCAGACCTTCCTGCGCAGCACGCTCGGGGATGCATTCATGAGCCGCATCAGCCCGGCCGGCGAACTCACCGCCTCCACTTATTACGGCAGCACCAATGAGGACAGCGCGCGCGGCGTCGCTCTCGGCCCCGACGGTGGCGTCTTCATGGTCGGCGTGACCAACTACGACCCCGTACCGACCGGGCGGATACGTACGACGACCGGCTCTTTCCAGCGGGCTGGTGTTGACGACCTCGACGGATTCGCCGTGAAGTTTGAAGGCAATGACCCAACTCTCCCGCTCATCACGACCGAAGGCGTCGTCAACGCCGCCGGGTTCGCACAGTCGGTTGCCCCTGATTCCATTGCGACTGCTTTCGTGGTCAATGCCGCCGACGAAGACTCAATCGAGTCCATCTCCCCGCTACCGGCCGAGCGGAACGGCACAAGCCTCGAGATCACTGACAGTGATGGCGTCACCCGCGCTACCGGACTGTTCGGCATCTTCAGCAACGGAAAGCAGATCAACTTTTACGTCGATCCCGCTACCGCTCTCGGACCGGCCACAATCACTCTACGCCGCGGCGACGGCGCCTTCTCAAGCGCTCCGATTGAGGTCAAGCTCGTAAGCCCCGGCATCTTCTTTATCGCCAATGCCGCCACGCAGAACGTCGCGCTCGCGCAGTACTTGCGCATCTCCGGGGGCGTCGCCGGACCGCTGCAGCTAACCTACGACCCAGCCGGCTTCTCGTTGCTTCCGATTGATCTCGATCCTCAGGGCGACCAAATCTACATCGCCCTGTTTGGCACGGGTATTCGCCTCGTTGGCGACACGGCGAAAATCACGGCCACCATCGACGGCCAGGCTGTTCCCGTGCTCGCGTTCGCCGGGGCCGCGGGGTTCTTCGGGCTCGATCAAGTCAACATCGGCCCTATCCCGGCAAGCTTCATCGGCAGCGGACCGGTACAGATCGTCCTCAGCATTGATGGGGTCGTGACGAACACGGTGATGGTGAGCTTCCTCTAACCAGCACGGTGGCCGAGGGGCTACTCACTCCCTCGGTGGCCATCCTTGATGACTTCGAACTCGCAATAGATATTGCTGGCGGGAAACATCCAGGCGCACCGCAACTCGTACGAGTACATACTGATCCGGGCGAGAACCTTGCCAATGAGATCAGTGGGGAAATTGCCATGAAACAGCAACTTCCGCTCGACGATGCGTAGCTCGAAGGGCACCTGGGAGTGATCGCTGAATCGCCGTCCGGCGAGCAGGTCGAACGTGAACCACGACAAGTGCTGGCAGTGCGTCGGATCGATGTAAGAATTGACGGAGCTGAAGTGCGGCGTCTCGACAATCACCCGCGCGCCGTGCCGACAAATCCGGGACACCTCCGCCATCGCCCCAACGACATCGTGCAAATGCTCAACGACGTGCGAGAGGTAGACCTTCGAGGCCACATTGTCCCGAATCGGCCAAGGAACGTTTTCCAGATCGCAAACAATATCGGCATCGCCCCCCGGATCCCGATCAAGCCA